>Ga0209761_1002666_pt1 | contig 11729 bp, 14 predicted proteins | sample GraSoi013_1_40cm_4_FD_185818 | JGI IMG/M metagenome (GOLD analysis project Ga0209761, IMG submission 185818) | Grasslands soil microbial communities from the Angelo Coastal Reserve, California, USA - Sample 09_25_2013_1_40cm (SPAdes) (version 2) | ecosystem: Environmental > Terrestrial > Soil >... | reverse complement strand
TCCTGGGTGTAAATGCAGTATTCGAAGCCGTAGCCCATGTTTCGTCCTCTCGTTGGGGACTGAACTATTGATTCGGCTTTATTCTCTTATAATCCGGACGTGTAGCATAGAAGACAAAGAGGCACTCGTGATTACATTTCATGCCTTCAATCTATTCGTCCTCACTGAGGAATAGGCAGAGGAGCCTCTCTGGTTCAGGAGAATTGACGGGTTTGAGAAAAGCCGTTAGAGGTTAATCTACGAGCGTTGTTTCGTGGACGCGTACTTCAGGTCCGTTGTCCCCTCAACGTTCGAACGATTCAGTGGATGGGCGGGATCAGGCGGACTGATGGCAATGACCGCGTCATCAGTTACGAAGATGTCAGTGCCCAGCCCAAGATGAGCGAACGCGGCCTTCACCGCTTCAGCATAAAAGGCGCTGGCCTTGAAGCCCATGTCGTGCTTGACGATCAATGTGTGGGTCTTCCCCTCGAAGCTGTGTTCGAAAGTGAAGGCCCTGCCGTATTGTGCTCCGAGGAACTCCAGTGCTTTCAAGACGCTGTCAAAGTCGAACTTCTTAAAGTAGAATGTGATGATTCCGGGGACCTGGTTCTCTCCCCACCATTTTCCCATCTCTTTGGCATGATCGTCGGTGAGATAGTCGAAAAATTTCTTTATCGTGCTGGACGATGTTGTGACTGTGCCGAACTTCTCTGCGTTAGCTTCCCAATCTACGTAGCGTCTGAGTGCCTTGTTTGCGATTACGTTCATGCTGACCCTTTCGTTTCCGGCTATTTCGCCGAGCTTCTGGTCGACATCCTTGTCTATGCGGAGTGTTCGTGTTGTGCTCTCGTAAGAAGATCTGATTGCAGTTCTGGGCCTGGGCTGTTTCAGCGGAGATAAAACCCTCTCAGGCAAGCTCAACCAACCAGAAGGTACCACTATTCTTCAGATTATTAAAGATGATTGTAAATCTACCCCATCCCTATCGGTAAGCCTCGTTATGCTTTCAAATCTATCCTTACCCCTACGTACAATTGCTCCCGCTTGCAAGTTTGTCACCAATATTGCATCTGGCACTAGGTTCTAGTAATAATGAGTTTCCGAGATAATCGGAAAGTGGTTGCACTTAAGCGTGGTAAGGACATCCTTCTTGCACCAGAAACAGGACGTCGGACTTAAGTGAACTGACGCCGAATATGGCTGCTTGAGTGGTAAGTCGGATGTCGCGTCCAATACTTGAATTCAAACTTGCAACGAAGCGGCTCATGGGTACAGTGACAAGAACCGTCAGAATCGACCGTATTGTCGATTCGAGAATAGTCGCCCTCGCAGACAAAGAGAGACTAAGCACAAACTTCCTAGTGAACAAGGCCCTTAGGCGTTATGTGGAATGGGAGGCCGAGGCTGAACATTTCGGGTTCGTCTCAATACCGAATAGCATTGTTGGAAAAACCTTCGATTATCTTACAGCGGAGCAAGCCCGCGACTTTGGTGGATGGGCAGGCAGGAACAAAATCCCTGAAATCGTAAGCTTCTGGTTCAAGAAACTAGATATCGAGAATTCCCTGAAAGCGCTCGACCTTATGGGGACACAATATGGAAGAGCGTTCAGATTCGAATATTCATTTGACGGCAGGATCTACACGTTAATTCTCAAGCATGACATGGGTTCCAAAGCCTCCGCATTCTACTCCGAGCTGGTGAAAAGTCTCTTTGACATGCAGGGGTTGAGGGTTGAGACGATGGAAACTGAGGATCAGATTGTCTCGAAAGTCTATTCCTCCCAAGGACAAGGCTCAAGCGTTTCCTTGTCCAGTAGCGAGCAGTATGAAACGATGATCAGAGCTCGATAGAGATCGTGTCGGAAACTTTGAATGGACACAGATTGCTATTCATGAAGCTAGCGCTTCATTATCTCTTCTGTCCGACGCAGAGCAGATGAGCGCTTACTCCGATCAGTGAAGACTCAGTCTCCGTTGCCTCGATCAGCCTTAGCAGTTGAACTTTCGACTCTTTGTCCGTCCACAGCTTCTCAAAGTCTGGCAGGAGCCAGGCAAAGCCCTCAACTGCAAGTACAGTCACATCTTGGAATCCTGCTTCCTTGACCTCCTCGGCAAGTTCGGTAGGATGATGGAAGTATGCCGTTGTGAAATACTGTGGATGTTTACGTGGATTCCGATGTTGACCTTCCTTAAGGTCGCGCTGTACGATTCTCATAAAATCAGGGTCTCGAATGTAGCCTCCTCTAGCGCCATCTAGAGCGGAAGCGAACTTCGATATCCCCGCGACGAAGATCAGGCCGTCTTGTTTCAGAACTCGCAATCCCTCGGTAAGAGCGGTCCGGCGCTGTCCTTTCTCGGTAAGATGGTACAACGGTCCCAGCATGAGCACGATCTCCGCATATTCGTTCGGGAATTCAAGAGCTCGGGCGTCCCCCAAAGAGATGCTCGCAACTGAGATTCCAGTTTCCTTCATCCGTTCTTTTGCCTGTGTCACATGAAGCGGCGTTGGATCTACTAGGTGGACTAAGTGACCCATCTCTGCGAGCCAAGAAGTGTACACCCCGGGGCCCCCTCCTATGTCGAGGATTGTGGCAGGTTTCTTTGGCAGGTATCGAGATATGATCTGTTTCGTTCGGTGGAATTCGAGGCGCTCGGTGTCCTTGATGAGTCTGTCCTTCTCTACTCCGGACTCGTAATGAGCCTCGATATCTGAATCCAAGACGAATTTGCGATCTTTCTTCAAGTGAACTCTCCGACTAGCGATTTGATGATTGTTTGAATTTTGTGATTGGCGAGCGCACAGTAAAGAAGGAATTTTGCCTAGGCTAATAGCTGGGCCTCTGACTTAGGCAGGTTTGTCTTCACTCCTGCCTACTCGCCGAAGCCTTTCGGTCATGCCTCTCAAATCCTCGACGCCGTCAATCCTGATTTTCTCATGTCTTCTCCCTTCCTCCTCCTTCTCTTTCATGCGTTTGCGATAACAATCATTGGCCTGATCGATGTACTTGTACACCCATTCAAGATCCTGTTCAGGCTTCTCTTTCATTGCTCTGAACTCTATCAGAGCGCCAGACAATCTAGGAAGGTGAACGCTCGGGGTCCAGGTCGTAGTGTAGCTGAAACACTGCAACCAATCCACGTCCGGACTCAGGTTAAGTGGGATTTCGATTATTACCAATCCGGATGCTTCCGGGTCAATGCCCGCGGCTTTCACTTTATCCTTTAGCGGCAAAACGTCGCCGTGCAAGATACAAGATCAATCTAAAGGACGAGACGGAATGTTGCTAAATCTCTTTCGTGTGGTGGCGGGCCCGGAGGGATTTGAACCCTCGACCATTCCCCGGACGAGTCCTGTCCATACTCGTCCTTCAGGTTAAGAGCCTCAGCCAAGCCCATTATGGGCGTCTGCTGCTCTACCTGGCTGAGCAGCCCGACCAGGAGCGTTTAGAGACCTGGCTTACGGGCCCACGCGACCCGCCAACAAGAGCCGCGTCGGGAGAGGAGTTCTAATAAGAATTGTCCTCAACCAATGCCTGGTTTTTTGGGCGCACAGGTAACAATCTTCGCAATAATTCGTGTACGAACAACGGATCGAGAGAGTTGAAGCCTGGAATCTTCCTATTGATCGGGCTCGTCATTCTTGACTTCGGGCTCTTTGCCTCGCTCTGGTACTGGCTCACTCCCAGCATTCCAACGACAAACCTATCGATCCCACTTTTCGCGATACTCTTCACGACCATTGGCGTCGTGTTTATGGCCGCCCTGGGTATATCGCCGACCAAGTCGTCACGGCGCTCGGTCGAACATCCAAATCACCGTCGAGCTAGATAGAAATACGGACCATTCTTCAGAAGCAACTGCTTCTAGGATGCCTAAAGTAACTTTCATCGGACTAGGGTTGGACAGCGAGCGCGGAATCACACTCGAGGGATTAGACACTGCGCGAAATGCAAGTAGCGTTTTCGCTGAGTTCTACACTAACCTAATGCCCCACTTGGACCTGACCAATCTGGAGAGATTGGTGGCCAAGAAAGTAACTGTTCTTGGCCGTCAGGACATAGAGGACTCGGAGGGGAAAGCCGTTCACGCGGCGGCGCATGAAGGCGATGTTGCACTCCTCGTGCCTGGAGATCCGATGGTCGCGACTACTCATGTAGCACTAAGGCTTAGTCTTGCAAAGCGAGGATTCGAAACCCGGATAATTCACTCGGCCTCAATAATTTCCGCCGTCTGCGGAGCCACTGGCCTACAGAATTACAAATTCGGCCGATCAGTAACTCTTCCCGCAGAACCTACAGTTCCTAAATCTGTGATCCAGACACTGGTTGAAAACAGACAGCACAAGTCACATACCTTATTGTTTCTGGACGTTCGGGTCGAAGAGAAAACTCAGGTCACTATTCCTGAGGCGCTTCAGAGGCTAAGAGCAACGCTGCCGGAATCCTCAGATTGGCTAGTAGTGGGACTTGCGCGAGTAGGGGCTGGAGATCAACTCGTCAAGGCCGCAAGACTGGATCGCCTTTCCAAGCAATCGTTTGGCGGTCCTCCACAGGTGATGGTCTTTCCTTCGAAACTTCATTTCATGGAGGGCGAGGCTCTGAAGGTCTTTTGTGGCGCAGGAGACTCTGATCTGGAGGGAACTGTTTGAGAGAGGACGCGAAAGAAAGGTCCGCCAAGTATGTGGCTACTACAGAGGAAGCCCTGAAGCATCTTCGAAGAAAGCGACCTACCCCAACAATCGAGGCGGAACAGGTTGACAGGGTGTTGGAACTTGTCCGGGGATACGTCAAGGATGCGAGGCACTACGTCGAGAATAAGCCGATAACCTCGCTTGCATGCATTGCTTATGCTGAAGGATTGTTGGATGCTCTCAAGTTTCTGGGAATTGTGGACGTTTGAGTGCTTTCCTTTCCAAGTAACAATCGCCTGATATCCCAAGACAGCCCTTATCGTGACTAGTGGCCTGTCGTTGGAAGAGTGTGCTGGTTGTTCTGAGAAGATCCATCGGGACGAGCAGGTCTCCGCATTCACCTCTGCAGATGGAAAACGGACGTTCTTCCACAAGGAATGTGAGATGAAGGCGGAACACTTTGCTAGATGGAAGGAAGAGACACCGTGGACTTTCAAACCAGTCCGTATGACGATGGCTGAGTGGAACAATTGTAATAACCGTAAACATCTCGGTGTTTGGCAGTCAGTTTTTACCGCTAGACGAGATGAAGATGTCTGGTGTCCCGACTGCGGGCTAAAGATCGCTAGGCAAGAGCACCTTACTTGCCCGAAGTGCAATGGTCAAGTGATCATAACAAATGCAGAGATGACAAAGAGCGTCTTCACCCACGGAGAACCCCTCTACAGGTTACAACTTTACTGTGTCGAACGCGGCGACATTACGACCGCCAACGCGGTCGTCAGCGGCTTTACCCCCGTAACTGTCACAGGTAGAAGGGGAGAGCAAGTAGCATCCTCGCAAAAAGACAACCTCATGCTGAATTACACACCGAAGGGCGACCCTAAGCAGGCCCTCAAAGTCTAGCTCAACTAGTCAGGCCCATCGACCAAGGTTTTTCCGACAACTCGGGCATAGGCCGTGCTTCGCGTCCGCAGTAACTTTACCACATTTCGAGCACCTTCTCGGTTCCACGCGTCCATGAACCTTAACCGTCCGCCTGAACCCGGGCCCCGAATGAAAGCCGCCCGGGACGACCATCTTTCGCCGCTTCAAGGATACTTACCGTGCGTGTTATTTCTCAGAGCGAGGGTCAGAAAAGCTTGGCGCCTTATGGTGTGGGCGGAGTGCGGGTGGAATCATTCGGCCGTCATTGTTGTCCCTAACTGATCACTCTACGGGGCTAGGAGTGCAATAGTGCCCTGCATCCAAGGGTGGAAGATGCAGTGATACTGGTATGTTCCTTTTACGGTAAGGGTGACCGAGAACGTCTCCCCTAGATCGAGCGGACCAGAATCGAAATTGGCGGATGAGCTCGGTGCAGATCTAGTCGTGACAGTGTGGACCTGGCCGCCCGCATCATTATCCGTCCAAACAATTGTGTTGTTCAAATTCAATTTCACCGTTATGCTGCTCTTGTCAAAATTTAGACGCGGATTTGATGCGATACCGTCTGGAATGTTTACATGAACTTCCATAGATTGCGTGCTGCTTTTTCCCGACAATACGGCTAAGACTTTGGGTTGCAAGACGAGCAGCATCCCAGCCGCCAGGATCAATCCCAGAACGAGTAGAGCGCCCAGCACTCTTCTGTCCGATGTGTATTCTTCGCCGCTCATTTGTCTCTCACGATCCTCCTAATGTGCTATCGACCCAAGGGCTAGAGTGATCGCGAGTGCCGTGAAGAATGCTGAGGCGACGGCCAGGATGATGAACGGTTTCTCATACCAGATCTGTAGGCCGAACATTACAATGAGAGCAGCCTCACTGAAGGCAAGAACAATGATAACCGGGTTCAAGAATGACGAGCTCAGGCTCTGATAACTAACCAATACCATCTGGACAATAGTCACTGCTACAACATATCCCCAAACTGCTAATGGTGTTAATTTGTATCCCATGTTATTCTCACACCAGATAGAGTAGCGGAAATACGAATACCCAGACCATGTCGACGAAAGCCCAGTACAATCCGAAGTGTTCCACGGTCGCGCGTTTTCCTGGCGTCCATCCATTTCTAGTCCGGACCAGCAGATAGACCAGGGCGACCAATCCCGCTGTCACGTGGGCTCCATGGATTCCAGTTATGACGAAGAAGGTACTTCCCGGCAAGCCTGTTTGCGGTGTGAAAGGAGGACTGCCAGTTAGGAGGTCGTACCATTCGCTTCCCTTTATGATCATGAATACGACTCCCAGTGCAAGGGTAGACCCAAGCAACGCTCTCACATGTTTGATTGTGCCGGCCTTGATTGATTGAACTGCAAGCAACATGGTCAGCCCACTGGTCAAGAGTATGATCGTGTTAGCACCGGCGATGGGTATATTGTGAATGCTGCCCGGTGGTGGCCAGTATGAGAAGTTGTATCTTACGAAAGCATAGCTGCCAAGAAGTACGCCGAAGAAGGTAAACTCAGAGCTGATAAACGCCCACATCCCCAGCTTCAACTTCGTCGTTGTCTGGAACGGCCATCTGTTGCCAGGTTGTTCGTCAGGAACCAGGAACTTGTCATGAAGATCGTCAGAGACCCAGCCTACGAGCGCCCAGGCTAGAATCACGAGGCCAAGGACGAAAATCGGGAAACCAAAACCCAAGCCTGCAAGTGCTACCGCAAGCCCAAGGGACAACTCAATCGGTCTACTACTCCAGTGCTGATGACCAATCTCTGATCCGACGGTCTCGTGCGAAGATCTCACGCTGTGTGGATCGGCCGAGAGAGATGATAGAAGAGGTCTGCCGATCGATGAAGCGGCGACCCCTATTGGAGATGGGCCTCCACCTTTCCAACTCGTCCACTCCAGCGTAGTTCCATTCCATGGGTTAGGTGCGGCTGGTGGACCGCGCGCGTAGCTTCGTAACAGGTTTGTTAGGAAGATTATGTGACCGAAAATGAAGATGTACGCGCCGATGCTCGCTAGAAGGTTAAGGGGGCCCCAGCCAGTATCTGCAGTGTATGTCACGATTCGTCGTGGCATGTCCATCAGGAAGAACATTGGAAAGAATATCAGGTTGAAACCGATGATTGAAACAGTGAAGTGCAACTTTCCCAAGGATTCGCTGAGCATTTTGCCAGTCATCTTCGGCCACCAATAGTAGGTTGCTCCAAACAGCCCGAAGAGTGAAGCGCCGACCATAACGTAATGGAAATGGCCTACCACGAAGAATGTTCCTCTCTGGGCAATGTCCAAGGCTAGGGATGAGTTGAACACGCCAGTAAGGCCTCCTATCACGAAAATAGCAAGAGATCCCAGCGCAAAGAGCATAGGTGTTGCGAGTTTCACTGCAGAGCGGTACATTGTTGCGATGAAAATCACCATGAGTGCCCCAAACGGAATCGAGACCGTTTCCGTGTTTATCGTGAACACTTCTTGCTCAGTAACGTTGATGCCTGTTAGGAACATGTGATGTCCATAGATCATGAAGCTTATCGCGACGATGGCGAAGCCCGCTCCAACCGCGACTTTCTTCGCGTAGAGCGCTCTGTTGCTGAATACTTGGAAGATCTCCATTACCGCACCGATTGCCGGGAGAAGGACCACGTAGACCTCAGGATGTCCAAAGAACCAGAACACGTTATCCCATAATATTGAACCGCCTGCTACTGAGGTGAAGAACATTGTGCCGAGAAGTCTGTCCGATTCCAACATTATCAAGCCGGCGAGCAATGATGGAAAAGACCACAACATCTGCAGCATCGTGAAAAAGATGAACCAAGTGAACATGGGCATCTTCATGAAAGTCATACCCGGTGCTCGGTGGAAAAGAATCGTTGTCAGGATGTTTATTGTCCCGACAGTAACCGATGCTGAAACGATAATCAGTCCGGCAGCGGCAAGCGTTTCTCCAGCGTTTGGACTGAACTGGATGGATGTAAGAGGGGAATAGTTTGTCCAGCCAGCATTTGCCGCGCCACCGGGCGAGAAGAAGCCGATGAAGGTTACAAGTCCTCCGAATGCGTAGAGCCAGTAGCTTAGCGCGTTCAGTCTGGGGAATGCTAGATCTTTCGCTCCTATCTGAGGTGGAATGAAATAGTTAGCAAAGGCGATTCCTAAGGGGGAAAGGAACCAGAAGACCATCAATAATCCATGCATCGTGACTGCTTGGTTATACTCCGCAGCACCTAGGAACTTGTTGTTGGGAACGGCCAGCTGCGTCCTCATGAACAATGCTAGCAAAGCTGCTAGGAATCCGAAGTAGAATGAGGTAACGAAGTAGAGTATCCCGACATCCTTATGATCTGTTGTGTAAAGCCACCGTTTAATCCAAGTCTTTACCATGTCACGGTCCACTCGAATTGTAGTAAGTTGAAAAATCTGTAGGGGGCATGACTATCAATCTCCCAGTCATGAAGGCATGGCCAAGGCCACAGAGTTCGAAGCATTGAATCCGATACTCGCAATACCCTGATTTCCCATTAGAGGGGCAGGTGCCGGGAACGTTGAACCATATGACGTTATAGCGTCCTCGAATTGCGTCCGTCTTTATCCTCAGACTCTGTATTGAGAAGGAATGGAATACATCGTTCGAGGTAACATTGAGAACTATGGGAGTGTCTTGGGGAACTCTGAGAAGACCCACAACGTTCTTCCCATTAGGATAGGTGAAGTTCCAAGCCCACTGGAAGGCTTCTACTTGAACACAGATCGCGGTCTTACAATCAGGGTGTCGCAGGTAAAAATCCTTCACGCTGAAGCTGGCGTACGCAGTGGTTGAGAGTGTTGCGACCATCAGGACGACGACTAATCCGATGACCTTCAGGTTTCCTCTCTCTTTCCTCTCTGTCCCGGGTTCCTCGGCAGTACCCCTTTTTCGGTAAAGAATCGGGAAGAGAATGAGAGAACCGATCGTGATGCTTCCGGCTACAATTGCGAAGATGAGATAGAGATTGAACAGTGACTGGTATGTTGCGGCAGGCTCTGCAACCGACGCGAAGGCCACGCTCAAAGTCTCAAGAACGGGTCTCGTGCTCGAACCGATTCCGTTAATAAGCTTTGAAAGAATTTTCAAGAACTATGTCCATTCGTCCGAAAATCACTTGTCGACACTTGGGTCCAGAAAGGCGATGCTGACCTCTAGAACCTTGGGCATTATCGCGTCGGCCCTGTTGGTTACTAGTGTTTCCGCAGCGTACTATTCACATGCTCTTCCGGTGTATAACATATCCTCAGTCAACACACCAGAACCCTGCAAAAGGTCGCAAGATTCTATCCTCGTCATTCAGGATGGTAGCGGGTTCAACGGAAGTTCAACTCACGGGGCACCATCTAATCCATGGCCCAAGGTCCACGTCCACAAGGGAGACACTGTGAATATTATCGTCTGTAATGTGGATAAGGTCCAAGCTCATGGTTTTGCGATCAATCATTACTTCGATAGGGGGACAGCTCTTGGACCAGGCCAAATGTACCGATTATCCTTCATTGCGAAGGATCCTGGTAGTTTCGTAATTTATTGTGTTGTTTTCTGTTCTGCTCATAATTTCATGGTCGCGGAACTCATAGTGACCTAGTCGATAAATAAGAAAAAAGGGAGAGGGGAGTTGCGCCAGATTACGCGGTGAAGCCTGCGTTTGGAAGCACGATCAGGAAGCCTTGCATTCCAAGAGACTCGTGATAGACGCAATAGTACCTGTATCTCCCGGGCTCCTTGACAGTGAAAGTCCCCGTTGATTGGATCCTAGCTCCTGCGGCTGAAGGGGCGTCGCATGCAACTGTTGTGCCTGTACCATTGACGCACTCGCCCGTTGTATTGCAATTGACCGGACTTCCGTTCGACTGGCATCCGGTAGCCGCGCCGGAGAATATTGTCTTTGTCAGAAAGTTCTCCTGTCCCGGCAGGCTGTCATTCAACTGGAAGATTCCAGTCGGCAATTGTATTGTGAACGTATGACCGTCAGCAGTGTCGTTGCTGAGAAAAGTGATTCTCACAGTGTCCCCTTGAGCTATGGTGAGGAATTGCGGATTGAACCTGTCCTGCCCCGAGCTGACCGTATTCGTCCACTCCATCGTTATGTTCCAAGTCTTCACGGGCTGGTTTATCTTAGGGATCGAAGATGCAGCTGACTGCGCCGAACCAACCTGGCTTTGCAAGTAAGCAGCGTAACCGATCGCAGAAATCCCTAGGATTAATGCAATGAAGGCTACTATCAAGGCCGTTCCCATTGATCTTTTTGCTGGTTGAGACATTTTGTATTCGAGCTTTCCGGGTGACCATATAAGACATATTCAGAATTTCTCGAAAAGGATGCTTGGGTGGTGAGAGTCTTCTTAAGTAAAGGGTCACTCGGAAGTTGACGAATCATTTTTGGGTTCAAGAACTTCGAAGACCGTCTTATCCACCGGAGTCTTCGACATCCTTCATCTAGGACACCTCCGATTCCTTGAACAGTCCAAGAAAGCGGGAGGCCCCGACGCGAAGCTTGTGGTGGTGATTGCTCGAGACCAAACGGTCATCCGGCGAAAGGGCAAGCCACCGGTACTGCCGGAGGAGCAAAGAAGACGGATCGTCTCATCTCTCAAACCCGTGGACCAAGCCGTCCTCGGACATGAACATCTCGACTTTCTAGGAGTCCTCAGAGAATACAAACCCGACTTCGTAACTTTCGGACATGACCAGGGAGATATCAAAGAAGCAGTCAAGAAAATCATCAAGGCTGAACACCTCCCGATCCGGGTTGTACAGATACGACGTTACGGCCCCAGAGGGCTCGATAGTAGCACGACGGTCAAGAAAAGAGTTGCTAGGAGTCTGACGAGGACCGTCTAATTGGGATTGAGAATTGTCCGAACTCGAACCACATCACCATCCTTCAGATTGAGCCGTTTCCTCAAGGACTCAGGCGAGATTATCTCGATGACATCTTCCCCGTAATGTGCTCTGATCGGTAATATTATCGCGGCGGGAACCTTCTCCTCGACGATTGCTTTGTAACATTTCGCGGGTCCGTAACTTCGTTTCTGATTCTGGAATCCCTCAATGTAGACTGAGGGATATCCTTCCAAGAGTCGGCGTTCCGGCACATCCTCTTTTCTCAGCCTGATGTTCAACGTGCCCGGGAAGGGATCGAATCCTAACCTCG
>Ga0209761_1002665_pt1 | contig 11729 bp, 14 predicted proteins | sample GraSoi013_1_40cm_4_FD_185818 | JGI IMG/M metagenome (GOLD analysis project Ga0209761, IMG submission 185818) | Grasslands soil microbial communities from the Angelo Coastal Reserve, California, USA - Sample 09_25_2013_1_40cm (SPAdes) (version 2) | ecosystem: Environmental > Terrestrial > Soil >... | reverse complement strand
TGAGCTCCGGCGAGGCGCCCGCCTTGAGCTGCTGCGTCTTGACGTACTTGATGACGGCGATCGAGCCTTTCTTGATGTGTTCGATGTCCTGCTCCAATTCCCGTCGCTTCGCGATCTCCGTCTGCAGTTGTTTCGAGAGGTTCGCGGTCTCCTCGATGTACTTGACCGGATCGAACTTTCCTTGCCGGAAGTTCACAAGTTCGCGGTTCAGCGTGGAGCGCATCGCTTCGAGTTCGGCGTGCAGGCCGTCGACCTCGAGGGCCTTCGTCCTCAGCTCGCGCACCTTGTCATCGGAAACCCGCTCGGCCGGAGTCCGGGACGCCTTCGCGCCGCCCGCGGTGGTTGGGACGCCGATCCAATCCTGGAACGCCGTATCCTCGCCCGCGAGCCACTTCCGGAGCGCGTCATCCTTCGAATCGCCGCCCGAGACGGAGGCACCGATCCACGCATTCAGTCCACCGTCCGAATCGCCCTTGAGCCAGGTGGTGGAGCCTTTGTCGTCCGCCTTCGGCGGATCGGATTGCTTCGTGCCGCAGACCACGCACTCGCCGTGCGGATTGACTTCGCCTCCGCATACGCGGCAGACCTGCGAGACGGTGCCCTCCGCGGGCTTCACCGCCATCGGGCCTGTGCCTCCCTGAGCATCGATAGCACGACCGACCCGGAAGAACCGGTTGGGACTCGCTACGCGACAAGAGGGTATTTAATCGTAGCCACCTCAATATCATCGAACAATCTAGCCGGGCTCCAGGGACGCAACGGCCTCCGGAAGTGTGCGGGCGGGAATAGGATTTACGAAGGCGTCGGACGGCACGACACTTCAGCCTCGCCAAGGAGCGTCCGGTTCTGGCCCCGGTTCAGGAGCGACACCCATATGCCGAGTCGAGATGATGCGGGACCGGCATGCGCAAGCGCTCTCCGTCAGCGACTTACGCGAGCCAGCCAAGGCAATCAAAATCCTCGTCGTCGTCAGCGCTGCCCTACTCAGCCTTGCCGCGGTCGAGTTGCTTTGGACTTGGTCGTCCAGGCCGGACTTGGCCAAGAGGGACATAGTGATCATCAATGCGCTCTTCGGTGTTGGCCCTGAGACGAACGTGCTGTTGTTTCGCCGTTTCAAGCGGCGACTCGACTCCTTGGCCGGCGTTGAATAATCAGCATCGAAGGTGTCGGCCCAGTGAAGGCGGACGTGTGCCAGGCCGGTTCGGCCCCGGAATAGTATTTCGGACGTCGCTCCCTGAACCTTTTTCCCCTTTTCTTTTTCCCGAACGCCACGAGACGTGCTGACATGGCGACGAGGCTCGAGACGACGAACGGTTCGCCGAACCCTCGCCGCCGGGAGCAAGTCGACGCGCTCCTATCCGAGCGACCGGAGCTCGCCCACCGACCCACCGAGCTCGGGAAGATACTCGGCGTCTCGACCGGGAGGGGAAAGGGCTTGCTGTTCGAATGGCGGGCGAGTCGGAAGGCAGGCCTCCTCGGGCCCGTCTTGCTCCAGAACCTTCACCTCGTCACCCGAACCACCCCAGGGAGACCCTGGTCCGGTTCGCTCCCTCTCGGATGGGTCGACCGGGGCGACCACAAGCGCACGATTGTCGTCGACCTACCCCCGGAGGGCCGGATGGACGTGAGCGAGGCGCCGAACGGCACCGCGGAGGTCACGGTCGCCGCGCCCCGCGGCCTCACGCCCTCGGAGGTCCTGCACGCCCTCGCGTTCGCGAAGGCGCTCGCGCCGCTGGACCCGGACCACCCGGGCACCTTCACGTTCGAAGCCTTGCGCGATGGCTCGTCCCTCCGGCTCGACGGGCTCGAGGCCGTCACCCTCCGGTCCGCGGAGGCTGTCCTCACGAAGCTCTACAACCACTCGGACCGAAGGGGCGAGGCGCTCCGCGTGGAGGTCCGCACGCCCGCGGCGACGGTTTCCCTCCGGGAGGCCGAGGCGTGGCTCATGGACCGGCAGCCCCTCGGGCGCGACGCGAAGCTTGAGGCTCTCGCGCTCCAGACGGAGGAGAACACGAAAGCAATCCTCATGCTGCGACGGGAGCTGCGGCGCAGCCGGTTCGACCACGGTTCGGCCCACGGTTCGGCCTCGTCCAAGGGAGGGAGCGAAGACGCGGTTCGCTGAACGGTTCGCGCGTTTTCGAGAGCAAAGGTTGACGAACCTTCTCCGATATCAGCCGGCGAATGAATGGACGTTCACGGTCGCTCGATTGGCACGCCATGGGGCGCTGAATGGCCGTCGACTGGGAGGCAACCTTTGCGGGCCTCGTCCCCGTCGTGGTCGGCATCGCCATTGGGTTCCTACTGACGCCGCTCGCGGAAATGTGGTCGAACCGGCGCAAGCGGAAGAAGCTCGCCGCCGTCCTCGCCTGCGAGGTCGAAGCGATTCGAGCGATGGCGGCCCACTCTATCTCCGTCAATTCGCAGAACGTCGAGGATACTCGAAAGACGCTCGATATGGCGGGACCGGAGCGGCTTCTTCTAAGTTCCGTCGCTGTCGACGACGTGGACTACCCGAAGGAGGTCTTCGAATCCACCCTCGGCGAGGTCGAGATTCTCGGCGAGGACGTCGTGCTGAAGCTCGCCGAACTGTACCGCTGGGTCGAGTACGCCCACCACGCGAAGAGGCAGAATCTTCAGTCGCACGCCGAGTTCATGGAGGTGGTGAAGGCTGCCAGCGGTCGCGACGGCGGCCCGATGGCCCTGGAGAAGGACATCATGAGCAACGACGCGATGCTATCCGTCACCTTTGGGACTCAGTACCTCCGGGACCAAAGCAGGATTCTCGAACTCGCAACGCAGGCTGTCGCGGACCTCCAGCGCATCGGGAAGACCAACGTCGCGGGAAGGGTCAGCGTGTCGACCGGCGAAGTCCTGAAAGGGTCGACACCTCGGAGATAGGCAAGCCAAGACGGTCTTCGGCTCGTGACGCGCTTCGTCGTGACATAAGTGACATTATCCCTCAAACGTCGAGGTGCGACCTCGATTCCTCGCGCGTTTCCTCAGGGGGAGGCGAGGTGGACCCGTGACAGGGAAGACAGGCCGGCCGAGGGTCTGGTCCTCGGCGGACGACGCCCTCCTCCGCGACCTCTACCTCGAGGGCAAGTCGACCGCGTACCTGGCGGACCGCTTCTCGACGAGCATCGAGAATGTCCGGCAACGGCTCTCCCGCATGGACGTGAGGCGGGGCCCACCGGTCGACCCCGACAGGCCTCCCCGACGGCCGGAGGAACGGGACGACATCGCGACGCGCCTCCGCATCCTCCTCGGCGAGGACGTGCGGCCTCCTGCGGAACGGCGCGTCTTCGCGGATGGCGAACTCCTCGCTTTCACCGGGAAGGACTCGGACCCGGAGGTCCTGGAGGCCCTCCGCGTGAGGGCGGAGCTGTGGCTCCTCGGCCCCCCGCCCGCGGCGGATTCGTCTGCGAACGCATGGGCCCGCGTCCTCGGCCTTGACCTCTTCGCCCGGAGGGTCCTCGGCCTCGAGCTCATGGACCATCAGCTCGCGATGGCCTTCGCCTGCTTCGCCTCGAAGCGGGCCGTCTGCCTGGCCGGCCGACAGAGCGGGAAGGACGTCGCACAGGCCGCCCTCTCTCTGTGGGAAGCCGTTACGGTCCCGAACGCGCGTATCGTCGTCGTGAGCGGCGCCCAGAGGCAGAGCGACCTCCTCATGGAGAAGACCCTCGGCTTCGTCGCCCGCGACGACAAGCTCTTCGACTCCGTGCGCCGGTCCTCGCGGGAGGCCCTCGAGCTGACGAACGCGTCCTTCGTCAAGGCTCTCCCGGCAACCGGCCTCATCCGCGGCGAGACCGCGACCCGCGTCTTCCTGAACGAAGCCCGCGACGTCCTGAACGAGGAGGAGACGTACAGCGCCGTCGAACCGATGCTCCTCACGACCGGCGGGAGCCTCGCTATCTTCACGACACCGCTCGGCAAGTCGGGCCGCGTGTGGGAGGCGTTCAACTCGCCCCTCTACCTCCGGACCCAAATTCCCTCGACGGCGTCGAAGTACGCGACGCCGGAGCACCTCTCACGCCAACGTCTCGAGATGTCCACGGCCCGGTACGCGTGCGAGTACGAGGCCGCCTTCCTCGACGTGCAGTCGTCCTACTTCTCTCCGGAGAGCATCGCCCGCTGCGCCCGCGACTACGACGCCGCGATGGTCCGTGAGGACGGTTTCGAGTACGCCCTCGGCGTCGACTGGGCGCGGACGCGGGACACGTCCGCGATGGTCGTCGTGTCCCGCGCCGACGACGACACGCTCAGGGTCGCATACCTCCGCGGCTTCCTCGGCGTCCCGATGCCGGACCAGGTCGCGTTCGTCCGGCATCTGCACGCGACCTTCGCGTTCCGCCGAATCGTGAGCGAGTACGCGGGCCTGGGCATCGGCCCGACGGACCAGCTCGTCAAGGACCTCGGTCGCATCGTCGACGCCTTCAAGCCGACCGCCGAGACGAAGGCCCTCGCATACGACCACCTGAAGTCGCGCTTCGAGCGCGGAGCCATCGAGGTCCCGATGGACCCGAAACTCCTCGCGGAGCTGCGGACCCTCGAGTTCCGCCTCACGCCCTCGGGAACGATGACGATTCACCATCCGGGCGGCGGCAGCGACGACTACGCGGACGCCCTCATGATGGGGGCCTGGCCCTTCCGCCCCACGGGGCGGGGGAAGGCGGGATTCGTCGCCGTGTCGATGCCGGGCCTCGAGAGGATAATGTCCCCTGTAACGGCACAACTGAACAGGCCATTCCGGTCCACGAACCGCCCTCGTTGCGTCAAATGCAAGGAGGAGATTCCGCCGGGTCAAGTCGCCATCGGCCGGGAGGGACGGCAGCACGCCGGGCGCTGCCCGCCCGGACCCGCCTGATTCGCCGAAGCAGTCAATCGCCAGAGGCTCTCTCAATAGCATCCTCGGGGCGAAGGACCTCAAGTCCATGCTTTGTGAGGACCGACAGTTCGCCGAGGCGAACCGCGAGCCGTCCGTCGGTAGTGACGAAGAGTGCCTTGGAGTCAATCGCGAGTTCCACGAGGGGGCGGTCGTCGTCGGGAACTTCCTTAGGAAGTTTCACGGACCTGGAAGTCGGCTCGAAGATTTTTTCCGGCTTCATTAAGACCTGGCTTAGAATCTTCGAGACATTCACGGCCAACTGTCCCTGGCGTCCCTTCGACTCGAGCGCTTTCAGGATGGCTCTATATCGCATCCGCAGTTCCTCGTCCAACGCGAATTTGTGGCATTTTCGGACGATGGCGAGGATTAGGTTCCCGGCGGAATAGTCTTCCTGACCTTTTTCGTTGAGTCCGTCGTGAGCCTGGTAGAGGACGTTCTCGTCCACGAGGAACCGGAGGCTCCCCATCGTTTACTCCTTGAATGGCGCCAGAGTCTCTTGGAGTTCCAGCAAGTTGACTTCGAAGAAACCGGGAAGGCCCTCCCGAATTTTCCCGTCTGGGCTAACCGTCAGAGCCTGCGCCGATGCGACGGAATCCTTTCGTTCGAAGTTATAGACTCGCAAGTCCCTGTTCGTGAAACCTTTCTCGGTGTGAACCTTCGAAAGGACACCAAAGAGGAAGTGCTCGCTATGGGTGGTGAACACGAGTTGTTTCCCTTCCTGCAAAGCGATTTCTACCAGCAAAGCCCCCAGTTCATACTGCGCCTTCGGATGCAAATGAATCTCCGGCTCCTCGATGATAATTGTCGAAGAGGGCAATGCGCTTAGAATCTGAGTGAACAAGAACGTAAGCTGATTCAGGCCGAATCCCTCGCTCAAGAGGTTAATCTCCTTCTCTCCTTCGGAGGCCCGTGGCTCGACCTGGGGGCCGGGAACAATCTCAGCGGATACCTTTCGACTGAGGACGCGTTCGGTCCACGCCGCGATTCTTGGCTGATACTCCTTTCGTTTGTACGCGAGGGTTGCGAGTACGGCGGCGGGATACTGCCCCGGACCCTGTTCCAGCAGGTCCGACCACGCTCCTGGTGGCAACGAGAGACTCGGATTCTCCAGCCCTCTGAGAGGTGGAACATAGTAGACGCGTGCGAGTATGACGCTTCCGGCCCGCAGCAGAGTTTGGACCTGTGTGACGACCCATTCGTACTTCTCCTTCGGAACCGCGCCAATTGTCGTTGTCGAAGTTACTTGAATCGACGGGTTCACATTTGAGGTCGCCGAGTAGCCGAACCGAACGCCTTCAATGTCGAAGGTGTTCTGGGGGTTACCCTCGTACCGGTCCCACTGCGCAGCCAGTCTTGCGTTCTTCACGCTAATTTCAGTCGTACACCGGCGCATATTCCCTCGCTCGAAATCAAATGCCGCCGTGAAGAGCGCGACGTCCTTCATGAAGTCGGGCGAAACCCCCAATTCCCTGGTGTCTATCGATGCGCTGAGACCGATGTGCACCATGGCCGACTCGGCACCGAACCTTAGCACCTCGTCGAAACTGGTGGCTCGAAAATAGGGCCCACCGAGATTGATGCTGCTACCCGGAGACTGCTTTAGGATGAGCAGAGCCTGGCCGACCGACGACTTGCCTGACCCGTTGGGCCCGATGAACAGGTTGACTCGGCCGAGGTCGATTTCGAGGTTGCGGAACCCCTTGAAGTTTACAAGGGCGCAGTGTGTTAGCACGACCGCGGCAGGCCGAGATGAGGACTTAAGTCTTGCCTGGGCCGACTTTGGTTTGCCTATCTCCGACCTCTTCGAATGAGCACGCGCGCGTTCTCGCCCAGGACTTGCGCCTGGTCCTCTCGAAGTCGTTCGTCGTGGTAGATTTCGTCCCGTATCACCTCCAGTGTCGTCGGGTCATGGGTGCTGTCCAACAGGCGGCGATACCAGACCTCGAGAGGCACGGATGGCATCGACTTGTTCACGTAGTCGAGGACTCTCGGCCTCGAAGACCTCTCAGCCCGTTCTCCCCAAGCGAGCCAGAACAACTTGTGCTCCTCGCGAGAAAGCTGACGGTCGAGCCCCGAGAGCCGCGCGATGACACATTCCGGAGCCCACTCCCAGGCTCGTATCATCGTCATGTTCTCCGTCGGAAGCGCGTACTCGCGCATGACCCGGCCCCCTTCACCCCGGGTCGTAATCGGTTCGCTTAACAGTGCGCGGTCTCGGACGAGCTCCCTCAGCTGAGATATCATCTGGACGTGGTTCATGCGGACTTGTCCGAACTCACGGGGAGCGTCGACGAATCGCCTCTTCAGGTCCGCGTAGCGAGCCCTCCAATTCTTTTGAAGGGCGATGAACTCAAGGATTGCTTGCTTCTGTTCCTCCATCTTACCAACGTGGTAGTGGACATCCACACAATCTATTCATCTTTCTGGTAAGAATGGCGAATCCGCCAAGGAGGAATTACGGGGTAAGCATGGAGGAGGACCTCGTGGTCTGGCTCGACGAGGTCCGGGGGCCGATTCCGCGTTCCAGGTACATCGCCGCCATCTTGCAAAGAGTCCGTGAGGCTACCATAGGCACGCGGGAGGGCGACGCGTGACCCCTGACTTTGACCAGGACGGCGAGGAGGCCCGGCTCCGGGAAAGAGCGAACTGGCTGCTCGATGGACTCCAACACCATGCGGACACTGCGAGCCGTCGCCTCGCCGAGCGGATGAGAGGCCTCCTCGAGGGACCGTTGAGCTCGGCCAAACTCCAATCGGTCGTTGCGGGGCTCGAAGCGGCAACCGGCCAGGCTCGAACCCTCCAGCAGTTGACGTCCAACTCCTTGGTGCGTCGCTCGGCGTCAAGCGCCTCCTCGAGACGGGGGCGTTTGACGGGCAACGAGGAGGACTGCCCCGAGGGATTCAAGAACCCGGACACGGGCGAGTGCATCGAGGAGCGACGAGGGACCCGCCCCATGACGGAAGCCGAATCCTTTGCCAAGATGAAATTGGCGGCCGACTTGGACCGACTGCTCTCCCGCAAGTCGAACCCCACCTCGCCATTGCATGGCATCTGGAGCGAACTCGCCCTGCGCCGGAAAGCGCTCGAGGACGTCATCCTGTTCGCGCAGCTCCGTCCGGTTCCCGAGCCTGACGGCCGCGTGCTCCTCCGTCAACTCGACGAGCGGCTTCGGAAGGGACGGCGCTCGCCGCTCCTCGAGTCGCTGGATGCGTCCCTGCGCCGACATCCGCCAAGCCTTCTCGACCAAATCGACGGGGTGCTCGCCGGGGGGCGGCGCTGAATGTCCGAGGTTACTCTCGCGAGGGCGCTCGAAGCCTTCCGAGCGCGGGTCGGGCTGCGGACGCCGACGGCCGTCCTGGAAGCACGCGTCCCCTGCCTCGACTGCGGGACACTGTTCCGCACGGAAGTCCTCCTGGCGAGTTCCTCGAACCTCGAGCCCGCGACAATCATCGAGCCCCTCCGGAGACGGTGCCTCAACTGTCAGGGCCGCGACTCGAGGGAGCGCGCTCGGGAGACCCTCAGACAAGGAGAAGAGAATGTTGGACGAGAGCGAAGAGCCAGTCGCTGAGCGAATCACGGTGTCCGTCACGGCCCTCGAAATCGACCGGATGGACCGACTCATCGTGGCGCCGGAACTCCGATTCAAGGATAGGCAGCACTTCGTGTGGGCCGCTTTCATGTCTTTCTTGAATTTCAAGGAAAAGGAGTTGGCCACGATTCGCCGCGGAGAGCGATGGCGATGATTGTCCGCGCGACCGCGATAGCCGATTTCCTGCGCACCCGCGGCGCGAGGCAGGTCTCGCAGGAGGCGGTCGTGAGTCTCGCGTCGTCGCTTGAGGCCTTGGCCGAACGATTCCTCGGCGAATCTCTCGAGGTGTTCCACGACCACAATGCGGCCCGCATCGTCCAGAGGCTTCCGCCGCTCTCCCGTCTCACCGCGGACCATGTCAAGCGGGCCCTGGAGAAGTCCCATGCAAACCGATAAGCCGTCCGCTCGCCGTCCGGATGACCGACTCGGCGGCTCTCAGGTCGACATTCTGGCGCACACTGGTTTGTTGACAGGCCGGGCCGCCGGGTCTCCGTCCCAGAGCGAGGAGGGGCCTCAGGACGCGAGTCTCTCCGTTTCCAGGGCCAGGATGCCTGCGAATCTGATGACGCCGGCCAGGGCCGCTCTCGTACGTTTTGTTAGTACCAAGAGTTCATTACTCTCCTCGTCCTCCTCTGGCTCGTGCGCCAGAATGGCCGAAAGCTCAGTGTGGCAGTCTCCGAGCGGAGCGGTCGCATCCCTGACCGTCACGTTCGACGAGACGCCTCGGACCATCCTGGGAACGAGCGACCGAAACCCTGGGGAGATGCAGCCCCGGGCGACTACCTCATCGATGCCGAACGTCCTTCAGGACACGCGGTGGGAACCGTACGTGCCGGAGTGGGTTCGATGGCTCGTCAAGAACCGCTCCAGGAACACGGCGATATCCTACGAGCCGCGGGTCCGGAAGGTCCTCGGGAGGGTCGGCAAGGACGACCTGCGCGACATCACGTATCGCGACGTGGAGGGCTGTCTTTCCGTCCTCGATGCGGAGGACGAAGGATGGCAGCCGAACACGCGCAACGGGTATGTGGCAGCGCTGCGGTCGTTCTGGAAGTACGCCATCGACAAGCACGACTTGGACGAATGCGGCGTGCGGGACATCGGGCGGAAATTGGACAGTCTCTCATTCGAGACGGTCCTCCGCGAGAAGGTCCAGCACCCGCCGCTCACGAAGTCCGAGTTCCTGCGAATCGTCGAGTGGGCCGAGAGCCACGGGGATTCCGATTGGGCCCTGGCGGCGCGGTTCAAGTGGACGGGACTCTGCCGAATCGAGGACGTGTGGAGCCTGCGATGGTCGCAGCTCAACCTGGGACCGAACCCGACGGCGAATTACAAGAAGCCGTCGAAGCACGGCCACGACCTCGTGAAGCTGCTGGACCCCGTCTTGGCTCGCCGCCTTCGAGGACTCAAGGCGCTCCAACAGCCGAGTCCGGAGGACCCGGTGTTCGGGAGAGCCGGAGAATCGGACGACGGCCCCTATCGGGACCGCTTCAACCACCGGTTCAAGGTGTACGCGGCCTGCGCAGGAATCGGCAAGTACGTCCACGCGCACCTGATTCGAGCATCGGCCAGGAGCCACGCCGAATCCGAGAAGGCGGACCCCCGCTTCCTCGACCGGCAGGGCGGCTGGTCCGTGCGCGCGGCATCGGACGCCTACAGCCGGTACGACCCGGAGATGTGGCGCGAGCAGGTGAGGCATGTCGCCCTGGACTAAGTCGACCAATTATGCGGAAACTCGCGCCGGAATAGTATTTATACGGCCGGACGAATCTGATGGTCTCGACGGAGTCCGGAGGGCGGGCGGGCCTTGGGGACGGAGAGCGAGAAGCGGATTGTCATGCGAATCGACCCGAACGACGAGTCGATCACCCTTAAGGACATCATGCAGCGGATCCAGGAAATCCAACGGCAACATCCGGACCTCGACGTGTTCTTCGACGGCGATGAGTACGCGGTTTGCTCGAGGCCGAAGGAGAAGGCGCGGGCAATCGCCGAGGCGGTCGAAGGCCGCAAGAAGGCCTAGTCGACCGAAGCCTTTTGGCCGGGCGCCGCATAGCGCCACGCATGGCGGACAAGAAGCCGACGAAGGCGGATCTCACCTCCGTCCCGATCGAACATTTGGACCTCGAGAAGACGGAGACGATCGCGGACCTCGTCGACGGCTATAAGCACATCTCATTCCAGGCGCGGACCTTGGGCCTCTGCGCGTCGGTCTTGGAGAACATGATGACGGACCCGAAGTGCACCGTCTTCTTTGGCGGGGCGGGCGCCCTCACGCCGGGTGGCTTGAAGAAAGTGATGCGAGACATGGTCGAGTTCGGCCTCGTCGACGTCGTCGTGACGACGGGCGCAATCGCCTACCATGACTTCTACGAAGCGCACGGGTACCACCATTACCGGTCGTCCCCGGACGCGGACGACATCGTCTTGCGGGAGCACTTCCTCGATCGGGTGTACGACACCCTGGCCGACGAGTCCCTGTTCCGGGAATGCGACGACGAGATCGCCGCGCTCGCGGATTCGCTCGAACCGCGGCCGTACAGCAGCCGCGAAATCCTATGGGACATGGGCAAGATCGCGTCGAAGGACCCGAACAGCCTAGTCGGGACGTGCTATCGCAAAGGGATCCCGTACTTCGTACCGGCACTCAACGACTCGTCGATCGGCATTGCGCTCGCGAAGCACCATCACGACCGCGTGAAGAAAGGCAAGGAACCGATCGCCCTCGACTCGATCAAGGACAACTACGAGATCGCGCAGGTCAAGCTGAAGTCCCCTCGGACTGGCGTCTTCTATGTCGGCGGGGGCACGCCGAAGAATTACATCTCACAGGTCGAGGTAATCCAGGAGGTCATGGGCTACCCGGAAAACCCGCACATGTACGCCGCCCAGATCACGACGGATGTGCCGCAGTGGGGCGGCCTGAGCGGCTGCACCTTCGAGGAAAGTCAATCGTGGGGCAAGTTCCACAAGGACGCCAAGATGGCCCAGAGCCTCGTCGATGCGACGATCGGGCTGCCGATCCTCATCGGATATCTGCTGCAGAAAGGCGTCCCCAAGAAGAGGAAGCAGAAGCGATACCGGTGGGAAGGCGAGGAGCTCGTCGAGCTCAAGTAAGCGCGTCGATCATCGATCCTTGAGACGTCGGTCGTACTGGTGCAACAGCTCTTCTTGATCGGGCTCGATGACGCCGCGGACCGTGCCGTAGGCCTTGTCCGCCCGCTCGCGGATCTCGCGCACCGCGGCATCGGACGA
>Ga0209761_1002664_pt1 | contig 11730 bp, 4 predicted proteins | sample GraSoi013_1_40cm_4_FD_185818 | JGI IMG/M metagenome (GOLD analysis project Ga0209761, IMG submission 185818) | Grasslands soil microbial communities from the Angelo Coastal Reserve, California, USA - Sample 09_25_2013_1_40cm (SPAdes) (version 2) | ecosystem: Environmental > Terrestrial > Soil >... | reverse complement strand
TCTGGCACCCCGCGTTGAGGATCCCATAGTCCTGGACATGGAACCCGGGGAGCGTCCAGCTAGTCATCGCCTCCCGGAGCGCGTCCCGCGCGCCCGCGACATCGCCGGCGATTAACCAGGCGGCGTTGGGGAGTCCCGACGCGAACCCGGTCGCAGCGTAGAGATCGCCGAGCGCCCGCGCCTCGCGCAAACGCGCCGGGACGCGGCGCACCAATTCGCCCCACTCCCCCAGGAGCCACAAACAGGTCATGGCGTAGGACTCCGCCGTGTTGATCTCCCACACGACGCCCGTGCACTCGGCGCGGAAGGTGCGCGCGGCGGCTTCGAACTCCGTGCGGGCCGTGGCGATGCGGCCGAAGGAGAAGCTCGTATACGCCTCGGCTAACCGTCCGAGCGCCAGCGCATGCGGGCGGCGAACCCGCTCGGCCAACGCGCGTGTCGTGGCCACGAGGCCCGCGGCCCGCGGCAACGCGGAACCACCGGGCAACGCCACGAACGCGGCTTCCATCGCCAGGGCACGCGCCACCCGGTACGGCTCGCCCGCGCGTAGCGAGAGCAGCAGGTTGAGCGACTGGAAGTCGGCGGCGCGAATAAAATCGACGCGCGCGAGCCCGATCGCGACGGCCCAACAGATGTCGATACGTCGCAGTACATCGGCGGCGACGCGCGACTCTTCGCGCTCGGAAAACCGCAGCCCCCGCAGACGAAGCCGGGCTCGACGCACGACCAATCGCAGCAGCGCGTGTTTCGGCGATCGGGCCAGCTTCAAGCCCACCGCTGACAGCACATCACGTATCACGGCGAGCCCCCGATCGATGTGGCCGCACCGCATGAGCTGTTCCGCGGCCTGCCGGCGCAGGTCCAGGCCGACGCCCGGCGCGCTCCGCTCGGCAGCCTGCAGGTAGGCATCCGCGGCTTCCGCACCGCGCCCGCTATTCGCGAGCGCATCGGCGAGCCCGATGCGAAGTCGGACCGGATCGAGGTCCGGCGTCGTGTCGCACAACTCGAGGGCGGCCCTGTACAGACGTGCCGCTTGTTCGAAGGCCAGCGCGCGCGCCGCACGCTCGGCGCCACGCGCCGCGTGCGTGGCGGCGCGCTCTGGGTGTCCTGCGGCCCGGTAGTGCTCGAGCAGCGCCTCTGGATCGTCGATGCCGTGACGTTCCGTCGCCCGGGCCAATCGCAAGTGTGTCTCGGCGACCTGCCCCGGTGGGATGGCCGCTGCGAGCGTCTCACGAATCCGGTCGTGGTAGAGGTCGAGCCGATCCATAGTGGTCGTGGTACGGACCAGGCGTTCCGCCGCCAGCAGAGCCAGGAGTGGACGCTCGTCACCCGCGATTCCAGCCGCGTCCCGAGCCACGACCGGGCTGACCGGCTGACCAGCGACGGCGAGCGTCTCGAGCAAGACACGCGCCTCGGGCGGCAGACGCGCGATCCGCGCGCTCAGCGCGCCCGCCAACGTGACGCCCGCGACTCCTTCCTGCAGCGGCGCTGTCGCGGCGTAACGCGCCAGCTGCTCGACGAGCAAAGGGCTCCCACCGGCCTCACGCACGATCGCCTCGACCGTCTCTTGGGCCGCGGAGAGCGCTTGACCCACCTGCTCGAGAACGATCTGGCGAGCCTGATCAGGGGAGAGCGGCCCGAGCTGGATTTCGCGCGTGCGCGAGCTCCGTGCCCGCTGCAACATCGAACGAAGCAACGGTTGCGCCTCGATATCCTCGGTGCGGAGGGTCGCCACGAACAGCATCGGTGGCGGGCCGGGCGGACCGAGGAGGGTCTCGAGGAGGAGCACGCTATCGGGGTCGGCCCACTGCAGGTCGTCGACCCAGACGACGAGAGGCTGATCGGCGCAGATGCGCCGCAGGATCTCGCGCAGGGCCTCGAAGGCGCAGCGGCGTAGCTCGAGCGGCGATGTGATGTCATGGTCCGGGCGGGCCATCTGAGCGATGGCGTCGACGCGCCCCAACACCGGGAAGAGTCGCTCGAGCGCGAGTGTGTCGGGAGGAAGGAGGCGACGCGCGTCTGCAACGCCTGGCGAGCGGAGGTATTGACTCAGTCGATCGACAATGCCGTCCACCGCCTTGAAGGGCACAGACTCGCGCGCGTAACAGCGTCCCGCGAGCACTACGGCGCGTGCATCCCGGTTCAACCCATCGAGGAACGTTTGAACGAGCGTGCTCTTTCCGATCCCGGACGTCCCGTGGACGTAAACGGAAACAGGCGCTCCATCCCGGATCGCGAGGAACGCGTTCTCGAGCTCCGCGAGCGGCGCTTCGCGCCCAAGGAAAACCGGTGCGCTCACCCCCGTGGGTCGGGCCGTGGAGCGCGGGGGTGGCGGGCTGCGGGCGGCGCCGAGACGTTCCAGCACGTCCTCTGCACCGGCGCGACGCTCCGGGTCCCTGACCAGCAGGTCGACGCAGAGGCTGACCAGATCCGACGGCAGTCCGGGCATCACGTCGTCCGGAGACGGAGGATCACGGGCGACCTTATCAACCATGATCGCCCACGCGGTTCCGGTGTAGGGGAGCCGACCCGTCAATGCCTCGTACAGCATGACGCCGAGCGCGTACCAGTCGCTCGCCGGCAGGGCCGATCCTCGCACCTGTTCGGGGGCCATGTAGGCGACTGTTCCTACCACACCCTCTTCGACCGACTGAAGTGCACCGGTGGACGTCGCCAGTTCGGCTGCAATGCCGAAGTCCAGGATCACAACGCGGCCCGCTGGCGTCACCAGCACGTTCGATGGCTTGAGATCGCGATGCAGCTTTCCAGCCCCGTGGATCGCCATCACGCCCTCAACGATCTGCGGAAAGGCCGCGCGCAGGTGAGCAAGATCAGACGCCCCCTCCCCGCGCGTGTAATCGAGGAAGGTGACGCCCTCGATCAGCTCCATCGTGTAGAACCACGACTGCTCGTGCGCGATCAACTCGTAGAGGGTGACGAGATTCCGGTGAGCGACCTCGGCGAGTGAGCGGAACTCTTTTTTGAGACGGTAGATGCCGGCAGGGTCCCACGAGCGCAGTGTTTTCAGAGCGACCGTTTCGTCCCGGTTTCGGTCGACGGCCTCGTACACGACGCCCATCCCGCCGGAGCCAAGCCGTCGCACGATGCGAAAACGTTCAGGCAGTACCGTCGGGTGGCCGGAGACGGTGCCGTTGGGGGCGGCGAGTCGGTCGGCGATGCGATCCATCCGGCCCCTCGCTGCATGGGCTTCGAGGAGGGACACCACCTCCGCTCGCAACCCCGCCTCCTCGGCGTTGTCCCGCAGGTAAGCCAAGCGCGCTTCGGCGGGCAGCTCCAGGGCGGCGGCGAACAGGGTCTGTACGCGCTTCCAGCGGTCAACCGTCATGAAGTCTTGAGCTCGCGGTTGAGCCACGCGCGAGAGAAATCCCAGTCCCGCTTCACCGTTGCCACCGAGATGCCGAGAGTCTGGGCCGTCTCTTCCAGCGACAGTCCCGCGAAGCAGCGGCACTCCACGACGCGGCATTGACGCTCGCTCTGGGCTTCGAGGCGGGCCAGTGCCTCGTCGAGGGCGACAAGATCATCCGCTGCCACGGGCCCCGGGACGTCGAATGCATCCGTCAGCTGAACCTGCACCGCGTCGCCGCCACGCTTCTCCCGCGTCTTCCCCCGCGCGTAGTCGATCAGGATGCGCCGCATGAGCCGCGCCGCCATGGCGAAGAAATGGGCGCGGTCCCGCCATTCCATGCGGCGGACGTCGACCAGCTTGAAGTAGGCCTCGTGGACCAGAGCCGTCGTGCTGAGTGTGTGGCCGGCGTGCTCGTGGCGGAGCTGGCCGTGCGCAATGCGCCGCAGCTCGTCGTACACGATGGGTATGAGGCGGTCGAGGGCCTCGTGGCGGCCCTGAGACAGCTCGCGCAGCAACCCGGTGATGTCCGCCCGTTCGTCCACGGCGCCGTCCACTCCGCGAGGATGCAACCTCGTATGCGAGAAGGACTTGCCCCTTCCAAGCTACGGTGCGATTTGGAACGCGTCAAATCTGAGCCGAAATGAGCCGGCGCGTCGCCTGGACAGGTAGAGGCGAACTAACCCCCACGCCGAGCGGCAAGGAGGATCCATGACAATCATGCGCCGTCCAAATGGCACGACCATTCTCCTATCACTGGTTGCCTTGGGTGCAGGATGCGGCAGAGACGAGGGAGTGCTCGACTCGGCAGCCACCCTACAGACCACGCTGACGCCGGCGGAGGATGCGAACATCGTCACTTTCGAACACTTCGTACCGCACATCTCCACGGTCCCAGCCAATGCGGGTGCCAGCGTGCAGTTGTCCGTGCGTGAACGGTTCCGCCCCGACACGGTCGACAACCGGGCTCCCCGGGTCGTGCTGTTCATCCATGGCAACACCTTTCCCGGTGTGCCGGGAGCTGATTTGCGGCTGAAGCCCTACGATTGGATGCTGGCGCTGGCAAAGGCTGGGTTCGACGCGTTCGTCATGGACCACTCCGGGTATGGGTTCTCGCCGCGCCCGACGATGGATGATCCGTGCAACGCGGACCCCGCCCAGCAAGCCTCAATCCTTATTCCCAATCCGCTCGCAAGGACGTGCGAAGCGTCATATCGCTTCAAGTTTGCGACTGCGCAGAGCGAATGGGACGAGATCGACCGAGTGGTGGATTACCTTCGCGATCTGCGCGGTGTAGAGCGCATCGATCTGATCGGCTGGTCGAGAGGTGGATGGAGAGCGGCGTCCTATGCAGCGCATCATCCCGAGAAGATCGACAAGCTGCTCCTCTTGGCGCCGGTGTATGCGCCAACTGAGGCGGCTACACCACCCGCCGTCCTGCCGCAAGCCGGCTTTCCCATGACGGTGGCGACCCGGGCTGCCACCTACGCGAATCTCTGGACACCAGGTATTCGGTGCGCGGGGCAAGTTGAGGATGGGATGCAGGAGTACGTGTGGGACGCCACCATGGCGTTTGACCCGGTCGGCCGCACATGGGGTCCACCCGAGGGTGTCACGCGTGTGAGAACGTTCACTTATTGGGGATGGAACAGAGCCGCTGCCAACGCCTTCTCTTCTGTCCCGACACTCATCGTCAGCGGCGAGTTCGATGCCGTGGCCCCCAACACGGAGATCCTGTACGATGACCTGGGGGCGTCAGACAAAGTGCACGTCCGAGTCCAGTGCGCGTCCCACCTCGTGCCCTGGGAGATGCAGGCCCACAATCTCCACAATCTGTCCGCTTACTTTCTGCGGCATGGAACCGTAGCCGGGCTGCACCAAGGCAAGTTCTACATGGATACCGAAGGCAACTTGACCCTTCGGTAACTGATCGGACGCAGGCGTAAACACAAAGGCGTCACGCAGAACCGTGGTACGGTTTCGCGTGACGCCTTTGTGCTACGTTGCTGCGCGACGTCTTTGCTCGACGTCGTTCTGCATTTTAGAAGCTGGCGGCGGCCTACTCTCCCACGACCTCGCAGTCGCAGTACCATCGGCGCTGACAGGCTTAACGACCGTGTTCGGGATGGGAACGGGTGTGGCCCTGTCGCGCTAGTCGCCAGCAAAAGATGCAGGTGTCGGGTGCTGGGTGCCAGGTGTCAGGTGTCAGGTTTCCCTGACACCCGACACCCGGCACCTGACACCGACGAGCGTGTGTCGACACAAGGTTCGCCCCCTACAACGTCGCCGTCATTCCTGCCAGAACTCGCCGGCCGATCACGGAGCCGCCGAAGAATTGAAAGCGCTGCTGATCGAAGATGTTCGTCCCGTAGGCGTACACACGGAGCTGGGGACTGACGCGGTACGCCGCGTGCACGTTCACCGTCTGGCTCGCCGGGACATCCCCGTCCCAGACGCCCGACGTCCAGCGGTACCCTGACACGATGCGCGCATCAACGCCGGCATCGATGCCGTGGCGCCCCGCGTAAGCGAGCGACACCGTACCCTTGTTGCGCGGCGTGTTCGCGGCCAGCACGTTGCCCGGGATGTTCTGCCGGATGGCGAAGTTGTACCAGGTATAGCTGGCGCTGACGGACACCGCGTCGGTGAGCGACACATGGCCGCCGACCTCGACGCCCCACTCGTCGACGGCTGCCACGTTACCGGACGACTGCACGATGGCGGTCGTGCCGTCGGCCAGGCGCGTGAGCCCGTTCGCGGCCCTGTTTTTGCCGGCGGCGAAGAGCGCGTTCCGCACGGCCGACTCGACCTCGGCCCGCGAGGCGGCAGGCACCTCGGGCGGCGCGGTCCACGGCGCATAATCGGGATTCAAGTGCGTCGCGGCCGTCGGGAGGAGCGGGGTGAGGAGGTTCTCGATATGGGCATCATAGACATCCACCGTGATGTAAGCGCGCCGGCCGAACTGGCCTTTGTAGCCTACCTCGTAGCTCATCACTGTCTGTGGGACGAGGTGAGTGTTGCCCAATGACGAGTCCGGTACCGCAGCGGAATTGGTGAACAGGTGGCCCGCCGCGACATCGGCCAACGCCGGACCCACAACAGGATCCGCTCGGAGTTTGGTTTCGGTGGCGGTCAGGTTCTGGAAGCCGGAGCCGGCGGGCGCCGCAATGAAGAGGCTGGTCAGGGTCGGCGTGAGAAACGCGCGGTTCACGCTCAGGCGCAGCGCGTGGTCCCTGACGGGGGTGAACACGACGGCGCTTCTGGGCGTGAGCTGCGCCGGGAACAGGTTCGAGTCGTCCCAGCGCAGCGCGGCGACCAGGCGCAGGGGCGGGAGGACGCGGTATTCTACCTGCGCATACACGCCATAATAGCGATCGCTGCGGTCATCATATTGCAGGCCCAGGGTCGTCCCTTCGGTGTTCACCAGGTTGTCCTGCACCGAGGCCCCCACCACGACACGCCCTAACTCCCCGCCGAGCCGTCGGCTGGTGCGCCCCTCCACGTGGACGATGCTCTCGTGGTTAAAGTTCGGCGTCCCGGAGGATAGCCGCACGTTGGGCTGTCCTGCCCGACCCGTGTACCAGGCCAAAAGTCTGCTCCCCCCGACGTTCCACGCGAGGCGTGCCCAGGGGCGCCACAGTTCGCGGGTCTGGTTGCGGCCCGTGCCGGTGATCGCGACCGAATTCTCTACTCGCACCGTCCCCCCTTCGAGCGTCACCATCGAGCTCTCGGCCGCGTAGTAGTCGAGCCGCGCGGATCCAGCGATGGTGAGCTGGGGATCGGCCGTGCCCAGCGCCTGGCCCGTGACTGTGTCTCGGGTCTGCCCGTTCAGCGGGACGATCTCCGGCCCCGGAGTCGTCGGCGGCGTGGCGGTGGAGGACGCGTACTCCTCCCTCCAGTCCGACGCGTCCTTGGCGGTGCGCGACCGAGTCCAGTCGTCGCTGCGGTTGTAGCCGAGGCTCAGCCGGTACCCGAGCCGATCGTGCAGCCACACGCCAGCCTGTCGGAGGTCGGCCCGGAAGGTGCCGAGCTCGCCGCCCCCCAAGGTCACCTTCGTCCCCACAATCTCCCGGGCGGCCGGCGTGGTGATGTTGATGACCCCGTTGAACGCGTTCGGGCCGTACAGCGCCGACACTGGCCCGCGGATCACCTCGATGCGCCCTAAGTCCTCGATCGCCTCGGGGAAGGTCACCCAGGACTGGTTTCCGGTGAGCGCGATGGTGACCTCGCGCCCGTCGAGCAGCACCGGCATCTTGCGGTTGAGCGTCGAATTGAACCCGCGCGCGTTGACGTTGAAGTCGTTGACGCCGCTCTGCTGGAGGTCGAGGCCCGGCACGCGGGTCAGCGCGAGGGGAGCTTGCCCGGTCATGGAGATGGGCTCGGCCGTGGCGAGCCGCACGACGTCCACCGCAGCCGGGGCGTCGATCGCGCGGTCGGGCGCGCGCGAGGCCGCTTCCACGAGGACCTTGGCCAGCTCGAGCGGTTGCGGCTCGAGGACGGCGTCGACCGTGAGGGCGCCGGAGGTGACGTCGATCGTCACCTGATACGGCTTGAAGCCCATGCGGCGGAACTCGACCGGGTGCGAGCCGGACGGGACGCGCGCCAGCCTGTAGCGTCCGCTGGCGCCGACCGCGAGGCCCGTTCCCTGCACCGCCACGACGACCTCGCTGAGCGGCTGGCCGTCCGCGCTCGTGACTGTGCCGCTCATGGCCGCAGTCTGGGAGTGGGCGCTGGAGGGGAACGCGGCCGCGACAAGGCCCCCGAGTGCAGCGGGAATCGCCAGACGTCGCAGCCGCGTTGCGATGACCACGGGCCACCTCCCAAGTGACTAACCTACTGGGATGTGGCGTCGGCGCAACGCCCGACGCTTGGCAAGGCGCGGCCTCACCTCTCGAGCTCGCGCGGACGTGCTCGAGGATCTTGATCGCCTCCCTGCGCCTTCTCGTCGTGGCGTAGAGACGGAACCGGCCATCATCCTATTTCCGGACGTGGCTTACCCGGACGCCGGGTGCCGCAGCGAGGACGAGCTCCACCAGCTTGGGAGATAGCCGAGATGGAATTGCCAGAGCCGCACGGAACTGCTGCATCGCGGAGTCTGGCTCATCCACCATCGCGTAGATCATGCCGAGGTTGATCAGCCAGTCCGAACCCCACGTCGCGTCGCGAGAAACCGGGAGCAGCTGCACGGCCTTTCGGCCCTCTTGAATAGCCGCGTCTTTCATTCCCAGCACCGCATACGCTGAGCCTAGCCACCCGTGGAGAATCGGACTCTCTGGCGAGTGACGGAGCCGATCTTCGAGTATCACGCGCGCAGAGTCTGAGTAGGCACGCGCCGTCGCGTGTTGGCCGACGCGTAGAAACAGCTCCGCCCTGTGCTGATAATACGCCGCCGAGTCCGCTCCGGCCGCTCCCGCCGTCAGCCGCTCGAACATCGACCGGTAATCGGCTTCGGGCGCCAGGAGCCACGATTGCCACCGCGACGTGCTCATCGGGACCAGCAGGGCGGCGAAGAGCCGATCGGCGCCCATTCGATCAGCCCCCCGTCGGAGGGTAGCGGTCGCGGCCGCACGGTCGCCCTTCCATGCGAGATGCACCCACGCCCTTGAGAGGACTTGGTTGGGACCGTCGGGTGTCAGGTCGATCGATCGGTCGAAGTATGTTGCCGCCAGCGCGTATTCGCGCAACAACGAGTAGGTTATCCCGATGTGGTGAAGCAGGTACGCATTCTGTGGGTCCAGCTCCAGCGAGCGGTGGAGATATTGCAGCGTGCGCTGCCATTCTCCGCGTCGCCGGTAGAGGAAGCCGATTATCGCGATCGTTTCCCAATCAGCCCGTCGGGCTTTTTCGGCTGCCAACAAGTGGTCTAGCGCTCGATTCCAATCCACCCGCCCCCAGTAGTAGTACGCCCCCAACGCGCGCTGACCCTCGGCCGAGTCGAGTCGGAATGCCCGATCCGCTGCTTGCTTCGCGAGAGCGAGCCGCCGGGGCGTCGCGTCATGATTATACCAGTAAAGCAACCCGTGTAGGCTGGCCAGCCGCGCCCAAGCCTGAGCGAACCCCGGGTCGAGTTCGACAGCGCGCTCGAACATGCTGACTGCGTTGAGATAATCCACCTTCAGGTTGCTTCGCTTGCGGTACTGAAGGCCCTGCAGATAGTAGCTGTATGCCTCAAGGTTGTTGGTGGGTCGGGCACTGAGTGCCTCGCGCTCGGGTACCTGCAACGCAATCCCCATGGCCGCGGCTACCCGCTCGGCGATCTCGGACTGAAGTCGGAAGACATCGGCCGCTGCCAGCGGAGCATCGTAAACGCTGGCCCATGTCTGGGTCTGATCGGCAGCCCGGATCAGACGCGTGGTCACGCGCACCGTCCTTTGGCCGTCTGCTAATGTCTGCCGCCGGATGCTGGCCTGCAGCAGGTACTGCGCGCCAAGCTCTCGTGCGATCTGTTGCAGCGACTTATTGCCGTCCCGGTACTGCGCTGAGCTAGGCGTAATCGCGGTGAGCCCATGCAATCCGGCCAGCTTGGCGGTGATCTCCTCCGCTATTCCATCGACGAAATACTGATCCTCGGCCGGGCCATGATTCACGAACGGCATGACCGCGACGCGTGGAGTGACTGATCGCTCGGTACTCGCTCCGCCGCGCCCCGCCAACCAGTATCCGCCTGCGACTACGAGACCTGCACAGGTCAAACCAACCGCCAGCGCTGTCGCACGCCGTCGATCGCGTGTGGGCCGGTCGTCGCCGGTGCCTTCGAGGGCGGAAGCGAACTGGCCCGCGGTGGCGAACCGATCGACCGGCTGCTTCGCCAACGCCTTGCGGACCGCCCGCGCCACCCGCGCCCCCACGCCCGGCCGCGCTGCTTCGAGCGCCGGGATGGGATCAGACGCGTGCCGGGCGATGACCTCTTGCGCGGTCGCCCCAGTGAACGGGGGATGGCCCGCGAGCATTTCGTGGAGCACGCACCCGAGGCTGTAGATGTCGCTTCGGCCATCGAGCCCGCTGCCGGCGGCTTGCTCGGGACTCATGTAGAGGGGGGTCCCGACAGCCCCGGTCTGCGACAGCGGGTGCCCGCCGGCGACCGTCAGCGCCCGGGCGATCCCGAAGTCGGCGATGAGCGCCTCGCCGCCCGGCGCCAGCAGGATGTTCTCCGGCTTGATGTCCCGATGCACCACACCGTGGCTGTGCGCGTAGCTCAACGCCGCCGCTACGTCCCCAGCGATCCGCACCGCGTCGGCGAACGGAAGCCGCGCCTCCCGGGTCAGCCGGTCCCGCAGCGACTCGCCTTCCACGTACGGCATCACGTAGTACACGATGCCCTCGGCCTCGCCGGAATCGTGCAGGGGCAGGATGTGCGGATGGGCGAGCTTCGCGGCGATCGCGATCTCGCGTACGAACTGCTCGGCGCGAACGGCGAGGGCGAGCTCGGACCGGAGAACCTTGAGGGCGACTTGGCGATCGTGCTTCTGGTCGTGGGCGAGGTAGACCGTCGCCATGCCCCCACGACCGATCTCGCGCTCGATGGAGTAGCGGCCCGAGAGCACCGGCGGGAGGCGGACCGCGGCAACCGTACTCGACGCATCTAGCCGGTCGGCAATACTATCCAGCCGACCCCGCGCTTCGTGCGCCTCCAGTAGGGCCAAGACCTCGGTTCGGAGGGTCGAGTCCTCGGCCCTTTCGTGCACGTAGGCTGTCCGCGCCTCCGGCGCCAGTTCGAGCGCGGCGTCGAACAGTTCCTGGATGCGCTCCCAGCGATGTGGTACGGTCACGGGCTCGGCTGCGCATCGGCCACGGGACTGCCGTCGGACGACGCTAGCTCGCGGTTGAGCCAAGCACGCGAGAAGGTCCAGTCGCGCTTGACCGTCGCCACCGAGATGCCCAGCGCCGCGGCCGTTTCCTCCACCGTCATACCAGCGAAGCAGCGGCATTCCACCACGCGGCACTGGCGCTCGCTCTGGGTCTCGAGGCGGGCTAACGCCTCGTCCAAGGCAAGCAGGTCATCAGCGGCCCGGCCTAGCGGAATGTCCTGCGCCTCGGCCAGCGGGACGTGCACGGCGTCACCCCCGCGCTTCTCGCGCTGCCTGGCGCGGGCGTAGTCAATCAGGATGCGGCGCATGAGCCGCGCTGCCACGGCGAAGAAATGGGCGTGGTCTCGCCATTCGACCTGGCGAACGTTGACGAGCTTGAGGTATGCCTCGTGGACCAGCGCCGTGGTGTTGAGGGTGTGCTCCGGTCGCTCTCGCCGCAGCTGCGCGTGCGCGATGCGGCGGAGCTTGTCGTACACGATCGGCATGAGGCGGTCGAGCACTTCTGCACGGCCTCGGGAAAGCTCGCGCAGCAGCCCCGTGATATCGTCCCGCTCTTCC
>Ga0209761_1002663_pt1 | contig 11732 bp, 11 predicted proteins | sample GraSoi013_1_40cm_4_FD_185818 | JGI IMG/M metagenome (GOLD analysis project Ga0209761, IMG submission 185818) | Grasslands soil microbial communities from the Angelo Coastal Reserve, California, USA - Sample 09_25_2013_1_40cm (SPAdes) (version 2) | ecosystem: Environmental > Terrestrial > Soil >... | reverse complement strand
GACGAGGCGCCCCGTCACGACCAGCAGGAACATCAGCGCCGTGACGCCGCAACCCGCAGCGTACACGAGCAGCCGCGACAGGCGCTCCGCTCGGACCCGATCCCAGTTGTTGAAACGGAGGCCGATATCGCCGGTGCTAAGAGCGGTCGAGCCGGCGTCCTGCTGAACTCGAAGCTGCCCGGCCTCGAGCAGCGCCGCCAGCGGCCTGCCGCGAGCGTAAACCTCCACCCGATCCGCACTCTCGGCCAGCGGCACAAGCATGCCACGCGGCGTCCACCAGATGTCGCTGCGCTGAGTCAGTTCCGTGTACAGCGGGACGGCGGCAACGAGGAACAGGGTCACGGTGAGGGTCGAATACAGGAGGCGGATGCGGGGCGGCATGCTAGATCCTCCATGCCAGTGACGGCTTTGGGCGCGGCAGCCTCATCGGTCCCGACTTCCCGCACTCACGCTGCGCGCGATCACGTAGTAGTTCGGATCCACCTTGAAATCGGCCGGAGTCGCCAGCGGCAGCGTCACCGTCTGCCACGCCTCGGTCGGGTGCACCACCCTGACGCTGTCCGGCGACAAGGTGACCTTGAGCGGCATGTCGAAGCCGGGCACCACGTCGGTCCAGCGGTAGGACAGCGTCGCTCCCGCGAGCGTGTATTCCAGCACCGGCACCTGGGTCGTGCGCAGGTACTGATCGAACACCTTGGTCAGATCGGTCCCCGCGTGCGCGCTGATATAGTCCTCGACCTGCTTGCCCATCACCGTCTGGTGCCAGAAGGCCTGATTGAGCCCGCGCAGGATGCCCCGCCACTTCTCGTCATCGCCGACGATCTGCCGGATGGTGTGTAGCATGTTCCCGCCCTTGGGGTACATGTCGCCAGAGCCCTGATCGTTGACCCCGTAGGAGGGGATGATCGGCCGGTCGTTACGGATGCCGCGGCGCGTCCCGATGGTGTAGTCGGCGCCGGCCTCCTTCCCGAAGAGGCACTCGGTGTAGAGCCCCTCGGCGTAGTTAGCGAAGCTCTCGTGCACCCACATATCGGCGTTGTCTTTCGCCGTAATGTTGTTTCCAAACCATTCGTGGGCGCTCTCGTGCACGATGATGAAATCCCACTTCAGGCCGAGGCCGGTGCCTGAGGCGTCGCGCCCGCGATAGCCGTTCGCGTACCAGTTGCCGTAGGCGACGGCGCTCTGGTGCTCCATTCCTGTGTTCGGCACCTCCAACAGTTTGTAGCCGTCCTCGTACCAGGGATACGGTCCGAACCAATGCTCGAAGCATTGCAGCATCGACTTGGCCTGGGTGAACTGTCGCTTCGCCGCCTCGAGGTGATAAGTGAGGGGCCAGAAGTCGAGCGTCAGCGGCCCCAATTCGCCCATGAACAGGTCCGAGTAGTGCTCGTAGCTACCGGCCCCGACCGCGATGGCGTAGTTATTGATCGGGTTCACCACGAACCACTCGTATGTCGTCGTGCCGTCCGGATGATGGGTCACGCGGCGCAGCCGCCCGTTGGAGACGTCGATCATCGGATCCGGCACGGTGAGCGCCACGCGCTGGCTGTCGGGCTCGTCGGCCTGCGTGTCCTTGTTGGGCCACCACACGCTCGCGCCCATCCCCTGGTCCGTAGTGACGACCCAGGGCCGGCCGAGGCTATCGGCGGTCCAGGTGAACCCGCCCTGCCACGGCGGCCGTTTGGCCGGCTGCGGCTTGCCGTGGTAGTAGACCGTGATCGTCTTGTGGTCGCCGGCGCGCTGGCGGGCGGTCAATGCGGCGAAGCAGGCGTTCCCTTCCCGCCGGAATCGCACCGCCCGGCCGTCCTGCACCATGCTGTCGACATCGAGCGGTACCATCAGGTCGATTTGCATCTCCCGCGCCGGCGTGAGCACGCGGTAGGTGATGCCGTTGTACCCGGTGACACTGCTGTCCGCCGGATGGATAGCCACGTGCAGGTCGTAGAACACCACGTCCCACCACGCGCGTCCTGGCGTCGTGAACGAGCCGCGGAGCGTGTCGGCGCGGGTGAAGGTCCGGGTGGCTTGAGCCGCGACCTTGGTGAAGCAGCCGAGCAGGAGGCTGAAGCCGAACAGCAAGGGTCGCATGGAGCCCGGGGCGTCGGGCAGCCGTGTCAGGCAGCGACGGCCAGCCACGGCTCCTCGATGAACACCCCCATCAGTCCCGCAGCAACCACCAGAAACCGTTACGGCTTGGCGGGCTGCTTCTGGGGATCGTCCGCCGGATGCACGTAGGTCATCGCAAACGGGCCCATCGCGCTCACGGAAATGAGCGTGGTGCCCTTCGCCGCCGCGAAGTGATGCGCGTTCGCCGGCAGCGACCCCTTCTCGCCGACCGCCATCGGTTTCGCCTTCGCTGCATCGAAGCTATCGCCCATACCGACGAGGAGCGTGCCTTTCTTGACTTCGACGGCTTCCTCCGTGGGATGGAAGTGCGGCGGGATCTTGTACCCGCTCGGCATGGCGAGCTCGACGGTAAACGGCCCCGCCTTGCTGGGGTCACCGCTCACCACCGCCATCCGCGCGCCCTTGGGGAACACCGCGGGTGCGGGGCCCCAGTGCCGCGGGGTGGGCTCCGCCGCTGGGGCAGCTTGAGCACGAGCGGCGGGAGCAACAACGAGAAGGAGGCACGCCGAAAAAGCAGGGACGCGCATAAGACCTCCGAGGGTCGTGAGTGGGTGCCGGCAAGATGGCGGCGAGGGCGCGAGAACGGAAGAGCGGCTCACGCGGCTCGACGAGCCCTCTGTCCCGGCCGCCCCTGTCACCCGCGCTCGTCCGCTGTGGGGCCGTAGATCGACGGGAGCAGGACGTCGTTGAGGCGGAGGTACACGCTGAGCTGCCCGCGATGATGGACGAGATGGTTGATGTGTGTGCGCACCACGGCGCGGCGCGGCATGGCCATGAGGACACGGTCGCCATGCTTGAGCGACCAGACCACCGCGAAGTCGGCGTCCTTAGCAGCAGCGAGCGCCTGGCGGGCGGCGCGGACGTTCTTGTCGAACTCGGCCAGCAGCGACGGCGTCGTCTCGAAGCTGTATCCCGGGTAGGTCGCCAACTTGATCTCGGTGTCCCGCAGCATGGCGGTCATCCAGCCCGGCATTCGTGCCACCAGCTGCGCGAGATGTCCCAGGGCAAACGACTTCGGATGCGGCTTCCATGTTCCCTTGTCGCTCGGCACGCGTTCCAGCAACTTCCGCGTCGTCGCCATTTCGTGATCGAATTCTGGTAAGAGCGATTCGGCGATGGTCATGTCACTCCTTCTGCCCGTCGTGCCCCGACGCATGATGGGCGCCGCGCTGGAACGCCAGAAACTGGTGAACGGCCGCGATGGCGGTCGCATCGGTCGTTCGGATCCGCACTTCAGCCCCACGCGGGCGATCGACCTCTTGGTAGCTGATGGCGGAGCGCCGAGCCGCCATGACCGATGTGCCCGGCACGGCCGCGGCGTGCACCTGGAACGGCTGTGCAAAATCTCCGGCTGTGAAGGCAGCAGCGATGGCATGCATGTGCTGGCGGACTCGCGCGATGCCGCCGCTGTCGGATTCAGTGTCGCGGTCGAGCACGATCCGCCCACCGTCGGGCAGGTCCTCGAAGACGTGTGCGGACGTGTACTGATCGACCCCCATGACCGTCTCGCCCCGCGCCTGCATGGCCGCGAAGGCGCTGTCGGCTCGGGGCGTACGTTCCGTCGGACGACCGCGCGCACCCGTGCATGCACCGGGTCCAGCTGCCACGGCGAGCGCGAGCAGCACAGTCCAGAGAGTGATGCTTCCGTTCTCAGCGCGTCGCGTTGGCCAGTTCCTTTACCGCCGCGGCGAGCGCGCCCACCTTCGCCTGATCGCCCGCTCGGGAGTCGATCGGTTGCCCGTTGACCACGATCTGCGGCCCTCCCTGCAAATCGGGGGTCAGCTGCGTCGCCAGCTGCGTCAGCGCATCCCGGCGCTGCTGCCCGGACAGTCGTTCCGCGCGGGCGAGCGCGGTCCGGGCGGCTGCGAGCTTGTCGGGCGCCAGGCCGTTGGAGCGCGCCAGCTGGTCCAGGTAGGCGCGCGCCACCACGAAGCTCGCGGGCCACACCAACTTTGGCTGATCCTGGACGTTCAAATAGTCGAAGTGCACGAGCTTCGCCGCGTCGATCTCGTTCTGGGAGAGGAACCCGCTGGGCTGCAGCTCGAGGATGTCGAGCCCCCGCGCGATCTCCGAGCTTACGATGTAGCCGTTGTACCAATACGCGGACCACGAGCCGGCGCCGACAAACTTGGTCGAGTCCATCGGGCCGCGGTCGAAGTACGCGATCTCCTTGGGGTGCGCCGGATCGGTCCAGTCGAAGACCGAGATGCCGCCCTGATACCAGGCCTGGACCATGATGTCGCGCCCGGGGATCGGAACCAACGAACCGTTGTGGGCTACGCAGTTTTCGTTCGGCGTCTGCGGGGCCGACATCTTGTAATAACTCTGGAACGTCATGGTGTCGTGGACCAGGGTGAAGATCGCGTCCGCCCCCCACTCGGGCTTGTCGGTCGCGCGGCACTTGGGCTGCCCGCCGCCGCCCCATTCGTCGGAGAAGAGGAGCTTGGTCCCGTCGTTGTTGAACGTCGCCGAGTGCCAGAACGAGAAGTTCGAGTCGGCCACCGCGCCGATCCGTTTGGGATGGGCCACGTCGTGGATGTCGAGCAGCAGGCCGTACCCGCCGCACGCACCGCCGGCCAACCCGATCGCCGGATAGGCGGTGATGTCGTGGCACTGGCTGGGCCCGGGGCGCACCCCGTTCTTCATGCCGGGCGGCGGGCCGCCGACGATCGCGTCCACGATGCCCTGGACGGCCCCCCGCAGCGCGGCGCTGTCCGCGCCGGTCGGCGGACCGGTCCCCTGCCGCGCCTTGACGATGCTGTCCAGCATCGGCTGGATGAATCCCGGGGGCAGGACGAACTCCATGCCCCGCACTTTCGCCGTGAACCCGCCCGCGGCACGCGCCGTGGCGGCGGCTGTGGCCGCGGCGGCGATATCTTGCGGCGTCTCCGCGTGAGTCGCCGCCTCGGTGAGATCGGCAAAGATCCGGGGGGAGCTGACGATGCTCGCCAGCTCGGGGTGGGCCAGCGGCACCTTAATGACCTCGATCCGGAACAGCGCGGAGTTCGGGTCCTGGTCCGGCGCCAGCTTTGAGCACCCCGAGAGCTCGCTCGGCGACCGCACACCTGCCGATCCGGACACGTAGATGTACACGTTCTCCTGGTCGGTCGGATCGTCGACCACCGTGTGGGTGTGCGAGCCACGGCAGGTCTGCACATTCCCGATGTACTTCGCATTGGCGATGTCGCTGATGTCGAAGATCCGGATGCCCCGTAACCGGTCCGCGCTGACCGAGTCGTGCACCCCCTGCGTGCCGCAATCGAGGCGGCCCGACATGCCTTCACCCGAGACGAAGAGCAGGTTCTTGTAGACGGAGACGTCGCTCTGGGATGCCGGGCAGAGGTACCCGATCTTCAGCCGCGGCTTCTTCGGGTTCGCAATGTCCCAGACCTGATAGCCGTTGTAATTGCCCTGGATGACATAATTCCCGGAGAACGAGAGATCGGAGTTGGTGACCCCGGCGAACTTCTCGGCCGGCCGCGTTTTCGAAACCACCCGCAGGTTCCAGGTCGCTTCGCCGGCGTTCATTTCTCCCGCACGCAGGCCGACGCGCCGGTCGGGGGTGGGGGCCGTAGTGGACATGTCGAGCTTCGCGGTGGCGCAGGCGGCGAGGGACAACGCAACGGTCGCGAGCGACAGAGACAACGACGCAGCTTTCACTGTGGGCTCCGGTTGAAGGCTTCGAGCATGCGGTTCATGCGGTCAATTTCGGTGGACTGATCGGCGAAGACGTCGGAGGCGAACCGGAAGACCGTCTCTTGTTCTCCCCCGCCCTGCGAGCCGAACAGCTGATTCACCATAGTGATGGCACCCTGGTGGTGCTGGATCATGAGCGTCAGGAACAGTCGGTCGAACTCGGGGCCCCGCGCCCGATCGAGCTGGGCCAGTTGCTCGGCGGTCAACATTCCGGGCATCAGCATGGAATGATCCATGCCCGGCATCGCGTAGTGAGCGGCATCCGCCTCCGGAACGGGCTCATGCCGCTCCCCGAGCCAGCGCTGCATGAGGGCGATCTCGTCGCGTTGCCCTACGACGATCCGCTCGCACAGGGCGCGCACGGGCGCGCCCGCAGCGTGCGTGGGCGCCCAGCCGGCCATCAGCACCGCTTGCGCGTGGTGGCCGATCATGCCGGCCATGAAGTGCACGTCGGCCGCCGTATACCGGAGCCGACCGCTGTCGGGCCGAGCCTGCGCCGCGGGTGACACGATGTGCTCCGACGGCCCCTGATGGGGGGCCGTGGCGCACGCCGCAACGGCGATGATCGCCAGCAATGTCGTCTTCATCCGAGGCCTCGGACGCCCCTCACCTACATCCCGGCTCGGCCGGCGCTCCTCCCGTTGGCCAGATCCGACACGGCGGCGGCGAGCGCCCGCACCTTGGCCTGATCGGCGGCTCCCTGGGAATCACCGTTCAGCTGGGTGGCGAGCTGCGTCAGCGCGTCCTGGCGTTGCGGCCCCGACAGGTGTTCGGCGCGCGCGAGCGCAGACCGCGCGGCCGCGACCTTGTCCGGCGCCAGGCCGTTGGAGCGCGCCAGCTGGTCCACGTAGGCACGCGCCACCGCGAAGCTCGGGGGCCAGACCAGCTTGGGCTGGTGCTGAACGTTCAAGTAGTCGAAGTGCGCGAGCTTCGCCGCGTCGATCTCGTTCTGCGACAACACACCGCTCGGCACCAACTCGAGCACGTCCAGCCCGCGCCCGATCTCCGAGCTGACGATGTACCCGTTGTACCAGTACGCGGACCACGAGCCCGCGCCCACGAGCTTGGTCGAGTCCATGGGGCCGCGGTCGAAGTACGCGATCTCCTTGGGATGCGCCGGATCGGTCCAGTCGAACACCGAGATACCGCCCTGATACCAGCCCTGGACCATGATGTCCCGCCCCGGGACCGGGACGAGCGAGCCGTTGTGCGCGACGCAGTTTTCGTTCGCCGTCTGCGGCGCCGGCAGCTTGTAATAGCTCCGGAACGTCATCGTGTCGTGGGCCACCGTGAAGATCGCGTCGGCTCCCCACTCGGGCTTGTCGGTCGCGCGGCACTTGGGCGCGAGACCCCCGCCCCACTCGTCGGTGAACAGCAGTTTGGTGCCGTCATTGTTGAACGTCGCCGAATGCCAAAACGCGAAGTTCGAGTCGGCCACCGCGGCGACGCGCCGCGGGTGGGCCGGATCGCGAATGTCGAGCAGCAAGCCGTACCCGGCGCACGCGCCGCCCGCAACTCCCAGCGCCGGGTAGACAGTGATGTCGTGGCACTGGACGGGACCAGGCCGGGGAGCGTTTGCGGGAGTGGGCGGGTTGACGATCCGATCCACGATGGCTTGCAGGCCGGCCCGCAACGCCGCGCTGTCGGCACCGGTCGGTGCCCCACTTCCCCCGCGCGCCTTGACGATGCTGTCGAGCCGCGCCGCGACGAAGCGCGGCCCCACCACGATTTCCGTGCCGCGTATCGTCGCGGTGAACCCGCCCTTGGCGCGCGCGTCGGCGGCCGCCTTGGCCGCGGCCGCGATATCCTCCGGCGCGTCGCCGTGCGACTCCCGCGCGGCCAGGTCCGCGAGGATCGCCGGCTTGCTCACCACGTGCGCCTGCTCGGGATGGGCGAGGGGCACCTGGATCACCTCGATACGGAACCGTTCGCTGTTCGGATCCTTGTCCGGCGTCAGGTCCGAGCATCCCGCGAGCTCATTGGGCGAGCGGACCGGAGCCGAGCCCGACACGTAGATGTAGATGTTGGCCGAGTCGTTCGGGTCGGTCACCACGGTGTGCGTGTGCGAGCCACGGCATGTCTGCACGCTGGTGATGGGCTTGGGATGCGCGATGTCCGAGATGTCGAAGATGCGGATGCCGCGCATGCGGTCCTTGCTCACCGAATCGGGCACGCCCTGGGTGCCGCAGTCGAGCCGGCCGTTGAAGTCCTCGCCCGACGTGAACAGCAGGTTACGGTACACCGAGACGTCGTTCTGCGCATCGGGGCAGACGTAGCTCGTGACCAGCGTGGGATGGCTCGGCTGCGCGATGTCCCAGACCTGCAGACCGTGGAAGTTGCCCTGGATGACGTAGTGCCCGGTGAAGGCGAGATCCGAGTTGAGGAAGCCGAAGTCACCAGGATTGGTGTCGTTCGTGAACTGCGCCGGCTTGGGCGCCGCGGAGACGAGTCGCAGGTTCCACGCAGCCTCGGCGGCGTTCATCCACCCCGCACGCAGCCCGACGCGCCGATCGGGGCTGGGCGCCGTGGGAGACATATCGAACTTCGTGGCGGTGGCGCAGGCGGCGACGACCGTGCCGATCGCGAGCACGACGAACTTAGATCTCACTGGGGGCTCCGTTGTGGGGGTTGAGACAGGCCATCGAGCATCCGGGTCATGCGGTCGATCTCCGTGGTCTGATCGGCGCTCACGTCGGAGGCGATCTGAAACAACGGCCCGTCCCGGGCGGCGCCCGGGGTGTCGACCAGCGCGCGCACCATCGTGAGGGCGCCGCGGTGATGCTGGATCATGAAGGTGAGGAACAGCCTGTCGAACTCAGAGCCGCGCGCGGCGTCGAGTTGCGCCAGCTGCGCCGGGGTCAGCATGCCCGGCATCGACCTGGGGTGATCCATCCCGGGCATCGGATGCCTGCGCGGGTCGGAGTCCGGCACCGCCTGATGCCGCTCCTCGAGCCAGCGCTGCATGATCGCGATCTCGTCGCGTTGCCCGACGACGATCCGCTCACACAGCGCGCGCAGGGCCGGACTCGCGCCGTGCGCGGGCGCCCAGCCGGCGATCAACACCGCCTGCGCGTGGTGGGCGATCATGCCGGCCATGAACTGCACGTCCGCCGCGCTGTACCGGGGCCTGCCGCTGTCAGCTTGGGCCTGCGCCGCGCCCACGCTGAGCGCCAGCGCCCCGATCCCGACCACGCACGCTCTCGTCATGCGGCTCGCCCCCCGTTGACCAAGCGCGCTAAAGCTGCGGGCGACGCGCGCGCCGGGCAAGGTGGTTGCACCCTGCTCCGTGCTCTCCCCTGCTCAGGCGGCGGCGCCCCCGCTGGTCTTCGACGCCGCCCAGTTCAGGAGCATGAGGCACGGCACGACGTACGGGAAAATTCCGTACAGTGTGTCACTCACGGAGTGCGAGTGGCGATCGACCGCCCAAAACACCTGCACGCAGAACAGGGCGTCGAGGAGAACCAGCACGCAGGCCTGCCAGGTCACCGGCCGGTACACCCAGCCCCACGAGACGAACCAGCGGCGCTGCACCATGATTCACCTCCCAAGAGCGCGGATAATCCAATCGAGCAACGCGAGGGGGATCGGCAAGAGCGTGAGCCCGACCGAGAACGCGCAGCCGTAGCGAAACGTCGCCGGCCCGACCACGGCGTACCCGTCGCCCCAGCGGCGCCGGATGTACAGCTCGGCGGCCGCCCCTGCGCTGTAGCACCCGACAGTACAATGTACTTTGTAGCACAAAGTACAGCAAGAGCGGCACCTCCCTATCGGACCTTCCATCGCCCTTGCATAATAGGCCGACGTTGCTCTGGTGCGACGCCGGTCAACACACGTGACAGGGAGACGCCGTGACGAAGCACAACTGTTCGCGCCGTGAGTTCGTCGGCCTGAGCGCGGTGGCCGCCGGCGCATCGCTCGCCGGGACGAGGGTCCCGATACCGCGCGACCTGGGCTTCGCACGCGTCGCCGCCAGCGACCGCGTCCGCTTCGGCATGATCGGCATCGGCATGCAGGGTTCGGGACTGCTCGGCGAATCCATCTCGCTGCCGGGCGTGGAATGTGCCGCCGCGTGCGACCTGTACGACGGCCGGCACACGCTGGCGCGGGAGATCGTGCGCCCGGACCTGCCGGTGACGCGCCGGTATCAGGAGCTGCTGGACAACAAGGACATCGATTGCGTCGTGGCGGCGGTGCCCGATCACTGGCACAAGCAGGTGGTCGTGGACGCGGTCTCCGCGGGGAAGGACATCTACTGCGAGAAGCCGATGTCGCACAGCGCCACCGACGGCGTGGCCATGGTCGCCGCAGGGAAGCAGACCGGACGCATCGTGCAGATCGGGTCGCAGCGCGTCAGCTCCCAGATCTGCGCCAAGGCCAAGGAGCTGATCGCGCAGGGGACGCTCGGCGAGCTGATGCTCGTCGAAGGCTGGCTCGGGCGCAACGATCCCACCGGCGCGTGGGAGTATCCGCCGCCGCCCGATTTGTCCCCCAAGAACCTCGACTGGGACACCTGGCAGGGGACCGTCCCCAAGCGGCCATTCGATCCCTTCATCTTCGCGCGCTGGCGCTGCTGGAAGGAGTACGGCACCGGCGTGGCCGGCGACCTGTTGGTGCACCTGATCAGCGGGATGATGTTCATGGTCGGGATCAACGCCCCGCCCAAGCAGGCGAGCGCGGTCGGCGGCATCCGACGCTGGAAAGACGGCCGCAACATGCCCGACGTCCATGCCGTCGTGTACGACTACGACGGCCTGCCGGTGTACATGCGGCTGAACCTGGGAACCGAGATGCCGGAGATGTATCGCATCCAGGGTTCGAAGGGCCTGCTCGAGGTCACGGGATCCAGCCTGAGCTTCACGCCCCAAACCGGCAAGGATCACTACCCCAGCTATTACACCGGCAGCTACCCTCGCGCGCTGCGGGACGCCTATCTCGCGAAATGGCACCAGGACAACGATCCGAAGATCGGCCAGCAGGTGGCGATGCCGGAGACGATCTCGTTCAGCGGGCCTGACTTCGACGACGTCCGGCCGCATCTGTGGACGTTCTTCGAGGCGGTACGCACCCGGAAACCGGTGGTGGAGGACGTCGTGTTCGGTCACCATGCGGCCCTGGCCTGCCACATGGCGAACGAGTCGTACTTTCGGAAGACCAGCGTGTCATGGGACGAGGCGTCGAAGAGTATCAAGAGCTGACGGTCGCGAGAGTCGTAGCTGACCTAGCGTGTGAAACGGACCACGAAGGCGAGCAGCAGCACCAGGGCAGCTCCGAGCACGCTCTCAACAGCCCCTACCAATGCTGAGTTCCAGACGGTGCGAAGCAAGGGAACGTGGACGGAGGTCAAGGCTAGAAAGAGTCCGACCAGCAAGCCAAGGCCAGCGCCCCACACGGCGGCCGTTCGCACGGCCTGATGCCACGGGCCTGACGCTCCGCGGATGGCTACGGCGATGCCCGCAGCGAGGGGGAGCAGCAGCATGAGGTTCAGGACAGGCTTCAAGCGCTTCTCAGACGGCGCGCCGTAGCGCGCGACCGCGGCTTGCGGCCGCCGCGTGGCAGCTTAGCGAGGTATGCCTCGGCAGCGCGCAAGGCGCGGCGCTTGCCGCCGTAGGTGAAGTCGCCGAAGAAGCGGCGATGGCGCGGCGCGTAGGTGCCGTTCGGCCGTTCATAGAAGCCGGCGCGCACGAACCAACCATGGGTGCGTGTCGAGGGCTGGTCAATGCGGCTGATGCCGCGCGGACGCACAGAGTGGCGACGGGTGCTCTTCATTGCACGCTCGAAGGTGAAGGTCGAGAACCTCAGCATGGCGCAACACGCTCTACCGGACCGCGCTTAAGCTGCGGGCGACTCCCGGGCCGGCGCAAGGCCGTCCAGTGTTTCGTTATCGGCTACGCGAACAGTCACATGCTGGA
>Ga0209761_1002662_pt1 | contig 11733 bp, 10 predicted proteins | sample GraSoi013_1_40cm_4_FD_185818 | JGI IMG/M metagenome (GOLD analysis project Ga0209761, IMG submission 185818) | Grasslands soil microbial communities from the Angelo Coastal Reserve, California, USA - Sample 09_25_2013_1_40cm (SPAdes) (version 2) | ecosystem: Environmental > Terrestrial > Soil >... | reverse complement strand
CCGCGTGTGCCTTGAGCTCGTAGCGGCCGAAGCTCCCGGCCGACGCCTCCAGCTCGCGTGACGGCGGGCTCGCGCCGCGCCGCGTGACCAGGTTCACCGCCGCCCCTAGGGCGTTCCGCCCCAGCAGCACCGACGGCCCGTACACCACCTCGACCCGCTCCACGTCCTCGAGCGGCAGCAGGTCGAAGTTCACCTCGTGCGCCCCCGGCTCGTTGGCGCGTACGCCGTCCACGTACACGGTCACGCCCTGCGGCAGCCCGATCACGGGCGAGACGTTGAAGCCCCGCAGCGACACGTCGAGCTGCCCGGTAGCGCCGAGCTCGTCCGAGGTCGTGATTCCCGCCAGCTGCTCCAGCGCGTCCGCCAGCGAGCGCACGCCGCGCGCGTCCAGGTCGGTCGCCGAGAGCGCCGCCGTCCGGCCCGCGAGCCCGCGCGCCAGCTCGCGCACCGACGGCAATCTGAGTCCGGTGACCACGACCGGGGCGAGGGTGGCGGAGTCTTTGGGAAGAGAATCGGGCTGCTGGGCGCCGGCGGGGTGGGCGAGCAGAGCGAGCATGAGTGCGCCTACCGACAAGTGCGGAATGCGGAATGCGGAATGCGGAATATCAGGGGAAGCTTCGAGAAGCGAATGACCTGCCACTTCAACTCCGCATTCCGCACTCCGCATTCCGCATTCAATTGAACGCATTCAACCCCGTGATCTCCTGCCCCAGGATCAGCGTGTGGATGTCGTGCGTGCCCTCGTAGGTGTAGACCGACTCCAGGTTCGCGAGATGCCGCATCGCCTGATACTCCGCCAGGATGCCGTTGGCTCCAAGGAGGCGCCGCGCCTCCCGTGCGACTTCGGTCGCCATCGCGACATTGTTCCGCTTGGCGAGGGAGACCTGCTGCGGCGTCACCTTGCCCTGATCCTTCAGGCGCCCCAGCTGCAGACACAGGAGCTGCGCCTTCGTGATCTCGGTGAGCATCTCCGCCAGCCGGGCCTGCTGCAGCTGGAACCCGCCGATCGGCTTGCCGAACATCACGCGGCTCTTCGCGTAGCCCACCGCCTCGTCGTAGCACGCCATCGCCGCGCCCACCGCTCCCCACGCGATCCCGTAGCGCGCCTGCGTGAGGCAGAGCAACGGGGACTTGAGGCCTCCCGACTTGGGCAGGATCGCGTCCCTGAGAACGCACACGTCCTGCAGCACGAGCTCGCTGGTGTCGCTCGCGCGCAGCGACAGCTTCCCCTTCTGATCCTTCGCCGAGAAGCCCTTGGTGTCGGTGGGTACGATGAAGCCCCGGATCGACTCCACGTCGTCGAGCTTCCCCGTCTTCGCCCACACGATCGCCACGCTCGCGGTGGAGCCGTTCGTGATCCACATCTTGGCGCCGTTCAGGAGCCAGCCGTCCTTCGTTTCCTTGGCGACGGTGATCATCGCGGCGGGGTTGGAGCCGTAATCGGGTTCCGTCAGGCCGAAGCACCCGATCACTTCCCCGCTCGCCATCTTGGGGAGCCAGCGCCGCTTCTGCTCCTCGCTGCCGAAGGCGTGGATGGGGTACATCGCGAGCGCTCCCTGCACCGAGGCGAACGAGCGTACGCCAGAGTCACCGCGCTCGAGCTCCTGCATGATCAGCCCGTAGGCGACGTTGTTCAGCCCGGCGCAGCCGTATTCCTCGGGGAGATTGGCGCCGAACAGGCCCAGCTTGGCCATCTGGGGGACGAGGTGCTTCGGGAACTTCCCCTCGACGTAGTGCTCGCCGATGATGGGGATGAGGTTGTCGTCGACCCACGCGCGCACCGTGTCGCGTACGGCGCGCTCCTCTTCGGAGAGGAGGCCATCGACGTCGTAGAAATCGACGCCCTGAAACTTCGGTGCCATGGATTCCTCTGGGTTTTAGCCCGCTGTGCCTACTGGAAGGGAGTGCCGCCCGGCTGCCGCCCGCGTGCGCGCGAAGGCGTGTGTGTCCGACGCCTTGAACCGCGCCCGCTCCGCCTCCCAGCGGAAGAACGTCACCTGCACCGCCGTGGGCTCGATCGTCACGAAGTTGAAGCAGGACGGACGCCCGCCGCGGCTGCGGGTGCACAGCGTGCCGGTCGTCGAGACGACGACCTTGCCCGCCACCACCTCCGCCCCCTCCTGGTGGTCGTGCCCGCACAGCACCAGCTCGGCGCCCGAGTCCACGATGCGGCGCTCGGCCTGCCGCCAGCGCGCGAGTCCCATGCGGCGCGAGATCTCGCCGCGCACCACGTTGTGGTGCACCACCAGCACCCGCGCGAGCTCCGGCGCCGCCTCGCGGAACAGCTGCTGCACCCGCACGTACTCCCGCTTGGGCAGGTGGCCCTTCACCGCGAGATCGCGCACTCGCCAGGTGAGCGAGCCCCAGGCGACGCCGTGGGCCGTCAGCGCTCCCGCGATGATCGCGCCGGGGAGCCGCAGGGTGGGGGCGAGATCGTCGCCGAAGTAGCGCACGTACTTGCGGTACTGCGCGTCCTTCGCAAATGGGATCAGGGGACGCGTCCACCAGCTCACGTCGTGATTCCCGGGGAGCGCGTAGACGGGCGCCGTGCGGGTGGCGAGGCGGGCGAACGCGCGGGCGCGCTGGAACTCACCATGGCGGGCCCGCTGCGTCATGTCCCCCGCCAGCACGACTACGTCGGGATGGAGATCGGGGATCATCGCTTCCAGCGCCTCGACCTGCCGGATGTCGGCGAGGGCGCCGAAGTGGAGGTCCGCGAGCTGCAGGATCTGGACGGTCACGTCTCCGCCTGTACGGTGTACGTCAGCGTCGCCTCGCGGCCCGCGGGCACCGGGACGCGGAACCGCACCTCGGTCGCCGACAGCTTCTCGGACGGCACGCTGCTCTCGACCACGCGCCACACCCCGAAGCGCGCCTCCCGCACGTCCACCGTGACGGGCCCAGGCTTGGCGTTCGTGATGGTGACGCGGAACGCCGCCGTGAGCCGCTGCCGTGCGGGCATCCCGCGCTTGGCCGGCGCGATCGGCTCCTGAGCGTAGTCCACCTGCACACGCTCGGCGGTTACGTCGAACGCATCGCCCGATTGCACGCGCAGGTCGCGGCCCGGCGCGGAGTGCGCGCTCGTCGCTTCTCCCACGAGCTGCAGCCGCCCGGCCGAGTCGGCCTGGTAGAGCTGCACCGTGCCCGCCGGAAGCGGCCGGTCGCCGAACGGCGTCCCGCGCCCCCGCTTCAGCGTGTACCACACCTGCACCGGAACGCGGTCGGGCTCGGCCGGTGCGGACCCGAAAAACCCCCGCCACGGCAGCGCACCCGGCACGATCAGCTCCTGCAGATAGGAGGTCGCGGCGCGCGGGAACAGCGCGGTCGTGACCGGAACGCCGGGCTCGAGCGTCACGCGGCCGGGGAGCTGGTACACGTGCGTCTCTCCCACCGCCTGCTCGCTCGCGGACCCGGCCTCTTCCGCGGCAACCACGTTGGCCTGTGCCATGATCATGCCGCGCAACGGCTGGGGCGAGCGCGCCCGCGCGATCGATCCCGCGACGAGCTGCACCTCCGCCGAGTCGGCGCGCACGGCCTGCGATCGCACCGTCGCCGCGCCGGAGACGCTCGCCCTCCCCTCCGCGAGGACGATCTGGTACACCGCTTCCCACGACGCTCCGGCCGCGCTGTAGGCGATCTCGGTGCGAGGCCGGGACCGGCTCGCCTCGAGCGCGAGCGTCACCTGCGGCTCGCTCCGCACCAGCTCCGCGGGAAAGAGCGGCGTGCCCGGCGTGGCCAGCAGGAAGCGCCCGTCCCCGAGGCGGTACTGCGGCGGCTCGACGCTCACGACCGTGGCCCGGATCGTATCCTTCTCGCGCGCGAACGCCAGCGTCTGCCCGCGCGCTCGCGCGAGGGCCTCCTGCTGGGTCGTGGCGCCGCGCGCCTGCGCCGCGACGAGGGCCACTGCCGTGTCCGGGGAGAAGATCGTGGCGGGATCGATTCCCTCCTTCAGCACCACGGTGTTTCGCCCCTTGTCGAGCGGCTGCGGCAGGGCGCGGCGCACGACCACGCGGCCGTCCGCGTACACCGACAGCGACGTCTGCGCACGCGCGCCGGCCGCGGCGAGCGTGCTCAGGACGAGGGCGGAGCCGAGCGCGGTGAACGTTGCTCTCGCAGCCATTGGAGTGCGACCTGTTTCGCGATCCGGTAGGTGAGGAGGTACCAGGCGCCCACGGCCACGAGCGCCACCGTGCGCGCCGTGCCGGCCCAGGCGAACGCGACCGAGCGCAGCGTCAGCGCGAGATACACCCCGAGCGCGAGACTGGTCCCGAGCGCCGTCCAGCGCCCGAGGCGCGACGCCCGTCGCTCGAGCTCCCCGGCGCATACGCCGCACAGGTCTCCCGGCAGGATCCCCGCGGTCGGCTCCCCGCACCGGGCGCACGGGTGACTAGACGCGCCGGGCCACGGCGCGGGCGAATTCGGCGGTCGTAGCATTGCCGCCCAAATCCTTGGTCCGAACCCCGTCCTTCACAATCGTGGTCTCCAGCGCGCGCCGCAGCCGCGTCGCGGCTCCGAGGTCGCCCACGTGGTCGAGCATCATGGCCGCGGCGAGCATCTGGGCCGAGGGATTGGCGATCCCCTGCCCCGCGATGTCGGGCGCCGAGCCGTGTACCGCCTCGAAGATCGCCGCCTTCGTTCCGATGTTCGCGCCCGGGGCGAGTCCCAGCCCCCCGACGAGCCCCGACGCCTCGTCCGAGAGAATGTCGCCGAACAGGTTCGTCGTGACGATGACGTCGAACTGCGTGGGATTGATGACGAGCTGCATCGCCGCGTTGTCCACGATCTTGTCGTCGCAGGCGACCACGCCCTCGTACTCCTTCGCGATGATGTTCGCGGTCTCGAGGAACAGCCCCGACGTCGCCTTGAGGATGTTCGCTTTGTGCACGACCGTGACCCGCTTCCGCCCCTGCACCTTCGCGTAATCGAAGGCGTAGCGGCAGATCCGCGTGCACCCGTCCCGCGTCATCACCGACATCGCCTGCGCCAGCGCCTTGGGGTCGTTCCCCACCTTGAACGTGTGGTCGAGCCCGACGTACAGCCCCTCGGTGTTCTCCCGGATGATGACGAGGTCGACCTGCTCGTAGCGGCCACCCGGCACGATCGTCTTCACGGGCCGCACGTTGGCGTAAAGATCCAACTCCTGCCGCAGCGCGACGTTGACGGAGCGGTAGCCGCCGCCCACGGGCGTCGTCAGCGGGCCCTTGAGCGCGAGTCCGGTGCGCCGGATCGAGTCGAGCGTCGCGTTGGGCAGCGGGGTGCCCGCCTTTTCCACCGCGCTCATGCCGCCGAATTGCTCGTCCCAGTCGAACGTCACGCCCATCGCGCCGAGCACCTGCAACGTCGCCTCCGTGATCTCGGGGCCGATCCCGTCGCCCGGGATCAGCGTCGCCTCCCGCGTCACGGCAGGCCCGGCGTCAGGCTCTTCACCGCACGCGCCAGGGCCGTCCAGGGGTCGTCGCCCTCGCCGCGGGCGACCGTGCGCCAGCCGACCTGGCCGGTGCGCACGTCGACAAGCACGATCGCGAGCTCCGCCGTCCCACCCGCCGTGGGGGCGGTGGGGTAGATCGTCCGACTGTCCGACCGTCCGACCGTCCGTCGATACACCAGCGCCGCCGGCACCACCACGAACCGGCCGCCGGAGCCCGCCACCGCCGCCAGAGTGCGCAACTGGCTGCGCAGGGGATCCGGCACCTGTTTGATCGATTCGACCCGCAGGACCGCCGTCCCCATCTGGTCGGGGTCCGCGACTACGCCGGGCGCGCGGTGGGCCGCGCGCCGTACGTCCTCGGGGAGCACCCACGACACCTCCGGCGCGCGCGCCTTGAGCAGCGCGCCAATGATGCTGTCGCTCTTCGTGAGGGCGACGCGCCGCGCGCCGATCTGTGACGTCCAGTGCAGCGAGTCTTCGGCGACGATGAGCGTGAGCGGCAACAAGCTCACCGGCTGGCCTGCGATTCCCGCGGTGGGGAGCGGCAGCGTGGGTGCAGGGACCGGGTTCTCGCCGGGTGGCTTGCTCCCGCACGCCATAAGAAGGCCCATCGCGCACCACGCCCCACGCACTAAGTAGTTGTTTTTTAGGGGTTTAGTCACGCCGCCCAATATCGGTGGCGGGAGCCGGTTTTTCAAGCGAGCGTGAGCCCGCCGTCCACCACGATCACCTGTCCCGTGATGTGACGCGCCGCGTCGCTGCACAGGAACACGATGACGCGCGCGATGTCCTCGGGCTCGGCCACGCGCCCCAGCACCGACTCGTGCTCGGCACGCTCCAGCACTTCGCGCGGCAGCGTGGAGAGGAGCTCGGTCTTCACGAATCCGGGCGCCACGGCGTTGACGTTGATGTTGGAAGGGCCGAGGTCCACGGCGGCCGACTTGGTGAGGCCGATGAGCGCGGCCTTGCTCGCGGCGTAGTTCGAGATCCCGAAGCCGGGCCGGAAGGCCTGGTGGCTCGCGACGTTGACGATCTTGCCGAAGCGCTGCGCGCGCATCGGCTGGGCCACGCCCTGGATGCAGTTGAAGGCGCCCGTGACGTTGGTGTCGAGCACCTCCTGCCACGCCTCGGGGGTGAGCCGCCACAGCGCGCCGTCGTGGGTGACGCCGGCGTTGTTGACGAGGTAGTGCACGCCGCCCAGCCGCTCGCGCGTGGCGACGACGAACTGCTCCACGTCCGCCCGGCGGCGCACGTCGCAGCGGGCGCAGTACACCGGGACGCCCAGCGCGCGGATCGCGGTTTCCGTGAGCAGGGCCTGGGCGGCGACGTCGCGCCCCGGCAGGTCGACGTAGTTGAAGGCGACCGCCGTGCCGCGCTGGGCGAACTCGATGCAAGTGGCGCGACCCAGGCCCGTGGCGCCGCCCGTGACGACCGCCACCCGCCCCTGCACCGTCTCCGCGAGCCGCCGCGGCTCCGGGCGCTCCTCCACGACGGCCGCCCCGGCGGGCGCCACCTCGCGCGCGGCCAACGTCCAGGCAGTAGGGGTCAAGGGTTTCGAACCTATGTTCGAATTTGAACATCGGCAAGCCACGGCGTAACTTAGCCCGCATGAGGCGACTCGCCTCCGTGCTCCTGTGGGGCGGGATTTCCGCCCTCGGGGCCGCCGGGTTCGGCGCGCTCGCCCTCTCGCGCGGCGAAATGGTGAACGCCGCCTGGCTCCTCGTTGCCGCCGTCTGCACCTACGCCGTCGCCTACCGCTTCTACTCCCGGTTCCTAGCCGCCCGCGTGTTCGGCCTGGACGAGCGGCGCGCCACGCCGGCCGAGCGGTTCAACAACGGCCGCGACTTCGTGCCCACCAACAAGTGGGTGCTGTACGGGCATCACTTCGCCGCCATCGCGGGAGCGGGTCCCCTGGTGGGCCCCGTGCTCGCGGCCCAGTTCGGGTTCCTGCCGGGGACGATCTGGCTCGTGATCGGGGTGGTGCTGGGGGGCGCGGTGCAGGACTTCACGATCCTGTTCTGCTCGCTGCGACGGGACGGGAAGTCCCTCGGCCAGATGGCGAAGGAGGAGGTGAACCCGGCCGCGGGCGCGATGGCGATGCTCGCGGTGCTGTTCATCATGATCATCCTGCTCGCCGTGCTGGCCCTCATCGTGGTGAACGCGCTCAAGGCGTCGCCCTGGGGGCTGTTCACCATCGCCTGCACGATCCCGATCGCACTCGTGATGGGGTGGTGGATGAAAGTGTGGCGTCCGGGGCGCGTGGGCGAAGCGTCGGTCGCGGGGGCGGCGCTGCTGCTGCTCGCGCTGGTGGGTGGCGGCTGGGTCGCGACCCACCCCACGCTGGGCCCGGCGTTCACGCACACCGGGGTCGCCCTGACCGCGATGATGATCGGGTACGGGTTCGTCGCGTCCGTGCTCCCGGTGTGGATGCTGCTGTGCCCGCGTGACTACCTCTCCACCTTCCTCAAGATTACGACGGTGCTGGCGCTCGGCGTGGCGATCCTCGTCATCCTGCCGCCGCTCCGCATGCCGGCACTGACCCCGTTCGCGACGCTCGGCGAGGGACCGGTCTTCGCCGGCAAGCTGTTCCCGTTCGCGTTCATCACGATCGCCTGCGGCGCGATCTCCGGGTTCCATGCGCTCGTCGCTTCGGGGACGACCCCCAAGATGCTCGCCCGCGAGCCGGACGCGCGCATGATCGGCTACGGCGGCATGCTGATGGAGTCGTTCGTCGGCGTGATGGCGATGATCGCGGCGTGCACGCTCGACCCCGGGGTCTACTTCGCGATGAACACGACGCCCGCCGCGCTGGTACAGGCGTCCGACGTCTTGCGGCACGCCGGGTTCGTGGTCCCTCCGGAGACGATGCAGGCGCTCGCCGCGCAGATGGGCGAGCAGACCCTCATCGCCCGCACCGGCGGCGCACCGTCGCTCGCCGTGGGGATGGCGCAGATCTTCGCCGGCGTGACGAGCGGGCTCGGCGGCAAAGCCCTCATGGCTCTGTGGTACCACTTCGCAATCATGTTCGAGGCGCTGTTCATCCTCACGACGATCGATACGGGGACGCGGGTCGGCCGCTTCATGCTCCAGGAGATCCTGGGCCACGTCTGGCCCAGGTTCCGCGAGACGTCCTGGTATCCGAGCGTCCTGGTATCGAGCGCGCTGGTCGTCGCCGCGTGGGGCTACTTCCTGTACCAGGGGGTCGTGGACCCGCTGGGCGGGATCAACTCGCTGTGGCCGCTGTTTGGGATCTCGAACCAGCTCCTGGCGGCCGTGGCGCTGTGCGTCGGCACGACGATCCTCATCAAGCTGAACCGCGCGCGCTACGCCTGGGTCACGCTCGCGCCGCTCGCCTGGCTCGTCACGGTCACCATGACCGCGGGATGGCTGAAGGTGTTCTCGACAGACCCCAGGCTCGGCTTTCTCGCCCACGCCGCGTCGCTCGTGGGATCCGCCGACCCGAACGCCCCGCGCCTCGTGTTCAACGACCGGCTCGACGCGGGTATCGCGATGCTATTTATGATCATCGTGACGCTGCTCATCGTGACTTCGCTGTGGGAGTGGTGGGCGGTCCTCACCAGACGCAAGCCCGCAGTCACGCGGGAGGCGCCGTATGTCGAAAGCGCGTATGCGGCGGGAGACTGAGGGCGGTCAAGGGCGGTCTAAGGCGGTCGAGGGCGGTCGAGGCTGGCGCCATGCCTTGCGCCGGATATTCGGCATGCCCGACTACGACGCCTACCTCGAGCACTGCCGGCGCGCCGGCCACGCGCCGCGGCTCACCGAGCGAGAGTACCTGAAGGAGTTCTTCGAGTCGAAGGGGAAGGGCGTGCGGTGCTGCTAGCAGGGCTCGCTTGATACGTTGTGCGGTGGAAGGCAAGTTCGTGCGGTGATGGAAGACTGGATGTCGCAGCTGCAGCAGGCCGGCCCGGAAGCCGCGTGGGACCTGTTCCTCGATCGCTACCGGCGCCTCATCTTCGCGGCCATCCGCCACTACGCCCAAGATTACGATGACGTGATGGACGTGTTCGCGCGGGTGTGCGAAGCCCTGCGCGAGGACGATCTCCGGAAGTTGCGCGCCTACGCGGCACAGCCCGACCACCGCGCCCTCTGCTCCACGTGGCTCGTCACCGTCGTGCGCCATCTGACGGTCGATTGGTTCCGCCACCGGGATGGCCGCCGTCATGTCTCCGTCATCGCCGAGCAGTGGCCGCCGCTGCGGCGTCGCATCTTCGAGCATGTCTTCGTCCATCACCACAGCCATGTCGCGGCGTACGAGATGATCCGCGCGCAGGGCGCGCCCGCGCTGTCGTTCCGGGAGTTCCTGTCAGAGCTCCGAGCGGCCTACCGGGCCGTGACCGATGGGAAGCGGGGCCACGTGCTGCGTGAGCTGTGGCCCACCCCGCCTCCCGACGCCGAGCCAGAGCCCGAGGCTACGAGCCCCGGTGACGCGGCTGAGCGGAGTCAGCTCGTGGAACAGGCCCTCGGCTCGCTCGACGCCGAAGACCGCACCGCTATCGAGCTCTACATCCTGGACGAGCTGCCCGCGGCGCTTGTCGCCCAGGTCGTCGGGCTTCCCAACGCCAAGGCGGTCTACAACCGCGTGTACCGCGCGCTCGAGGTGTTGCGTGAACGCCTCGCACGGGTAGGCGTGCGGCGGGAGGACCTGTGAGCAGTCTCCCAGTTTGCTGTCGTCTCATGATGGCGACCTCATGACCCATCCCGACGCGCTGGACCCGCTGCGCCAGGAGTTGAGGCTGCACGCCGCCGGAGCGCCGGAAGAGCCGACGCTCGAGTGCCTCGACGACGACACCCTGGCGGCACTCGCCGGGGGATCTCTCGACGCCGCGGCGCGGGGTACAGCGCTGGGGCACGTGGCGTCCTGCCCGCGCTGCCGCAGCATCGTAGCGTCCGTTGCCCGTGCGCTCGCGGACCCCGGAGTGGCGCGCGAAGTCGCGAGTCCAGGAGGCGCCGGTCGACGACGCCTCTACCAGATCGCCCTGCCCCTCGCCGCGGCGGCTGTGTTGCTCGTCCTCGCGTGGCCTCGGCGGGCCGACGAGGGTGGGTCCCACCACCGCTCGCCGCCCGGCGCCCAGGCGGTCCCGATACCCCGCTCGCCCGTGGGTGTGGTGGCCCAGGCGGAGACCCTCTGGTGGACGTCCGTTGCGGGCGCCGACCGCTATCGGGTCACGCTGTTCGACGGCGGCGGCCGGGTGCTGTTCGAGACCCAGCTCGCGGACACGCTCGCGGCGCTGCCCGACTCGATCCGCCTCGATCCCGGTCGGCCCTATCTGTGGAAGGTCGAAGCACGCACCGGCTGGCAGCGCTGGTCGGCGTCGGGGCTGGTCGAGTTCTCGATCGCGGGAGGCCCGCCCCGGTGACGCCACTCGGGGCGCCGCTCTTCTTGGTGGCGCTCGTCGTTCAGTCGGGGCCATCGGACTCACTCCGGTTCATCGCCATGCGCCTGCCGGAATCAGCGCTCGTGCTCGAGACGCGGGCGCGACCGTTCGCCGTGCGGGACGCGATATCCGACGCGCTCGCCCGGGGGGAGCTCGACGCGGCCCGGCGGATCGCGGCCGCGTACGCCGTGGCGTGGCGCGACTCGTTCCTAGTGCGTGAGGTGGAGCGGTTCGCCGCCTGGCCGCCGGAGCGCCGGGCGGCCAAGGTCTGGGCCGACAGCGCGCGGCGGGCGGGCATCGCGGCGTATGGCCGGGACGGCGCGACCGCGGCCATCCGGATCTGGCGGCGCGCCCTGGCGCGCGTCACGCCGATCGACGACACGGCGGGCGTCGCGGGGCTGCTCGGCAACATCGGCGCCGGCCTGCTCGCCGAAAGCCGGGTGGACAGCGCCGTGACGTATCTCGACCGGGCGCGGCTGCTGGCCTCGGGCGTGGGAGACATTCGGGTCGAGGCGAACGCCGTCGGGGCGCTCGCGGGTGTGAGCGAGGATCGAGGGGACCTCGCGGCGGCGCAGGCAGGATACGTCCGAGCGCTCGCGCTGCGGGAGCGCATCGGGGACACGCGCGGCGCCGCGGCGGACCACAACAACCTCGGCCTCCTGGCGCAGACGGGCGGCGACCTGGACGAGGCGCACCGGCAATTCGAGGCCGCGCTCGCGCTCAACCGCCATGACGGCCGCGACGAGGTTGCCGCGACGAATCTCGTCAATCTCGCCGGGCTGGCGAGCGTGGACGGCGACTTCGCGCTCGCCGTGAGGCTGTATCGCGACGCCCTCGCGACCTGGCGGGCGCGCGAGCAGTGGGCCGACGCGGCGGCCGCCCTGCACGGGCTGGGCCAGGTCGAGCTCC
>Ga0209761_1002661_pt1 | contig 11737 bp, 9 predicted proteins | sample GraSoi013_1_40cm_4_FD_185818 | JGI IMG/M metagenome (GOLD analysis project Ga0209761, IMG submission 185818) | Grasslands soil microbial communities from the Angelo Coastal Reserve, California, USA - Sample 09_25_2013_1_40cm (SPAdes) (version 2) | ecosystem: Environmental > Terrestrial > Soil >... | reverse complement strand
ACGACCGACCCAACTTACAGGACAACGTGCTTTCCGGCGCGTTGTCGTTCAGCGACGGCAGCATTGTTCCGGCCGGGCCGTTACCCAACGACGGAACCGGACTGCTGGTCACCTTCCCTCCCAAGACCGTTACCTGGGTCCGATTCACCGTCACTTCCGCCGTGGGCTCTAATATCGGATTGGCTGAATTTCAAGTTTTTGCGACATCAACAGCGGTGAGCCCGAGAGTGGCCGTTGTGACTTTCACCCAAACCCAGCAGTTTCAGGCGGACTTCGCGAGCAAAATCGTCTGGTCGGTAGATGGCATTGCGGGCGGCAACTCCGCGGTAGGAACAATTTCCCCCACAGGTCTTTACACGCCCCCCAGTTCCGCCGGGGCTCACACCGTCCAGGCAGGTAATGCGGACCAGCCGTCCCAGGTCGCGACGGCCCGGCTGTACGTTACGGATTATCCCGGATTGTTTACGGCCAGAACCTCCAGGAAACCGTGCTCACGCCGGACAACGTCAATTCCACCCAGTTTGGCAAGCTCTCCACGTTGCCTGTGGACGGCAATGTTTATGCCCAGCCGCTCTATGTGGAGAACGTCCTTATCCCTGAACGGGGCTATCACAATATCGTCTTTGTCGCCACCGAGCACGACAGTGTTTATGCCTTCGACGCGGATAACCCCGGCCCCGTTCCCCTCTGGCGAACGACCTTCATAGACCCGGCCGCCGGCATCACGACTGTTTCCCCCATCGACGTGAATGCCGACAATATCTATCCTGAAATCGGAATTACCTCGACGCCCGTCTTCGATCCAGCCAACCGAACGCTCTACGTGGCATCCAAGACCAAGGAGAACGGCAACTACTTCCACCGGCTTCATGCGCTCGACATAACTACCGGCGCTGAAAAGTACGGCGGGCCGGTGGTCATTCAGGGCAGCGTGTTGGGCACTGGGGACGGCAGCAGTGGCGGCGAGGTTGCCTTCGATGCCTTAAAGCATCTCAATCGTCCCGGCCTGCTCCTGCTTAACGGGGTCGTTTATATCGCTTTCGGCTCACACGACGATAATGATCCCTACCATGGCTGGGTCTTCGCGTACGATGGCTCCACGCTTCAACAGATTGCCGTTTTCAATGCAACGCCCAACGGGAGCCGGGCCGGGATATGGCAGGGAGGCAGCGGAATCGCTTCCGACGCCCTGGGCAACGTTTACGTGGCGACCGGGAATGGAACCTTTGACGCCAACGTCGGCGGTTTGGACTATGGCGACAGCGTCCTCAAGCTCAAAATCCAAAACGGCACGCTAACCGTCCTCGACTATTTCACCCCGGCCGATCAGGATAGCCTGAACGCAGCTGACCTGGACTTCGGCTCAGGGGGTCCTTTAGTATTGCCGGACCAGCCGGGCCCATATCCCCATCTGCTCACGATCGCGGGAAAAAAGGGCACGCTCTACCTTCTGAATCGGGACAACTTGGGCCGGTTCAATGCCGGCGGAGACAGCCAAGTGGTGCAGTTTGTCTCAGGAGCTTTCACCGGCGGCGGCGACGCAGGGGTGTTCGGGTCGGCGACCTATTGGAACAGCCAAGTGTATTGTCAGGCGGGAAAGGACCTTATGAAGGATTTTCCGCTGGTAGGCGGCCTGTTCTCGACGCCTCCGATCGTCGGGACGGACTGGTTTCAATTTGGAAGAGACCCGACCAGCGTTTCAGCAAACGGCAGTGCGGGCGCAATTCTCTGGGTCTTGCAAACGGATAACTTCGTTTGGGGTGGACCAGTAGCGCTCCACGCTTATGATGCTACCAACCTCTCCCGAATACTCTACACCAGCCAGCAGGCGGGCTCTCGCGATGTGGCGGGGCCGGCCGTTAAATTCAGCGTCCCGACCGTTGCCAACGGCAAGGTCTTTGTCGGGACGCAAAACGCACTCATCGTTTACGGTTTGCTCCCCTGATCGAGCCAATCCCCGTCTGCGGACTTGACTCGCGCAGACTTGCAAGGACTGAATGGGGCCCAAAGGACTAACTGGAGCGATTTCGCGCCGCGAAGGAACCTTTTCCGGCGCCTCGGAGATGCGCACGATCCGCGAAAAAACACGCCCGCGACCGGCAAATCAATGTTGGGTCCTGGCCAAGAAGTTATAGAAGTAAGCGATACTCGCCCCGATCGCGAAGCCCACCAAAAAAGCATACACAAAGCCGACCAGACTACCCCAAAAGGTCACTGAGTACCCGGGGAAGTAATTTCGTAGAAGGATCATGTGGGCACCAACGTGCGGGCCCCCTTTCAAAACCAACCAGTTCGTCGCCAAGAATAAGCCGCCGCCACAAAGAAAGCCGAAGGCGCTCCCCAGGACTCGAATGTTGAGACGCAGGATTGCTTTTTCTATCTCCCGCTCGGGAACACCCACTGAATTCTCCTTCCAGGGCCGGGATTCAAATGTGGTCCAGAAAGTCCCGGTATTGGTCCACTTCAGCCTGAGTTTTGATGAAAAACAGGTACAAGGCCAAGGTGAAGTTTCGGACCAGTGCAAACAGCCAGCCTGCAACGAACCCCACGGCACTGCCCCATAGCAGGCCGACAATCGCCCCCTGCCATGAAACTGAGTATCCCAGGAAAAACTGGCGAAGCAGGCTCAAATTAGGGCCAAGCGGACCCTGCCTGTAAGTGAGGATTAGAATCGCAGTCGCCAGATAAACAATCAGACCACCTACCAACGCGCAGGCGATTCCGAGAGCGGTCTTGTCCAGCGGCGCAAACGCGAAGGCTAGGGACGGCACAATTTCGTCAGGCTGCGCCTCTTGACCGGGGACGTGCGGTTCTCGGCTCACGGTTGGCACGATCATAGCACAACGCGATACCATGGACGAGCTATGGGGGGACGCACGCGAGCGCCGAGTCATGCCATTGCCAGTTCCACGTTCTTCATCGCCCAAACATCCCCAGGAATTTCGGAACCGCCTTTGCACTTAACCGTTCTCAGCTCGAGGACCGCTGACCAACCTCCTCGATAATGGCGAGCAACTGCCGCGCCGAGTTTTGCCAAGTAAGAGAACTCGCCGCCTGGAGGGCGGCACGTCGCATCTTCCGGCGAAGCTCCTCGTCAGTAAGGACGCGGACCAACTGGCCGAGCAGCTCGCCCCGCTCGGAAGGCGAAATGTAAAGTGCTCCCTCCCCCAGCAGTTCGGGGAGAGGGCTGCAATTCGTCGCCACAACGGGCGTTCCGCAGGCGGCCGCTTCCATAGCGGGCAAACCAAATCCTTCGCCGAACGATGGCAGGACGACAACCCGAGCTCGATTAAAGAGGTGGACCAGCGTCTCATCCGGGACATATCCCGTAAAGATCACGCGCTCCTCCAATCCTTCCTTGATTACGGCCGCCCGCAATTCGTCATAACAAGAGTAGAAGGAGTCCCCGTCATGGTCGCCGGCGAAAACAAGACGCAAATCCCGAAAGCGGAAGTCCAGGACGATTTCTCGGAATACGTCCAGCAGCATCGACAGATTCTTATGAGGGCTGAATCCACCGACGTAAAGAAGAAAGGGACCGTTCTTATCGATCCCGTACCGATCCAGGTGACCGTCTTCTTGATCGTGCGCCAGGGGCCTGAAAATGGGGTCGAACGATTCATTCACAATCCTGATTCGAGATCCCGGGATTCCGAGGTATTTGATCAGGCAGCGCCGTGAGAAATCCGAGACCGTGACGATCAGCGAGGCTTGCAGTTTCGCCAGACTCTGCTTCGCTTTCCACAACAGACGCGCCTTGCGGTCGGGAAAAACCAAATGCGGGAAAAGCTCAGGAAACGTGTCGTGGATGGTTACGAGCATCGGGACACGCCCCAAAACCGGGAAATACGAGTACACGGAAGGAAAGAAGAAGACGTCGAGCTCGTGCCGCGAGACGGTTCGAGACATTGCCCACAGGTCGCGGAGCGTACGCCGGCCCTTGGCTGAGGCGGCTTCCACAGTCGGCGTCTTGGTCGGAACGCGAATGATTTCGACAGTGCTGGGGAGTTCAAAAGTAGTCTCGGGGGAATCGGTGAAGAATACAAAAGAATTCTTTGTGTCGAGGGCTACAAGAGAACCCAAGAGTGATCGAGTGAAGCGCCCATATCCACGCTTATTTGCCCAACAAGTGGCGTCAACCCCAATGCGCATCGCGATTTATTTTTTCAACTCCCCACGGTTTCGGGCAGCGTGCAATATTCCCCCAAGGCTGCGGGCGGAGGAGAACCCCCGTCACTAATGAGCAATTTTGACCCCACTTGCGAGGCTTCCATTCTTCGTAACATACTGTAATTAAACAAGTTAATTACTCGGCGTCACTTTTAGGGACTGACTTTAGCAGGTATGGGAAATATTTTTCCTCTTTTAGCACGCCGAGGTGTGTCTAGAGGCCGAGCCCCAAGAGCTATTCTTCCTCCATGAAAGTGTCCCAACTGATCAGGCTTTCAATCGGCGGACATGCCGGGGCCTGACAATTCTTTTTGACGCCTCCCATCCCTCCCCTCCTCGTCCGGGCGGCAAGAGGGGGACTTGGGTATAACTCAGTTTGTCTGCATAGTCTTGGTGTGGTTCGCCCCGAGCCGGCGAGACCGCTTCAGGGGTGTTAAATGGAAATAGTTTTCACAGGAAAGGAATACAACATCCGCTAGGCACAGCAAAAAAGTGGCAACAGCCGTATTTTCCTGGAGATAGCACAAGGCGAGTGGTGAGGCAATTGCATGAGAATGCCCAGCCGAGGACCAATAGCGAATGTTTCCAGCCCTGCCGAAGGAAAAATTTGTTGTCATTATTGGAGCAGGTCCCGCCGGATTGACCGCCGCACTTGAACTTTCGAAGCATAAAGTCCCAGCGGTGGTGCTCGAGGCGGACAACACCGTGGGCGGTTTGGCGCGCACGGTGAACTATAAGGGATACCTGTTCGATATTGGTGGCCACCGATTTTTCACCAAGTGGGACGAAGTTGATGGGATCTGGCAGGAGGTCCTGGGGGATAAGTTCCTTGAACGTCCCCGGCTTTCCCGCATTTTTTATCGGAAAAAGTTTTTCTACTACCCACTCCAAGCGAGGAACGCTCTTTCAGGGTTAGGTCTGATTGAGAGTCTGCGGATCATCGCCAGTTATGTGCGCTCTCGGTTGTCACCATCGCAGAAAGAAGAGAACCTGGAGCAATGGGTTTCAAACCGCTTCGGCAAGCGGCTGTACGAAATTTTCTTCAAGACCTATACCGAGAAAGTCTGGGGGGTGCCTTGCACGGAGATCCGGTCCGAATGGGCTGCCCAGCGTATTAGGGGCCTTTCGCTGACAACTGCCGTCCGTAACGCGCTCTTCAAAAACAACAATCATCAGGTGAAAACACTGATTGACCGGTTCCACTATCCGGAGAGGGGGCCTGGGCAGATGTGGGAGTTGCTTACCGAGCGGCTCCGCGAGACGGGCACGGCTGTCCGTTTGGACCGACCGGTGATCCGGCTGGTCCACGAGGGCGGCAAAATGACGCACCTGGTGACCGGGGGACCGCATGGCGAGGAAATCTTTCCAGGAACCCATTTCATCAGTTCAATGCCGATCCGTGATTTGGTCAACGCCCTCGATCCCCCCGCCCCGGAGGAAACGCGCCTAGCGGCGAACAGCCTCCGATACAGGGACTTCCTGATCGTCAGCCTGATCATCAACCGAAAAGACGTGACGCCCGATAACTGGATCTACGTGCACGATCCCGGGGTACGGGTGGGACGCCTCCAGAATTTCAAGAATTGGTCACCGGCGATGGTTCCCGACCCCAGTAAGACCTGCTTGGGGATGGAATATTTCGTGTTCGAGGGCGACGAAATTTGGTCGAGCCCTGATGAAAGACTCATCGAGATGGCGAAAAACGAACTTGTCCAGCTCGGGTTGGCGCGACCGGAGGAGATCGAGGACGGTACCGTAGTGAGGATGCCCAAAGCCTATCCAGTCTACGACACCGGCTGGACCGGCCAGGTGGCGAAGGTCCGCCGGTACTTGGAACAGAACCTCTCCAACCTGCAGCTCGTTGGACGCAACGGCATGCACAAGTACAACAACCAAGACCACTCCATGATGACGGCTCTCTGCGCGGCGCGGAACATCATGGGCGCGCAATACGATCTCTGGACCATTAATACCGAGGCAGACTACCACGAAGAAAAGTCAGCAGAGCCTTCGGCCGAGCCTAGCCGGCCCCGTTACGCCGAGCCACCTAGGCTAGATAAACTCTGGCCAAGCACGGCAGCAGAAATCGCGCCTTCCTCCGCAACCGGAAACAGGACGCCGTAAGGCAGCCAGCTCAGAAAGTCCCCCCTTCGACCGTGGTCCGGGTCCCATGTATCGGCCGTTCCCGGAGACTTGTCCTTCCGGCCAGCCCCCGCCGCTGTACCGAAACTTCCCTTTAGGTCAATTTCCATCGCTGTAAAAGAGGTGGAAAATGTAAGATTCATTAGCACTCAGTAGACTCTTGGCCGGGGCTGGTGGAGACTGAAATTGCCTTGAGTTCAAAGGAAGACATATTGTAATGTTGAACCAGGGATCGAGCGTTATCACGATCCCGAACGGGGTAAGTCGCTGCTTATTTGCAGCATTTCCTCCGCCGGCCAGGGTCCACTGCAGGGGCGTCGCCGGGCCTCCCCAGACAACCTCCAGTGTCAAAATGGATGCGCTTCGTCTCCCACGGCGATCTGGTAAGCAGCGAAAAGAGGAGCAGAGGATGAATCCCTTAAGGTGGTTTTGTCGAAATGCCCCAAAGGTTGTCGGATTATTCTGGTTGGCATCGCTTTGGTGGACTACAAGCTGTGGCAGCGGACCGGCAACCTCTCTGACCAAGGGACCGCCGCCGTCCACTTGCACCAGTCGAAATGACCGAAACGTCCAGCAAGAGACTGCTTTGTCGCCGCCAGCGGTCGACACGGTCTTCAGCGACCCTGATTTCGGCTGCCCGATGGTGCGGGTGACGGACCAGAACACCGGGACACCGTTCGACAGCAGGTTCACGGACCACTCCTTCGAAACCACTTCCTCAGCCGAGCAGAACACCTGGAATACCAATTCCACTCGCTTCTACGTCGAGATGGACACGGGACGGACATTACCCTTTGCCTTTGATCCCGCCACGATGGCGGTGACCCGGACTAATATCTCCTCCAATCCGCCGGGCTGGTTGCCCCTGAATAACGGCGCGGCCTTCAGCTATTCGAACCCCGATTGGATCTACGGAACGGCCCAGCAGAACGTCATTTTGAAATTTAATTTTGCGACGAACACCCTCTCCACCGTCATTGACACGACCCAATGCGGCGTCACCGGCCTGCAGCCCTTCACTCACACGGGAGACATCTCCGTCAATGCCACGGATATCCGCTTTTTGGCCTATGAGGGAGGGACCATTCAGGACACCGACATGTTCGCCGTGGTGTACGACACGACCCTCGGCTGTCGCTGGTATAACACCCAAACCGGGCAGATTGGGGGTCAATGGGGGCCAACCGGAGCAGCGATGACACCCCCGACCTTTCTGATGCACAACGCTCGCCTCTCCAGGGCCGGCGACTGGGTTCACCTGGTGAATCCCGGAGGATCGGTTGAGGCCTACTGGAATGTCGCGACTTTGAACGTCTCGGTGTGCTCCAGCGGCTCGGCACCGTATTGCGGGGGACACCAAGTGCTCGGTTACAGCCACCTGGTCAGCCAACCGGGAGTGTTCGATGCGATGAACATCGAAATCAGGCCTTTGACCGACCTTAATTCCCGGACTGAACTTATTGTTCCTCTGCCGACGCCGACGGAATATGCGCTGGATGGTCACTGGTCCTGGAATAACGTCGACGCAAACGACAGCGTACCGGTTTGTGGCTCGACTTACCGGAATGTGAGCCCGGTGCTCGAGATCAACCGCGCGTGGGACCGGGAAGTCATCTGTATCCGGACCGACGGCGTCCAATCCGAGGTTTGGCGGTTTGCTCATAACCGGGCCTCGGGGACCGCAAACCAGAACGCAGGTCAGGGCTCGAACTTCTTTGCCACGCCTCGCGGGAACGTGTCCCCGGACGGCAGGTTTTACATGTTCACTTCGGACTGGGAGTGGGCGCTCGGCAACGAAGCCGGCTCGTCCGGTTGCCCGACGTCGGGTCAATGCCGCACGGATGCATTCATCGTCGAACTGAAATAAGTTTGGCTGGAAACAATTCCCCCGCGCCCGCCGGGTGCGGCTCGAGGCTGCGGCAAGCCTCGCATCCCTCCGCCCAGCGGAAGCCGGCCTGTTCGTCCCTTCGACCCCCCTTGAGCCCCGAATCCCCGGAATTCTTGCATTGATCAGGGGCATTAAGGAAACCCCTCGGGCTATCATCCCAGCATATAATTGACGAGCACGTGCCGCCAGGGAGCTTTCCATGCCGGCCGTGCGGCAACAACCTAATTCCCAACAGTTCTGAGCGTTGTTTGAAGCTTGGGACTTGGGGTGAGAACTTATGAAGAAGCCTCAGAAGCTGCTCGCTCGGTTTGCTGGCGCGGCCGCAGTTCTGGGCTCCCTCGTCGGTCCGGGTTTCGGGCAAACCAAAGATTCGGCGGCCCAGTGTGGTCCGCCTGTTTATTGTGCCCCCAGCGACAGATTTGTGCGGAAGGAAAGTCCGCTTTCAATCGGCGATGCCGGTTCGGTGTTTGACGATCCAGATTTCGGTTCGCGCATAGTCCGCGTCACCGACGGGAACACCGGGACTCAGCTGGGCGGCGGTTTTCCCGGCGTCTCATTCGCCACGGATTCTTCATCGGAGCAGAACACCTGGAACAAGAGCGCGACAAGGTTTTACGCCGTGACGGAGGGCGGAAGGGCTGTTCTGTTTGGCTTTGATCCGGAATCCAAAAACTCATGGCCGGTGCGGATATCGGGAGGGGGATGGCTGCCCCTCCGGCCGGGGGCGTCGTTCAGCTTCGTTGACCCTGACGTTATTTACGGGAGCCCGGCCTCAGGGGATTCGGCGGTCGCTCGTTATCGATTATCAACCCGCAAAACTTCGACCGTCTTCGATGCGAGGAGGTGTGTACCGCACTCCGGGCGCGTCACGACGCTGGGGGACATCTCCGTGAGTTCCAACGACCAGCAATTCGCCACGTACGCCGGCGGCCCGATTCAGGACGAGCACATGTTGGTCATGGTTTTCGATTCAACCCAGGGGTGTCGATGGTATAACACTCAAACTGGGCAAATGGGCGGAGACTGGGGCCCGGCCGGTGCCGCCACGACGCCGCAAAAGTATCTTATCCATAACGCTCGTCTCTCCAAGCGGGGCGATTTTGTTCGAATTACCGGCCCTGGCGGAGGGGTCGAGGCTTACTGGCAGGTCGCAACGCTCAACGTAACGGCTTGTTCGTCTCGGGCTGCGCCGTATTGCGGTGGCCATCAAGTCCTGGGCTATGCTCACCTGGTCAATCAGCCGGGGACGCTGGACGACATGAATATCGTGATGAGGCCCTTGACCAGCATCAAGGCAGGCTTCCAGCTCATCAATCCTCTACTCACCCCGACCCAATGGACCCTGGATTCGCACTGGTCTTGGAACAACGACGATGCCAACGACAGCTTCCCTGTTTGCGGTTCCACCTATCGCGAAGTGCCGCCTTTTACCCGGATTGAAAGGGCGTGGGACCGGGAAGTGATCTGCATCCGCACGGACGGAACTCAATCGCAGGTTTGGCGGTTTGCCCATCATCGTTCGACCGCCGCCAATGGATTTTGGTCCACTCCGCGAGGCAACGTTTCGCAGGACGGCAAGTTTTACGTGTTCACTTCAGATTGGGAAAACACGCTCGGATTCCTGAACGGCTCAAGGACCCAGCACCGCACCGACGTGTTTGTCGTGGAGCTGAAGTGAGCAAGGGCGCCCCACCGCACCAGCCGGTGAACCTCAAGATTCAAGCCGTCAAGAATGTCGGGTCCAGTTGGTTGGCGCTTGCCGTCACGGTCGCCGTCGGTTTCTTTCTGGCTCCCTTCATCCTGCATAAGCTGGGCGACGAAGCTTACGGACTTTGGATTCTGGTCTTTTCCTTGACCGGTTATTACGGCCTTTTCGACCTCGGCATCCGCTCCACAATTGTCCGCTACGTATCAAAACTGACGACGACGGGCGACGACGACCAGCTGTCGCGTATCATTAACACAAGCTTTCTCAGCTACAGCGTGCTCGCGGTTTCCCTCCTGGTGGTGACGGCCATCGGATCCCGGGTTATCGATCTGCTGTTCCACGTCCCGCCGGCCTTTCTCAACACTGCCCCGCTCCTGTTTCTGATCGTCGGTTCGTCAATCGCTCTCAATTTCCCCCTCGGCTTGTTCGCCGGCATTCTCGAGGGACTTCAAAAGTTCTACTGGCTGAACCTGATACAAATCATTTCGATCTTGCTTCGCGCCTGGCTCATTGTCGTGGCCCTGAACCGCGGCGGCGGGTTGGTGACCCTCACGCTCATTACAGTTTCCTTCCCCCTGCTCAGCTCCGTCGCCCACATCCTGATGGTTCGTCGAAGTCTGCCCCTCCCGTTCGGCGCGAAGTTCGTTGACCGGAGAAGTTTTCGCCAGCTCATCAGCTACGGCGCGGCGACCTTCATGATCATCGTTGCCGCCAGGCTCCGCTTCCAGACCGATGCACTCGTGATCGGCATGTTCCTTTCTTCTTCGGCGATCACGCTCTTTTCGATCGGGTCGAAGCTGGTCGATTACCCGACTGACGTTGTTCAGAGCTTGGCCCAAATCTTTACGCCGATGTCGAGCCAGTTCGATTCGACCGGCGACACCGAAGGGCTTCGAAAAATGTTCGTCGCCGGGAATCGCGCCTGCGCGCTGACTATTTTCCCGATTTGCGCGGCGCTCGTCATCCTGGGCAGGTCCCTGATTGAAATTTGGGTTGGGCCAAAGTACCTCGCCAGCTATGCGATCCTGCTGATCTTGGTCCTTTCCACGACTCTTTACTCCGCGCAGGCAACTTCGACTAAGATCCTCTTCGGGATCAGCCGCCATCGAGTCCTCGCGGCCGTCGTGCTCGTCGAGGGAGCGGCGAACCTGGTCCTCAGCATTGTGCTGGTGCGCTACCTCGGCATCATCGGCGTCGCTCTGGGCACCGCGATCCCTTTGACTTGCACGAGCATCTTTTTCCTGCCGCTCCACTTGTGCCGCATCCTGAAGATTCCCTTGGGGACCTTCCTGAGGCAAGCTTATCTCCTGCCCCTGGCACTCTGCGCTCCCTTTGCGGTCGCGCTACTCTCCATGCGGCACCTGTTTCACGCGCGCACCTACTTCCAGTTCATGCTGCAGCTCGGTCCGGGGGCACTCGTGTACGGCGTCGGGTTGCTGTGGCTGTTTTTTACCAGAGAAGCGATGGGGATAAAAATGTGGACGCGTTTTACTCAGTTCCTGCACGAATCCGCCGGGTGGCGGAATAGATGACCAGGAAGGATTCCGCCCGAGCATCATCCGGCATCAGGGCCTTTCTTTCCGATGCGCGGCCGCCCTTGCGTCGGCGATTCCGGAGCGGGGAATATGCTGAAAACAACATTGACTCCGACTTTTTCCAAATTGATCTCGTCGAGGCATTTTTGGGCGGACAAGTCGTAAAGGGCAATATGGGTCGGCTTTTCTCCCTCCTTAAAGGCATGCCTCACCCAATTGAGATTCTCTTTGAACTTCGTTTTGCGAACCCGAGTAAACCCCACCCACACCCTTGATTCATCCAGAACCAGGAGG
>Ga0209761_1002659_pt1 | contig 11742 bp, 13 predicted proteins | sample GraSoi013_1_40cm_4_FD_185818 | JGI IMG/M metagenome (GOLD analysis project Ga0209761, IMG submission 185818) | Grasslands soil microbial communities from the Angelo Coastal Reserve, California, USA - Sample 09_25_2013_1_40cm (SPAdes) (version 2) | ecosystem: Environmental > Terrestrial > Soil >... | reverse complement strand
TCTTACAGCAATTTATTTTCTTTACCCACACGAAAATAGTTCCAATCAACTTACATCTCAGACATTAGCTGAGAACGGATCACCATTACTTGGGAATCCAAATGCCAAGATTACGATCATAGAATGGGGTGATTACCAGTGCACATACTGCCATGCTTTTCATAAAAACACAAGCGATCAATTAATGCGACAGTATGTTGACACTGGTAAGGCAAACTTTGCATTCCGAGACTTTCCACTTAATGGCCCAGATTCGGTTCTAGCCGCTGCGGCTGCTTATTGTGCAAACGATCAAGGTAAATACTGGCAGTATCATGATGAACTTTACAACAATTGGGGTGGTGAAAGGACTGGTTGGGTAAATCAGAAATCCCTGAGTCAATTTGCAAGCAATGTAGGACTTGATCCTGCGCAATTTGATAAATGTATGAATACAAGAAAATATGAACAAAAGGTCTTGGACAACCAGCAATTTGGAGAGCAGATAGGGATTGACAGCACTCCCACGTTTGTAATATTTACTGATAAAACAATTACAAGGATAGTGGGGGCACAGCCCTTCTCTGACTTTCAGCAAGTTCTTGACAATATCTAGCCGCATCTAGGAATCATCAAATGGTCAAGCCAAAAATTGAAAAGCAGGATTCTGTAAAACTATACAAATTACGAAAAACGCTAGAAGAATTATCTGACAAATCTGGACGAGGGACAGAATTGATTTCACTTTATGTTCCACCAAAAAAAGCTCTCCACGAGGTCATCAATGGATTACGGGAAGAGCAAGGTACTGCCGATAACATAAAGTCAGATCTCACCAGGACTCATGTTGTAGATGCGCTTTCCAGAGTAATCCAGAGGTTGAAACTCTACAAAAAACCCCCAGACAAAGGCCTGGTCATGTTCTGCGGTGCCCTTCCACCAGAAGGCGGTGGCCCCATAGGAAGTGAAGTGATAAAGTTATACGAGATAGAACCCCCCAAAGAACTTCAAACATTTCTTTACAGATGCGACGATCACTTTCATGTTGAAATTCTAAAAGACATGCTCAAAGATGAAAATATGATAGGATTCCTAGCAATTGACGCAAAGGATGCGGGGTGGGGGCTGTTACACGCAGACAAGCTTGATGTATTGTCAGAAACTTCGTCTGGAGTGGCTGGGAAACATAGACAAGGTGGACAGTCTGCAAGAAGGTTTGAAAGGTTAAGAGAAATGGAATTAAATGATTATTACAATAGGGTCGCACATACCACAAAAGAATATTTTATAGACATTTATCCAATAAAGGGTCTTATCATCTCAGGTCCAGGTCCGACAAAAGAGAATTTCATAAAAGAGGAATACCTAGAATATAGACTTCAAAACATGATACTAGCTACTCTTGATGCTTCTTACGCAGGTTCTGAGGGAGTACGCGAGGCTTTTGCTAAAGCGCAAGATGTCCTCACGGATTATAGAATGGTTGAGGAAAAGAAACTTGTAGAAAAACTATTTCACGACATTCATTATTCCAATGGTCTTGCCACATATGGCTTGAATGAGATAATAGATCTTCTCAAGAGAAACGTAGTTGACACTGTTCTGATAACAGATGATACCAACCTACGTAAAATCGATATAACATGTAAGAGATGTCAAAATGTACAGACCGAAATTTTAGAACGCCCCAAGGTCATTTCCAGGATACGAGAGTTGATCAATCAGCCATGCCCTAGTTGCAAGAGCATGGACCTTGAACCATCAGAGCGTGATATTGTAGATTATCTGGCACTACTTGCAGGTGATACTGGCGCAAAAGTAGAGGTAATATCAGGCACGTCTGAACATGGTACTATGCTGTCCAGTATTGGCAAAGTAGGCGCCTACTTGAGATACAATCCAAATCAATAAGATCATGTGCAAAATTTGGTTTTGACTCGCAAGAATTGTTAGAACTTGCTTAATTAGCTAAATCAAAGTTATATCTATTACAGTCAGTAAGCATGTGTAAAATGGAAGAACGAAAGGCCTCTCTAATGTCCTCCAGAATCGTGACAAGATTCGCGTTCACCTTAATCGTGTTGATACTTTTGTTTCCTACATTACAATACGCTCTGGCAATCCCGGGCTTTCAGGAAAATGATTTCAAACTAACCCAACGCCCAGTAGTGTGCGCTATAGAACCAAATGATACAAGGTTTCCTAATCTGGCTAATACTGCAATGGACCAGACTAGTTATGCTATCACAGATTGGCAGCTGAAACTAAACGAAGGCCTTGGAAAGCATCCGGTTTGGAAGATTGATCTTGTTAAATTGCCATCAAATATTGACAAATTGCCGGATACATGTAATATTGCTATGATATTTCTGCCACAGCCTGAAAATGAAAGTGACTATGGCCTCCTGGGATATACCGTTCACAACAAGACAGCTGGTACAGCAGGAATTGCGATATACTATATGAAATTCGAACTTACCTGGCAACGTGATACGGAAGGCAACATTGTTTACGAACAACCCATCGTATACTATTCACCCAATATTGTAGCACCAGACTCGACATTTGGTGCAACTATCAGACACGAGCTAGGACACGCCTTTGGCCTTGGCCACTATACCGTCAGTGAAGAGGAGGTACACCGTTACGCGCAGGGCGATGCCGTGCCCCCTTCTATAATGGTTCCAAGCGAGCATGAATACCCGTTACACTATCAGATAACCCCGCTAGATGTCCGAGAGATAAAAGAAAAGTACGGACTAGACGGATTTCCAGTCCAATCTGCTCCACCACAAACGGTTCGCGCAAATTCAAACGCGCAAGGCTCACAAGCAATTCAATCTAGTATAGTGATTCCTTCATGGATAAAAAATAATGCAAAATGGTGGTCGCAAGGTGCTGTAAGTGATGACGATTTCATAAAAGGAATCCAGTATTTGATTAAAAATGGTATTATGAAAATACCGTATGGTCAATCAAGTGCCAGTCCATCGCACCAGATTCCTGTGTGGGTCAAGAACAATGCTGCGTGGTGGGCCAGCGACCAAATATCTGATGACGACTTTGTCAAAGGAATACAATACTTGATTAGTAATGGTATAATCGTAGCCTAATTCTTCTCTAGGAACTGATTCTGTTTTCCAGGATTTGAACTTGCGACTTCGTGAGAGAAGTGTGTTTCCAGCTTACCAAGACCTAGGAAATGTCATCATGAATGATTCGTTACCTCTAAATAATTTCAGTCTTCAAGCCAATTTATGGAGCATACAACACCAGAAGAGTTTGATTCCAAAGTACTCAAGAATGGCCAGAAAACTTTGGTCTTATTTTATGCCAGCTGGTGTCCATATTGTGCTAACTTTAAGCCAACCTTTGAGGCTGCCAAACTTGATGATACTAGAAAGATGGCAGCGCTAGTGGACGAGGACGAAAACCCGCTTTGGGAAAGATTCAACATTCAAGTAGTACCTGCCATGATTGCCTTTGAAAAGGGGGAAATCATTGCAAGAAAAGATGCAAAAAATCACATCGGTTTGACAAAAGCTGACATGGAATCTATCATAAATGAATTAGCTTGATTTTATAAAATTCCTAATCTTTGACGCCAACTCTTCTAGTTCTTTATCACTCGCAATCATTCTTCTTGTCCACGGGTTTCCTGTCTTGACATATCTAGGTATGATATGCACGTGAACATGAGGAATTATTTGATTAGCTGCCATGCCATTATTCTGTCCGATATTAAACCCGTCAGCGTTAGTAGCCATCAATATGCCACGCGCTATTCCTGGTACTTTTGAAAACAATGCCGAAACACTCTCGACCGGCATATCTATTATTCTTTCATGATGTTCTTTTGGCATTACAAGGGCATGCCCAAGTTCAATTGGATACTTGTCCATTATAGCAACATGAGTCTCATCTTCGTAAATTGTGTGCGCTGATTGTTTTCCGTTAACCACATCACAAAAAAGACAGCCCATATGATTCTGCATTTAGATATTTTATTTAAAGTAATGCCACAATCTTCAGGCTCCTAATGTCTGAGTTTAAAAAATCAGTCTTTCGTTTTATTTCTCGCGCAAATCACATTAGTTGGCAATTAACTGCAAAGAGTTGTACTAATCAGGCCAAGCAATTCTTCAAATTTAAAGGGTTTCAAGACATAAGAGGCTGCCCCTGCTTGAACACATTCATTAATTGTCTTAAGATTACCACTTGCGGTTAACAGGATTACCTTTACTGTGCTATCGACATTCATTATTTCCTTGATCACTTGGAGACCATCCTTTTTTGGCATAGCCAAATCCAGCAGAACTAGATCGGGTTTCATTGCAATAAATTTTTCCACAGCCTCTATTCCATCACATGCTTCTGCAACCACATCATGATTTCCTATAATCAGTGAATCTTTTATGAACCCCCGAGCTGCGTCGGAATCTTCGGCAATCATTATTCGCGCCATCTTTTACTAATCTGAAAATATATCGTTTGTAACACGGTGTATACTGTTATCTACAAGTTACTTAATAGCCGCTAGGCTGATTTTGATGAGAGGTTCTATTCTGATGAGAGCATCAATAGGTAGACCATGGAGTCGTAAATGAAATCCCACAGTACAATCAAGAAAGAGAAAAAGAGCTGGATAAAGACCTTGAGAGCGACAAAGACCATAAACACTGTGGAAAAGGACTTGTGTAAAGTACAAAATGACCGCGAATAGACAAGTTCCAACTTGTTATCTTAACGATTTGACTATGAAGAGACAAGATCTCAAGACGCACTGTTGTTCTAGAGTCTGGCTCCTTTTTCCTGAAACTAGGAGATCTTGTCTTTTCATTGCTTGTAGTTGCATTTTCGCAATTTGTGCCTGCCAACTTTAAGGGAACGATATTGTCATTGTTAGATACTGTTATTTAGGGTAAAATTTTGACGTTTATCGTTCAATGGGCAAAAAAGAAAGAGAAGAACGTGTTCAAGAGCGCGAGAGCTTTTATGATAAACGCCAAAGGCAGCAATTCAAGTACAAAGCGGTAGCGCTAGCAATTTTAGGGGCAGTTGTTGCAGTTCTTGCCATTTCAAGTTATAATTTCTATGTGCTATCAACCCAAGTTACACCCAAGGGAGAGCCACCTGGTGCAGGCCCTCTTAACGGAATTCATGTTCACGCAGGTCTTTTGACCATGATTTATGGCCAACAGTTTGATTACTCATCAATTCAATATCAAATCAAAAGCCCATACATTCGTTTTGAGAGCGATAACGGTGAGACTGTCCATACGCACGCATCAAACGTAACACTTGGCTTTCTCTTTGGCTCCCTGCACATCGGGCTTGATGACAAGTGCTTTACTTTTCCAGACACTCGAGCGTTTTGTACAAATGACAAGTATACTCTAAAGTTTTTCATAAATCACCACCAGGTACCAAGTATTCGAAATTATGTCTTCAAAGATAATGATAGAATACTAATATCATTTGGTAACGAGAACGAGACCAAGATAAACGAACAGTTGTCAAGAGTCGACTCGTTCCATCTCCTTACCACCTAGGGTTCGATTAATACTTCTTTTATCGACTTGAAATCCTCAATTGAAATTTCGCCTTTGACTAGTCTGTTTCTTAAGATCATTAGTGCATAGTCTTCTTCTGGTTCATCAGAAGATGGTATCGTTAGAGGTGCCTCGATTGGTTTTTTTGTTGAGAGAGTGTTTAATTGTGGGCTCATGAATCTCTTCCTCGAGAACAATATAGATACAACAATTCCTATACCGCCTAGAGCAATTAACGGGTAGAGAACGTTCTTGAAATCATATTGGCCAAACAAATTACCAGCTTGTCCCGCATTTACCAATATTGGAGACCCATAATCGACCACTCCGATGCTTTCTGACAATTCAGTGCTAACATGTTTGCCCTTTTGTTGGTCCAGCAATTCCTTTAGTTTCTTTGCTGCGTCGATTCTTTGTTGGATTATTTGGTAAACAGATGGATCGTTATTTGTCCCCGAAGCTGGAGTACTAGTCTGCACATTGTTTTGTGTTGTTTGAGTTGAACCTTGTGATTGAGAACTTGAACTGGATGGATTGTTCTGTACAGTTTGCGTTTGAGGTGTTGGATGTATTACTGGAGAGCCATCTGGCGAGAAATCAATTCTTACAGTCTTGCCGTCAGATTCTTTTCCAATAAATGCAGTGGCGTTATATGTTCCCTTTACCCTGAATTGACTGCCAGCATCTGCTATAATCTGAAAGGTGCTGTCTGCATTGGAAAAGCCTCCTGTAATTAAGACAAAGTTTCCTGTAGGGTCATGAATCACTATGTTTACTAGCTTTTGATAATCATCTTTTGCAACGGTTCCAGTGAAGTGTATCTTGCTTCCAGGCGTATAGAAGGTACGATCAGTCTGAACCGAAGTCACCTCGGCATAGGCTGGAAGTACAATAGAAGATGTAAGAGTAGACAAACAAACTATTAGCATTATCGTATTCCTCCTAACCATATGAATGGTTTAACATCCTAAATTATTAAAAATGCGTAGGATTCATACTTTTCCATGTAAAGCTAAAATTATACCAGTATCAACAGCCTGTGTATTATTATGGAAATATCTAGTAGAAATGTAGTAGAGGGACCATCTAGAGCTCCTCATCGAGCAATGTACAAGGCCATGGGCTTAAAAGACGAGGACTTGGGCAAACCCTTCATCGGGGTATCTCATACTGGAAACGAGGCTACGCCGTGTAACATACATCTTGGAAGACTGGCACAAAAAGCAAAGCAAGGAGTAAGTGATTCAGGTGGCACCCCAAGAGAGTTTGCAACTATCGCTGTAAGTGACGGCATTGCCATGGGCCATGAAGGTATGAAATCATCTCTAGTCAGCAGGGAAATAATTGCAGATTCAATTGAAGTAATGGTAAGAGCTCATCAGTATGACGGTCTAGTAGGAATAGCAGGATGCGACAAGAGTTTACCTGGTTCCATGATGGCCATGGCACGTCTGAACATACCATCGGTCTTTGTTTATGGTGGAACCATAATGCCTGGAATTTACGAAGGCAAACAAGTAACCATTCAAGATGTGTACGAGGCAGTTGGTTCCTATGAAGCAGGTCAGCTGACTCTAGAAGCACTAAAGAATTTAGAAAATGTCGCATGTCCAAATGCTGGTTCCTGTGGAGGAATGTACACAGCAAATACAATGGCGTCTATAAGTGAAGCTATTGGAATTGCCCTACCAGGAAGTGCCTCACCTCCCGCCGAGGATCCAAGACGCGAAAAAATGGTATACGAAAGTGGCAAGGTTGTCCTTAACTTACTTGAAAATGGCATACGACCAAAAGACATTCTGACATTTGAAGCGTTTGAAAATGCAATCGTTGTAGCAAATGCAATTGGCGGTTCAACAAATGCTGTCTTGCATCTCTTGGCCTTGTCCCGCGAGATAGGAGTAAAGCTTGCACTAGATGATTTTGAAAGAATTAGGAAAAAAACACCACATATTGCAGATATGAGACCAGGAGGATACTATGTAATGCTAGACCTAGACAAGATAGGTGGAATTCCATTACTGATGAAGAGCCTCCAGAAGAAAAATATCTTAAATGAGAATGCCATAACAGTTACTGGTAGAACACTAAAACAGAATTTAGACTCTATGTCACTCCCTTTTGACGTAAACCAGAAAGTTCTCAAATCTATAGAATCACCAATTCGTCAAACTGGAACTATAACCATCCTAAGAGGATCACTTGCCCCAGACGGTGCTGTTGTAAAAGTAGCAGGGATCCACACCATAGAATTTAGAGGAAAAGCACGAGTATTTGACAAAGAGGAAGACGCGTTTGACGTAATATCAAAGCGTGGAATAAAGGAAAATGACGTTGTAATAATCAGATATGAAGGGCCCAAGGGCGGACCAGGAATGCGTGAGATGCTAGGAGTTACAGCAGCTCTAGCAGGACAAAAACTTGGTGAAAAAGTTGCTCTAGTAACTGACGGAAGATTCTCAGGAGCAACTCATGGGCTCATGATAGGACACGTATCACCAGAAGCAGCAGTAGGTGGAAATATTGCACTGGTAAAAGAAGGAGACGAAATTAGAATTAACCTTGAAAAAAATAGCATAGATATCATGGTATCAGAGAGTGAGCTTGCTCAAAGAAGAAAAGAATGGAAACCAAGAAAACCAAATTATGAAAAAGGTGCTCTTGCCAAATATGCATCCCTTGTAACATCGGCATCAGAAGGGGCAATCACAAAACCGATATTCTAAGAATATTTTTTTCAAAAAGTTTTGTAGCGTCAAATGTCCTTTGGCATATGGTACTGACAGAAGAGTCTCATTTTTTGTACAATCTTTTTTGCCGTTACAGAAACCCCATCTTCTAGCCCTTTTTCACATATGGTACAAACCGCTTCTTTCACGGTAGATTGTACGGTTGTCTTTTTCTTTTCATAGTATAGATCCTGAAAGAGCAAGACCTGGCTCTTGTCTATTCTTGGTACCAAGATTTGGGACATGTCATTAAATACGCATTGATCTCATATAAAGGTACCGTACCTTACCGTAATCCCTTGAATTCTATAACCTAGTTTTAAATAGAGTCTTGGAGAAGCTTACACATGGGTGACCACATTTGGACATTCAAACCTCAAGATAGTACCCCTAGAGTATACTGGCTCCCAATTTGATCTGTACAACAAGATCTCAAGAGATTTCGAATATACTTTTCTCTTCGAGTCATTAACTGGTCCTGAAGAATTAGCAGAAACTTCGCTTATTGGATTTGACCCTTCAATAATAGTGAAAGGTTTTTCCGATAGGGTCGTACTTTATTACAAAAATGGCTCGACTATTACCATCCAAACAAAAGATCCATTATCAGAAGTAAAGAAGCTTCTATATCAGGTCCCAGATCAAAAGTACAGATATGTTGGCGGCGCAGTAGGCCTAATCAATTATGATGCAATTAGGTTGTGGGAGAGGATTCCAAATTCCCACAAAGAAGACGAATCTCCTCTAATGGAATTTGGAATTTATACAGACGGAATTCTTTATGACAACAAAAAAAGACAATCGTTCTATTTTTACTACGATAAAAGTAGAGCCGAGATGCTATCTTTTGCCGAAGTTGCGTTTGACAAGTTTTCAGTTTCAAGTATAACAGAAAACCTTGACAGGAACAAATTCGATGACATGGTAAAGCGCGCCAAAAAGTACATACATGATGGAGATATCTTCCAGGTGGTACTTTCAAGAAAATTCAATTTCACTGCCGAGGGGGATTTCTCAAAAGTATACAAGATACTTCGGCAGATAAATCCGTCTCCTTATCTTTATCACATGAAACTAGGAAGCAGAATCATAATAGGTTCGAGCCCAGAGATGCTTTTACGAATAACAGGAAACACAGTTGAGACTTTCCCCATAGCGGGGACTAGGCCAATTGCTCATGACGAGAAAAGAAATGAAGCATTAAGAGAAGAAATGTTACACGATGAGAAGGAGCTTGCCGAGCATACCATGTTAGTAGACCTTGGGCGCAATGATATTGGACGCGTTTGCAAATATGGTTCGGTACACGTCAAGGAGTTGATGGCGGTAAAAAGATTCAGTCATGTTCAACATATAGTTACTCATGTGGTTGGTACTTTGGATAAAAAATACAATGTATTTGATGCCATAAAAGCCGTCTTTCCCGCTGGAACTGTTTCTGGTGCTCCGAAGATTCGGGCCATGGAAATAATAGATGAGCTAGAACCTGACATGAGAGGTCCCTATGCTGGAGCAGTGGGATATTTCTCCTTTAATGGTTGCTGTGATTTTGCAATCGCAATTAGAACCATTTTTGTTGATGGAAAGAAAGGATTTGTACAGGCCGGAGCAGGTATCGTTTCAGATTCTGTTGTCGAGAACGAATGGATGGAAACACAACACAAAGCAAATGCAATGATCTCTGCTCTGAAGGAGGCTTCAAAATGAAGTTTCTAATAATAGACAATTATGATTCGTTTGTCTACAACATAGCACAGTTGCTAGGCGAACTAAATGTAACATCGGATGTAATTAGAAATGACAAGATAACACTAGACGAGATCCGAAATCAAAACTATGATGCCATAGTTATCTCGCCTGGCCCTGGGACACCAGAAGATGAAAAGTACTTTGGGATATGCAGCAAGGTCATAACAGAGCTAGGTCCGACAAAGCCAATTCTTGGAGTCTGCCTTGGTCATCAAGGAATCATACATGCCTTTGGAGGCAAGGTAGTCAACGCAGGAAATGTAAGGCATGGAAAGACAAGCCCAGTAGAACACTACCAGTCTCCATTGTTTGAGGGAGTTCAAAACCCATTTCGGGCCACAAGGTATCATTCACTAGTAGGCGATAGAACAATAATTCCTGATGTATTGCAAGTTACTGCAATTGCCCTAGATGACAAAGAGATAATGGCAGTAAGCCACAAAAAGTATCTCATCGAAGGGGTACAATTCCATCCAGAGTCTATAATGACTGGTGAAGGTAAGAAGATTCTAAACAACTTTGTAAACCTGGTACGAAAATGATTACAGACATTACATCCAAGCTTTCATCCAAGCATAATCTTAGCTACGATGAAATGTCTTATACCATGGACGAGATACTGGAAGGAAGAAGCTCGGTGCAACAGACTGCAAATTTCCTCAAGAATTTGACAGAAAAAGGAGAGACCGATGATGAGTTGCTTGCCATGCTTGATAAAATGCAAGGGCATGCAGTACACATAGAACCAAAGCGACAAGGTAGGATTATTGACGTATGCGGAACCGGTGGAGATAAGATGCACACGTTTAACATCTCTACAACTGCTGCTTTTGTAATAGCGGCTGGTGGAGGAAATGTTGCAAAACATGGTAACAGGTCAGTTTCTGGAATAAATGGCAGTGCTGACATTTTCGAATATTTCGGGTATGATCTTAACATGGAACCAAGCAAGGTCAAAGAAATTATCGAAAAATTTGGAATTGGATTTATGTTTGCACAGAAATTTCATCCATCAATGAAGAATGTCTCCGAAGCAAGAAAGCTTTTAGCTACAAGAACGGCTTTTAATTTGCTTGGTCCGCTGAGCAATCCAGCCCGCGTGAAAAACCAACTAGTTGGTGTATATTCACCAACATATCTTCAACGGGTTGTATCGTTACTCAAATCTCGAGGATCAGAAAATGTCATGACCGTAATTTCTGAGGATGGTCTTGATGAATTATCAACAACGTCAAAAAATCACATATGTCACCTTAGCGATGGCAAGATTACCACATACCTATTAGATCCTGTGGAACTAGGTTTGACAAAAGCAAATCTAGGCGAAATTCAGGTATCAACAAAGAAAGACGCAATAAACGCCTTCATTTCTGTTCTCAATAGCCAGGCAACAAAGTCAATGACTGAAATTACAGCATTAAACGCTGCCGCAGGATTGATTATATCAGGAATTTCAAACAAGTTCTCAGAGGCGCTTCAAGTTTCATTTGAAGTGATCAAGAGCGGAAAATCATATGATCTTTTCAAGAATTTAATCAGATATTGTGGGGATATGGAAAAAGTTGAGGAGTTTGAAAAGAATTGAAGAACATGTTAGAAAAGTTAGCAAAGAACTCTCAAAAGGCAATTGGCGATGGCATTTATGAAGTAGGTAACAAATTAGCAAAATCTGACAAAAATATAATATCAGAAATCAAAACAAATGTTCATGCATCATTAATTACAGAGGTCAA
>Ga0209761_1002658_pt1 | contig 11742 bp, 13 predicted proteins | sample GraSoi013_1_40cm_4_FD_185818 | JGI IMG/M metagenome (GOLD analysis project Ga0209761, IMG submission 185818) | Grasslands soil microbial communities from the Angelo Coastal Reserve, California, USA - Sample 09_25_2013_1_40cm (SPAdes) (version 2) | ecosystem: Environmental > Terrestrial > Soil >... | reverse complement strand
ACCTACCGCATCGAGCAGCCGCAGGTGCACGCCAGCGGCGCGACCGCCGTGGCTACGTTCTACTGGACCGTCGGGCTCGGCAAGGGCCGCAGGGTGCGCGGTCGCGGCACACACGTCTTCGCCCGGGACGGCAAAAACTGGCGCGTGGTGCACGAGCATTTCTCTCGCGCGCATTAAGGCAGGCCGAGTGGCGCGATACACAGCGGCTCCGGCGCTCCTGCTGCGCGAACATGTGTCCCGGGTTGGTTAATTCACCTGGCTGCCCTAAAGTTATCTTGCCCTGCTGCGACTGGCGCCGCGCACGCCAGCTGATTTTCTTGTGGCTCCGATCACAGCACCGAGCGCCCGAACCAGTTCAGGACCGGTTGCGCGGAGCTCTGCGAGACGCTTCCTGGCGAGGTTGCCCAGAATTTGTTCTCCTCGCGCGGTGAGGCTAATGAGCACCTTCCGTCGGTCTTCCTTTCCCTGGACGCGCCGGACCAGTCCGCGCTTCTCCAGTCGGTCGATCAGTCCCACCACGCTATGATGGCGGAGTTGCAGACGCTCCGCTAAAGTTAGAATGGTGGCCTTCTGCTTTCCTTCCGGGAGACCGCGGAGAGCCAGAAGCAATAGGTACTGTTGCGGTTCGAGGCCGGCGGCGCGGGCGGCTTGCTCGCTGATATTCAGGAAGCGCCGGATCTGATAGCGAAACTCCGCGAGCGCGCGATATTCAGCCACGCTGACGGCACGGTCCATACCACATCTATTCTATCGTGCAGCGATATAAGTGCAACTTTAGAGTCGCCCGCCGGTGCACTGGGTTATAAAATGCGAGTAAGTAAAGCGGAGACTCGGCAACGTAGGCGTCGAATTCGGCGCTAAAGGCCCCGCGCAGCAGCTTTTCTTCGCTGCACAAGCGGTTGGCGCTGCGGGCAGTCGCGGACACAGGTTCGAGGTGGATTCCTCATTTCACGTTCCCAGGAACTTGCGAAACGCCTTCTGTGTTTTAAACATCTCGTACCCCAGCTTATCGTAGAAGGCGTGCGCACCGGCGCGGATGATATTAGAACGCAACCGGATCTCACGGCATGCATTTTCCCGCGCCCACTGCTCAGCCTGCGTCATCAAGACGCGTCCGACGCCATGGCTGCGATGGCGTTCGTCGATGACCAGCCCGGCGATCTCCACCCATGAGTCGGACACAAGCCCATGACACACATGAACGTGGATCCATCCAATTACGGGGCCGGTTGCCGCGCTGGTTGAGGATCTTCTCGCAGCGCCGATTCCCAGGCCGGGCAATTCCTCGCCGGCAAACCTGGCAACATAGACCGCGTGCCTCGCATCATCCTCGATCTGCCGCAGCCGGTGCGCCACTTCTTCTGGCGTCGCTGGGTAACCGAGTTGACCGGAGAGACGGGCGATGTCTGCCGCATCGGCGAGAGTTGCCGCGCGCACGGTTACGGTGGCGACGGGGCGCGCCGAATCCGAAGGAGGCGTCATGGTTGAGAAGTCTCAGGATAGCCTATAGCACGGCCACCAGACAGGCAAGCGCAGCTGTCGCAGCGGCATTCTCTAAATTCTACGGAGTCCCTCGCCCGCCGCGGCGGGCTCGGGATGACAGTCCGCAGGTTAGACGCCGATCAGGCCCTACTCCGCGCACGGGTTGACAATCTTCGCTGGACCCCCGGGCTGGTCAATTCGCGCAGCGCATCGGCGGCAACCCAGCGGGCAGCGCTCGAATCCATCCCGCGAATCCGCTTCGCCGCGCGGATGGCAAGTCGGTTCAAGCGCCGGTTGCGTTTCCCGATTTGGCGCAGCGCCCAGTTCACCGCCTTCTTTACAAAATTACGCTCGTCAGTGGCCTGCCGCTGGATGATCAGCAGTAACCGCTCGAATTTCGCGTCGGGCGCCTGCTTGTCGTGCACCGCGAGATAAGCCATCAGTGCGAACCCGGCGCGCTTCACGTATTCCGGCTTGCGGCGGCTCCACTCGAGCGCTTTGCGCCATGCGGGCGCTGCGAAGACGAACAAATGACAGCAGCTGCCGTCCACCACGTCCCAGGGGTTGAAGTCGCGCGCCCAGCGCTCCATCTGTTGCGGGGTGACCTCGGCTGGATCGTCCACCATGCCCGCGAGGATGCGCGCCTCGTGAATGCCCGAGGCCCACAGTTGCTGCGCGAGCCGGTGATCGGTGCCGATCTCCCTGGCCAGCTTGTGCAGCACTGGTGTCGAAATGCCGTGCGCCTTCTTCACATGCACGCCGAAGCGCACCATCGCCGCGCGCACCTTTGGATCAGCATGGGCTTTCAGCTTCAGCAGGACCGCTGCCGTGGTGGTTCTACTCTTCGCCATTATGTGCAAGTGATGCTCAGAACCGGCACGAATGTACACTGGGCCGGGTTTCAGAAGAGTTTTTCCGAGTCAAGAAGGATGGTGACCGGGCCGTCGTTAGTGAGTTCGACGGTCATGCGCGCCTGGAAGACACCTGTTTCGACTCGCACGCCCAGCGCCTGCAGGCAAGTCACAAACTCCTCGTAGAGACGCGCGGCTTCCTCCGGCGGCGCGGCCTGGATGAAGCTGGGCCGGCGCTGGCCTCGCGCATCGCCATAGAGCGTGAACTGAGAAACAACCAGCGCCGCGCCGCCGGCTTCCAGAAGTGACCGATTCATCTTGCCCTGCTCGTCATCGAAGATGCGCAAGTGTGCGATCTTCTCGGCGAGATAAGCGGCTTGCTCAGCCGTGTCGCCGCGGGCCACGCCCAGGAGCACGAGCAAGCCCGAGGCGATTTGCCCCGTGGTACGTCCCTCGACCACGACGCGGGCGCGGCTGACGCGCTGCACGACAGCTCGCATGGCCTTCCTCCCTTCTTCCGCGAGACTCAGAGATGCATCATGCGCAGAATCTCCGGCAACACGCGCTCGGGGGCTTCGAGTTGTGGGTAGTGGCCCACGTCGGTAAGCTCGACCAGCCGCGCCCCCGGCAGCCGCGCCCGAATGCGGTCTGCAACGTGCGCCCCGGAGACCGGGTCGGCCATGCCCCACACAAATTGCAGCGGAACCTGGGTGCTCTCGATGGCCCCCTCCCAGCGCCGGCAAAATTGTTCTCGATCGGCCATGTAGTGGATCAGCCGGTGGGCAAGCCGGTGGCCGCCGCGGCGAGTAATCGCTCTCCAGTGCTGCCCGATTTCTGCCGGGGGGGCAGGTGACGATGGGAGAATACCTTGCGGAAGTTGCGCCTGAACATCCACTCGTTCGCTAGTGCGGAAATCAACCGGCCGACGAGCGGTTTGCGAAGCAGGCGCTGGACGGCGAGCGGGCGATGCAGGTCCGCATAGAGACCCCCATTGAGAAAAGTGATGCCGCTGACTTCGACTGCCTCGGCTCCCTGCTCACGGCGCGCGAGGAGTTCCTGTGCGACCGAGACGCCGTAATCGTGGGCCACGATTGCGGTCCGGCGAACGCTGAAGTGGCGCCACACCGCTTCGGTCAGGTCCGCCTGCTGATGAATCATGTATCGCGAGCTTCGCGGTTTATCCGAATTGCCGAAGCCTAGGAAATCGAACGCCACCACCCGGAACTCAGCTTCAAGACCAAGCAATACCTTCGCGTAATCCCATGATGAGCTGGGGAACCCATGCAACAGCGTGAACCATGGGGCCGCGGTCCGTCCGGAGACCCGACAAAATATGTGGAAAGTAGGAAGAGGGGCCGCCCGTCGCGAGCGAGGTTCGAGCGCCACGCGTTCTCCGCTGCTGAGCCACTCATCGTAGAGAAAGATGTTCGTTCGCCCCCCGGCAGAAGATGAAGATAAGTTCCGGCTGCCGTCGGGCGATTGTACCCCTAGTCCTCGCTGGCGCGTGGCGCCTCGGCCGCCACCGGCCGGCGCGGTAGCATTTCCGGCAACTGCGCGACGTTGTAGGCCCACACCGCCAGCACTTGCGCGCCCTGCACCAGATCGTCTTTCCAGACCTTGTCGAATGTGTCCGACTGGCTGTGGTGGGTTTTGCCGTACTCGGCCGGTTCTTGGATGCAATAAAAGCCAGGAACGCCCGCGTCATTGAAGGAGGCGTGGTCAGTGCCGCGGGTGCTGCGGAGACTCAATTCGAGCAGCCCCACCTCGCGGAGCGGCGCCGCAACGCGGTCCATCAATTCTCGGTCCTGGTAGTTGCCCTGCAGGCCGATGCTCTGCACGCGGCCGGTGCCGGTATCGTGGACGAACACGCCGGAAATCTTCGCCATCTCTGCCTTGTGCGCTTCGACGTACTGGTGCGAGCCGACCAGGCCCTGCTCCTCGCCGGAAAACAGGATGAAGCGGATCGTGCGCCTGGGCTTCAGGCCGAGCTTCTCGAGCGTGCGCGCGGCTTCGAGCACTACCATCGACCCCGTGCCATTATCGGTGGCGCCAGTGCCTAGGTCCCAGGAGTCCAAATGCGCGCCGAGAATCACCACCTCGCCGGGCCGCTCGCTGCCGGGGATTTCCGCGACGGTGTTATACACCTCGACGGGCTTCTCGCTGAAGGAATTGGTGATCTCGAGTTCGATTTCCACGGGGCCGCGCTTCAGCAATCGCCAGATCAGGTGATAGTTTTCGGCGGTGACGAATGCAGTGGGCAGCGCGCCAACTTCGTAGTCGCGCCCGCCGATGCTGGTCATGTTGAGCAAGCCGTGGTTTTTTCCGGAGTCGCGCAGGACCGCCGCAACGCCCTCGGCCTTGAAGAAGTTGTTGCGATCGCGGTTGAACTGCTGCCCTGCCGGACCGGAAAGGGCGGCCTCCGGTGTTGGCCCGGGCGGGTTCAGCAGCGGCGAGCGCGGAACTTCGTAGGGCGCGGGCAGAGTGACCGGCTCCGCGATGATGACGATGGCACCTTTCAGTTTGCCTTTGTATTGCGCCAGCTCTTCGACACGACGCGCGCTGACGTACACCACGGCCCCGCGTACCGCGCCGGCCGTGCCGGGTCCCCAGCCGGCCGAGGCCAGTGTGAGCCGGTGCTCGGTGGGGCCGACGATCCGCCCGCGGGCGGTGCCCCGGTACCAGGCGCGGGCGATCGTCCACGGTTCGAGATGAACGTTTTGCAGGCCATACTTGCGGAACATCTCCGCCGTCCAGCGGCTCGCCTGGCTCATCTTTTCCGTACCGGTCAGGCGCGGGCCAATCATGTCCGATAGATATTCGAGGTTGGCCATCAGCTCACTGTGCTCTTTAATCTCGGTCAGAATCTGGCGATCTGCCGCCAGAACGAAATCGCTGGACGGCGTGGCCGGCTGAACCTGCTGCGCCGCGGGGCGCGACACGGCCAGCGCCAGGATACCTGTCATCACGGCAAACAGAATTCCCCGCTTCTTCACGACTGGGTCCCTCCTGATGGAGAAATGGCAGTCTACACGATGGACAATACGCCGCCGGGCCAACTTTGGCAGCCAGCCCGCGCGGGGCGCCGCCGAACACAATCTATTTTGACGGCGGGCCGCCTTGCCGGGTTACACCCGAAAGCTGTTTCGCGGGCCGCGAAACTGTGCTAGAAGAGTGCCGCTACGCGGAGTAACGCGAACCCTTGAAACTCGCTCTGATCGGAACGCACGGCGTCGGCAAAACCACTCTCGCCTACGAAATCTGCTCGCTGCTCAAGAAAGCGGATCATCACGTCGAACTGGTGACTGAGGTGGCGCGTCGCTCCCCTTTCCCGATCAACGAGGCGACCACGCTCGAGGGCCAGCTCTGGATCTTGCACGCGCAAATCGCCGCGGAACTCGAAGCCGGAGCGCGCGCCCCGCACGTCATCTGCGACCGCGCGGCGCTTGATAACTACTGCTACCTGGTCAATAAGTTCGGCCGCCAGCCGCACCTCGAGCACTGGCTGGAGTGGTGGATGAACACCTACTCGCTGCTGGTGGCTGTGCCACCGCTTGCCGACGGCATCCCGCCTGACGGCTTCCGCTCGCAAAACCTGGAGTTCCAACAGCGCATCCACGATCTACTAGGCGAACTGCTCGGCGAGGCGCCCTTTTACGCGCTGCGCGACTGCGTCCTGCGGCTCGATCGGCGCGATCGACGTGTATGGGGCGAGCTGATCTTCGGCGCGGCGGCACCGCTGCTCCGCCAGAAAGAAAATGCACACAGCGCCGCCGCACGCTGAAAGGCGCGCCCGGCCCGGCGCTACATTTTTGGAGTGCCAGCGCGCACCCGGCGATCGCGGTTGGTCTGCCCAGTACGCTTCTGCGGCGCCCGCTGGCAGCGCGGGCAGAAGTAGCTGCTCCGGCCCGCGACAATCACGCGGCGAATCTTCTCCCCACAGCGGAAGCAACCCTTGCCTTCCCTCTGATAGACACGATGGCGCCGCTGGTAGCTGCCCGGCTGGCCTTCCGCGTCCACGTAGTCCGACACTGACGAGCCACGCAGGCTAATCGCTTCGCTTAGCACCTTGCGAATCGCGCGATAGAGCCGCACCACCTGGACGCTTGCGAGCCCTGCGGCGCGCCGCGCAGGATGGATTCGTGCGCGCCACAGGCTCTCGTCGCAGTAGATATTTCCCATGCCGCGGAAATTGTGCTGATCGAGCAGCAGGGCTTTGATCATCGCGCTCCGTCCGGCCAGCCGGCGGCGGAACTCCTCCTCGGTGGTGTCCAGCGGGTCCAGCCCCAGTTTACAGAAAAACGCTTCCAGCGCGGCCTCCGGCACCAGGGTCAGGCGGCCGAAGCGACGTATATCGGTGTAGCGCAGCTCGCGGCCGTCATCGAGCGAAAAAAACGCGTGCGTGTGCAGCGCCACCGGCTGGTCCGCGTACTGTGGAGTCAGCCCGCCGGTCATCCCCAGATGCACAACTAGGCTGTACCGCCCGTCGGCATCCTCTGTCGTTTCTTTGGGGGCTACGTCAGGGGTCTCGAGACGCAGAAGCAGGAACTTGCCATAGCGGTCCACGGCCTGGATTCGTTTTCCCGGCAGGTCGCGCTCCAGTGCCGCGGGGTCGTCGATGAAATCCGTCTTGCCTAGGCGGACGGCGACGATGCGCCGTCCGATGAGGTGGGCGCGCAAACCGCGAACGAGGGTTTCGACTTCCGGCAGCTCAGGCATTGAGTCCCGCCTCGCAAAAGGTAGCACAAGCCGTAGGGCAAGGGCATGGCAAGCCCTGCATTCCAAGGCGCCTTGCTACAGCGCGCCGCATCCGTGGTACATTCGCTGCGCGCAGGTGAGATGGGGCTGCTCATAACCTGAATCCCGGAAACGACTTGACGAATCCAAGGGAAGGTATATTTCTCTGTCCTTAATGAGCGGCAGGGCGAGAGATTTACGATGAGCTTCCTGCTGATTGCCGCCGTGGGACTGCTTAGCTTTGCCAACGGCGCGAACGACAATTTCAAGGGCGTCGCCACGCTTTGGGGCGCGGGCCGCACCACTTATAAGCGCGCCCTGGCGTGGGCCACGGCGTTCACCTTCTTGGGTTCGCTGGTGGCTATCTGGGCGGGCGGTGGGCTTGCGGCGAAGTTCAGCGGTGCGAAGCTGGTCGGCAAAGAAATCTATACCCAGATGCCCTTTCTGGCTGCGGTGGCCCTGGCGGCTGCCGGCACGGTCCTGCTAGCCTCGCGGCTTGGCCTGCCGATCTCCACCACGCACGTGTTGACCGGGGCGCTGGTCGGTGCCGGAGTCACGGCGGCCGGGTTCGCACACGTGAAGTTTGCCGCGCTGGCAAGCGGCGTCGTTCTGCCGTTGTTGTTTTCGCCGATCGTTTCGTTGGCCCTGACTATGGCTATCTGTCCTCTGATCGCCAAACTTGCGACTGGCCGAGACTGTGTCTGCGTGGACCAACCACAAAGCGTCGTGATTGCGGCGCCGAATACCTCAGCAACCGCAGTACTGATCGCGCCTCCGGCGGTGCGCTGGGCGCCTGCGACCCAGTGCCAGACCGGAGTGGAGGCGGTGCGCTTCAGCATCACTGATGGTGTCCATTGGCTTTCCGGTGCGGGCATCAGTTTCGCGCGCGGGCTGAACGACACGCCGAAAATAACGGCGGTGCTGCTGGTGGCTGCGGCGAGCGCAGTACGGCTGGACTACACTCTTGTAGCGGTGGCCATGGCCGTGGGTGGGGCCCTGGGCGCAGCGCGGGTGGCGCGGACAATGAGCAAGAAGATTACGCCGATGGCCGTGCCGGAGGCGGTGGGAGCGAACTTGGTCGCAGCGGCGCTCGTGACTCTGGCCTCGCGCTTTGCGCTGCCCGTGTCGACCACGCACGTTACCTCGGGCGGACTCTTCGGCATCGGTCTGCTGCGTCGCCGCGAGGCCGACTGGAAACAGGTGCGCGACATCGCGCTTTCTTGGGTAGCCACGCTGCCCATAGGCGCCGTCCTGGCAGTGATGTTCTATCAACTGCTGAGGCAGTGACTATTTACAGCGGCTGGTTTTAGTTCGTCGTTCTGGGTTGGCGTTCGTCAGTCGGCACTCTTGGGATTTCCTTTTTTGCTTTTAACTTTCAACTCCTCGGAGGAACCCATGGCTCGGAAAGCGGCTACGCTCGACATCGAAGCGGTCGTCCGCGAACGCTACGAAAAGGCCGCGCGGGCCCGGGAAAAGCAGCTCTGCTGCCCGGCGCCCTACGACCCGAAGTATCTGGAGGTCATTCCGCTGGAGGTCCTCGAGAAGGACTACGGCTGTGGCGACCCCACGCGCTATGTCCGTCCGCGCGATACGGTGCTAGACCTGGGCAGCGGCGCGGGCAAGATTTGCTTCATCGCGGCGCAGATCGCCGGACCGCAGGGCCGCGTGATTGGCGTTGACTTCAACCCGGAGATGCTCGCCCTGGCGCGGAAATACCAGCCTGTGGTCGCCGCCGCGCTTGGCTACGACAACGTCCGGTTCCATCGCGCCCGTATCCAGGACCTGGCGCTCCCCCTCGAAGAGGTGGACGCCTACTTGAAAGCCAATCCGGTGCGTTCCGCCGACGACCTGCGGCGCTACGAAGAGTTCCAGGGGCGGCTGCGCAAGGGCGCGCCGGTGATCAGGGACGAATCGGTGGACGTGATCCTCTCGAATTGCGTTCTCAACCTAGTGCAGGAGGCGGACCGGGAGCAACTTTTCCGCGAGATGTTTCGCGTCCTCAAGCGCGGAGGGCGCGTGGCGATCAGCGATATCGTTTCGGACGAGGCGGTACCGGAAGCGATGAAACAAGACGCCCGGTTGTGGAGCGGTTGCATTGCCGGGGCTTTCCAGGAAGCTGCGTTTCTGGCGGCGTTCGAGCGTGCGGGCTTTCACGCCATCACGCTAGACAAGTATGGCCAGCAGCCTTGGAAGACCTTGCGAGGCATTCAGTTCCGCAGCATCACGGTGACGGCGCGCAAAGGCAAGCAGGGGCCGTGCTTGGAGCGAAACCAGGCCGTGATCTACAAAGGTCCGTGGAAGAAAGTCGAGGACGACGACGGTCACACGCTCGTGCGCGGCCGGCGCATGGCTGTCTGCGATAAAACCTACCGCATCCTGACTAGCGAGCCCTACGTGAGTCAGATCGTTCCTGTAGCGCCACTGAAGGAAATTCCGCTGCGCAGGGCCAGGCCATTTGCCTGCGGGCAAAGCGCGCTGCGCTCGCCCGCCGAAACCAAGGGCAGGCGCTATCGCAAGACGGAAAACGCCGCGGCGGCCTGCGCCCCCGGCTCGGGTTGCTGCTGAAGGAGGCTTGCCATGGACGGCTATTATCACTCTTCCGATCTCGCGAGATTCAGCGAGATCGGCAAGGGGAACAAAGAGCTCTGGGAAAAATTCTCGGCCTACTACGCGGCCGTGTTTGCCGAAGGAGCGCTCACGGAGCGGGAGAAAGCCCTGATTGGGCTGGGCGTGGCGCACGCGGTCCAGTGCCCCTATTGCATCGACGCCTACACCCAGGCGTGTCTCGAAAAGGGATCCAATATCGAAGAGATGACTGAAGCAGTGCACGTCGCTTGCGCCATCCGCGGCGGCGCCTCGCTGGTGCATGGTGTGCAAATGCGCAACGTGGCCCAGAAACTTTCGATGTAGGGAATGCCTCAGATTATTCCGCATGAGAAACAGGACCAAAGAATGGGACTCAGCTTAAAGGCGCGGGCTAGTCCGTTGGCATCCGCCGCGGAACAGCTCCGCATTCTCTCCGCGCCGAACGGTTTCCCCCGCTTTGAAGAACGCATGTGCACTGCTGGCCTATTTCCGCTCGCGGCCACTGGAATCACCGTCTTCCAGATCAACGTCGGAAAGCTCTGCAACCAGACCTGCCAGCACTGCCACGTGGACGCAGGCCCCGACCGCAAAGAGGTCATGACCCACCAGACGGCCGAGCAGTGTATCCGCGCGCTCGCCACCACACAGATCCCCACGGTGGATATTACCGGAGGCGCACCGGAGTTGAACCCGAACTTCCGTTGGCTGGTTGAGCAGGCGCGGGCCCTGGGGCGGCACGTAATCGATCGCTGCAACCTGACCGTGCTGTTGCTGGACTCACAAGCCGACCTGGCGCAGTTCCTGGCAGACCACCAGGTGGAAGTGATTGCCTCGTTGCCGTACTACCGCGCTTCGCAGACCGACGCGCAGCGAGGCCTGGGCGTCTTCGACAAGTCGATCGTTGCTCTGCGCCGGCTGAACGCGCTCGGGTACGGTAGGGAAGGCTCAGGTCTCGCGCTGAACCTCGTTTACAATCCTACCGGCGCGTTTCTCCCGCCCCGGCAGGAGGCCATCGAGGCCCAGTTCAAGTGGGAGCTTGAGCGGCAACACGGTGTCGTTTTCAATCGCCTCTACACCATCACCAATATGCCTATCAGCCGTTTCCTTGAGTTTCTGCTGCAATCCGGCAACTACGAAGGCTACATGGAGCGGCTGGTGAATGCCTTCAACCCTGCCGCGGCCGCCGGGGTGATGTGCCGCTATACGCTGTCAGTGGGCTGGGACGGCACGCTATACGACTGCGACTTCAATCAGATGCTTGAGCTGCCTATCACCTTTGGTGGGCCAAAGCATATCCGCGACTTCGACGTTGCCGCGCTCGACCGGCGCCGCATTTTCACCGCAAACCACTGCTACGGATGTACCGCGGGCGCGGGGTCGAGCTGTGGTGGCAGCCCCGCCTAGATTCCGCCACTACCCTTCGGCCCGCTGCCAAAGCTCACCCCAGCCGTCCGCTAGCTGTCAGAAGGCTCGAGAGCTTCCCCGATCCGTGTCAAACTCCGTAGAAATACTGGTGATGACTACCTGCTTTTACGATTTATTTCGGACAAATGCGGGTACTAGTTCTTGACATCGCACCTGCCCTAGTGTTTACTCAGCACTGGTCCCCCCTATAGAACGTCCCGCTTCTATTTGAATCCCCCTCTAATGAGGTGAAAGATGCGTGTTGAGAACCCAGCCTGCGTCTACACACGTGGACGTTCCAGGAAATCTGTAAGCTTCATCGCAATCTTCGCTCTCGCGGTCCTGGCCGCGACAGCGTTGGTTGTGGGAGTGCAGCACCCTACGGTTGCACTTGCCGGCGGCGCCGGAGGTGGTAATGGCTTGACTTCGCTCAAGACCGTTGCCGTTCCGCGCCCCACGAACCTCGCTCGGTTCATCAAAGACGAGCAAGCGGCCATTGCCCTTGGTAAAGCCCTGTTCTGGGACCAGCAGGTTGGCAGTGACGGTCAGTCCTGCGCCAGTTGCCACTTCCATGCCGGAGCGGACAACCGGTCCAAGAACCAGCTCGACCCGGGATTGCGGGCTGTCCCACCTGATGCTACCTTCCAGTTGGGCGGTCCGAACTACCAGTTGAAGGCCAGTGATT
>Ga0209761_1002655_pt1 | contig 11744 bp, 8 predicted proteins | sample GraSoi013_1_40cm_4_FD_185818 | JGI IMG/M metagenome (GOLD analysis project Ga0209761, IMG submission 185818) | Grasslands soil microbial communities from the Angelo Coastal Reserve, California, USA - Sample 09_25_2013_1_40cm (SPAdes) (version 2) | ecosystem: Environmental > Terrestrial > Soil >... | reverse complement strand
AATAAAATACCAAATGGGTTGCTAAGTGTAGTTGCAGTTGTGCCAGATGTTCCTGTAGTAAAGGTACCTTGTCCCACTACTAGAGTTGCTGCCTCGCCTGTTGTTATTGGTGCAGCATATTCCAGTACACGGTTGTTAGCTGTATCAACAACCCAGAGGTTTCCCCCAGAATCAAATGAAGTGGCACTTGGGGTCTTAAGTGTAGTTGCAGTTGTACCGGATGTTCCCGTAGTAAAGGTACCTTGTCCCACTACTACAGTTGCTGCCTGTCCATTTGAAAACGCAAAAACATTGGTTATTGGTAAAACTAGAATAGCAAAGACAAATATTGTAATAATTTTAGATCTTACCAGCCAACCCAACGCTTCGTGTTGTTTGTTGATCTATATAACAATATTCTTTCCAGTTTTAGAAATGCGTGATTGTACTTCAATGATCGTTTTTTTCACTAATTTATGAATTTCTTGGTGTTTTAATTTTTTATACACTTAAAATCGTGATTGATTCAGTGTTTATGATATCATCGAACGCTGTTTTTTCACAACTGCTTCTTTACAAAATAGTTTTTAACTTTGACTAGTGTTTTTGCCATCAGTATAGAAAATATTGAAACCAATGTTAATACAAACAACGAGGTTGTTGCCATGAGCGCATACTTGTTTACAGAGAATATAGAACCTAGTACAGCAGCAAAAATGACTAGTGTAATGATAATGGCCATCCTGTAGTTGAATCTCTTAACTCTGACCTGCTTTACAGATAACGCAAACGGCCAAAAGTACACCGCACCTATCATCGAACTTGCAATAGTTCCAGCTATCAACGCTCCGTAATCTCCCTGCACTGCTGAGAATCCTTTTTCAGAAATTGTCAGTATACCCAGCAATGGATAAATCGATGTCCTGACTATCTGCTGTAGCCAAGGTTGCTGTCTCTCATAGTCTGCAACATAGGGACTAAACGAATAATACCAAGAGTTGAACACAGTCATAAAACTTGAGCCTGATTCCGTCTGAAGAATGTGGTTGTCTCTAAAGTCACGCAAAAACTGTACCTGTGGAGAAAGCTCTGAGCCAAATGCTGCTGTGGCAATAAGGCAGCGGATACCAAAAGGACCGCTTGGTTTTTGTGCTGGATTGCTTTGTGCATTACTTGGTGGGGCAGTGATGGTTAGTCCCTTTTGTGTTGAATTTGGTTGCTGAGCTAAAGGAATATTTTTCTGAACCTCAGATGGTTGAGCTTGTGTTTCCTGTTGTGTGGTATTTGCCTGTTCTATCCTAAATTGAGGGTTTTCATTTGTAGCTATAACTAGTGTAACAAATTTTTTCACCTGAATATTGATGACAGTTGCTCCCCCTGTTTGACCAAATTCTGTTGCGTCCATCGCAGGAGTGAGTGTAACATTTCCCGGATAATTATTAGGAATGGTTGCATTAACTTGCACATATACAAATTGATGCGGATCTAGTGTAACAGACTTGGGAAGAAATAAAAATTGGGCACCCTTTCCCTCTGCGGACAGTCCAAGCGTTGTTGTCGTGTCACTATCGGAAATCAGTCCCCATTGGAATGTCTTTGTTTCACCGGGCTTGATATCAACTTTGATCTTGCCTGCAACTTCCTGCAGAGCTGAACTGTTAGTTACTGTTATTGGAACCAAAATTAGAGCAACGATAACAAATAACCAAATTGTTTTCATGTTATAGTATGTCACCTATGCTTGCATATTTATGAATTTAAGGCATGACAGCGGGTAGAAGTGGAATGGGCTAGGACCAGCTACTGTTTCCAAAAATGTGAGATCGTCTTTATATAGATCATAAGAATGAGAAGTCGAGAGGGGATTGTGGTCTGGTGGGAGTACCAATAAAAAAGATTCTTGCAATATTTTCCTTGACACTATTACTGATACCGCTAGGCAATGTCTTTGCATTTTCAAATGGACAGGCAGCAACTGTAGTAGTGGGACAAGGTACCTTTACTACAGGAACAGCTGGCACAACTGCAACTACACTTACCAACCCAGTTGGTATTTCATATGATTCTGCGGGAAACCTCTGGGTTGCAGATACTAGCAACAACCGTGTACTGAAATATGCTGCACCAATAACAACAGGCGAGGCAGCAACTGTAGTAATAGGGCAAGGTTCGTTTACTACAGGAACAGGTGGCACAACTGCAACTACACTTAAGACCCCAGATGGTATTTCATTTGATTCTGCGGGAAACCTCTGGGTTGCAGATACAGGTAACAGCCGTGTACTGGAATATGCTGCACCAATAACAACAGGTGAGGCAGCAACTGTCGTAATAGGACAAGGTGACTTTACTACAGGAACATTTGGCACAACTGCAACTACACTTCACATCCCAGTTGGTATTTCATTTGATTCTGCGGGAAACCTCTGGGTTGCAGACACTAATAACAACCGTGCACTGAAATATGCTGCACCAATAACAACAGGCGAGGCAGCAACTGTTGTAGTGGGACAAGATACCTTTACTACAGGAACAGCTGGCACAACTGCAACTACACTTAACATCCCACTTAGCATTTCATTTGATTCTGCGGGAAACCTCTGGGTTGCAGACGCTAGTAACAACCGTGCACTGAAATATGCTGCACCAATAACAACAGGTGAGGCAGCAACTGTAGTAGTGGGACAAGGTACCTTTACTACAGGAACAGCTGGCACAACTTCAACTGCACTTAGCCACCCAGCTGGTATTTCATTTGATTCTGCAGGAAACCTCTGGGTTGCAGATGAACTTAACAACCGTGCACTGAAATACCCAGCTAGAATATCCCAAGTAACAGGGCAGCTAACAGTAGTTGCTGGATCATGTGGAATAAATGTAGTCTCGGGCGCTCCAATAAACTATGGCTCGCTAATAGCTGGCTCAATTAGCACAGAGCAGACTGTTGTACTGCAAAATACTGGAACCGTATCTGGAACACTTGCAGTCCATGGAACTGACTGGCTTGATGGCAGTTCAACCTCTCAGATGACTGTAGGAAATACGAAATTCTCTACTAGTGCAGGAATAACCTATGCATCAAAAACTGCATTAACTACCTCAGACCAGACAGTTGGTACCATAAATCCATCACCTAATTTATCCACATTCTGGCAGGTTCAGGTAAACCTCATTAGCTCCTCATTTACAGGTTCGTTGACACAGACAACGACCTTTAGCAATAGCTGTTAAGCTGAAAAAAAGTGTAATATTTTCATCTGGATCAATGATACAAACATTACACATAAAATACGAGATGGGATTTATGACAAATTGAAATTGGTCTTAATTACAAGGAATCGTGAGCTATGACATGAAGCCAAAGTTCTCAAAAAGAATTTTGAATCAAAAATTTTTTCTTGGCATATGTATGGTTATCATAATTTCATTAACGATGTTTCAGATTTCTGTTTTTGGTTTACCTGTGACAGGCAAGATGGCAACCGTAACAGGCAAGGTCACCATAGTCCTTCCAATTCCACCTCTATGCAAAGCCAACATAAGTCACATTGATCATTTCTTCCCTGGTACAAAGGACAACGAGAGACTTTTTGGAACAAATCAGAACGATCTGATAATTGGATTTAAAAATACGTCGATTCAGGGAAAGGCAGGAGATGACTGCCTTGTGGGAGGCAACGGAAAGAACCGCATTCACGGAGGTCCTGGCAACGATGTGATTATTGGTGGTTCTGGACCGAACATCATCTTTACTGGAAACGGTAATAATATCATAATGGGAGGTCCGTCAAATGACACCATCTTCTTTGGTAAAGGACACAACATCATTGATGGAGGCAGCGGCAAAAACTATTGCATAGGGAATCCTTCCAATAGTATCATAATAAATTGCATCGTGATTTCACATTCTTACGGTAAACATTGATCCCATGACAATAAGATAACCGACTTTCTATCAGATATCGAGTTTTCCGAGGGCAATAGACGTGGACTTAATGGATGAAAACTGATCTGGATTGGTGAAATGCAGGAAAGACTCAGAGGATGATCTCGGTTCTAAGATACATTACCTCCTTACTCAGTCTTAGCTTTTGACCATGGGTACAGAACTATCATTGTATCAGTATTTTAAAGATGGGCGTTAAACTAATTCACAAGATCTCCTCCGAATCTTAATTCTAGTTCAAGGCTCCACTAAATTCAGTTTTTTGTTAACATGTTATCTAGAATAGTGCTTTCGCATATAGGATTTCGATACAAGTTTTATATTTATTCAAAAACTCCTAAATATTCGCTTATAAAATTGTGTGCATGGAAGTTATTCCTATCGGAAGACTAGAACTAATTGGAGAAATGGAGGAAAGATACGAAAAAAAAGACAAGGAATACTTTGTTCAACTTTTGACTCACACTGACTTTGTAATCAGGTGTAGGGCGGTCTGCATCTTGGTAGACATGGGCGGAGAAGATGTTGTTCCATATATTGCGAAGGTCTTGAAAAATGATCGTAATGAATTGGTAAGACATGAAGCGGCATTCTCGCTTGGACAGATGTGTTTGAGAAGTGGCATCAAACCACTAGAAGATGCAACTCGTCATGATCCTAGTCTGTTCGTCAGACACGAAGCTGCAGTAGCTCTTGGTGTAATAGGCTCCCAAGAAGCAAAGGAAACATTGCAGACAGCTCTTCAGGACTCAAGCGAGCAGGTAAGAGATTCGGCTGTAGTTGCATTGTCGAATCTAAAGTTTATGGAAAGCTTGAGCAAAAACGAGAGATTTGCAAGACTCACTGGAGGCTAGATAGGAACAACTTTTGTTCCCTCGAGTGTGGATTCAAAACTGTATATCGCATCTATGTTAGAATTCTCAAAGATTTCAGAGTCATGCGTGATTATGACAAATTGAGAAATTGCATCTAGGTTTGCCTCAAATGCCTGTGACAGTACGGTCACCAATGATTTTCTTCTTTCTTGGTCCAAATGGGTTGTTGGTTCATCAAGTATGATGAAATTTAGATTTGAAGAGCCCATCAGGTGTGCCATGCCAAGTCTCAGCGCCAAGGCTACACTTACCTTTTCTCCTCCGCTCAGAGATTCAAGCTCTAGTGTAGTATTTCCAGAGTAGCATGCTATTCCGATATCTCTTGACTTGTCTTCTAAGGCGATTCTCTGAATCTTTACGTCAAAGGTTGACAAGTATTCTGAAGCCTTTTGTGATATTGCGCTTAGAGCCCATGAACGCAAGCTTGTTGCAACGGGTCCGTCTCTATTGTATATTTGATTTCTAATAGTCTCAAGAAATGAAACATACTTGTGTACCATAAGAAGCTCTTCAAGTACACCTGAGATTTTTTGTCGCTCATCGATGGTGGATTTTAATTTTTGAGTTATCGCTCCAAGCTCTTGGTCTAGAAGACTGAGTTGTCTGCGTTTTTGTTCTAGATTGTTTCTTAGATTTTTAAAACTAATTGCATCAAAATCTTTTGTTTCTTCAATTAATGTAGATATCTTGTTTATTATTGATGATGAATGTACATCTATAGCAAGCTGCAAAAGGCTGCCAGACGTGCTTATACTGTCAGGTATTTTTTCCACATTTCTTCTCAGGGTTGCAATTTCTTGTCTTATCTGAGAGAGATCGTGTTCATCTTTTACACCATGTAAAATCAGCGTTTGTTCGGCCTTGATTGTTTGCGTGATCTTGGCCTCAAGTACTCCTTTCTTTTCCTGAATTGACAACTCTTGTGTATTGAGAAAATCCATCTTCTTCTTTAAATCATCTAGTTCTTTTCGAACGTGCTCTTCTTCAAACAACGGATTTAGGTGATCAACTTTAGAATCGCAAACTGGACACTTACCATTGACCAACCTTATCTTTTGCGCAAGTTCCTCTTGTCCGCTTGCCTTGCCAATTTTTTCGGATACTTCTTTGATTTCTTTTCTTGAGGTTTCTAATTTGGTTTCCAATGTTTTGAGTTCTACTTGCTCATCTGACTTTGAGGATAAAATGGAAAGGCATTCAGTACAATCAGACAACTTTCTTGTTTTTTCTGAGATTTCCGTTTTGATAGAAGATATTGCATCTTTTAGGTACTGAACAAGCTCAGTCCTTCTATTTTCAAGTTCTCTTATCTTGATCTCTTTGGGTGATTCAACTTCGATCTTTCCTTGTAATTTATCAAATTCATCTTCCCGGGTCTTCTTTTCTGACTCTAGTCTGGATTTTTGAGGTTCATAATTGGCAATTTCTTTTGTAGTATACTCTAATCTTGATTGTAAAATACCAATAGAAGTATCATCATATTCTAGAGTGTTTCTAATTGATTCTCTAAAAGAATCAATTGTCTTTCTCATCAATTCGTAGGCTAGATCAAGCTTGTCTATTCCGATGACCGCATTTACAAGTTGTTTGAATTTTTTTGGGTCTGCGTCAATTATTGATTGCAATTCTCCCTGCTGTACTATAGAGGCCACCTTCAGCTTTTCAAAATCAAGACCAATTATCTGTTCTATAGTTCTGGTCATGGACTCGCCAAATTGCTTTCTCTCGCCAGCAGCAAGAGGAGTTAGCTCATCGCCGTTTTTTTCATACAGTTGAGCTGAGATGGTTCCTTTAGAATCGATTTTACGAATAGCTACAAATTCTTTGTCCCCTGCAGTAAAATCTACTTTAGCGAATGCTTGATTGCTTCCTCTGCGAACAAGTCCCTTGTTTGAATTTCTAATATGAGCACCGAATAGTGCAAATGTGATTCCATCAATCATACTAGACTTTCCAGCACCGTTTGGTCCTACAAAGACAGTAACTCCTTTTCCAAATTCTATTTTCGTATTACTGTGTGAAAGAAAGTTTGCTAGCTCAACTGATTGTAACATTTTTCAAAACCTCTTTCATGCGGTAAAAATTTTCACTTACAATTTGATTAGCTTCTTCGCTATTTCCTTTGGCCAAGATTGGTAAGAGATCATGTATAGCAAAATTTGCAAGCTCATAAGAATGTAAGATTTCTTTTGCTACATTGAAAATCTCATCTTCTATCTTCATTGGTCTTTCCATAAATACAGAGCCGTTTACTTGGGCAGTAGACACAGATTTCCAGAAACATCTTAGAGTTAGATTTGATAGATTTGCTATCTGTGTCTGAACGAGTTCGGGGTCTATCTTGTCTCCACTAATTCGAATCTCTATAACTGGCTTTCTGCTAAATGATTTTATTTTTTCAGTAAGTAGGACAACTTCCTCAGACAACTTGTCAGTTGTAGTCTTTATTGATAACTGTGGACGAATGTCAAGTTTTATCCAATGTGGTGTAGCCTCTGGTCTTGAGAGGTCTACCTCATAGAATCCCTTTTGTGTCTCTTTGATTCCCTCACTAGAGGTAAGCTCGATAGAACCAGGATACGCAAGCGGTCCGTTGAGATGGGCAAATTTCTTTAACTCTTTTTCGTGAAGGTGTCCCATTGCATAGTATGTGAAATCTTTTGGAAGATCAGTTGAGCTCAGTTCGCCTGCAAACTTGTTGATTTCAGAAATTCCTTGATGAAGAACTAGAATTTTGTGGCCATGGTGATTTTTTGCTTCATTATCAGCTATAGCAAAATCATTTTCAAATGTGTGAATCTCACTTTTTCTGCGTTTATCATAACCCATTACAAGTAAATCTTTATGATATAGAGGCTTTCCATTTCCAATGTATCTTGAGAATCCTAGATTATGGTACACAAATGGAACCGGAGTTGCTCTAATCCTGCTAATGTCATGTTCTCCTAGGATAAAAAACGAATCTATGTTGTTTTCTTTTAGTCGTTTGAGCGCATTTGCCAAAACAACTATGGCCTTTCCTCCGGGGGTTGGTACATGGAAAATATCTCCGGAAAACATTACAAAATCGACATGATCTTTTATGGAATTGTCGATTGCTTGGTTGAATGCAAGATACACATCCTCCTCACGTTCCTCTGAATGGTATTGAACAAAACCAAGGTGGGTATCAGAAATGTGTGAAAAGATCATTTCAATCTAGTAAAAGATCTTTTTGGATTAGTCCTTGTGTGGATTCTCTTGCTATTTCTTTGAATTTGTCTGTCTCGCTCCACTCTAAGACTGCATCTAGGTCAGAGCCAGTCTTCTTGCTTTTGATTTCGTCTACGTGCACAAGTGATGGTAGATTGACCCACTGTCCTATGAGTATGGCATCTCCAATATTCAAGGAGGCAAGTTGAGACAAGAGGTCTTTGCTAAGAGATTCCGCAGCTGAAGCGATTTGTTGTTGGTCATCGTCTTGAACTATCTTCATTATGGCAAGTGAGCCCATCTGGCTTAGAACATTGGGGTCTATATTTCTGGGTCGCTGCGATACAATTCCAAGACCAATTCCAAACTTACGTCCCTCTCTTGCTACCTTTGATGCCCAGTATTTGGTATCAGTATGTTCTCCTTTTGGAACAAAAACGTGCGCCTCTTCTATTATGGCAAAGATGGGTGCAAGAAATCTGTGTGTCCTTTTATGATGGTTCTTTCCCCTTCTTTCCCAGATTGATTCTTTTCTTTGCTGCAACAATTCTTGCAGGTAGTATGATAATCCAGCATTTGCCTGTCTCTCACTAAGCTCTGCTATATTGAGCACATTTACTCTGCCTTCTTTGATTAGGTCAACAGGGTCACCGCAATCTGGATCTAAAATATCTGAAAATCTATGCTTTGCATCATCAATCTTGTCAAGAACTCTACTTGCACTGTCTGCATATCCCTTTGTTGAATGTCCGTATGCTGAAACATTTTCTTCTAATGAAGCCCAAAAGTCCTTTGCTTGCTTGACTGATTCTGTAAATGACTCACGCAAGACTCGCTGTTGTTTGTCAGCATTTTCGCGCAGTTCGATAACTTCGGCCAACTTGTCCGCAGGCAAGAGCCGTGGATTTATCTTTGCAGTCATGTAGTTAATCTTTGGCACATCGAGATTTTCGTAATCGTTGTGATAATCGAAAATAACCAAGGTTCCATTAAGTGATGAAAGGTGTTTTGCAATAAGAGATACAAGGTTACTTTTTCCCATTCCCGTCATGGCAAGAATTCCAAGGTGTCGTGAGACAATCTTGTTTACGTTTATTCGCGCCTCAATGCCTGCATTTCTGAGAAGCGTGCCAATCCGTATCCATTCCCTGCCATCTGGGCTGAATATTGTTCCAAGATCTTTTTCTGTGGCTTCTAGAATTGATGTTCCGGGCAGAGGCGGCACTGCAGGAAGAACAACCTGGCCCATCTGAAGTTTATCTAAAAATCCAAGAATTCCAATTTTCACTTTGTAGTTCTTGTCTCTTGAATTAAGCTCAGCGACCTCTTTGCTTTCTATTGCCTCGTCAAAGTTTCTAACATCAGTCAGGGCCTCGCTTGATATTATTGATTTTTCAACCAGACCAAGAATTTTGCCATTTTGTGAATCAATTATCACGTATTCTCCTACAGATAGTGGTCTTGATGACTGCACAGATACCTCTGTGGGTTTTGATTCTCCAATTACTACACCGACTGTCAATTCAATACATCCCTTGAACCAACTTCATTTGCAAGTCCATATAGACTGACAAGTCTTGCAAGATCCGCATTTGTTATCTTGCAGCTTTCATGTGCAAGCTTTAGTGCATAAGGGTATCCTGAGACACTATTTTTTGTCAATATGTCAAGAAGTGATTTTATTTTGAATTCATCATGGTCTGTCCCAAGTAATTCTATCTTAATTAACGGAGTAGAATCTCGAAGTCTTGCATACACATAAGAGACAACTTTACCAGGACCCAAGTCCTTGTCAACGTAGATCTTGCTAAACCCAGGCTTTGCTGATGCATGATTATAATAAAATATGTCCCCTGCTACTGAACCAAGTTTTTCAAATTGTTTTCTTGCTGACGAAGTCTTTGATATGAAAACCACATTCTGTCTTTTCTTAATGGCAGAAGTAATGGCTTGCCCTAAGGAAACCTGTCTTGTAAGAAACTGAGAGTAAAGCGAACCATCCAAGACAACCAAGTCTGCCTCATCCACAGATGCTGTGCACGCCTCCACTTCCATCTTGCTTGCCTGTGTCTCAAGCTCAGGAGATGGTTGCCCTAGGCCCTGATTGTGAATTTCCTTTAGTGTGGTGCCATCAGACTTGACTGAAACGGCCGTTACGACCCATAACTCCAGACCCTGAAACTTTGTACTATTATAGCTACTGTCTATTCCAGCAATGATCGAGTAGTGCTTTTGGGGATTGTATTCAACCCAACTTGCTTGCGCGGCTTCTATAATCTGCTCAAATCTCTCGCCTTTGAAGATAGATCTGGCCTCCTCTCGCTTCTTTAACGCCTCCCTATACACGGTATTGAGCATAAAACTCCTCTGTGACCACAGATAAAATGTTTCGTGTTTGAAATAGATTTGTTCCAAGTTAACAAATAATCAACTATTCGTAATTGTCCAATACAGTCAAGCAATAATTACAAACTGGATAGCCATTGTCTTCGTACTCTGCCTTACATCGTTTACATGTTTTCTTCACATGTTTAATTAACACACCGCAGTTAATTTCGTTATTGGATGACCAACAGCTAACTAATTTATGTGGTCACAGTCTAATAAATTCGTGTTTGAAAACGAAAAGACCTGGGCAAAATATGAGGCAAACAATTCAACAGATGAATTTCATAAGAAATTTGATCAGGCAATAGATCAAGCGCACAAAGATTTTGGCAAGAATTATCCTATGATTATAGCCGGAAAAGAAGTCTTCTCTAATAACCAATTTCAGGTCAAATCCCCGGCAGACAAGAAATTAACACTTGCCAATTTTCCTTTAGCTTCTAATGAGGATACATTACATGCAATAGAATCAGCAAAAGAATCTTTTCTAAGGTGGTCGCTTACCCAATATCAACGGAGGACTCAGATCTTCCATGAGATTGCAGATATCTTTTCACAAAATAAATTCAATCTTGCGGCAATAATGAGTTTTGAAAATGGGAAGAATCGCCTAGAAGCAATGGGTGATTTAGATGAAGCAATCGACTTTATGAGATTCTACGCAGAACAGATTGAGATAAACGAAGGATTCTCAAAGGAGACAAGGAGTGCCCATAAAAACGAAAAGACGCAAAGTATCTTGAAACCTTATGGTGTATGGGGAATAATATCACCCTTCAACTTTCCATCTGCAATAGCAATCGGAATGACCTCTGGCGCACTAATAACAGGTAATACCGTTGTACTCAAGCCTTCAAGCGATGCTCCTATATCAGCATTCAAATTTGTTGAAGCAATTTATCATAGATTGCCCCCTGCTGTAATAAATTTCGTCACCGGTGCAGGAAGTGTTGTCGGGAAAACTCTGCTTGAAAGTCCACTCGTTGATGGCATTGCATTTACAGGTTCAAAAGAAGTCGGTATGTCAGGTTTTAGAACATTTGTCGAAAAAAGGCCAAGACCATTCATTTCAGAAATGGGTGGCAAGAATCCGGCAATAATTACAAAGAGTGCCGATTTGGAAAAAGCAGCCAACGGAGTATTGCGCGCAGCCTTTGGATATAGTGGACAAAAGTGTAGTGCCTGTTCGCGTGTCTATGTTCAAAAAGATATTGCAAGCCAATTCTTGGAAAAGCTTGTATCAAAGGCAAAATCATTGAAGATTGGCAAACCTTGGGAAAAAGATGTCTTGATAGGTCCAGTCATAAATGAAGCTGCAGTTAAGAAATTCCAAAGTGCAGCTGAGCTTGCAAAAAAAGATGGCA
>Ga0209761_1002654_pt1 | contig 11747 bp, 12 predicted proteins | sample GraSoi013_1_40cm_4_FD_185818 | JGI IMG/M metagenome (GOLD analysis project Ga0209761, IMG submission 185818) | Grasslands soil microbial communities from the Angelo Coastal Reserve, California, USA - Sample 09_25_2013_1_40cm (SPAdes) (version 2) | ecosystem: Environmental > Terrestrial > Soil >... | reverse complement strand
CTACACGGTCACCCTGGACGGGACGACCAGCCGCGCGATCGGGATCAACGCGAGTGTGACCTTCACGGGGCTCACGCCGGGCAGCCACTCGGTGGTGCTGAGTGGGGTGGCGGGGAATTGTACCGTGAGCGGCGGTACGTCGCGCACCGTATCGGTCACCGCGGGCAGCACGGCGAGCACCAGCTATTCAATCAGCTGTGCGCCCACGGGGCCCACCACCGGCAGCCTCACCGTCACGGCCGCCACGAGCGGGGCGAGCGGGGACATCGATCCCGACGGTTACACGGTGTCGGTGGACGGCGGTGCGGCGAGCCAGCCGATTCCGGCCAACGGCAGCGTCACCTTCACCGGGCCGGCGGGGGATCACTCGGTGGCGCTCACCGGGGTGGCGACGAACTGCACCGTGAGCGGCGCGAACCCCCGCACGGTGACCGTGCCTGCAGGCGGCACCGCCAGCACGACGTTCTCGGTGAGCTGCGCCCCTACGGGCCCCACCACCGGCAGCCTCACCGTCACCACGGCCACCAGCGGCGCGAGCGGGGACCTTGATCCCGACGGCTACACGGTCACCCTGGACGGCGCGACCAGCCGCGCGATCGGGATCAACGCGAGCGTGACCTTCACCGGGCTCACGCCGGGCAGCCACTCGGTCGTGCTGAGCGGCGTGGCGGCGAATTGTACCGTGAGCGGCGGCACGTCGCGCACCGTATCGGTCACCGCCGGCAGCACGGCGAGTACCAGCTACTCGGTGAGCTGCGCGCCGACCAGCCCCGGGACCGGCAGCCTTACTGTCACCACGGCGACCAGCGGTGCCAGCGGGGATCTCGATCCCGACGGCTATACGGTCTCGGTGGATGGGGGCGCGGCGAGCCAACCGATTGCCACCAACGGCAGCGTCACCTTCACCGGGCCGGCGGGGGATCACTCGGTGGCGCTCACCGGGGTGGCGACGAACTGCACCGTGAGCGGCGCGAACCCGCGCACGGTCAATGTGCCCGCGGGCGGGACCGCCACGACGACCTTCTCCGTGAGCTGCGCGGGAGCGCCGCCCCCGCCTCCGCCGGCCAGCCGTGTGACCGGACAGGGTCAGGTCGGGACCGCCGCCCCCCAGCCGGGGAACAACGTGCAGACGTTCGACTTCGATGTGCGGGCGGACCTGACGGGGCGCTTCACCGGCACCGACTACAGCGACCTGCACCCGGGTGGCGTGCCTGCGACCCTGACCACGGATCACGCAGCCGATCCGGCCACGTCGATCACGGCGTTCCGCTCGAGCTCGAGCGCCTGCAGCGATCCGAGTCGCGGGGTGGAGTTCGACGCGATCGGCCGGGAAGATACGGGCGGGTTGGTCGGCTACACGATCGCCGTGTGCGACAACGGGCCGGCCAACAGCGGTCTGGACTTCTTCAGCGTCTTCATTCCGTCGGAGGGGTTCGGTCGCTCGGGTCAGGTGGCGAGCGGGGATATCGTCAAGTCTTGACCGCCGCGAACGGCACCAGCTTTCGCTCCCGCTCGTCCCACAGGGTGAGGCGGACGCACCGGAAGCTTTCCCAGAGCGTCAACGTCGGGACCTGGCGCAGCTCGGCATGCTCATCCAGCGCCTGCTGGAGCCGATAGTTGGGGATCCGGGGATGCAGGTGGTGGATGTGGTGGAGCCCGATGTTCCCCGTGGCCCACTGGAGCAGCTTGGGGAGACGGTAGTACGAGCTGCCCTGCAGCGCCGCGGCGTCGTACGCCCAGCGCTCGTCGTGCTCCCAGTACGTCGGCTCGAACTGGTGTTGGACGTAGAACAGCCACACGCCGAGCGACGTGGACAAGAGCGTCACAGGGAGTTGCACCAGCGCGAACTCCCGGAACCCGACGAGCGTCCCCATCAGTGCGATCGACGCCGCCAGCCCGACGTCCGTCCAGAAGATGCTGCGCCGCTCACGCGTCCACTCGCGCGGCACGATGGTGGGGATGCGGTGCCGCACGAAGAAGTGCAGCACGGCGCCCACGCCGAACAGCACCGCGGGATGGCGGTACACGCGATACTTGAACCGCTCCCAGCGCGACCGGGCGAGGTATTCGTCCACCGTCAGGGTGTCGATGTCGCCGAACCCGCGGTGCTCGAGATTGCCCGAGGTGGCGTGATGGAGCGCATGGGTCTTCTTCCAGTAGTGGTACGGCGTCAGGGTGAGCACGCCGAGGATCGAGCCGATGATGTCGGCCGTGCGCGTCGACCGGAAGAACGCGGCGTGGCCGCAGTCGTGCTGGATGATGAACAGGCGGATGAGGAAGAAGGCGGCAGGCACGGCCAGGAGCAGGGTGAGCCAGTAGCCGACGCGGAGGCTCGCGTACATGAGCGCCCACGCGGCGGCGAACAGCGCCGCCGCACTGGCGAGCTGCCACACGCTGCGTTTGAGCTCAGGACCCTTGTAGCGCGCCAGGCGCGCCGTCCATGCCGCTTCGTTCGCCATTGCCCTACCGGGTCAGGGGTGTCCCAGGCTAATGGAGCCGGGCGGCGAAGTCAAACTTCGGCCGCCGCGCGCCCACGGGTTAGATTGATCACCCTACGACTCCCAGGGAGGCTGTCAATGGCACCGGTCACACTCGCGCGGTTCGTGAAGGAGCTGGAGAAGCTCAAGCAGGCGTCGGACGCCGAAAAGCTCAAGGCGCAGGACTACGACGCTCGACTCGCCCGGATCATTCAGGAGCTGCGGGAGAAGGGCCTCGACGCCGATCGCGCTGCCACCACCGCGGCGCTCGCGGACGCGGTCACGCGCGGCATCATCACGCTTCCGGTGCAGGTGCACCTGCAGCACCGGCTGGGGCTGACCTAGACGCCCTGGAAGTACTGCTCTTCCCAAGCGACGTCGAACACCTGGTTGCAGTGCCTGCAGCGCATCGAGGCCAGTCGTTCGGTGAGCGGCACGCGCTCCCGGCAGTTGGGGCAGACCCCGTACTCGGTCACGCCGGGAAACCGGGCCGGGTTCTTGGGACGCGGTACGACGGACCAGCGGTGCGGCGGTCGGCTGATGATATCGAGCAGCGGCCGCGGGACGTCCACGGCTTCGCCGCTGACGTCGAGCATGGCCTCACGCGGCCCCAGCTTCTTCACCTGGTACCACGCGCCACGGCGTAGCGGGCGATCGATGTCCGCTCGCAGCCGAGCCCAGTAGCGCCTGGGAGTCACTGCCCCGCTCGTGTCAGGTCCACAGTAACCCTAGCGTCGCGTAATGATCATTCCATCATCGTGCCTTGGGGTCCTGCGCGGCCCGCGGTGCGCCGATCGGATGCGCCCGCGGCGGCCGATGCCTGTCACAATAATATCGCTCGAGTCGGCCCGTGTCCTGGGACTTCTGGTGGGTCACCCACCGCGCTGCTTGCTCGCAGGTCCTGTGGGTCACCCAGTCATAGAAGTCGCAGCGAGGTCCGCCCATGGAGAGTGTCGGGACGCGGGGTGCTCACGTCACCGATCCGCAGCCAACGGCAGTTGCGCCTCTGCCATGTCGCGGTTGATCCACACCACATGGTCGCCGCACATGATCGCATCCACCGGATAGGGCTGGCCGGCGAATGACTGACCGTCCGAGCTCGCGACTTGCGTCCCCGGGAAGTAGTACCAACACCGCTCGCCGCCCGGATGGCTGTGGATCACGCCCACCGTCCCCGACCACCCGGCATCCTCGCACGTCTGGTGGGGGACGACCCGCGTCGCGGTGGAGTGGCTGGGCTCGACGTCGGCCGGCGCGATCCGCCGTACCAGGACGGCGCTGCCCCGAGCCTCGCCGATCATGCAACCCATGAACTCGGTGGGATACGAGCGATACTGGAGCGCCAGATAACGGCGCGCCTGGTCGGACAGGATCAGCTTCCGCACCGCCGGGCCGCGAGCGGTCTCGCCTCGCGCCCAAGCCGGTGCGACGAGCCGGTCGGACTCGGGCTGCAGGGCCAGCAACGCCGTCAGACCCAGCGCAGCGACCACGATGCGGATGATCCGTTTGCGACCTTCTTTCACTGCTCCCCGCTCCCTGCTCCCTCGAGCGTTAGTGCCGAACGGACTGCCCTTCGGCATGCGATAAGTCGCAAGACCGATGCCAACTAAAGAAGTCGCATAGTGGTGCGAACACGAGACGCCGCGCCGCTTTTTGGGGCATGGCCCTTGCGCCGCCCGTGTGCAAAACCGACAGAATCCGAAAACAACAGAGATTCAGACACCGCCCGGGTGTTGCGTCGAGATGTCACCGGATTGCCACAACGGACGACGGGCGCCTCCCGCCCTGGCGACTCTTGCGCCTGACGACGTATCGTCTCCCCGGCCATGGTCCGCGCTGATCTCGTCGTTCTCAGCACGCGCGTCGTCACTCCCGAGGGGACCGCGCCCGCCGCGGTCGCGATCTCGGGCGGCGTGATCACCGCCATTCACGACCACGGCGCGGCACCCGACTCGGCTCGGCGTGTGGACGTGGGAGACGCGGTGCTGCTGCCCGGCATCGTAGACACGCACGTACACGTGAACGAGCCCGGCCGGACCGAATGGGAAGGGTTCGAGACGGCGACGCGGGCCGCGGCGGCGGGTGGCGTCACCACCATCGTGGACATGCCGCTGAACAGCATTCCGGTTACCACGACCACGCCTGCCCTGGAGCTGAAAACGCGGGCGGCGGCGGGTCACGCCACGGTCGATTACGCGTTCTGGGGTGGCGTGGTGCCGGGCAACACCGACCAGCTCGCGCCTCTGGCTCGCGCGGGCGTACGGGGCTTCAAATGCTTTCTCGTGCCGTCAGGGATCGACGAGTTTCCTCCGGTGGCGGAGCTGCAGTTGCGGCCCGCGATGACCAAGCTCGCCGGGCTCGGGCTGCCCTTGCTGGTGCACGCCGAGCTCCCCGGCCCGATCGCACGCGCGGCGTCGTCGCGCGGCCGCGACCCGCGACGCTATGGCTCGTATCTCGCCTCGCGGCCCCGCGCCGCGGAGCTCGAGGCGGTGGACCTGATGCTCGGGCTCTGTCGCGAAACCGGCTGTCGCGTTCACATTGTGCATGTCTCGGCGGCCGACACGCTCGACCGGCTGCGGAATGCCCGGCGCGCCGGTCTTCCGGTCACAGCCGAGACGTGCCCGCACTATCTCACCTTCGCCGCGGAGGAGATCCCGGACGGCGCCACCGCCTGGAAATGCGCCCCACCGATCCGCGAGCGGAGCAACCGGGAGCGCCTGTGGGAGGGCCTCGCCGAAGGGACGCTCGACCTCGTCGCGAGCGACCATTCGCCCGCGCCCCCCGTCCTCAAGTGCCTCGACACGGGTGACTTCGTGCGCGCCTGGGGGGGGGTCGCGTCGCTCGAGGTAGGGCTCGCCGCCACCTGGACCGGAGCGCGCAACCGCGGCCGGGACTTGGGAGACCTCGCCCGCTGGTGCGCCGAGCGACCCGCCCGGCTCGCGGGCCTCACGCGCAAGGGACGGATCGCGCCCGGGTGCGACGCCGACGTCATCGTGTTCGATCCCGAGGCTGGCTTTACCGTCGAGCCCACGCGCCTGCGCCAGCGACATCCCGTCACGCCGTACGCGGGGATGACGCTTCACGGCGTCGTACGCCAGACTTTCGTCCGGGGGACGTGCGTGTACGGGGAAGGAGAGTTTCTGACGCAAGGATTCGGGAGGTGGGTTCGTTGAATCCACCCTTTAGGGTGTCGACGTGACGCACGAGGGCTTGATCGATCTCGCCGCGGCGCGCGTCGGCGGGCAGGCGCTCGTCGCTTCGGACGAATTCTTCGCGCCCAGACACAACCTCCTTGCGGCGGGACGCGCGGTGTTCATCGAGGGCAAGTACACCGATCGTGGCAAATGGATGGACGGGTGGGAGACACGCCGCCGGCGCGGCCCGGAGGGCGGATACGACTGGTGCATCATCCGGCTCGGCATCCCGGGCGCGATTCGCGCGGTCACCGTAGATACGACTCACTTCCGCGGAAACCATCCCGCCGCCTGCTCGCTCGACGCGGCGCAGCTGTCGGGCGCACCCGGAGGGAGCGCTCGGGCGCTGCGCGCGCTGGACCGCGCGTTCGTGGAGCTGTTGCCGCGCTCACCGCTCGCGGGCCACACCGAGAACGAGTTTGCGGTCGCGAGCAACGCGGGCTACACGCACGTGCGGCTCAAGATCTACCCCGACGGGGGCGTGGCGCGGCTGCGCATTTGGGGCGAGGCGCGCCCCGACTGGCGGCGGATCGCGGCGGCGCGGCGCGCCGTCGACCTCGTCGCGGTGGAGCACGGCGGCGTGCCCCTCGCCACGAGCGATCAATTCTTCAGCGAGCCGCTGAACCTGATCATGCCGGGACGGTCCCGCGACATGGGCGACGGGTGGGAGACGCGGCGCCGCCGGGGCCCCGGTCACGATTGGGTGGTGCTGCGCCTCGGCCGGCGCGGCGTGGTCGAGCGCGTCGAACTGGACACGACCCACTTCAAGGGCAATTTCCCCGAGAGCGCGAGTCTCGAGGGGTGCGACCTAGGGGGAAGCGGCGCGCCGCCGGGTGACGATGCCGTCTGGCGCGAGCTCCTGCCCCGCACCACGCTGCGGGCCCACGCGCGACACCGCCTGGCCGTCCCGCGCGAGAGGCGCGACCCGGTGACGCACGTGCGGCTGAACATCTTTCCGGATGGCGGGGTCGCCCGGCTACGGGTGTGGGGAAGGGTCGAACCGTGACGGCTCGAGTGGGCGGGAGTAAACTCGCGGGCTATCTCAACGCCCTGTCCGACCAGCGGGCCCGGGCGGCGTTGCAGCGCTGCTGCGGCGCGCGACATTGGGTGGACGCGATGCTCGCCGCGCGCCCGTTCGGGAGCGATGCCGAGCTGCTGGCGACGGCGGAGCGGGTGTGGTGGGGGCTCGGGCGCGCCGACTGGCTCGAGGCCTTCGCCGCGCACCCGCGGATCGGCGGTCGGGGGGGGCCCAAGACGGACTGGGCGCGGCACGAGCAGGCTGGAGCGGACGGCGCGACGGAGGCGACGCTCGCCGCACTGGCACAGGGGAACCGCGCCTACGAGGAGCGGTTCGGGCACGTGTTTCTGATCTCGGCCACGGGCAGGACCGCCGACGAGATGCTCGCCGCGCTGCGCGGTCGCCTCACGAACGACCCGGCAACGGAGCTCCGGGTTGCGGCGGAGGAGCAGGCGAAGATCACGCGGCTCCGACTCGACAAACTGGTGGTCTCATGAGCGGCATCACGACCCACATCCTGGACATCGCGCGGGGACGGCCCGCGGCGGGCGTCGCGGTCTCGCTGGCGCGCCGCGCGGGCGACGGTTGGGCCGAGCTCGCCACGACCCGGAGCGACACCAACGGTCGCGTCGCGAACCTCCTCCCGGATGACCTGAAGTCTCCCGCTGGTACGTACCGCCTACGCTTCGATACGGGGGCGTACTTCGCGGCCCTGGGAGTCTCGCCCTTCCATCCGTTCGTCGAGATCGTGTTCGAGATTCGCGATGCCGAGCAGTATCACGTACCGCTGCTCGTGAGCCCGTTCGGTTACACGACGTACCGCGGCAGCTGAGCCGCCCGCTGTGAGCGCCCACCTCGAACAGTGGCTCAACCTCGCGCTCCGCTGGGCCCACGTGATCACCGGTATCGCGTGGATCGGCACGTCGTTCTACTTCAACTGGCTGAACAGCCGGCTCGCCCCGCTGCCGCCTGCGAGGCGGGAGCCCGGCGTCGCGGGCGAGCTCTGGTCGGTGCACGGTGGCGGGTTCTACCGCGTCGTGAAGTATACGGTCGCTCCCGGCGAGGTCCCCCGCACGCTTCATTGGTTCAAGTGGGAGGCGTACGCCACCTGGCTCACGGGCTTCGCGCTGCTCGTGCTGGTCTACTACGTGGGCGCGGCGTCGTTTCTCGTCGATCCCCAGAGCGCCCGGCTCTCACCGGGCGCGGGCGTGGCGGTAGGGGTGGCGGCGCTGATCGTCAGCTGGCTCGTGTACGACGCCCTGTGCCGCTCGGCGCTGGGAGCCAGGCCGCTCGCCCTCGCCGCGACGCTGTTCGTGCTCGCCACGGCCCTCGCCTGGGGACTGGCCGGGCTGTTGAGCCCACGGGCGGCGTACCTCCATGTCGGGGCCGCGATCGGCACGATCATGGCGGCCAACGTGCTCATGGCGATCATTCCCGCCCAACGGGAGATGGTCGCCGCGCTCACCGCGGGTCGCCCTCCCGACGCGGCGCGCGGCGAGCAGGCGGCGCTGCGCTCGCTGCACAACAACTATCTCACGCTCCCGGTGCTGTTCATCATGGTGAGCAGCCATTACCCCGCCACCTACGGCCACAAGCTCAACTGGGCGATCCTCGCGGCGCTGGCGGTGATCGGGGTCGCGACGCGCTATTGGTTCAACCTGCGGAACCAGGGCCGGAAGAACGTCTGGATCCTCCCTGCCGCCGCGCTCGGACTGGTGGCGCTGGCGCTCGTTACGGCGCCACGGTCGGGTCCCGCGTTGTCGAGCGTCGGCAGTCAGGTCTCGTTCGCGGAGGTGCGCCTGATCGTCGCGCGCCGCTGCGCCGGATGCCACTCGAGCGCGCCCACCACGCCGGGGATCCCCGCCGCGCCGCTCGGCGTACTGCTCGACACCCCTGACGAGATCCGGGCCAACGCGCCGCGCATCCTCACGGTCGCGGTCGACGCGCACACGATGCCGCTCGGCAATGTGACGGGAATGACTCCGGAGGAGCGGGAGCTCGTCGGGAGATGGATTCACCGCGGAGCGATCCTCAGATAGCGGGCGCCGCTCGGGCGGCGTGACGGAGGTCACCGAGGACGAGCGGGCACTCCTGGCAGCGTGGATCCATGCGCGCTCGTCGGCATGTACCCTCGCGCACCTCGCGGATGCTCGCCATCGCCATCGTATGCGGCCTGGCCCCGATCGGCTGCGAGCGAACTCCCACCGAGTCGAGCGGAGGCAGCGAGCGCGTCGCGGACCCTACGCTGCTGCCGGTTGCCAGCGGACAGGCTCCCGATGCGTCTGCCTACTACGCGCTCCACGTGGTCGATCAGCCGGCGGGCTTCTCGTACAACGATCCCGTCACGAGCGTGAGGATCTGGAAGGTCACGAGCAGCATTGTCCCTGCGGCGAACAGCAGTGCCGGGCACGACTACGCGGACGGAGGAAACCGCGCCAGCCTCGGCTGGGGCCACGGCAGCAATACACACACCATCCTCATCCGCGGTGATGGGATGGACTACCACCTGGTGGACTTCACCCGCGGGGGGGGGCTGAGCAACTACCGGCGCCTTCCCGACGCCGCCCAGCCGGACCGAGATCTGTGCTTCTCGTTCTCGAACCGCGCGAGCCAGGCGCGCATCGCGTACGTGCTCCACTCCGGCGTGTTACACCGGTTTAACACGGAAACGATGCAGCTCGAGAACACGGGGAACTTCCCCCGCACCCTGAACGCATTCGCCTGGCTCCAGCACGACAGAGACGACGGGTGGTTCGTGGGGTTGGTCGACGCCACCACGGTGTTCGCCTGGAACAGCCAGACAAATCAATACCTCACGCACGCCGAGACGTGGTTGGATGAGGGCCGGCTGGAGCGCGACGGGCGCTACGTGGTCTTGACCAACGGCGGAGGCCAGGTCCGCCTCTGGGACCTGTTCGACAATACGTTCGGTCCGCCACAGAACGCGGGTATCAACTTCTGGTTCGCGCACAACGCGAGCCTTCGGGGCCAGTGGGTGACCGCCGACGTGAACATCAGCGCCCCGTTTGCGGAAGACCGCTACGCAGTCAGCGGGGGCGTCGTCGTCAAGACGCAGATTCTGAACCAAAGCGCCGGCACGCTGGTGCATCACGCCGGCAACTGGGTGCAGTCCGACGCCGAGCTCGGGGGAAACCTCGATCGGCAGTGGTCGTTCGTCAGCGGGTACGATGACGACCCGCGATGGGCCAATTCGGTCTTGTGGCGGCAGGCGATCGGCGTGCAACGGAGCGACGGAAGCGATCAGCGGCTGCTCCTGCACCACTACTCGGTCAACCCGGGGCCGAGCTACTGGGCTATCCCGTGGGGGACGCCGAGCCCGGACGGCAAGGTCGTCATCTTCAACTCGAACATGAACGGAGCGGGGCGCTACGATCTGTTCGTGGCCGAAATGCCGCTCCGCTAAAGGGGGGCGGGGGGGGCGCGGGGGGGCGGGGGAGCGTTACGCCCGCCTTCCCCAGAAGTCCCGCAGGTCGTGATACAGCACTCGCGCCATCACGTGCGTGCGGTACTGGGCGCTCGACCGGATGTCGTCGATGGGAGCGACATCCTGAGCGATGGCGGGCAAGAGAGCTGCCGGGGATCCGATGGGGGTGCCGGTCTCGAGCAGTCGCTCGACCGCGGGGCAGCGGCGGATGGTGGGCGCGACGCTTGCCGCCACCACGCGCCAGCCGGCGCCGGAGCGGGTGATGGCCAGACCGACCTTCGCGATCGCCTGGGCGCGCCGCGCCCCGACCTTCTCGAACACCTGGTAGGAGTAGCGGCGGCGCGGGACCCGGATCCCCACGACCAGCTGGTCCGGACGGCGTTGCATCTCTTTGTAGCCTGAATAAAAGCGGTCGAGCGGGACTTCCTCCCGGCCACGCCGCGACTCGAGCACCACCACTGCGTCGTAGGCCATGAGGACCGGCACGCCGTCGGCGGCGGGCGAGGCGTTGACGATGTTCCCGGCCCAGGTACCGCGTGCCTGGATCTGAATCGCTCCCACCTGGCGCGCGGCGTCCACCAGGAGCGGCAACTCGTCCCGGGCGCGCTCGTCCCGGATCACGTCCCAATACGTGGTGAGCCCCCCGAGCATCAGCGCGTCCGCGGTCCAGCGTAACGGCTTCAGGGGGTCGAGCCGGGACAGGTCCACGTAGGTTCGCTCGTGCGCCTCGACGTGGACGGGCCAGTGCACCAGCAAGTCGGTGCCCCCAGCGATGGGGATAGCCGCGCCGTCGCTCGCCAGCGTGTCGAGAGCCTCAGGCAGGCTTCCCGGCAACATGACATTCACGTTTCCCGTCTCCCACTTGCCGTTTCCCGCAGGGCCTCAGCCACACTGTCCACGATGCCGTCATATCCCGTACACCGACAAAGATTCCCGGCCATCAGCTCGCGGATGCTGTGCGTGCCGAGCAGCTCGGGATGCTCCCGGATCCACCACGCGGTCATCACGACGCCGGGAGTGCAGGCCCCGCACTGGGTGGCGCCGCATCGCTCGAATGGCTCGAGGGCGTCCTGGCCGAGAGATTCGAGGGACTCGATGGTCTCCACCCGCTGCCCCCGCACCTGGTAGGTGGGGATGAGGCAGGAGTTCACCGGCAAGCCGTCCAGGTACACGGTGCAGGCGCCGCACTCGCCCTCGCCGCAGCCCTCTTTGGTTCCGGTGAGCCCGAGTTGATAGCGCAGGGTGTCGAGCAGGCGGGCGGAGGGATCCACCGCCAACGACACGGGCTTTCCGTTGAGGGTGAAAGTCACAGTGAGGGTCGTCATCCCCCCCCCGAATGCGGAATGCGGAATGTGGAATGCGGAATTGAGCGACGTGCTTCGAATCCGCGGTTCGAACTCCCCTTGCTATTCCGCATTCCGCATTCCGAATTCCGCATTATCCATGAGCTCCATCAGCCTCTCCGGCGTCAGCGGGATCGCCCGCGGGTCGGCACCGGTAGCTCTGGCCACCGCGTTCAAAATCGCGGGCGCGGGGCCGTCGATCGGCAGCTCGCCCAGTCCCTTCGCCCCGCCGGCACCGTGCGGGTAGGGGTTCTCGAGGAACGCGACGCG
>Ga0209761_1002652_pt1 | contig 11749 bp, 7 predicted proteins | sample GraSoi013_1_40cm_4_FD_185818 | JGI IMG/M metagenome (GOLD analysis project Ga0209761, IMG submission 185818) | Grasslands soil microbial communities from the Angelo Coastal Reserve, California, USA - Sample 09_25_2013_1_40cm (SPAdes) (version 2) | ecosystem: Environmental > Terrestrial > Soil >... | reverse complement strand
CGTGGCTATGGAGCGCAGCGGTCTCGCGATCGAAGGTCAGGTGCGGCACATGGCGTTGCTGAAGCGAGCGAATGGAGACCGGTTGATCGTCGTCGCGCGCAATGGCGACCGTTTGCAGCTAGAGCATATAGCCGCGCCGCATTAGGTTCTGCGCCGAGGCGGCATACCCGCCCTTGTCCGGCAGGTACCAGCCCAGCGCATCGGCCAGCCGGTCGTAGATGTTGAAGAGCGCGCAAACGTTCATCGCGTCCTCGATCGCCGCGTCCGAAACCCCCGCGGCGCGAAGCGGAGCCACATCGGCGGAGCGCACCGCGTTCGGCCGCAGCGTCAGGTTTTCGAGGAAGCCAAGCGTCGCGCGCAGCTTCGCATCGAGCGGCGCGCCGCGCCAGTCGTCGACGACCGCCTTCACGAACCTCTCATCCTTCAGGGCCAGCGCCGCGACCGCGGCGTGAGACTCCGTTCAGAAGACGCATTGATTCAGCTTGGAGGTGAAGGCGGCGAACAGCTCGCGCTCGCCGATGCTCCAGTCCGATGGACCGCGCATCACCGCCTGGGTCCATTCGCACTGGGGCCGGCCGAAGAACTCGGGCCGGTACATCAGGGTCTTGACGACGTCCGGGACCCGCCGCCTGCTGACGATCCGCACGAGCGCCAGCATCAGCTTCTGCTTCAGGCGGTGGCCGTGCTCGACCGCGGGGACGCGCATCAGTCCGGTTCCTCGCCGCGCAGCGCCGCCAGCCCTCTTTCCAGGCCGTGCATCGCAGCGCCGACCGCCGCCGCGACGGTGATCTCAAAGATGGTGTCGTCGGAATGCCCGGCGGCTCGCAACGCGGCGACGTCCTCGTTGGTGACCCGGTACGCGTGGCGTGCCACCAGATCGACGTACCGCGTCAGCGCCGGTGGCACGCCGTCGCGCGCTCCGGCAGCGTGTTGCAAAACGGCGCGACGCACCGTTTCGGGCGTGTCCCCCGGCGTGTGCAGCACGGCATCGACAAGTCGCTTCCGAAAAGCCTCGTAACGCATACCGGAATCTACCCTTTCATCTAATCCTTGACACCGTCTGTATCGCGCCGCCTTTTGGACAGCCTCCCATCACGTCACACCGTCACAGACTGAGAGGTCGTATGCACCGTTTCCATCATCTCCTGTGCGCGCTCCTGGGAGGTGCACTGACCTGGACCGCAGCACTCGCGGCTCAGCAACCCACCGGTACCATTCGCGGACGCATCACCGACAACAGCACACAGCAACCGATCGCAGGCGTGACCATCGCCGTAGGCAGCCGCAGCACGCAGACACGCGAGGATGGTCGCTTCACGATCGGCGGTGTTCCCGCCGGCAGTGATCTGCTGCGGGCCAGAATGATCGGCTACGCACAGATCAATCAGCCGGTCATGGTTGGCGGCGGTGACACGGTCGTGGTGGACCTGGCGCTTGTTGCGCAGGCGATCGGACTGTCGGAAGTGGTCGTGACCGGCTACGGGCAGCAGCGCGCCGGCAACATCACCGGCGCCGTGACCTCCGTGAGCGACTCCCAGTTCAACACCGGCCGGGTCATCAGCCCGCAAATGCTCATTCAGAGCAAGGTGGCGGGCGTGCAGGTCGTCGACAACAACGATCCCGGCGGCGGCCTCTCCATCAGGATCCGCGGCGCCACCTCGGTGAACGCCAGCAGCGAGCCGCTGTATGTCGTGGACGGCGTCCCCCTCGGCAACGGCGCGGGAGGCGGGCTCTCCGCCGGCCGCGACCCGCTGAACTACCTCAACCCGAACGACATCGAAAGTATCACCGTGCTGCGCGACGCGTCGGCGGCCGCGATCTATGGCTCGAACGCGGCGAACGGCGTCGTGCTCATCACGACCAAGAGCGGCGGCACGCATCAGAAGCCGCAGTTCGAGTACAACAGCAGTGCGTCGGCGTCATCCGTCACCCGGCTGCCATCGCTGATGAACGCGACGCAGTTTGCCACCGCGCTGAACACGTATGCGCCGGCCCGTGACACGTTGCTGCTCGGCGCCAGCACGGATTGGTTCGGCCTCATCGACCGCACCGCCTATGGCCAAGAGCACAACTTTGCGGTGACCAATTCCACGAGCGACATGAGTTACCGCCTGTCGCTGGGGTATCTCAATCAGGACGGGATCATCCGCGCGAGCTCGACGAAGCGCGTTTCGCTCGGGCTCAACTATTCGCAGCAGCTCTTCAACGATCGCCTGAACGTGCACACCAGTGTGCGCGGCTCCCGCGCGGTCGACCAGTTCACCCCGGGCGACGTGCTCGGCAACGCGGCGGCGATGGCGCCGACCCAGCCGGTCTTCGACTCTTCGAGCTCCACCGGCTACTGGGACTGGAAGACCTCGAACGCGGCGCCGAGTAATCCCGTGGCGAGTCTGACCTGGGCGCGCGACCATGGCACGACGTGGCGCAGCGTCGGCAACATGCAGGCGGTGTATCGCGCGCCCTTCATCGAAGGGCTGACGGCCAACGTGAATCTGGGATATGACCTGGCGCGCGCCGATCGCACGACGTTCTATCCGAACAACCTCGCGGCTCAGGTACGGCAGGGACAAGGCCTGCTGTTCCTCGCCAACAACAGCCAGACGAACGAGGTGCTCGAGAGCTATCTGGGCTACTCGCCCTCCCGCAGCTATGGACCGGGACGACTCGACGTGGTCGGCGGGTACTCCTACGCCCAGTCTCACGCGGAGTACCCGTCACTCAGGGAGACGAACCTCACGACGAACGTGCTCGGCGACAACGGCATTCCCGTGGCCGGCAACGTTCAGAACCGTCGCGACATCGTCGACTACAAGCTCATCTCGTTCTTCGGCAGGATGAACTACAACATCAACGACCGCTACCTGGCGGCGTTCAGCGTGCGGCGCGATGGCTCGTCCCGGTTTGGACCGGGCAACCAGTGGGGCACGTTCCCGTCGGTCGCGCTCGCCTGGCGGATTTCGCAGGAATCGTTCCTGCAGGGCGTCGGCGGCTTGTCGGATCTGAAGCTGCGCGCGTCCTGGGCCAAAACCGGAAACCAGGCGTTCCAGGACTACCTGCAGTATCCGACCTACACGTTCAGCGACGGACAAACGCAGGTGCAATTCGGCAACGTGTATACCACCACGATCCGTCCCAGCGCCGTCGACCCGAACATCCATTGGGAAAAGACGACGGCGTACAACGTGGGCGCCGACTTCGGCTTCAGTAATCAGCGTATCAGCGGCACGATCGACTGGTACACCAAGAACACCAGCGACCTGATCTTCTACGTGCCCATTCCCGCTGGTACCAACCTCGGGAACTACGTCACCACCAACATCGGCAGCATGCGGAACCGGGGTCTCGAGCTCAGCGTGAATGCGGAGATCTTGAGACCCAGCGCGACCGGACTGCGCTGGACCGCCTCGGTGACCGCGGCCCACAACCGCAACGAGCTGCTCACCATCAATCCGAGCCGCAGCGTGTCGAAGATCCTGACCGGCGGCATCTCCGGCGGCGTGGGCAACAATATCGAGGTGCTGGAGCCGGGCGTCCCGATCAACTCGTTCTTCGTGTACCAGCAACGCTATGACGCGAGCGGGAAGCCGATCTACGACACCGGCACACCGACCAACATGTATGTGGATCAAAACGGCGACGGCATCATCAACGACTCCGACCGTCGCCCTTTCCACGATCCGACGCCGAAATGGATCCTCGGGCACTCGTCGTACTTCAACTACAAGCGCTTCGACGTCAGCCTGACCCTGCGGGCATACCTCGGCAACTGGGTCTATAACAACGTGGCATCAACGCTCGGGGCGTATCAGAACCTCACGGGCTCGTCCATGCCGGCTAACCTGCACACGTCGGTGCTCACTACAGGCTTCGTCGTGCCGCAGTACTACTCCGACTATTTCGTGGAGGACGCCTCGTTCCTCCGCATGGACAACATCACGGTGGGCTACGCCGCCACGTACCGCGGACAGCAGTTCCGCCTGTTCGGCACGATCCAGAATGCCTTCACCATCACCGGCTACAGCGGCGTGGATCCCACGTCGGGTCTGAACGGAATCGACAACAACATCTACCCTCGCGCCCGGACCATCAGCACCGGGCTCGACATCCGGTTTTAAGGGGGACGGAGTCATGAATCGCACGCTTACGACATTCAGCGTTACCGCCGCCCTCCTGTGCTTCGCCGCAATCGGCTGCACGGATCCGACGGTAGCACCCAAGAGCAGTGTCAGCAGTGCCAACGTGTTCAACGATCCGAATTCGTATCGCGCGTTCCTCGCCAAGATCTATGGCGGTCTCATCGTCACCGGACAACGCGGTCCTGATGGGAACCCCGACATCGCCGGGATCGACGAAGGGTTCGGCGAGTACCTGCGGCTGTACTGGTACCTGCAGGAGATGCCGACGGACGAGGCGGTGATCGGCTGGAACGATCCCGGTCTGCCGGACCTGAACACGGGACTCTGGGGCGCGGATAACAGCATGGTCAACGCGATGTACTACCGCGTGTTCTATCAGGTCATGCTGGTGAACGAGTTCCTGCGCCAAAGCACCGACGCCAAGCTCGACTCGCGTGGTCAGAACGACCCGACGCTTCGGACCAATGTGCATTTCTATCGTGCCGAGGCGCGGTTCCTCCGGGCCTTGAGCTACTGGCACGGCATCGACCTCTTCGCAAACATCCCGCTCGTGACGGAAGACGACCCGCTCGGCGCTACGCCCCCGAAACAGGCGACGCGGGCCGACATCTACGCGTTCGTCGTGAGCGAGCTCAATGACATCATCGGGAATCTGCCGCCGAAAGGTCCGTCCACCTACGGCCGCGCGACGCCGGAAGCGGCCCACATGCTGTTGGCGAAGGTGTATCTCAACGCCGGCGTCTACACGGGCACGCCGAACTACTCTGGTGCCCTCACGGAAGCACAAGCGGTGATCAGCGCGGGATACAGCCTCGCGACCAACTTCCGGAGCAACTTCACGGCCGACAACAACACATCGCCCGAGCTCATTTTCGTCGCCACGCAGGACGGGATCAACACGCAGACGTGGGGCGGCATGACGTTCCTGATCCACGCGGGCTGCGGCGGGAGCATGGCGGCGGGTAGTTACGGCATCGACTACTGCTGGGGCGGCTATCGCATGAAGCAGCAGACCTACCGCCGCTTTGCAGTGGGCGACGGTCGCGCCGCGTTCTTCTACACGACCGGTCAGACCGACTCTGTGAGCGATCGGGGAGATTTCACGAAGGGGATCGCCGCACCCAAGTTCACGAACCTCAAGGCGAACGGCGACACGGCCCAGCGAAAGGGGATGGTCGACACCGACTTCCCGATCTTCCGGCTCGGCGACGCGTATTTGATCTACGCGGAAGCGAACATCCGTGGCGGCGGCGGCAGTGCGGCCAGCGCGCTGACCTACCTCAACGCGCTGCGGCAGCGGGCGTATGCTAACACAACCGCCAATTTCGCCGCGCTCCCTCCGGTCGATACGATACTCGCCGAGCGGGGCCGCGAGCTGATGTTTGAGGCGCAGCGGCGCACCGACCTGATCCGTTTCGGCGTGTTCACGGGCGGGACGTACCTCTGGGCGTGGAAGGGCGGCACCGCGGGCGGATCAGCGTTGCTCCCGTTCCGCGATCTGTATCCGCTGCCGGCCAACGAGCTGATCGCGAATCCGAACCTGAAGCAGAATTCAGGCTACTAGCGAACAGCGGACCTAAGGAGTGATGTTCGGATGGAAACCCGTCGCCGCGGCGCTCCTGGCGCTGGCGGCGGGGCCAGGTTGCTCCAAGGAGCTGGCTGGACCCGCGCCGCAGCGGCCGGTGCTCGCGCAGACCTACCGCCCCAGCGGGCACATGGCCGCCGGTGACGTCTTCGTCCAGCTGTTCGAGTGGAAGTGGACCGACATCGCGGGCGAATGCGAGACCGTGCTCGGTCCCGCCGGGTTCAAGGCGGTACAGATCTCGCCTCCCCAGGAACACAGCATCGTTCCGACGCACGATTGGAGCGAGCGCTACCAGCCGGTGAGCTACGGCATTGCCCGGAGCCGCTCGGGTACCGGCGCCGAGTTCGTCGACATGGTGAATCGCTGCAACGCGGTGGGTGTTGGAATCATCGTGGACGCCGTCATCAACCACATGACGAACTACCCGAGTCCCGGGGTCGGCAGCAACGGCACGAGCTACACCAAGTACGACTATCCGGGCTTGTATTCGCCGACCGACTTTCACACCCCGTGTGCGGTGAACAACTACCAGAGCGCCGCCAATGTCCAGGACTGCGAGCTGCTCTCGTTGCCCGACTTGAACACCGGACTCCCCGCGGTGCGTCAGAAGATCGCCGACTACCTGCTGTCGCTCGCGCACCTCGGCGTCGCCGGCTTCCGGATCGACGCCGCGAAGCACATTCAGCAGGTCGAGCTGAACGACATCCTTGCTCGCATGAACAACACACTGACGGTTGAAGGCAGACCGCTTCCTTACATTTTTCTGGAAGTCATCGGTGGCAGCGGCGAGGCGTTGTCTCCACGCGACTATTTCGGGGAGGGCTACAGCTCTGGCGGCGCGGCCGACATTACCGAGTTCACCTTCGCGGGCGTGGGGAACAAATTTCGCGGTGTGAACGGCGAACACATCTCGCAGCTCAGTCAGTTCTCGGAAGCGGCATGGGGGATCATGCCGTCGGACAAGGCTGTCGTGTTCCTCGAGAACCACGACACGCAGCACCAGTGCGGCCTGAGCTATCGCGACGGCAATGTCTTCCGGCTCGCGAACGTCTGGATGCTGGCACAGCCGTATGGCTATCCCTCCGTTTTGTCGAGCTATGCTTTCGACTGTCCATCCGGCAATTCGATGGGTCCGCCGTCCGACGCAAATGGCTGGACGACCGCCCTCACGTGCGCGTCCAGCCTGGAAACCGCCATCATCGGCCAGTGGGTCTGCGAGCATCGCGACCCGTCCATCTTACGCATGGCCAGCTTCCGTCACGTGGTTGCCGGCACGAATATCAATCACTGGTGGGACAACGGCGCCAACGCGATCGCCTTTTCGCGCGGCACCAAAGGCTTTGTCGCGATCAATAACGAGACCGGCAGTTTGGATACGACAATCACAACCGGCATGGCGGCTGGAACCTATCTGGACTTGCTAGCCGGCAACTCCGTCCAGATAGACGCCGCCGGTGCCATACATCTCACACTTCCCGCGAGATCTGCCATTGCGATCGATACTACTACTCGCCAGTAGCGCGCTGTGCGTTATCACCTCTGCGCAGACCCAAACGCGTCGCGACGTCGCGCGGTGGGAACGCCAAGCGCAGAACGTCACGATCATTCGCGACGACTGGGGCATCGCGCACGTCTACGGCAAGACCGACGCCGATGCCGTGTTCGGCATGGAGTACGCCCAGGCCGAGGACGACTTCAATCGCGTCGAGACGAACTACTTGAGCTCACTGGGCCGATTGGCGGAGGCCGAGGGCGCTCCGGCGATCTTCCAGGACTTGCGGCAAAAACTGTTCATCGATCCTGACTCCCTGCGGGCCGAGTACCGCACGAGCCCGCCGTGGCTGAAGCGGCTGATGGACGCGTTTGCCGACGGCCTGAACTACTTCCTCTATAAGCATCCCGCAGGGAAACCCCGCGTCATCACGCACTTCGAGCCATGGATGGCCTTGTCGTTTACCGAGGGGAGTATCGGCGGCGACATAGAGCGCATCAATCTGCGCGACCTCGCAGCGCTCTACGGTGACTCGGCCGCCGCGGCGCGCACTAGCGGCGACGCAGAAGCACGGGAAATCGATCCGTCGGGGGGAGGCTCGAACGGCATCGCCATCGCGCCGCGCCTCACCGCCAACCACCACGCGTTGCTCTGGATCAATCCGCACACGTCGTTCTACTTCCGCTCGGAGCTGCAGATGGTGAGCGACGAGGGGCTGAATGCCTACGGCGCCGTGACCTGGGGGCAGTTTTTCATCTATCAGGGATTCAATGCCACGGCCGGTTGGATGCATACCTCCAGCGGCGTGGACAACATCGACGAGTTTCTCGAAAGTTCGCCGCTGCGCCCCCCCCCCCGCATGATCACGGTCCCCTTCAAGACCGACAGCGGGATGTCGCAGAAGACGTTCTCTGTCTACTACTCACCGCACGGACCGGTCGTCCGCAAGGAAGGCGATCGTCTGGTGAGCGTCAGCCTGATGCGCAACCACGTGAACGCGCTCATTCAGTCGTACACCCGCACCAAGGCCCGCGACCTGGCCGGCTTTCGCCAGATCATGGAGCTGCACACCAACTCGTCCAACAACACCGTGTTTGCCGACGCGTCGGGGAACATCGCGTACTTCCACTCCAACTACATCCCGCGGCGCGACACGTCGTTCGATTGGACGAGGCCGGTTGACGGCAGCAATCCGGCGACCGCCTACCGCGGCGTGTTGTCATTCGACGAGACGCCGAACGTCGTGAATCCCGCGAGCGGCTGGGTCTACAATTCGAACAACTGGCCATGGTCGGCGGCGGGAGAAGGATCGAGTCCCAGACGCGCTGACTATCCGCGCTACGTCGAGACCGGCACCGAGGAGACGCCGCGCGGCTACCACGCGCTGCGCGTGCTCTCCGGCAAGACCGGCTGGGCGATGAGCTCTCTGACCGCCGCCGCGTTCGACAGCTATCTGCCAGCGTTCGAGCGCATGATTCCTCCGCTCATCGCGGCCTACGATCAGCTGCCGGCGACTGATACCCTCAAGACGAAGCTCGCCGAGCCGATCGCGGCGCTGCGAACCTGGGATTTTCGATGGGGGGCCGAATCCGTGCCGACGTCGGTCGCGATCTTTTGGGGTGAGCGTATGCGTCGCGCCGGCTCGGCGGATCTGCTGGGCTCGCTGGCGGCCGCGGTCGACGCGCTCACGCGGGACTTCGGCACGTGGAAGACGCCGTGGGGCGAGATCAACCGCTTTCAGCGGATCAACGACGACATCGCGCCGCATTTCGACGACGCGCAGCCCAGCATCCCGGTGCCGTTTACCTCGGGCATATGGGGCTCCCTGGCGTCGTTCGGCGCCCGCGCCTATCCCAACACCAAGAAGTGGTACGGCACGAGCGGCAACAGCTTCGTCGCAGTCGTCGAGCTCGGCGACAGCGTCCGCGCGCAGGCGGTCACGGCGGGCGGCGAAAGCGGCGATCCCCACTCGCCGCATTTCAACGACGAGGCCGCGCGCTACACCTCCGGCGGGCTGCGTGACGTCTATTTCTACCGCTCCCAGCTCGCCGGACACGCCGAGCGCGAGTACCACCCCGGACGTTAGCCGTGCTCCCCGGATCCCGAATCACCGCGGTCTTCTTCACGGTCGCGACACTATGCGCGCCGCCCGCATACGCGCAACGCGGGGGCGAGCTCGTGTATCTCGACAAACAGGGCGTCATCCGTTGGCGGGACACCCAAAAGGAGGTCAGCCTTTTTGGGGCGAACTACGTGCTCACGACGGCGTCCGACTATCGCGCCGCCGGCTACGTCCACGCCGACCGCAAGCGGATGATCGATGAGGACATGGCGCAGTTCGCGCGCATGGGCTGGGACGGCCTGCGGCTCACGTTTTGGGGCGACTGGGAATCGTCCGACAGCGCCGGCAATCTCATCGCCAACGATCACCTGGATCTGCTGGACTATCTCATCGCTCGGGCGAAAGAGCGCGGCATCTACATGCTGTTCAGCCCAATCCAGCTGTACGGCTCCAACTGGCCCGATGCACTCGCCGACACGACTGCACCAGGATTTGGCAGGCACTTTGGCAAAGGCCGCATGGGTACCGACCCGGCCGCCCTCGCCGCGCAAGTGAATTACCTGCGCCAGATCCTGAATCACGTGAACCCCTACACGCACATCGCGCTCAAGGACGAGCCGGCGATCGTCTTCATCGAATTGGTGAACGAGCCGTGGCATCATCCTGACGACCTGCAGGGGTCCATCCACTACATCGACGCCCTCACCGACGCGGTGCGACGCACGGGATGTCAGAAGCTCGTCTTCTACAACGTGAGTCAGGACTTCCGGATCGCCGAGGCGATCCGACGCTCCAAGGCGCAAGGCGTCACGTTCGGCTGGTATCCGACGGGCCTCAATGCCGGGCATGAGCTGGAGGGCAACTACCTGCGCGGCACCGACGCCTATCCCGACCTGCTGCGGCCCGAGCTCGCCCGTCTGCCCCGCATCGTGTACGAGTTCGACAGCCCGGACCTGCGCACCGGCACGATGTATCCCGCGATGGCCCGCACCTTTCGCGCGGTGGGGGCGCAATTCGCCGCCATGTTCGCCTACGACATGCTGGCGACCGCCTCCCGGAACCTCGGCTGGCAAACGCATTACCTGAACCTGGTCTACACGCCGCGCAAGGCGGTGAGTGCGATCATCGCCGCCGAGGCGATGCACCGCCTGCCGCGGTTGCAGGCGTACGGACCGTATCCACAGAACACCCAGTTCGGCGATTTCCACATCTCGGACGACGGCGATCTGGGTGAGCTGGTCGCCCGTGACGCATTGCTCTACTCGAGCTCGACCAGCGCCAAGCCCCCGGACCCCGCCGCGCTGCAACACGTCGCCGGACATGGCTCGTCGTCCACGGTGACGTATGAAGGGACCGGGATCTACTTCCTCGATAAGATCCGGCAGGGAGTCTGGCGGCTCGAGGTCTATCCCGATGCGGTGCCGATTCGTGATCCGTTCGAGCCACCGCGGGCCGACAAGGTCGTAACGCGCGCCATCAGCCGTGCCTGGCCGATCACCGTTACCCTGCCCGATCTCGGTCCTTCCTTTATTGTGCAACCGTTGGCCGCTGGTTTCGCGCCGCCTGGGGGCGTCCACGCAGGCCGATTTAGTGTGACGCCTGGCGTCTATATCCTCAGCACTCCGGGGGTCGATCCGGCGACACTACCCCCGTTCGTCGGCCGGGTGGGGCTCAAGGAATACCACGCCCCACCCACGGATACCGTCGCGCCTGTCGTCGTCCCGCTAACTGCGCCGCAGTATCTCGCCGGCCGCAACGCTACGCTGCGCGCGCGCGTCGTCGATGTGACCGACCCCGACTCGGTCACGCTGTTCGTGCGCGCGACACCGGGCGGCTTCTATCGTGGATTCTCCATGCGGCGGGTCGAGGGTTACGACTACAGCACCTCGATACCCTCCACCGTCCTCCACAACGGTTCTTATGACTTCGTAATCACCGCGTTTCGCAATGGCTCGGCCCTCACGTTTCCCGCGGGCACTTCGGGCAAGCCGACTGACTGGAACTACAACGGTCCGGCTCCCTGGCGATTCGACGTCGTCACGCCGAGAACTCCGCTGCGGCTGTTCGATCCTGGCAGCGACGCCGCACGCCTCGCCTTCACACGCATCGGCGACGCGGGACGCCGCGGCCTGTTCCGCGTCGCCCTGTCGCACACGACGGGCGAACCGGTTTTTCACCTCGAGCTCCCTGCAGACACCAGCGGCAGGAGTCCCCCCCCCGCCGACTACACCGCGTCGCTCGTGATCAAACGCCGGATTGCCGCGCGGCAGGAGACCATCACCGCGGCCAGCGACCTGCGGGTGCGGCTACGCGGTCTCGGCGCGCAGCAGGTCCTCCATGTCACACTCATGGAAGACGACGGCACGAGCTGGACCGCGACATTGCCCGTCGACAGCACCTGGCAGGATCAGGTTGTCCCGCTCGCGAGCTTCACGATTGGTCGCGGTGTCTTGCTGCCGGAAGGCTTTCCAGGT
>Ga0209761_1002645_pt1 | contig 11757 bp, 15 predicted proteins | sample GraSoi013_1_40cm_4_FD_185818 | JGI IMG/M metagenome (GOLD analysis project Ga0209761, IMG submission 185818) | Grasslands soil microbial communities from the Angelo Coastal Reserve, California, USA - Sample 09_25_2013_1_40cm (SPAdes) (version 2) | ecosystem: Environmental > Terrestrial > Soil >... | reverse complement strand
TCCACTGGGCGTCGCGCTTGGCCAGGTAGTCGTTGACCGTGACGAGGTGCGCGCCCTTGCCTTCCAGCGCGTTGAGGTAGAGGGCCAGCGTGGCGACCAGGGTCTTGCCTTCCCCGGTCTTCATCTCCGAGATCTTGCCCTCGTGCAGGACCATGCCGCCGATGAGCTGGACGTCGAAGTGGCGCATCTCCAGCTTGCGCTTCGCCATCTCCCGGCAGACGGCGAAGGCGTCCGTCAGAATGTCATCCAGCGTGGCCCCGTCGGCCAGGCGCTTTTTGAACTCGTCGGCCTTCGCCCGCAGGTCGAGGTCCGAGAGCCGGGCCAGGGACGGCTCCTTGGCGCTGATCTCGGCGACCAGCGGCTGGAGGCGCTTGAGCTCGCGCTCGTTCTTGCTGCCGAAAATCTTGTTGAGCAGGACGTTGATCATGTTACGTCTGTGTCCACAACCTCTTAAGTATACTGAATTGCCCCGCGCAAAGAAACAGCGATTCCCCGTAGTTGACCCTTCCGGATCGCTGGGCGAAAATGAGGGTATGCAGGGCGAGCGGGGCAATATCGGCATTTACATCCTGACCCATCTTTTGGTCGCGATCCTGGTGGGGTTCTTCCTCTGGAGCATCTTCCCCGAACCGTGGAGGGAATTCCTGCGGAACGGCCCCTGGGGGATCGTGGCGGTCGTCGTGGCCGGCGGCATCATCGTCGTCTCCATCGTCCGGGGAGAGCTCGCGCGCCGCGAGCACAAGCGCGCCCACGACCGGGTCGCGAAAGTCTTCCGGGAGACGACCGACCCGGCGCTGCAAAAACGCGCGGCCCTCTGGCTCGTCGATCATGACCGCGACCACCCCGAACGGCTGGCCGACGCCGGCTCCGCGCTATTGGATGTGTTACTGCGCATCCTCAAGTCGGATCCGGAGAAGCTGGACCGGACGCGGGCGGCCAACGGCTTGGGCGTCCTGAGCGACCCGCGGGCCATCGGGCCCTTGCTGGCGGCCACCATGGACGAGTACGCCTTCGTGCGGGCCGAGGCGGCCTTGGCGCTGGGCAAGCTGAAGGCGAAACAGGCGGAGAAGCGGCTGCGCGAGATGGTGGAGGACGATTGGGACGCCAACGCACGGGGACGGGCCAGGGAAGCGCTGGAGCGCATTGCCGGTTGACAACCATTGGGGGTCTGGCTCATTTTCTTCCGCGAAAATGTGCCTGACCCCGTTTTGCGTCCGTCTCTTCATTAGACGGCCAGGTCAAGAAGCTTCGGCTGAAGGTAATTCCAGACACATGAGTAAGGACGAGACCGAACGGGTGAGTGATCTGGTGGACGCCGTGTACCGCTCCGAATCGCGCCAGGTTCTTGCCACGTTGATCCGCTTGCTTGGCGACTTTGATGCCGCCGAAGAGGCGCTGCACGATGCCTTCGCCGTGGCGGTCGAGCAATGGTCGCGGAATGGTGTGCCGGTCAATCCGCGGGCGTGGCTTGTGTCGACCGGCCGCTTCAAAGCCATCGACGGCATGCGCCGGCGTGCTCGCTTAGACGCGTCGTTGACGGAGCTCCCGAAGCAACTGGAATCCAGGACCAGTGACGCCGAGCAATGGGACGACGGGAGCGTCGAGGACGACCGGCTGCGGCTGATTTTCACCTGCTGCCATCCCGCCTTGCCGCCGGAGGCCCAAGTCGCGATGACGCTGCGCGAAGTCTGCGGCCTGACGACCGATGAGATCGCGCGCGCCTTCTTGACGAAGCCACCCACGATCGCTCAGCGGATCGTGCGCGCCAAGGCGAAGATCCGCGACGCGCGCATTCCCTATGTGGTGCCGTCCAAGACCGATTTGCCTGACCGACTAGATGCGGTGCTCCGGGTGGTCTACCTCGTGTTCAACGAGGGATACTCCGCCTCATCCGGTGGGTCGCTCACGCGGCATGATCTCTCGGGGGAGGCGATCCGCCTGGGGCGGGTGCTGATCGAGTTGCTCCCAGAGCCTGAAGCGGTGGGACTCTTGGCGCTGATGTTGCTGCAAGACTCGCGGCGTGCCGCGCGCACCTCGTCCACGGGCGATCTGATTCTCCTGGAAGACCAAGATCGCTCGCTGTGGAACCGGGATCAGATCGCAGAGGGTACGTCGCAGGTGGAACGGGCGCTGTCGTCGCGTCGCTTCGGACCGTACACACTCCAAGCGGCGATCGCGGCGGTGCATGCCCAGGCACCCAGCGCCGCCGCCACGGACTGGGTCCAGATTGTTGGACTCTACGACGTATTGTCTCAGGCCGATCCATCGCCTGTGGTCGAGCTGAATCGCGCTGCGGCGGTGGCGATGCGCGACGGCCCTTCGGCGGGACTTACCCTCATCGATGCCATCCTCGCGCGGGGCGATCTGGGGAACTATCACCTGGCGCACGCAGCGCGGGCGGATCTCTGCCGGCGACTGGGGCGAACAGCGGAAGCCCGAACCTCCTACGAACGGGCCCTGAGCCTCACCCAGCAGGAGCCGGAGCGGCGCTTTCTCGGGCGACGGTTGGCTGCGCTGTCTGACAAGACCAGTTGATCACCTGTCTGCGCTGTGTCATAAGTCATTGATTAGGCAGGAATTGATCTCGGCTCATCAGACATCGGTAGGCCCCATGTCGATTTTGGCCTTCCCCGACGACTATCTTCTGTCAGCAGGCGTTCATATCCGAAGCGGAGGTCAAGAGCCATGAAATACATGTTGCTGATTTACGGCGACGAGCAAGCGTTGAGCGAGACCGAGCGGCAGGAGTGTTACACGGAGTCCACGCAGCTCGCCCACGAGATTAACTCCAACGGGCAGTATCTGGCAGCCAACCCGTTGCACCCGACATCAATGGCGACGAGCGTTCGGGTGCGCAACGGCAAACGGCTCGTGACCGACGGTCCGTTCGCGGAGACGCGTGAACAACTGGGCGGCTACTTCCTCATCGAGGCCAAGAATCTCGACGAGGCCATCGCCATCGCCGCACGGATTCCCACGGCGCGCAAGGGCACCGTCGAGGTCCGGCCGGTCATCGAGATCCCGGGCCTGCCGACTGAGTAGTGTCCGCGACGGGCGGAAGCAGTGAGAGGAGGGGTTCGATGTGCCCCGCATGCATCACTACCATAATGCTGATGGCCGCTGGCGCGACCTCGACGGGTGGCGTGACTGCGCTCGTCGCGAAGAGGCTTCATGCGCCAGAACGGCGCAAGGTCAATCTCCCACGACCCAGATCAAAGGAGGCTTCATCATGACCAAGAGCACGATAAAACATCAGAAAGTCATATCGGAAGCCAAGTGGCTGAAGGCACGCAGGGAACTCCTGGCCAAAGAGAAAGAGTTCACCCGGCTGAGAGACAAAATGACGGCTCAAATTCGTGCCCTGCCATGGAGGAAAATTGAGAAGGCCTACTATTTCAATGGCCCGAAGGGCAAAGAGAGTTTAGTGGACCTGTTTGACGGAAAGACACAGCTCGCCGTGTATCATTTCATGCTCGGTCCCGACTGGGACCAAGGGTGCAAGAGTTGCTCGTTTTTTGCTGATACCTTTCAAGGCATTCCCATTCATTTGGCCCACCGCGATGTGGCCTTTGTTGCTGTCTCGCGTGCTCCTCTCTCCAAGATCGAGCAATTCAAGAAGCGCATGGGCTGGAATTTCAAATGGGTATCGTCATTCGACTCCGACTTCAATTTCGATTTTGGGGTCTCGTTTAAGGATGAAGACGAGCGTGCCGGACACGTCTTCTATAACTACACAGACAGTCCGTACCTGAACGATGAAATGCCTGGCGCAAGTTTTTTTAATCGGCGAAACCAGGAGGTGTTCCACACGTATTCAACCTATGCGCGTGGGCTGGACATTTTGAATAGCGCCTACAACTGGCTGGATCTCGTCCCCAAGGGGAGAGACGAGAACCCTGAGTCGACGGTGGACTGGCTACGCCATCATGATCGGTACGAGTGAGCATTCCCCGAATCTGGCGAACTGGCTGGGATAACTGATGCGGTGGTTATGAAGGAGGTTTGCGCCAAGACCGGCGCGAAGCCAAGGAGGAGAAACCGATGAGCAAGGTGCGAGTTCTAGTCGGAACGAAGAAGGGCGCGTTCATTCTGACATCGGACGGAAAGCGCAAGCAGTGGGACGTCAACGGCCCCCACTTTGGCGGCTGGGAAATGTATCACCTCAAGGGATCGCCCGCCGATCCGAATCGGCTATACGCGTCGCAGACCAGCGGCTGGTTCGGGCAGGTGATACAACGCTCAGATGACGGAGGAAAAACATGGAACACTCCCGATGGCGCACCGATACCGACTTCCGGGTCGGACGGTATGCCCCAAGGGGTGAGCAACAAATTCGTGTACGACAGCTCTCCGGAAACCGGGAAACCCCTCACCACCCATCAATGGTACGACGGCACGCAGCATCCGTGGGAGTTCAAGCGGGTCTGGCATCTCGAACCGTCCCTGACCGATCCGGATACGGTCTTCGCCGGCGTGGAAGACGCCGCCTTGTTTCGCTCTACCGACGGTGGGCAGACGTGGCAGGAGCTTGCCGGACTGCGCAGCGCAAAAGGGCACCTCTGGCAACCAGGTGCCGGCGGGATGTGCCTGCACACGATCATGCAGGACCCGAGCAATCCAAGACGCATCTATATTGCTATCTCGGCCGCAGGCGTGTTCCGGACCGACGACGCCGGCAAGACGTGGCGGCCGGCGAACCGCGGCCTGAAGTCCAAGTATGAGCTCCCCGACCCGGATGCTGAGATCGGCCACTGCGTCCACCGCATCGCGATGCATCCGTCCCGTCCGAACGTGCTGTTCATGCAGAAGCACTGGGACGTCCTGCGCAGCGACGATGCCGGCGAGTCCTGGCACGAGGTCAGCGGGAACCTGCCAACCGACTTCGGATTCCCGATCGATGTGCACGCCCACGAGCCGGAGACCATCTATGTCGTTCCGATCAAGAGTGACTCGGAGCATTATCCGCCAGACGGAAAGCTGCGCGTGTACCGCAGCCGGACGGGCGGAAACGAATGGGAGGCGCTCACGAAAGGCCTGCCGCAACAGGACTGTTACGTGAACGTGTTGCGCGATGCGATGGCCGTGGACTCCCTCGATCCGTGCGGGGTCTATTTCGGCACCACCGGCGGGCAGGTCTACGCATCGGGGAACGCGGGAAACAGTTGGGCGCCCATCGTCCGAGATCTTCCGGCCGTATTTTCTGTCGAGGTCCAGACGCTGCCATGATCCGAGTCGTGCTCCCGGCACATTTGCGCACGCTCGCGCGCGTTGACGGCGAGGTGACACTCGATGTTGAGGGTCAGGTCACGCAGCGCTCGGTCCTCGACGCACTCGAGGCCCGCTATCCGATGCTGCGGGGGACGATCCGGGACCAGGTCACGCATCAGCGCCGACCGTTCGTGCGGTTCTTCGCCTGCGAGGAGGATCTGTCCCACGAGTCGCAGGATGCCCCGCTGCCCGACGCGGTCGCGACGGGCGCAGAACCTTTTCTGATCGTGGGAGCCATGGCCGGCGGCTAGGAGACGAGACAGGAGGCAATATGCAAAAAATCAACCCGCATCTGTGGTTCGACAATCAAGCCGAAGAGGCTGCGAATTTTTACGTGTCGATTTTTAAAAATTCTAAGATTGGAAGCATTGCCCGCTATGGGGAAGAAGGAGCAAAGATCTCCGGAAGGCCAAAGGGAACGGTAATGACCGTTACGTTCCAGCTCGACGGGCAGGAATTTATAGCACTCAACGGAGGTCCGCTATTCAAGTTCTCAGAGGCCATATCGTTTTTGGTGAACTGCAGGACGCAGGAAGAAGTGGACGAGCTGTGGGAGAAGCTCTCTAAGGGCGGAGAAAAAGGACCATGCGGCTGGCTTAAAGACAAGTATGGTTTGTCATGGCAGATCGTTCCCACTGTTTTGGGCGGGATGTTGCAGGACAAGGATGCTGAGAAATTGGAAAGAGTCATGAAAGCATTGCTTCAGATGAATAAAATTGACATAAAAACTTTAAAGCAAGCGTATGAGCAACGGTAATCCAGCAAAGGCCACAGCTTAACCGAACGGAGGTATTACGATGCGATTCATGATTTTGGTCAAAGCCACCAAGAACTCAGAGGCCGGCGTGCTTCCGGACGAGAAGCTCCTGACCGCGATGGGAAAGTACAACGAGGAGCTGGCGAAAGCCGGCGTGCTGCTCGCGGCCGAGGGGCTCCAGCCTAGTTCCAAGGGCGCGCGGGTCAAGTTCTCTGGCGACAAGCGCACCGTAATCGACGGGCCGTTCGCCGGGACGAAGGAGTTGATCGCCGGCTTCTGGCTGTGGCGGGTGAAGTCGAAGGCAGAGGCGATCGAATGGGTCAAGCGCTGCCCGAATCCCTTCCCTTTCAAAGGCGAGTCCGAGATCGAGATTCGCCAGGTGTTCGAGGCGGAAGACTTCGGGGCCGAGTTCACGCCCGAGCTCAGGGAACAAGAGGAGCGCCTGCGCGCGCAATCCGGGCAGCGGAAGAAAACCGCGAAGAAGTAGGAGACATACAGTGATGGCAGCGAGCGGAAAGATCGTGTGGGTCGGTCGGGGGATTTCGGTTCTGGTGTCGCTCGTTTTCCTGATGAGCGCATTCATGAAGCTGAAGGGCGGAGCTGAGGTGATGCAAGGGATGGCTCATCTGGGATTGCCTGAGTCGCTGATCCTGCCGCTCGCGATTCTCGAGGTTTCGTGCGTCGTGATCTATCTGATTCCAGCGACGTCGATCTTGGGTGCGATTCTTTTGACCGGATACATCGGTGGCGCGATCTGCACGCACTGGCGAGTCGGCGATCCGTTCTTCATACAAATCGCGCTCGGAATCTTCGTCTGGCTCGGCCTCTACCTCCGCGAAAATCGCCTGAAGGCGCTCATCCCGCTAAGAACACGCCAAGTTTCGTGACCGAGGAGGTGCCAGGCTACTTTCTTTCTGGCACAAGCAGGGGGAGAGGCACGTTTAGAAGCTAAACGAACCAGTCCCCAAAGCGGCGGAATTGACAGGGTTACCCCGGAATAGATAAGATGGTTTCTAGTTCTCAGGGCGTACCAATGATCCGATCGCTGCTTAGGCCGATTGCCTGTACGCTGGCCGTGGCCATCCTCCTCATGTTGGGAGCGACCACCGGCAGCGCCTTTGCGCACGAGATCCAGCACGCCGCGCACCACAATGCAGGGATGCACGCCACAGGCATCTGCGCATGGATGTGCGCGACGGCCGGTGCGGTCGCCACGGCTGCGTTCCACGCCACCGCGGTCACGGTCAGAGTAGAGACGGCGCTGCCGTTCCGTGACGGCCTGCGCTCGATTGACTGTTTCGCACAGCTTCAGGCCCGCGCTCCTCCCGTTCTCCTCTAAATCACTGCCTCCAGCGTAGTGTCCGATCTTCCGGATGCGTCCGCGCATCCGGCGTCGGGCGCTGGTTCAATCATTGGGCGGGATTAACGGAGGAGAACAGATGGGTGTGACCCTGAAGCGGTTGAAAATTGCCGGGTCCTGGGTTCTTGCCCTGGCCCTTTTGGTCTTGATCGGTGGGGCGTCCGAAGCGTTGGCGAGCTGCGGGTCGGCTGCATGTTTCTTACTTACCGGGGAGGAAGGCGCGGTTCAACTAGAAGGGAAACTGTCAGTAGGCCTTACCTATGCCTACACGATCTCAAAGCTTCAGTCGGGTACCAGCGGCTTCGTGACAGCAGTTGATCAGGAAGAGCGACGACTGATCATGAACGAACATGCAGAGCACCGGACCGTCTTGGAGGTCACTACTCTTGATGTGAATTACGGCCTCACCAACAACCTGACCCTTGAACTCCTCGTCCCGTACAAGCATATCAAGCACACGCACATTATCGAACGAGGCAGCATTGACACCGGCGGGGCAGGGATGTACGAGGCATTCAACGACGCGGGGATTGGGGATATTCGCGTCAACACGAAGTACAGTTTCCTCCCGTCGTTACGAAGCCTCATGGTCGTCGGGTTCGGGGTGGACCTGCCGACGGGGGATTCGCATGCGAACAATATCAACGGCACGTTGCAGGAACCCACGCTCCAACTGGGGCATCGCACGTGGGGCATCGCGCCGTCAATTTTTCAGTCGTATGAGATCATTCCGCATGTGCTGGATCAGTTCGCGAGGGTGTCGTATCAGCACAGCTTTACAGGCCCCAATTCATACAGGTTCGGGGACGTCTACGTGGTGAGTGGGGGGCTGAATTATAAGACGCTTAAGATTCTGACTCTGACCGGCCAGTTCAACTGGCGATACGCAGTTCATGATGAATTTGCCGGCTCGCTGGAGATAGTGTCCGAAGCCCCAGGAGGGGGACCCAACATCGTGCTTGATCCTGAGATTAAACGTCGGCCAGTGCCGAATACCGGCGGAACCACGCTGGCCTTTTCTCCAGGCATTTCTGTGCAGGTGCGCGACCAGCTCCGGGCCTATTTCTTCGTGCAGGTACCGGTGGTCCAAGATTATAACGGCGGGTTGATTCCCGATGTGAGTTATCTTGCAGGCTTGTCCATGTCCTTCTAAACTAATGCGAGGTCTGTGTATGAAGCGAGTTCTCTTCTTAATCGTGATTGTCGCGAGCCTGGTGGGCTTCTACGGCATGGCGGGACGTCCGCCTCTGCTTGGCAGCCCTGCCCCGGAGATCGCGCTCAAGGATTTGCAGGGCCAAGAAGTCCGGCTCTCGGATCTGCATGGCAGGGTCGTGCTGCTAAACTTCTGGGCGACCTGGTGCAAGCCGTGCAAGGAGGAGATGCCGGCCATGCAGGCCAGTTACGACAAGCTGCGCGACCAGGGCTTTGTCGTGTTGGCCGTCAACGAGTTGGAAGACGTCGAGAAGGTGGCCGAGCACATAAAAACCCACGGGCACACGTTTCTGGTGGTGATGGACCACGACAACCGGGTCGCCAATCAGTACGGCGTCGTCGGCCTGCCCGCCAGCTTCTTGATTGACCGCCAGGGCATTGTGAGGGAGCACATCTTCGGCAACCTGCTGACCGAAGAACGGATCTCCGAGTTGGTCCGCCGATACGGGGAGGCCAGCGCCTCCCTGCATCGCTGATTGAAGTGTCCTGCGGTTGAACCCGGCGCACGGCTTGCGCTATGGTACGGAAATCAGGGGCGTCGGAAACGTGCGAAGCCGTGTAGTGTTGACGATCGCAGTTGTGGCCTTGGGCATTCTCCTGGCCGGAGGCGCCTCTTCGGCAGCCGATGAGGCCAAGAAGTATTACAACCAAGGCATGCAGCAGGTCTCTCAGGGCAAGTACGAGGCGGCAGCCGAGTCCCTGCGCAAGGCGATTGAAATCCGTCCCAAGTTTCCCGAAGCCTACCATCTGTTGGGGATCGTGTACGCGAACGGACAGCGCCGCCTATCCGACGCGGCCGATGCCTTCAAAAAGGCGATCGAGCTCAATCCGAGTTTCGCCGAGGCCTTCTACAACCTGGGACTTGTCTATCAGGTCCAAGGCAAGCCTGTTGAAGCGGAGCAGGAACTGAAGAAGGCGCTGGCTATTCATCCGAAGTACGAAGAGGCGCTCTTCGCGCTGGCGCAGTTGTACGAGCGCCAGCATGTCTCTGGAAGCGCCGTGGCGTCCTACGCGCAGCTCCTGGCCCTGCGGCCCGATCACCAGGAAGCCCTGTATGCCCTCGGCTACCTGTACGAGTCGCAGGGCAAGAGCCAGGAGGCCAAGGACTTGTTAACGCGGCTGGTCAAGCTCAGGACGGACCATGCCGACGCCCACTACCTGCTGGGGACGATGGCCGAAAAAGCGAACAGCCTGACGGAGGCTGAACAGGCTTACAAGAAGGCCGTCACGGCCCGGCCGGATTTCGTGGACGCGCATTACAACCTCGGCTTTCTTTTGAAGTCGAAGGGCGAGCTGGAGCCGGCCGCGCAGGAGTTCAGGACGACGATCAAGCTCAAACCGGACTACGCCGATGCTTACATGAACTTGGGGGTTGTCTATGCGCTCCAGCATAAGTTCAGCGAGGCCGAACAGGCGTATGAGGAGACCATCCGCCTGAGGCCGAAGATGGCCGAGGCCTACTACAACCTGGGAGTGTTCTACGAGTTCCACATGCGGGACACCACGCGGGCGCTCGTGACGTACAAGAAGTATCTGGAGTTGGGCGGGACGGATGAGCGGGTCCAGCGCATCGTGCGGGAGGTGAAGCCGTGAGACTGTCCGCGTGGATGGCAGCGCTGCGCCATGAATTCGGCCTTCCGGTCGCGCTGTCCGTGGGGCTCCACGGCCTAGTGGGGATCGCCTTGGGCACGTTCACGCTTTCGACCCAGGTGGCGCCCGCGCAGCCGGAGGAGCTGAGGGTGGACCTCGTAGCGCTTGTCCCCGAATCGCCCGCGTCGGCGGCGGCCCTGGCCCCGACTGCCCCTAACCAGTCAGTCGAACAAGCCGCGGGGCCTGTGCCGAGTCTTCGCGACGTCCCGAGGCTGCTCGCGCCTGCGCCGCCTCCGGGAGTAGCGTTCCCCGACACGGTCGCGTTCTCCGCGCCAGAGCCGGCGGAGCCGCCGCTCTCGCTGACTGAGAGCGCGGGGACCGTGCCGCTCAGCCGCCCTCTCCCCGTCGCCACGTCCGGTTCATCGCATCTGCTTCGGGACACCACGGCCGAAGCGGGCTCCGTCCGATCGAAAGTGCGGTTCGGGAATAACCCGCGCCCGGAATATCCGCGGGCGGCGCGCGAGGCCGGCTGGGAGGGGACGACCGTACTTCAAGTATTGGTCCTGCCGAACGGGACCGTCGGATCGGTCTCGCTCCATAAGACGTCCGGCTATGCCGTCCTGGACGAGGCGGCCCTCACTGCCGTCAAGACCTGGCGGTTCGTCCCGGCCATGGACGGCAGCTTTCCCCTCCGGAGCGTGGTGCGCCTCCCGATCCGGTTTGACCTCAAAGCCGCAAACTAAGCATTCCCATCCACTCGATCAACATCCTCTTGAACTTTCCCCCAGCGGGAAGGTTTATCCTGGCCACAAAGGGAGATTCGGATGGACAGAGATACGTTGACAATCCGAGATTTGGCGAAGAAAACCGGTGTGTCTTCCAAAGCTTTGCGTTATTGGGAGAGCCGCGGGCTTTTGCCAAGGCCGGGGCGCACGCACACCGGCTACAGGGTGTATCCCGCCGGTGTGGTCCAGAAAGTCCAATTCATCAGGAAGGCCAAGAGCATCGGGTTGACCTTGTCGGAGATACTGTCGCTCTTCGAGATCACCAAGCAAAAGGGACCACCCTGCGAGGCGGTGGATGAGTGGGCCAGTCGAAAATTAGAAGCCCTGGATCATCAGATCGCTCTCTTGACTCGGCTCCGGACCCAGCTCCAACAGCACCGGCGCCGCTGGCGAGGTCGGTTTCCATGCCCACCGTTGAAACCGAACGAGATCTGTTGCCTGATCGAGGAACTGCCCTTTCCTACTTCTGAGCCGGAAAGGAGGTGAGCCAGATGTGTGTTTGGGAGCAGTATCTTGGTTTCTGCCCCTTTGAGTTAGCGACCCGTCTCTGGCAATGGTTTACGGGGTAAAGCGAAGTCATCGGAAAAGGGGAGGCTGAGAACAATCTCGCCTCCCCTTACCCGCCGCCCGATTGGGGTCATGTCCTAATTGACTAGTGCGCGCAGCAGGTACGTCCTCGAATCGCTTCCCATCCTTCCCGGGCGATGAGAGGGACCATCGCGATCCCAGCAAGCGGATCAGTCCACCACCAATCCAACCAGGCGTTGAGGCCCAGCCCGGCCAGC
>Ga0209761_1002644_pt1 | contig 11758 bp, 9 predicted proteins | sample GraSoi013_1_40cm_4_FD_185818 | JGI IMG/M metagenome (GOLD analysis project Ga0209761, IMG submission 185818) | Grasslands soil microbial communities from the Angelo Coastal Reserve, California, USA - Sample 09_25_2013_1_40cm (SPAdes) (version 2) | ecosystem: Environmental > Terrestrial > Soil >... | reverse complement strand
CGTAAAGTCACCTTTCCTAAGTCTGTTTAGATAAGTGGGGAATTCTTTAAGATCAGTCTGGGCAAGATAACCACTTGATTCAAACTCATTTATTCCTAAAACCGGAATGGTTGAATCTGTAAATCTATGAAAGTATGTTCTTACGCCACGGTCTCCCCCTGCCACGATTACATAGTCTACGTCTTTTCCCAATATCTTGTTTCCAAGATTCACTGATTCTATTCCGTGGCTCTGCAAAGACATCTTAACAGATTTGACTGTCTGTTCCTGATCTTGACTGTATATTGCGACTTTCACAATTGTGATTCAGGTCTTGTACAATAAAAGGCTAGACCTGTGAAAACTTTACAAGATTATACAGGTAGGCTGCATTTCGCTCTATATCGCCAGCATTTGGCACTTTAGAAAGTCCAATTCCACGTGACTCTAGAGATGCCTGTGCTGCTCCTACTGCAAAACAAATTGCCCAAAGAGCATCACTTTCTTTGAGATGTGCACATGCAAAAGCTGCGCAGAATATGTCCCCCACTCCTGTAGTATCTACGATTTGCATGCCAGGAATTTGCAGATGATAAAGTCTGTCCTTTGTAAGCATTGCAATATCTTGCTTGTTAGTGTAAAGGACGTGGCTGACTCCTTTCTTCTGCAAGGCAATCATGGCTTCTTTGTCTTGTAGTCCTGTAAGACAGAAAGCTTCCTCTGGATCAGTTTTAATTGCACTTATTTTTGACAGATCCAGAAGTGTTTTTTCCAAGTACACTCTATTATCATTACCGACACGACGAAGATATCCTTGTGGATCGAGCAAAATAAAATCAACGGAATCTTTTACCTGATCAAAGGTTTCCTCTGATACTTCGTTAAAGACTGGACTTATGATAACGCCATCGGCATCAGTCTTTCTAAATTCTATCTGATCACACATTGTCTTGAGATACAATTCTCTATCGGTGCCGGAGATTTTTAATAAAAATCTGGTTGTTGGATTGCTCGAAATCGAATTCTTTGAAAGAAAGATGCCTTTAGTCTCCAAATCAGACATGAATGTAAAATCTGGCCCAACTTTTGTGTTAAGTTCGACATCAAACTTCATGTTCTTTGCAGTTAACCCGCAATAACATGCCGGGCCTCCGGCTGTTTCAACCATGTTATTGTTTCGTGATATCTCATCTATTGTGCAATGTGCAAATATTGCAAGTTTCATTGATTGCTTGCCGATATCTTTCCATTTAGTCCTTTTTCTCTTCCAGTTTTTGATAACAGTTGTAACAGACTGTTAGGCCTTTTTGTATAGTCAATTCTACATTGGAACCCAGGCATACATGGCAAAGCCCTCGCATGCCAATTATGAGTCAAAGTAGTTTAAATTCGTTAGAGAATTTGCAGAAGGAAAGCCTTGCTATTGAATAGACCAAAATTATAGATTTAACAGTTATTCGAAGAACCATTTCTGTCTGCAGGGCCCTTCTTATGACATCTAATCGCTCGCACTCTTCTATTTCAGTCTTGTAACGCTTTGATCACATCTATGACTAGCTCTGGGTCTTCGGAGGATCTACTTTTTGTAATAGCTTGGATTCTTCCCTCCTTAGATAGGTTGAATCGTGAAATACATATTAAAGAATAGTGCATTTTTTTGTATAATTTTCCCAAATTCAAATATAGTTTCTTTCGTTTGGTGCCTGTTTAGGTGTAATTAATAATAATATCATTTGCCTTGAATTAGATCCCCTTCCATTCATCGTCGATTTCTTCTAAATTGTATTTTTTGTCTAGGATTTGATCCATTCCGGTTGATTCAGCCTTTGTTATAACTCTAGTCTCTAATACGGCTCTCTTCCTTCCTGCTACAAGATTAATTAAGAATATGCCAATTGCAAGTGAAACAAAAACACCGACAGCAACAAGTAATGTCTGATCTGTTTTTTGAACTCCCGATGTTATCGTGTCATTGGCATTGTTATATGTTAGATTAAGTTTGTTTAGTGCTGCGGTATCAATAGGATCTACAGCTAAAACTTTCCTGTAGTACGATGTTGCTTCACTTTTTTTACCCAGCTCTTCAAGTGCAAGACCTTTGTTGTATAATGCGTCAGCATCATTAGGATTGATAGCCAAGATCTTGTCATAGTATGTAATGGCCTCATCATGTTTGCCTAGGTTATCAAGCGCAAGACCTTTGTTGTTTAATGAATAGGTATCATTGGGACTGATAGCCAAGACCTTGTCATAGTAGGTTATTGCTTCATTAACTCTGCCAAGGTTGTCAAGCGCAAGAGCCTTGTTGTATAATACGTTGGTATCAGTTGAATTAAGATACAATGCCTTGTCATAATATGTTATCGCGCCTGTATAATTGCCTTGGTGAAAAAGGTCGTTTCCAGTCTTGAAAAACTGCTGTTCGAGTAGTTGCCGATCCTGTGCAGGTACAGTCCCGTTCGAGGACGGAATCTTGTCTGAAGTTAAATTCTCGCTTGAGGTAATAGTCTCATTTGAAGATAACGCTGTCTGTGCTTCAGCATACCATGGAATGAATACAAAGGTTAAACATGATAGAAGTATCAAGCCACATACTCGCATTAGTAAGAAGCGTTGCGGGTAATTCAAAAGTGTTTAGCAGACCTGATTGTAACAGAAAACCGCTAACAAATTGTTCGTTTGCGAATTAATTGGCAACGTTATTTAAAGATCTAAAAAACAATGTCATCTTTCGTTATGTAGGAGCTACAAAGTAAAAGCTTGACACGGCTCTGACTGATATATCTAAAAGCCAGATACAGATGGGTAAAATCATAAGCAGACCGTTTGGATGTCTCTTCAAGTAAGTTAAACCAATTGCGGCTGGGATTTGAAATGGAATATCATAAAGCATTCTAGATTGAATTATTCCATTACCAAACAAAAGTGGTAAAATTGCGATTGCTAAAAAAATCAAAATAAAAATACTAGATAGTTTTCGTGAATTGGAACGAAAAAGCCAATAAATTCCAAGAGCAAAAATTATGACGTTGCCAATTAAACCGCCGGCATAATTTTGCGTGGTATCTGTCAAGTTGTTCCACACTGAAGTAACTTGTTCTGTCCCTGCTACACGGACAAGACTAATGTCGTCTCCTATGCCTCCACTAACCCCTGTCAAAGTAGATCTCGCCACATCTATAGCAACAGAAGACAAGACAACCATCAAGAGTATGACTATGCTCTTTTTGCGATAAGAGCTCAGCTTGTACATTACGACAAGAAAAATACCCGAAAACAAAGCTAGTATGGTCCACGTGTAAACATGAGTAAACACCAATAGTATCAGAAGCAGAGAGTAAACTAGTAGGTTGATTTTATTCGCGGTTTTAAGGAATCTTATGAGAAACACTAACGAGAAAAATCCAATAATTAAGGCAAGCCAGTTTGCATAGATTCCTGCATATATTCCAATTAGCGTATGAAACGATACTGTCGTAAGAAATGACGCAAACAAGGATGTGGTATCATTGGAAGTCAGCTCGCGAGTTAAAAAAAATACTGCTAAAACCAAGCAAGGGCCTAGTATTAATGGAATGCGATCAACGGTATATGAGATATTATCTGGTCCCATTCTCACTATTGTATAAAAAAACAAGGAGGCAAGCGGTCTATCGCTAGAAAAAGGTAACGTAAATGCTTTCTTGATGAATTCTTGAGGACTATTTGTACCAATCAACTTGTTTAGCATAATGACGTAATCGCTACTGTCGGAGCCTACCCGCTGATTATCGTGGTTAATTGTGACCAGGTGTGGTATTAGCGCAATTGTAACAGATAGCGACATGATAAGTAAAAGATACAGAATTTTAGTTTTCGATCTTAAGGTCGCGTTTTTATCCGGTTGGTTCAAATTTTCATTCTGTACAAGAATGAATTTTTTTATAAATAGTTTGAAAGGAGAACAGATAGCTAAAAACAGCACCAAAAAAGGAGAAAGATTGGCAAGTAATAACAGGATCTCATGTGTATAGTCATGCATTGAGATTGACTTAGTAATAGAAAACAATGGTGCAGAGGACATAATTAATCCAGCAAAACCTATGGCAGTGCCAAATATCGCAAGGTAAGTTAATGATAAGTATGAAGTCTGTAGAATTTTTCTATATATCAATCTGTTAAAAATCAAAAACGATACTATTATGGGAATAGATAATAGCGTTACGGCATCAAAAAATGCTTGTACACCAACCAATACAGCTACTGATGTTATTACACCATAGATTGCAACTGAAACAAATCTAGCTTTTTCCCTTAGAGAAAAACCAAGCCACGCAACTGTTCCGTATGCGATAATCAAATGATCGACAAATTCGTTAACTATGTACTCAGAAAAGGGTTTGTGATAGTTTACACCATTTACCAAAGGCGAGACGGAAACCTGAAAGTATGAACCAACAGTGAAAACATAGAAAAATAAAATTAACGCAAACGCTGTAGAGGATAATATTATTGAGGGAGTATTTCCGTGGCCCAGAACCTTTACTATGTTAAGATTAGAATTCACTTTCTACTCCACGAAATGGCAGATTAAATGAGATTATAAAGTCCGTGCTAGAGGTTCGGAGAGGGACTTTAAACCACTAATAGAGATTCCGTTAGCAGATTAGGAAAAGATTATGTTCTAATGCATATACATTCAGTTCATAATGGCATTGAATCCATCGATATTGAATAAATACGACCCTAGTGGAATGCATAAGATTTATGATAGATGGCCTGAATTAGCTCGAGAATCTTATGAATCAAAAATAGACGCCGTTGATTATCAATTTATTGATCACATTGTGTTTGCTGGGATGGGCGGCTCGGGGGCCATTAGTGATATTTTTGCCTCGATATTATCGAAAACTGATGTTCATGTTAGTGTAATCAAAGGATATGTTCTTCCAAAGACGGTAGATTCTCATACATTGGTTGTGGCAACAAGTGTCTCTGGGAATACTTTAGAGACTCTTTCTATTTTAGATTCTGCATACAAAAAGGACTGTAAAAGAATTGCCTTTTCTTCTGGTGGTAGGATGCAAGAATATTGTGCAGAAAATAAAATCGAACACCGAAGATTTCAGCAAATACACTCTCCTAGAACATCATTTCCTATTTTTCTATATGGTATATTGAAGGCATTAGGTTCAATCGTTCCAATAAAAAAAGATGATGTGTTACATTCTATCAGATTTTTAGGCGAACTACAAAAAAAGATCAACTCATCAAATCTTGATAACAAAAACCCAGCCTTAGATATTGCTACATGGATTTCAGGAATTCCTCTTATTTACTACCCATCTGGATTGCAAGCTTCTGCCATCCGATTTAAGAACTCACTTCACGAAAATGCAAAGAGCCAAGTCTTTTTAGAAGAAATAAGTGAGGCATGCCATAATGAAATTGTCTCCTGGGAAAGACCAGCAAATGTAAGACCAGTTTTAATCCAGGGACAAGATGACCATATCACAACCAAGGAAAAATGGCAAATACTCAGAGAATACTTTGAAACAAAGGGAATAGAGTACAAGGAAGTTTTTTCTGTTCCAGGAAACATTCTGACCAAATTAATTAATTTAATTTATCTGCTTGACTATTCAACCATATATTTAGCAGTAACATCAGGAGTCGATCCGTCTCCTGTACTTCCTATTGATTTTGTAAAGCAAAGACAGCATATTCACAGTGTAAAGGTTGTAAGACATAATTTCCAGGACAGATCTCTAGAATAGTTAAACTAACCATGAGCAATATGACAAGATAAAATCAACGCTAGACGTTGAATACATGGTATGATATAGACAAACATATGGAAATCTTATCAATTTCAGATTTTGGCAAGTTGGAATTCAGTATGTGCTCACTGATCTTTAAATGTGGCATTTAGTTTTTAATTATAATGAAATACGCAGATGAATCTTTATCCTCCTCTAATATGGATTTGACCCTTGTTACCGGTGGTGCGGGTTTCATAGGTAGCCATGTTGTTGACAAGTTAATAGCTAGTGGTGCTGAAGTCAAAGTCCTAGACAATCTTTCAGCTGGAAGTATGTCTAATCTGTCTTCCTGTAAAGATAATAAAAGATTCAATTTTATCAATAAAGATTTAAACGATAATGAAGGTTTGAGGAAAGCTCTCGAAGATGTAAAAATTGTCTTTCACATTGCAGCAGATCCAGAGGTTAGGACAGGATTTGAACATCCAGAGATTTCTTACAGAGAAAATATACGACATACTTTTTATTTACTTGAACAGGTAAGAAAATCAAACGTGGAGACTATCCTGTTTACTTCTTCTTCTACAGTTTACGGAGAGCCTGACATTATTCCAACTCCGGAATTCTATGGACCGCTAATTCCAATTTCGCCATATGGCGCATCTAAGTTAGCTTGTGAGGCTCTAATCTCATCCTACTGCCACACTTACGGAATGAAAGGAAAGATTTTTCGATTAGCTAATGTTATAGGTTCCAGAAGTAAACACGGCGTAATATTGGACTTCATAAAAAAATTAAGGTTAAGTAACAAGAGGCTAGAGGTTTTAGGTGATGGTAAACAATCCAAATCTTATCTACATGTAAACGATTGTGTAGATTGTTTCTTTTTCTGTCTCACAGTAAACAAAAGAAAGTTAGAGATATTCAATGTAGGAAACGAAGACAGAATAGATGTCATTTCAATTGCCAAAATCGTATGTAAGAACATGAATCTTGGAGATGTTGACATAGTCACTACCGGAGGAGTGGATAATGGTAGAGGATGGATAGGTGATGTTAAGAAAATGCACTTGGATATATCAAAGTTGAAAAAACTAGGATGGAGACCAAAATTGTCTAGTGCTGAAGCAATTAAACTTGCCTCCAAAGAGCTTTTAAAGGAACAATTGGTGAACATTGTTGGTAACTGAAGAAAAATTACGAGATTTTTACGACATTGCAATAGTTATACCCACTCTAAACGAAGAAACTGGAATCGCACCCACTATTAGCTCAATAAAAGAAGCTCTTGGGACAAAGTTTAGTTTTAAGATAGTGGTAGTAGATGGTCTTTCAACCGATAAGACTGTAGAGATTGCAAGGTCGATGGGTGCAAAAGTGATTAGACAGCGTCGCAAAGGATATGGAGACGCCCTGCAGGCAGGATTCTTCTTTGTAGATACAAAATTGCAAACTACAGTTACAGTAATGATAGACGCCGATGGAACGTATGAGCCAAAGGATATTGCAAAAATGGCAGACATTATCATAAGTGAAGATGCAGATTTTGTGATTGGTAATAGATTTGCAAATATGCACAAAGATGCCATGAGTACCACAAACAGAATTGGGAATAGATTGCTATCAAACGTTGCAAGGCGACTTCTAAATATACAAGTGGCGGATTCACAGTGCGGTCTCCGCGCTTTCAGATCCGATTTAGCAAATATATTCTACAACAGCTCTTTAGGTATGCCTTTTGCCACCGAGATGTTGACAGCAACAAGCATGTATCACATTAGGATAAAAGAAATTCCCACTTCATATTACAAACGTATGGGTGGTACAAAATTAAATCCAATTCAGGATGGAGGGAGAATACTGGGTACTATAATCAGACTTATGCGTGATACCAGACCTCTTTCTTTCTTCTTATCTATTGGGTTGGTAATGATCGGAATTGGAACCTTTTTTGGAATCGAAGTATTGCTTGATTATTTGAAAACACATACAGTTAGCAGGATACCTACATCCATTTTGTCAGTACTACTCATAGTATTGGGTGTTCAAACAATATCATTAGGGCTGATATCAGATATGATAAAAAATAAAAACTATGATAAACGCATATTTTTCAGCGAATAGACTTATTATTTACGAAATCATTATACATTTTTAATAGATTATCTTGCATAGTCTGAGGCTCGTATTTCTTTTCAAGTATCTTTTGTCACAAAATAGGTTCTACTTTTATTTAATATTCCCCCGTAGGAATTTATTTGGATTTTCAAAACCTTTGCCCGACTCGTTTCCAAAAATTCAATAACTTCCTGTTCAGGAATAAAATTTAGTCTCATAGGATGTAAATTTAGTTTCTCAAAGATAAATTTCTTGTTACAACCAACTGAAGTAAGAAAAATATACGCTAATCTTCTAACTGGAATTAGCACCCTATACGTCATTGGGTAATAATGAGGTAATTGGAAAATTAATAGACCATCTTTTTTTAATATACGTACGAATTCAATCAAATAGCTTTTTATCATTTTTTTATCTGGAAGATGTTGGAGAACTAAATTAGTATAAATCAAATCAAAATAATTATTTTGAAATACCTTTAAATCATTTTTCGTATTAAGAATGAATTTACAATTCGGGATTGATTGATTAAGTATTTTGGCTTTTGTGATCATAATTTCCGAAATATCAACCCCATAACATTCCTGAAAACTCTTTGCGAAAGCTCTGGTGAGCCTCCCTACTCCACAACCAAAATCCAGTGCTAAACCTCGAGCCCGAGGATAATCCAATTGTTCAGCAATTTTTATAATTTCATCAATTTCTGTTTGCCCTGTTGAGAAGAATTCATTCAAATCCCATCGAAATTTTTTATTTTTGTGTGAGAGAATTGCCCAGAGAGGGTCTAAATTCGCCAGATCATCCCAATCTCTTTTTTGTCGCCGTAAAGACATAAGGTTAGCTATGCCTTGCAACACATATGTTTTTTCATTCATAAATTAAAACTTACGTATTGGAATAAATTTGCTGCGTATCGAAAATTTCAACACTCCAAATCTCTAGGATTGATCTCTGATATGATAAAGAACAACAATTATGATAGACGCATATTTTTTAGTGAATAAGCTTATCGTTTATAAAATCATTATACATTTTTAACAGATTGTTTTCCATTGTCTGAGGATCGTATTTCTTCTCAAGTACGTTTCTACCAGCACATCCCATTTCAATTGCTTTGCCAGGTTCCTTAATTATTTGTTCCAACGCCTTTGCCCATTCATTCTCATCATGAGCCGAGATTACAAATCCTGTCTTGTTATCCTCTACTATATCTGATAAAGGCCGTACGTTTGCTACTAGTGCCGGTTTTCTACATGCGAAGGCCTCTAATATCACGATTCCAAATCCTTCGCAAAGACTTGGAAATACTAACGCTTGTGACACCGATAATAATCGCTTTTTCTCTGAATCAGATACATGCCCTAGAAATCTGACGTTATCTTGTAATTCTAAATCAGTCACAAGCTTTTCTAGAATTGTTTTATGTGGACCACCTCCAACAATAATTAGTGTTATTTTTGGATATGATTTCTTTAGAATCTTAATTGATTTTATAACAACTTCTACGTTTTTGTAAAACAGTAATCGTCCTACATAGATAAATTGAAACGAGACCATCTCCAATTTTAGTGATTCGTATATATCAATTGCATTATGAATTACGTAAATTGGCTTTTGTACGCCGAATTTGATCAAGTCATCTTTACTTGCTTCACTTACCGTATGAATGGCAGTGCATTTTAATTTCATGATAGCCTTTTCAAAAAAAGGGCCAAGTAAGGCGTTCAATCTAGAAACATTTGGTTGCCTCCCCCATAACTTCCAATAATTTTCATATAAGGAGAATACATCGTGTATCACTGTAATGTGTGGTTTCGATGTTAGAATCGAAAGCATAGAACCTGTCAACGCCGGAGCAAAATTGTTTGAATGGATGATATCGATTTTCTCCTTTCTAATTAATGAAAGAGCTGCTCGCAACGCACAAAAGCTGTATATTATATTATCTATGAAGCTGGGAGGATGACCACCTTTATGTTCTAGTAATGGAGGAACAAAGATAATTTTTATGTTTTTGTGGGAGGTAGATTCCTCATCCTTTATCCTGTTAGTGATTATCCAGACATTGTTGCCCTTATTTGACAATACCTGAGCCATCAAACTAAATACGTACTCGCCCCCTCCTTTAGTATTAGAAAAAAACTGCGTCAATAAAAGCACATTCATATTATTATAAACAGTATGGTATAGTAAATGAGTTCTTTTTTAAGCTGCTGCCTTTTTTACTTTTGACAGTTCCGCGACTCTTTAAAACGCTCGTTGTTTATGCCAAGTCGAAGCAATTTCTGATAACAATTTTCATACGATTTGTAGAGATCCTGCCAGCCAAATTTTGAGATTACATAATTAAGGCCATTTTTGGCTATAACCGCGAGATATTCTGGTTTTTCCAATAAGTCTATGATTGCATCAGCTAATTCTCTTGCACTTCCGGTTTTAATCAGATAGCCTGTTTTTCCATGAGTTATTATGTCCGGTGCTCCTGCAACATCACTAGCAATTACGGGTAGGCCAGCAGCCATTGCTTCTAAAATACCATAAGGCATTCCATCAACTAGAGAGGGTCTAACATAAAGATCGCTCTCCTTCATTATGTCGCGTATATCAAGTATTTTACCTAAGATTGTGATATTTTTTGAGAGGTTATTTCTTTTTACATATTCTTGCAGTTGCTTTTTCAAAGGTCCCTCTCCAACAATTTTAAACTTGACATCGGGAATTTTCTGAGATACGTATTTGGCTGACTTGATTAATATGTCTGGACCTTTTGCGGAGATGAGTCTACCGATAAAAATTACATTCCGAGGGTTTGAAGAGTAGGATCTTATCATTTTAAAAAATGAAAGGTCAACAGCATTAGGGATCACAATACATTTTGTTGGCTCAATTCCAATTTTTATGCCATTTTCTCTGAGATTTCTACTACCTACAATCACAAGATCCGAATTATTATTAATTATTTTTCCCATGATCCTTTCAATTGTTTTGACTATTAGCTGTTTAATTCCAAATATGAAATCCACGGAACCCAAATGCAATGTAGTGACAGTAGGAATATGATATCTTCTCTTCAACAACATTCCAATTAACGTTGTAAAGAAAAATTGATGATGTGCATGAATGATATCTGGTTTAAAATCTTTGATGACTTTATGTAATTTGAACCATGCGTTAAATGAGATCGTACTTTGAAGACCTGTAATTGAAGTCAATTCCCATGCTTTTACCCGTATAATTTTGATATTATTGAAAATCTCTTCTTCTTTTGTTTTTGGTATGTTGAACGTAAATACGCAAACTTCATGTCCATTTGATACTAAATGATGGCATAGATCAAATACTACTTTTTCTGTACCTCCAATATGAGGATAAAAATAGTCGGTTAGCATCAAAATTTTCATACAATCACGGTTTAGTAATAATAAAATGAATTGAACGTATTAACAGGAACAAAAATTAGTGTCAACGTTTGCTTAAACATGTTTGATACTTCACACACGAGCATCACTTTTTGATCCCCAATACTTGGTGAGAGCCATACAAATAACACCAAAATATATTGTTTCTGGGAAAAGGAAGAATACAGATAATAATAATACCGGGAAAGCTGATTCCCCTCCTACTGAAACCAATATGGGAAATATTACGAATAATACTAATTCAGAATCTACACCTGTAGGATGAGGATAAATTCTATGTTTACCTGCTTTGTCTACAAGATTCATATAAGAAATATACATTTTTCTTAGAAACTCCCCTTTTAAAATGGAAGGAAGTGCATCTTCGTATTTGTCACGCAGTTCGACAGAATTATCGGTGTTCACACCGCCAAGAGATGAAAGTAGGCGGTATCTGGTGGAGGCCAAAGACCCGTTGATAAACATAATAATATACCAAATGAGTAACCATAAAAAAAATTG
>Ga0209761_1002642_pt1 | contig 11762 bp, 11 predicted proteins | sample GraSoi013_1_40cm_4_FD_185818 | JGI IMG/M metagenome (GOLD analysis project Ga0209761, IMG submission 185818) | Grasslands soil microbial communities from the Angelo Coastal Reserve, California, USA - Sample 09_25_2013_1_40cm (SPAdes) (version 2) | ecosystem: Environmental > Terrestrial > Soil >... | reverse complement strand
GTCGAGACAGCTCAACGCGAGCAGACGGCGACGGCGTCAGGACACTGAGTAAGTGGCGGTGCTGGCGAGAGAAACCGCCGCTCACCCCTCGGCAGAGTGAAGGACGGTGCGCTCGGACGAACGAGACGTCGGGCGACGAGAGTCTGGTGCGGTGGCAAGACCATGGCGCGAACACCATGGCGCCGCCGCCAGAGAGTCGGCGAGCGACTCACGACCGTCAGGACTGTCGGAACTGTGCTGCGGAAATGCCGAACTGCTTGATCTTCACGTGCAGGGTCTTGTAGTCCACCCGCAGGAGCCGCGCCGCCTCGCTCTTGTTCCCCCGTGTGGCGCGCAGCGCCAAGCGGATCGCCTGCCGCTCCGCTTCGGCGGCCGCCCGGCCGGCGATCTCCCGCAGGGAGACGCGCACCTCTTCTCGTGACCGGTCGCTCAATCTCGTCATTGCGCCGATCACCCGTCGCAATTCGCGGACCATGGTGGGCGAGGATCAGGACTGCCGGAACTGTCCGGCGGAGATGCCGTACTGCTTCATCTTGAGGTGCAGCGTCTTGTAGTCCACGCGGAGCAGTCGAGCCGCCTCGCTCTTGTTCCCCCGCGCGGCTTGCAGGGCCGTACGGATCGCCCGTCCCTCGGCATCCACCGTAGCCGCCTGGGCGAGCTGCTTGAGAGACGAGCCGGCCGGCCCTGGCTCGCCCGGGCGAGCGGTCGCGAGAGCGGGGTCGACGGGGAGGACGGAGAGGTGCTCCCGCTCAATCACTTCCGAAGCTAGGAGGCTGGCCCGCCGCATGACGTTGCGCAGCTCCCGTACGTTCCCGGGCCAGTCGTAGCGCAGCAGGACCTGAGCCGCCGCTTCTGAAATTCTGCAGCAAGGGCGGTCGAGCTCCGTGCTGGCTTCCGCGAGAAACCCATTGGCCAATTGCAGGATGTTGTCTCGCTCCCGGAGGGGCGGCAGCGTGATGACGAACTCGTTGAGGCGGTAGTACACGTCGGCGCGGAACCGGCCCAGCCGCACCTCTTGCTCGAGCGGGACATTGGAGGCGGCGGTGATCCGCACGGCGACCGGGACGGCCCGCTTGCTGCCGAGCGGCTGCACCTGTCGTTGCTGCAACGCGCGCAACAGCTTCGCCTGCGTGGGGAGCGGAAGATTGACGATCTCATCGAGGAACAGCGTGCCGCCCCCGGCCAGCTGGAACTGCCCCTCCTTCCGCTCATGGGCCCCGGTGAACGCGCCCTTCTCGTAGCCGAACAGCTCCGACTCGATCAGGGTGTCCGGGATGGCGCCACAGTCGACCGCGACAAATGGCTTGTCGCGTCGGGCGCTCAGCTGATGGATCGCCCGAGCCACGAGCTCCTTGCCGGTGCCGGTCTCACCCTGGACGAGGACCGTGAGCGGCGAGTCGGCCACCTGCCTGATCTGCTGGACGACCTGCTCCATTGGCCCACTCGCGCCCTGCAACAAGCTCAAAGGGCTCTCGCTGACCCTAGTTCTCTGCCGGCGTTCGCGCGTACGCTGCTCGACGATGCTCTCCAGCTCACCGAGGTGCCGCTCCAGCGCGAGCTGCTGTTCCTTGACCCGGCGACGCGCCTCGCGCGTCGCCATCGCCCGGTGCAACGCGGCGATGAAGTACTCCCGGTCGATCGGCTTCTGGATGAAGTCGCACGCCCCGCCGCGGAGAGCGCCAACGACCAGGTCGTTCTCGCCGTGCGCGGTGATCATCAGGGTGGGCGTGTCGGGGCGGCGCGTCCGGATCTCGGCCAACAGCCCCAGGCCGTCCATCCCCGGCATCTTGATGTCGGCGACGATCGCGTCGTAGTCCTGAGCGGCGATCCGCTCGAGCGCCGCCGCCGCGGAGTCGGCCGTCTCCACGGTCACCCCGCCCAGCTGTAGCCGCAGAGCCTGGGGCAGCGCCTGGAGCAGGGCCAGGTCGTCATCCACGATGAGCACACCGCCCTGGCTCATGATTCCGCCCTCCCGGGCACTGCGCGCGGCTCGCGATCCAGCTTCTGCACGAGACGCTCCAGTTCCTCGGCGCAGGACTCCAGCGCCAGCTGACGCTCCTTCACCTTGCGATTCTGCACGTGCGCCCGAATCGCGCGGTATAACGCCGCCACGAAGTAACCACGGTCGATGGGCTTCTGAATGAAGTCGCACGCCCCGCCGCGGAGAGCGCGAACCACCAGTTCGTTCTCGCCGTGCCCGGTGATTATCAGCGTGGGCGTGTCGGGCCGGCGCGTCCGGATCTCGGCCAGCAACGCCAGACCGTCCATCCCCGGCATCTTGATGTCGGTGACGACCGCGTCGTAGTCCTGGACGGCGATCCGTTCGAGCGCCGCCGCCGCGGAGTCGGCCGTCTCCACGGTCACCCCGCCCATCCGCAGCCGCAGAGCCTGGGGCAGCGCCTGGAGCAGGGCCGGGTCGTCGTCGACGATGAGGACGCTCAACGGCGTCATCACGGGGAAGCCTCCTTCGCATCGGCGGGAGCAAGGGGCAGGTGGATGAGGAACGTGGCGCCTTCGCCGGGCGGGCTCACGACCGAGATCGTGCCGCCGTGCTCGTTGATGATCCCGTAGGTGATGGAGAGGCCCAGACCCGTGCCCTTCCCGACCTGCTTGGTGGTGAAGAACGGATCGAAGATCCGCCGCTCCAGCCCGGGCGGAATCCCGTGCCCGCTATCGGTCAAGGCGATGTCTACAGCCCCGCAGCGGGCCGCAGCCGCAATACGAACGTGCTTGCGTGGGGACTCGGCCACCGCGTCGCGCGCGTTGGTCAACAGGTTGATGAAGACCTGCTCCAGCTGAATCGCATTCCCCACGACCACCGGCTCGTCCGGACCCAGGTCGACCGTGACCTCGATCTCGCGCAACCGGAGCTGCTCCCGCATGAGAGAAAGGGCCCGCTCGATCACCTCCCGCAGGGAGATCGGCTCGCGGCTGACAGGGGCGGCCCGCCCGAAGGTACGCAGGTGCGAGATGATCTCTGTGGCCTTGCTGACCTGCTGCATGGCGTGGCGCAGCTCGCCGACGATCTGGCCTTTCTCCGTCGCCGCGATCTCGATCAGGTCGACGGCATTGCCCACGAACAAGCCGATGTTGTTGAGCGGATTGTTGAGCTCATGGGCCACGCCGGTCGTGAGCTCGCCGAGCGTGGCGAGCTTTCCCGCCTGCACGAGCTGCTCCTGTTTGTCGCGCAGCTCCTGTTCGCGCCGCTGCATCTCGGCCGTCGTCTCCCGCAGGTCTCCCATGATGTGGATCATTGCCTTGCGGCTGGCCTCGAGACGCAGCTTGTCCTTGTGCGAGTCCTGCAGGATGTGCAGCACGGCCCGCCGCGAGTTGTCGAGCCGCTCCGTCTGGCGGGCCAGTCGTCGGCGGTCCCGCTCGTAGTCGGCCAGGATGTGCAGCATGGCCTTCCGCTGGTTGGCGAGGCGCTTGTTGGACTCGTTCAGGTCGCCCATGATGTGGAGCATCGCGCGGCGCTGCTCATCGCGCTTGCGCAGACGTCGCTCCAGCATCTCTATGTGCGCGCGCAGTCGGCGCTCGGCCCCCGCGGCCGCGCTGGGATCTTCTATCACGGTGCCTGGCATCGCCATCAGGCACTCCCGGGCCTCAGCCCTCCGACGTGTTTCTGGACGTTCTCCAGCTCCTTCTCGAGGGCGATCATCTTCAGCTCGCGGCCCACGACCACTTCCTCGAACTTCTCGAGGTCCAAGATCTTCTCCTGCAGCTCGCCCTTGGATTTCTCCAGATCGCGAACCACCTGCTCGTACTCCCGCATGTCGCGCAGAATCCCGATGGCGCCGATCACCTTACCGTCCGGGTCGCGCAGCGCGGAGGCGTTGAGGGTCGTGGGGATCACCTCGCCGCTCGCGCTCCGGGGGTTGAGGCGCGCGTTGCGGGTGACGCCCCGCGCGACGACCTCGCGCAGCGCCGCCGTGAACTCGCGTGTCTCCTCGGGGCTGATGAAGCGCGACAGCGACTGCTCGAGCAGCTCGTCTTGGCGGAACCCGAGCAGCTGGGACACCGCGTCGTTGGCCTGCAGGATCTTGCCTTCGAGGTCGGACACGAACACCGGGTCGGGCGCGTTCTTGATCAAGCTCTCGGCGTAGGCGCGGGCCTTGTCCAGCTCGCGCATGTCGCGCAGAATCCCGATGCCGCCGATCACCTTGCCGTCCGGGTCGCGCAGCGCGGACGCGTTGAGCGTCGTGGGGATCACCTCCCCGCTCGCGCTCCGGGGGTTGAGCCGGGCGTTGCGGGTGACCCCGCGCTCCACGACCTCTCGCAGGGCCGCCAGGAACTCGCGGGTTTCCTCGGGCGTGATGATGCGCGAGAGCGACTGCTCGATCAGCTCGTCGGGACGGAAGCCGAGCAGGGCGAACACGGCATCGTTGGCCTGCAGGATCTTCCCCTCGAGGTCCGAGACGAACACCGGGTCGGGCGCGTTCTTGATCAGGCTCTCGGCGTAGGCCCGGGCCTTATCCAGCTCCCGCATGTCGCGCAGGATGCCGATCACGCCGATCGCCCGACCGTCCGGGTCGCGCAGGGCGGAGGCGTTCAAGCTCGTGGGGATGACCTCGCCGCTCGCACTGCGAGGGTTCAGCACCACGTTCCGCATGACACCCCGTTCGACCACTTCGCGCAGCGCCGCCGTGAATTCCCGCGTTTCCTCCGGGCTGATGAAGCGCGAGAGCGACTGCTCGAGTACTTCGTCCTGGCGGAACCCGAGCAGCTGGGAAACCGCGTCGTTGGCCTGCAGGATCTTGCCTTCGAGGTCGGACACGAACACCGGGTCCGGGGCGTTCGCGATGATGATGTCGGCCTCCAGCGAGCCGCGCGACTTTACACCCCTCGCCGCACTCTCGACCATGCCCCGTTGCGTGGGGAGTTCCGCTTGTCGAGCCATTTCGCCCTCCCTGTACGGACCGCTAGCGAGAGTCTGTGGCGCCCGCCCAACACCGTCAAGGGCATCGCCGTGCACCTCAAGAGACTTGGTGCGATTCGCCAGTACCGCGCCACACCCTGTTTGACGCCCGCTCGCCAAGAGCGCACACTTACCGCCGCCCGACACTGGGCTTCACCCTGAGACCGTACGCCCTCATCCTAGCAGGACTTGCGGGTGCGGGCGCCCGTGCGTGCCCCATGAGGGACCGCTTCCAGTCCCGGGGAATTCCGGGCATGTCGCACCGCAAAGCGAAGTGCCTATCCCGACACTGTGCAACTCAATCCGCGAAAAATGGAAGGCCTCGTAGCGACACGAATCCGCCACGAGGCTTACCATTGTGAGAACAGGCCCGGCAGGAATCAGTCGCGTAGACCCGAGTGCAACGAGGGACGAGCATTGATCTAGCCGGGCATCCGGCCAGGGTAGGACAACGCCGACGATACGACAATAATAGAAAGCTGTTATGGGAAGCGGTCCAGCCGACGCGTACTGCAGCCCGTAGTGATCCTGGTCGTCGAACCATTCGTTGACGCGCACGTCCATGCCCTCGACCTGGCCGGACCACACCTGCCGGAACCGTGGTCCGTGTGTCACGGACACGCACCGACGAGTACTTATCGTGCAAGGAATTCGAGCGCCTTGGGCACGAAGTCCACGTGGAACTGAAACACCGCGCCGTGTCCGGAATCGGGATAGATGATGAGGTCGCTATTCGGAAGACGCCGCGCCAAATCGTGCGTGTTCTTGCTTGGAACCATGCGATCACTATCGCCGTTTGCGACAAGCACAGGTTGGTGAACCTTTGACAGATCCGCCGGTTCCTTCGAGCCCCAGCGGCGCAGCGCCTTCAACTGTGCCTGCAGCGCGGTCACGGTGATTTCCTTGTCACGGTTCTGAGAGCGTTCCTTCAGTCGCGCCAGAAATGCTTTGCCGGCGTGGATCCCGCCGGGCGTCCTGGTGAAGAACAGGAACTGCTTCGGGTCTTGACGGGTGAGAAAGCCCCGTACCATGTCGAGGTACGTAACACGGGCCACCTTACTGATACCTTCGCCGCCGGCGGGCCCCGTCCCCGCGATGATCATCTTGCGTACGAGGTGCGGCTCCATCAGCGCGATTTCCTGCGCGATCATCCCGCCCATCGAGAACCCGAAGAGGTCCACCTGTTTGAAACCCATGGCCTTGATGAACGTGATTGCGTCCTTGGCCATCTGCTCTATCGAGGTCGCCGGTGAGCCACTGGACGCGCCGATGCCTCGATTGTCGAACGTGATCACGCGATGCTTCGCCGCGAAACCATCGACAACCCGAGGGTCCCAGTTGTCCAGGACGGCAGCCAGGTGGACGAGGAACACCACCGGCGTGCCGGGATTGTTCGTCCCGAGCTCCCGATAAGCGAACTCCACTCCGCCTGCGGTGATCTTCCGCGTTGGCACGTTCTTCCAATTGACCTTCAGGTCCTGCGATGCAGTCATGTTGCTGCTCTCCTGTCGGCGATGAACGTCACCCCAGTGATCACCAGACTTGCCTTCGTTTCACCTCAGTGAGACGACGACCTTGCCCTTGGCGCGTCCTGCTTCGACGTAGGCCATGGCCTCCTTGGTCGATGCGAAGGGGAAGACTCGATCCACGACCGGGCGAATGATTTCGTCATCGATGAGAGACGTGATCTCGGTCAACTGGCCACCGTTCGCTCTCACGAAAAGAAACGAGTAGTTTGCTTGGCGGCGCTTTGCTTTCGCTCTAATCCCGTAGCTCAAGAAGCCCACGATCATTCTCAAGACCCACGACGCGCCGATGTTTCGCGCAAAACCTGCATCGGGTGGGCCTGAGATCGAAATGAGCTGTCCACCGGGCTTGAGCACTCGCAGAGATTTCTCGAGCGTCACCTTGTCCAGGCTGTTCAAGACAACGTCGTAGTCACGGAGCACGTCTGCGAAGTCCTGCTTCTTGTAATCGATCACGATGTCGGCCCCGAGGCTTCTGACCAGGTCCACGTTGGCCGTGCTCGTGGTCGTCGCCACTGTCGCGCCGACGTGCTTAGCCAGCTGAATGGCAAATGTGCCCACACCACCCGAACCCGCGTGGATGAGAACCTTTTGTCCTTGTGTCAGATTCGCTCTTTCGATCAGCGCCTGCCAGGCGGTTAAGCCGACCAGGGGGATGGAAGCCGCTTCTTCCATGGTGAGTGCTTTGGGCTTGATCGCCACGTCATCTTCTTTGATCGCACTGAATTCCGCGAATGCACCGATTCGCCCGTCAGCCGGCCGCGCATAGACTTCGTCGCCGGGCTTGAATCGACGCACGCGAGATCCGACCCGGACCACGACCCCGGCCACGTCATGGCCCAAAATGAGCGGCAGGCGATACCGCAGAATGCGCTTGAACTCGCCGTTTCTGATTTTGGAATCCAGAAGGTTGACACCAGCGGCGTGAATCTGGACCAAGACGTCATCCTCGCGCAGCTCCGGGTCTGGCATGTCGCCAGCCCGCACGCGATCGGCGCTTCCATAACGATCGAGGATGAATGCCTTCATGATGTGTTTCTCGCTGCAATTTCTTGGCTCACTCGGCAACGGCGTCCAAGCGCATCTCGCGTGTAGCGTAGGTCGTGACGGGTGAAGGGAATGCGGAGCGGTCATCCCGGCTCACCCCCGGTTCGTCGAGCGCTGGCCAGGCACACGGCCCGATTTGAGCGCTCGCGCGTACGTGTCCGGATTGTAGAGGGGCAGCTCGCCGGTGGAATCTGTGGCCGCCAGGTAGTCGATCATCAGATCCTGAGCGTCCTTCGACTGATCGGCGATCAGGAACTCGGTTCGCTCAACGTGCAAACCCTCCGACAGCGACATCGAACCGCCGAAGTACACCGACCTTTTGATCGCCGCAACTGCCCCCTTTAGCCGTGAGCCAAAGTATTCGCCAAGTTCGGCCGCCCTCGCGACGACCTTGTCCTGGGGGACCAGTTCGTCGACGGCCCCGTTGGCGAGAGCCTCCGCGGGCGTGAACGCCTTTCCCTCGAGGATGGCAACCAAGGATCGGTGCGTGCCGATCAGGCGGGTCAGTCGCTGGGTGCCGCCACCTCCTGGATTGATTCCGAGGAGCACTTCCGGATGGCCGATCAAGAAGTCCCCGTCAGCCATGACACGCAGATCGCACGCCCACGCGAATTCCGCCCCAAGACCGAGAGCCGAACCGTTGAGGGCAGCAATGAAGATGACGCCGCTGCCGTTCATCCGCAGGAACGTCGCGTGCAGGCGGTCGAGCTGGACGGCTGCCCCCAGCGGGGTTCTGCGCACCACGGGTTCCAGGACGCGGGCGCGATCCGCGATTTCGGCCGCGCGTGCGATGGCGGAGGCGCCGCGTTGTCCGACCGAAGGGCTCGCGGCGCCCCCTTCCTGCAGCCACCGGACGTCAGCATGGCTGATGAACCGCTTGGGATGCGCCCCAGTCCGCTTGGGATGCGCCCCAGTGATGACGACGGCATGGACGTTTGGGTCGTGGTCGACCCGGTCGACAAACTCCTCGAGCTGGTTGGCGATTTCGAGACCGAACAAGGCGTGAGGGCCGCCGTCGACCCGGACGATCAGGACGGCTCCGCGGTCCTCGATCTCAAAATGGCCCTTGTCTTTGTGTGTCATGGGTTCTCCTTTTCACCGACGGCCAGCCTGCGAGGCTTAGGCAACGGCCGGGACCCCGGCGACCTGCCGCTCGAGTCCCTTCGGATCCGCGAAGAAGGCCGGCCCCGCGCCCTGACTCATCTTGTCGGGAAAGATCTCCTCGTTGCCCGCGATGATGCCCGCGACAATCGCCCGCGCGGCGTCCGCCGGCGAGGCCTTCTCGAGCGTCAGCACCTCGCCCATCTTGGTGTCAATCGGGCCGGGATACACGCCAAACACCTGCGTGTTCTGCCCCCGCAGCATCGCGCGCGTGACCTGAGTGAGCGAGTGCGTCGCGGCCTTCGAGGCGCTGTACGCCGCGAGAATCGGGAAGCTGACGAACGAGGCCACCGAGTTGAGGTTGGCGATGGCGCCGCCGCCATTCTTCGCGAGTACTGGCGCGAAGGCCTGCGTGACCGCGAAGGTGCCGAGGAAGTTCACTTCCATCTCCTGTCGCCCGCCCTCGATCCACTTCGGATCAGTGAATTCGCCACCGAAGAAGCCGACGATGCCCGCGTTGTTGACCAGGAGGTCCACGTCCGCCGCAGTCGCGGCGGCGGCGGCGATCTGCGCGGCGTTCGTGACATCGAGTTGCAACGGCGTGACGCGGGAGCCGTGGCGGGCCACGAGCGGGTCGAGGGCCGAGATGCTGCGGGCGGCGGCGTACACCTTTCTTACGCCGGCCGCGACGAGCGCGTCCACGATCGCTTCGCCGATGCCACGGTTGGCGCCGGTGACGAGTGCGGTCTTGCCTGAAAGTGCGTAACCCATGTCGAGACTCCTGACGGCCTCGCAACACGCGAGACTGAAAGCGGTAACCAGCTGCGGGAAGGAGAGAACAGACCGGTCTGTCTATTCATGCGGTTGACAATAGACCGATCTGTCTGTATTGTCAAGGCGTGCCGCAGAGAGCTAGGAAACGGGCGAAAACCTCCGAAATCGGCGTCCGTGATCGCCTCCTCGACGCCGCCGATCGCCTGTTCTACCGGGAGGGCGTGCGGGCCGTGGGTATCGACCGCGTCCTGGCAGAGGCCGACGCCGCGAAGGCGTCGCTCTATCAGCACTTCGGCTGCAAGGACCAGCTCGTGGCGTCGTACCTCGAGCGCCGAACCGTGGACGCCCGCGCGAACATCGAGGCGTACCTCGCCGACACGCCGCCGTCACAACGCGCGCTCAAGTTTTTCGACTGGGTGGTGGAGTGGGCGGAGTCGAAGGACTTCCGCGGTTGCCCGTTGCAGCATACGGTGAGCGAGCTCACCGATGCGGCGCACCCGGCGCGCGCCATTGCTCACGGTCAGCGAGAGTGGTTCGCGGAGCGTTTCCGCGAGTGGACGACGGCGGCGGGAGTGAAGGACCCGAAAGCGACGGCTCGCGCTCTTGTCGTGCTGTTCGACGGCGCCGTCGCGGGGTCCGAGGTTGACGGGCCGCAGCGGGCGAGCGACGCTCGATGGATGGCCAAGAAGTTGTTGGCCGGCTGAATGCGCGCGCGCTCCTCACTCCTACGGAACGACGTTCGTTGAACTGCGGTAGCGCGCCGGCTCCCGCATGGCGCGACGATCCTGAGCGCTTGAAGACCCTTCTTGATCATGATGTTGACCTCCACCGCACGGCCGTTGAGGAGCGTGGGTCGGCTTGGCGTTCATGTCCGACGATCGCGCGACGCTTTGCGAGCGGGGCACTCGTGCGCGTGCTGGAAGACTGCTGCCGGCCGTTCCCCGCTTCTTCCTCCTCTTACGGCGAGTGGGCGGCAGCAGCCGGCCGGCTTTAGGCTCTCATCCGGGCGCTTCGTCCGTAGCATTGGCGCTCCTGCGAGTCACCGGGCGTCGGCGGCGGCTATACTGGAAACGCCCGTAAGTGGTCGCGACACATTAGGAGGTGTTACACAATTCGCGATTCGGCCGCCGATTCGTGGCTGTAAATAATTGATTCTAGATGGAGAGATGGCCGAGTGGTCGATGGCGCACGCTTGGAAATCGCATTGGCGATTGTTGACGGTGTGCTGCAGATTTCGATTTCTGTTGCGGAGCCAACCACTTAGGCTCGATCGCGTCTCCGTCGTCGATCGCCGTAAACGCCAGTAATAATCGCTCGATCGATCGGGTCACGTCACAGTTACGTCACGATCACTGCAACGTCGAAGGAGCACGCGTTCAGGCGCTCGATTCGGGCCACTGACGCCACGTCAGGCAGTCTTCGTCCGAACGACGAGATCGACGTCGCAGTTGAGAACCTGCAATAGCGCCAGCACCTGGTCGACAGACTTGCGGTAATTCGTCTGATCGAGCAACCGATACAGTTGTGCCGCGGACGTGCCGAGACGACGGATGATCTCGCGCTTGGACAACGGGCTTTCCGCAATCCGCTTTTGTGCTTCGAGCGTGAGTCGGTACAGCAGTTGATCCCGCAAGTACGTCGGGTCCTGGTTGTATTCGAGCACCTGCTCAACGTGGACCGTGCCGCTCTTTCCTGAGTGCAGCACGTAGGTAAACGCCTCGCGACCTGCCTCGGGATCAACAAAGAGCTCAGTGATCGGATCCTCGATCGTCGGCGCGGGATCCGCCTTGGAAAATGGGAATATCAGGTTCTTCATCGAGGTCCGAACCTCGAACGCCTTCTTGCGGTTGTTGTGCCTGACAGAGCGAATCTTCACAGCAGCCCTTCTGATTCAAGTTCTGCGATCAACTCCAGGATCCGCCGCGTGACGGTGCCCTTCATTGGCTTCTTGTTGTCCAAATCCCACTTCACGATGAGCTTTCCGTCCCGATACACATGGACATGCCGCGGCGGGTGATCACCTTTCCACGTGATGAACACGTAGCCACCGCGCCGCAGCTTTTAAACGTTGCCACCTATGGTAATGGTAATGCTTCGCAACCAGAAGATCGGTAGGGTCGGGCCGGTCGGTTTGGTATGGAGTCCATTCGGTGCGGCGGTTGCGTCCAGCTTACTCAGTCCGGAGCGCAGCGCTTGGATCTACGGCGGCGGCGCGCCGAGCCGGCAGCAACGCGGAGAGAATTGCCACCGAAACGAGAATGGCTGTCGCGCTCGCCATCGTCGCCACATCAGTTGGACTGACCTCGAACAACATCGAGGAAATCAGGCGGCCCGTAGCCACCGAGAGCGCGAGGCCGACGATGGCGCCGGCTCCGGCAAGAGCGAGGCTGTCGCGAAGC
>Ga0209761_1002640_pt1 | contig 11763 bp, 8 predicted proteins | sample GraSoi013_1_40cm_4_FD_185818 | JGI IMG/M metagenome (GOLD analysis project Ga0209761, IMG submission 185818) | Grasslands soil microbial communities from the Angelo Coastal Reserve, California, USA - Sample 09_25_2013_1_40cm (SPAdes) (version 2) | ecosystem: Environmental > Terrestrial > Soil >... | reverse complement strand
CCCCCCGCCACTGCCCCGGCGATACCCTTCCAGGTCCAACGTCACGAACCGAAATCCCAGCCCCTTCAGCTTGGCGCTGATGCGTTCCCGCCGTGCGCTATCCAGCACCCCAGGCAACTCCGCTCCCTCCAGCTCGATCCGGGCGATCTCGCCGTGATCCCGTACCCGAAACTGCTTGAATCCCTCTCGGAACAGGGTCGCCTCCGCCTGCTCGACGCGGGTCAACTTCTCCCGCGTGATGGCGATTCCTCGAGGGATGCGGGATGAGAGACACGCCGCCGCGGGCTTATCCCAGTTCGACAGGCCGAGTTCCTTCGCGAGCGTGCGGATCTCTTCCTTGGACAGCTCCGCTTCTACCAGGGGACTCCGAACGCCCCACTCCCGGGCCGCGAGAATGCCGGGTCGGTCGTCGCCCAGATCGTCCAGGTGCGTTCCGTCCACCATCGCGGCCATCCCAAACTCGCCTTGCAGCGAGTTGAGCGCCTGATACAGGTCGGTCTTACAGTGGTAACAGCGGCCGGCATCGTTCCGGACGAATTCCGGGATGTCGAGTTGATCGGTCTCGATGATGGAGTGGCGGGCGCCGATCTGGGAGGCGACCCACCGGGCGCCCTCGAGTTCGATGGCGGGGAACGTCGGAGAAACGGCGGTGACCGCGACGGCGCGTGACCCCAGGGAATCGTGCGCCACTTTCAGGACCAGCGTGCTGTCGATGCCTCCTGAGAAAGCCACCAGCGCCGATCCCATCTCATCAAACAGATGCTGAAGCCTCTTGAGTTTATCTCCTAACACCTCACCCCTCACGGCTTCTGCGTGACTTTGGCCTTGGCCAGGTTTCCGACGACGACGAGGGCATAGTTGCTGGGACGGAGATACTGCTTCGCGACTCGCAGTACGTCTTCTTTGGTGACCCGCTCGATCCAACGTGGATACTGGGTGAAATAGTCCAACCCCAGCCCGTAGAACTCGACCAAGCTCAACACTTCGGCCAGCTTCGCGGTGGTGTCCAGGCGGAGCGGGAAACTGCCGATCAGGTACGCCTTGGCGTCGGCCAGCTCTTCATCCGTGACCGGCGCGTTTCTCATGCCGTTCAGCTCGGTCAGCACACCGGCGATTGCCTGGTTGGCCGTCTCGTTGCGCGTCTGGAGGCTGATGAAGAAGGCTCCCGGCATCAGATTGGCTTCGAAGTGGCTTCCCACGCCGTAGGCCAGCCCCTGATTATCGCGGATCGAATCCATCAGCCGTGAGGAAAACCCGCCGGCGCCCAGGATGTAGTTCATGACCGTGACGGCGTAGAAGTCAGGGTTCGTGCGGCTGATCCCGACGTGGCCCAGCATGATCGTCGACTGGGTCAGGTCTTTCTCGATGAGCCGGACGACCGGTTTTTCAAGAGGCCGCGGGGTCCGGGCTGTTCGCACGGGAGAGGCGCCCTGCTTCCACGAGCCGAAGTGCTTGGTCACCAGTTGGCGCGCCTGCTCGACCGTGATGTCCCCCACGATCGTCAGAATCGTCTGATTCGGGCGGTATTGGCGCAAGAAAAAGATCAGGATGTCTCGTCCCGTGATCTTCGGTACGGTCGCCTCGGTGCCGTTGACCGGCCAGCGGTACGGATGCTCCTCGAACACCAGTTCGTTGAACACCTTGGCCGCGACCTGCCCCGGATCGTCCTTCTCGGTCGCAATCTCTCCCAGGATCTCGCTCCGCACGCGCTTCAGCTCCGCCTCTGGAAATGCGGGCCTGCGCAGGATATCGGCCAACAGCTCGAACCCCAGCTCCGTGTCCTTCTTCAACACTCTCGCGGAGGCGGTTGTGAAATCTTCCGAAGCCTGCGCAGCCAAGGTGCCCCCCACGAACTCAATCTGATCGGCGATCTGTTTGGCTGTGCGAGAGCCGGTTCCCTCGTCCAGCAGGCTGGCGACCAGGTTGGCGAGCCCGGCTTTCTCGGCCGGGTCCTGAGCCGACCCGGCTTTGATCAGCGCGTGGATCTGGACGAGCGGCAGCGCGTGCTGCTCCAGCACCAACACCGTCAATCCGTTCGGCAGGACGAACCGAACCGGGTTGATGTCCGCAGCCTGGAGCGGAGCCGGCGTGAGCGCGAGGCTGAGCCCCAGCAAGAGTCCCGCCATCAGTCGCGCCGCTCCGACACACGCCCGGCCTGTTCCGTGTCGTGCCGCCATCAGTGGACCTGCGTGCGCCTCCCTCGGTGGATTCAACTCTGTGGCGAACCTTGTGCGGCCGATTTTGGGGGCGGCGGGGTCGGAATGAGGATCCCGACCGTACGGGCCTCCTCGACAAAGTAGCGCCGGGCCACGCGTTGGACGTCCTCGGCCGTCACGCGTTGGATCCGTTCCAGGAACTGTTCAACGTGACGCCACCCCGCCCCGACCGTTTCGGCCTGACCGAGCAGCATGGCCTGGCGAAAGTTGGAATCCTGGCCGAAAATATAGGAAGCTTCGACCTGATTTTTCGCGCGCTGGAGCTCCTGCGCCGTCGGAAGAGTGGCCTGAAGCCGAGCCAGTTCCCGGTACAAGGCTTGCTCGACCCGTTCAACCTTCTGGCCGGGCTTCACCACCGCGTACAGGTAAAACAGTTCGGGGTCGGCTTGGAGCAAGCTATACTCTCCCCCTACGGCGAGCGCGATCTTCTGCTCGTACACCAGGCTTCGGTAGAGTCGCGAGCTCTTGCCGTTCGACAGGATGGACTCGAGGATCGTGAGGGGGTAGGAATCCTCGTGCGTATAGTTGGGCATGCGATAGCCCGCCATCACGAACGGCACCTGCGCTTCCCGCTTGACGATGATCCGCCGCTCCCCGCGCTGCTCGGGCTCGGTCACCGCCGGCGGGGGCGGGACCGGCTTGTTCGGGATGGGTTCAAACAGGCGCGTGATGGTGGGCAGCAGGGCGTCGGCCTTGAAGTCCCCCACCACGAGCAGGGTGGCGTTGTTCGGCACGTAATAGCTGTCGTAGTGACGTTTGAGGTCCTCGCGGGTCATCGCGTTCAGGTCGGGAAACCACCCGATGACCGGCCAGTGGTACGGGTGCATCAGAAACGCCTGGGCGAAGAGCGATTCAACCAGAAAGGCCTGCGGATCGTCCTCCGTGCGAAGACGCCGCTCTTCCTTGACCACTTCGCGCTCGAGCTGGAATTCCTTCTCATCGAGGAGCAAGCCTCGAAGCCGGTCGGCCTCCAGCTCCAGGCCCAGTTCCACCCGATCAGCCGCCAGATTTTCGAAATAGGCGGTGTAGTCCTGGCTCGTGAAGGCGTTGTCGTTCCCGCCGTTCTTGCGGATGGTGCGCGAGAAGGTCCCCTTCGGGTAGCGCTCGGTCCCCTTGAACATCATGTGCTCCAGCATGTGCGACAGTCCGGCCCGGCCCATGACCTCGTTGCGTGAGCCGACTCGGTACCAAATCTGGACGGTGACCACCGGCGCTTTCGGCACCTCCACCAGCAGCACCTTCATGCCGTTGGCCAGGATGGATTCCCGCACCGTTGAAGCCTGCACGGGAGTGCCGGGCCACAGGAACAGAACAAATGGGAGGACCAGGAGGGGAGTGCGGAGCCAGCGGCTCAGCGACATGCGCACGAACGCTCCGTGAGGGGGGCGCATGTCAGGCGCCCACCGGCGTCAAGATCGCGGCTTCCCGCCTCTCGGGAACCTGGCCGAGCTGACCGCAGGCGCCGAGGACATCGCGCCCCTTGCTCTTGCGGATGAAGGCGTGGAGGCCGGCCTTTCGCAGCACCGACTGGAAGCGCAGGACCGCAGACTCCTCCGGACGCCGGAACCCGGAGTCGGGGAATTCGTTGAAGGGAATCAGGTTGACTTTGCAGCGCATCCCGCTCAGGAGCTTCACCAGGCGCCTGGCGTCCTGCTCGGTGTCGTTGATCCCCGCCAACAGCACGTATTCGAAGGTGAGCCGCCGGCGGGGCGGCAAGGGATAGGCGCGGCAGGCGGCCAACAAGCTGTTCAGGGGATGCAACCGATTGATGGCCGGCATCAGCCGATCCCGCTGCGCGTTGGTCGTGGCGTTGAGCGAGACGGCCAGGTTGATTCCCAGGGTCGCCACCTCCTTGAGGCGGGGAGCCAGTCCCGCGGTGGACAAGGTAATCCGCCGCGCCGGAATCCCGACGCCCCACTGGGTGTCGGTCAACCGGGCGATCGCCTCCGTGACCCCGTCCAGATTGGCCAGCGGCTCACCCATCCCCATCAGAACGAGATTGGTCAGCCGCTCGCCGGTCTCGAGCCGGTCCTGCACCGTCAGGACCTGGTCCACGATTTCGTGCGCCTTGAGGTTTCGTTTCAGTCCCATCCGGCCGGTCAGGCAGAAGCCGCAATCGAGGGTACACCCGACCTGTGTGGAGAGGCAGAGGGTGAGCCGTCCATCCTCGGGGATGAGGACGCTTTCAACCATCAGGCCGTCTTCGAGGCGTGCCAGGAATTTCCGGGTTCCGTCGGCGGACGTCAGGACATGGCAATCGTGGAGCCGCTCGATCGTGGCCATTGTCCGGAGTCGGGCCCGTTCCGCTTGCGAAAGATCCGTCATCCGCTCAATGTCTCGGACCCGGCTCTGGTAGAGCCAACGGAAGATCTGTGGGGCTCGGTACCGCGGCCAGCCCAGGTCGCGCACCAACCGTTCGGCCGACTTCAGGTCGAGCTCTAGGAGGTTGGTGCCAGCCCCGTGCGGCGAAGCCGGTGGTCGTCCACTACGCGCCATGGCGCGAGCGTAACACAGCCGAAAAGCCCGTGACAAGGCATCGCGGGTACGACGCCTGCAATAGGATCACCGAGCAGGCTTTGCTATAATGACGCCTGTTGTAGGCAATCACCAGCGTGAGACCCATGTCCCGAATCCGCCTCGCACGACCATCGGTCGCTGTCCTGATCGGGTTCTCCCTGCCGCTTGCCGTCGTCTTCCTCCTGGGCTGCACGGTCGCGACCAGGGTTCTTGCGGCAAATGCTCCGCCTGACCCGCCCTGCGGGTCGGCGGAAGAGTGTTTCAGCGCCGTACGGGGTCAGATGGCGCAGGCCGGAGGCAGTGCGGTCGACCAAGAGAAGTCTCAGGCGATGGTCGACCGGCTTCGGGTGGTCATGGAGCAGTACCCGGGCTCCATCTGGGCGAAACGGGCGGGTCTGCTGATGGGCGTGCTCCTGGCCGAGCGCGACCCCGCCGAAGCCGTTCGTTTTCTCAAAGCCGCTCAGCGGGATCTTCCTCTCCTCGAAGACTATATCCGGTTCTGGATCGCGGGCTCCCTGCTGAAGCTGGGCGATGCGTCGCAAGCCGCGGCCCTGTTCGAGTTCATTCCGCAGGCCGTGCCCCACACGCTGCTCGTGAGTCAGGCCGCGTTTCGAGGCGGCGAGGCCTGGTATAAGGCGGGGCAATGCGCCGACGCGATCGGCCTACTCGACAGAGCGGTGTCCCTGGAGCCTCAGGATCCCGGCGCGCCACCCGCGCTGGTGAGCCTTGCGGACTGTCAGCTTCGCGAGAACCGTCCCGATGACGCCCTGGCCACGCTCAGACAGCTCTGGGTGCGGTACCCCAACACGCCCGAGGCGGGCGTCGCGATGGCTCAACTGAGCCGGAGCGTGAACGGTGAGGCTTGGCGCCCCATGCCCGACGACCTGTACGGGCGAGCCGTCTCCTTTCTCAACCTGTCGCTGCATGTTGAGGCGGTCGACGAGATGCAGAAGTTCCTGGTCGCGGCTCCGAACCATCCTCGCCGCAACGAGGCGAGGCTTAAACTCGGCCTGGCGCTCGTCCGGCTAAGGCGCTATGAGCAGGCCCGAGACATCTTCCAGGGGCTGGCCGCGGAGCGGATCGCAGAATCGGATGAGGCTGCCGTCTGGCTGGCGAGGATCTATCTGAGACAAGGGGATGGGGCACGCCTGCTCGCGCTCCGCCAGTCCTTCCCGAAGCTGTCTCTGTCCGACGAACAGAGGGGGGCGATTCTCTTGTTTGAGGGAACCTGGCTGGAGGACGGGGGCCGGTTTGATGAAGCGATTGCACGGTATCGTCAGGCCGCGCAGTCTCGTGAGAGTGCCGGGACCCGTGCGGACGCCCTCTGGCGAATCGGCTGGATCCGGTACCGGGCCGGGTCGTTCCGTGATGCGATCGAAACCTTTCAAGAGGTCTTGAACGGCAAGGAGGATGCGCAGTTCACTCCTCAGGTCCTGTACTGGATGGCGCGGGCGATGGAACCCCTCACGGACCGTGACGCGCCCGAGGTCTACCTCCGCCTGTGCCAGCGGTATGTCTACACGTACTACTGTCAGTTGGCGAGTGCTCGCGCCAAGGTGCCCTCGTCACTGTCGGCGTCCGGGGATGCCAGTTCACAGGCCGCCCCACTCCCGTCGGGGAACGGAAAAACCGAGGTGGGGCAGGACGTTCACTACCGGAAAGCGCTTGAGTTGAAAACCCTGGGGCTGGATCAGGACGCGGCCAGGGAGTTGGTCTCTCTGACGGATCGCTACGCCCGTGATCGCAGGATCCTGCTCGAGCTCTCGGCGCTGCTCAATGAAACCGGCGCCTATTATCCCGCCCTGCGGGTGGCCAGGCTCTACTTCCAAGATGCCCTGGAACGAGGAGGCGAGCCGGTCCCTCAGGTGTTATGGAACGTGGCCTATCCGACCGGCTATCTCTCCACGATCCGCGCCCACGCCGGCAGCCTGGTCGATCCCTACCTTGTGACTGCGATCATCCGTGAGGAAAGCCAGTACGATGCGCGAGCCGTGTCGCGCGTCGGCGCGGTGGGACTGATGCAGCTCATGCCGGGGACAGCCCAAACGGTAGCACGGCGACTGGGATTGCCCAACGTGATACGGGACGAGTTGTTCGACCAGGAAACGAACATCCGGCTTGGGATGGGGTATCTAAAGCAGCTGCTGCAGCAGTTTTCCGGGAATGTGATCCTGGCTGTGGCGGCCTACAACGCAGGACCGCCGGCCGTCTCGACGTGGGCCGCGAAGAACGGGGACAAGGAGCCGGACGAATTTGTCGAACTCATTCCCTACCAGGAAACCCGCCAGTACGTGAAACGCGTGCTCCGCAGCTATCGGGAATACCACCGCCTCGGACGTGGAACCTGCGACGCCCGTTCCCTTGACAAGGTCTGCTGAAGCTTCTATAGTTCGCCGCGATTTCTCCAGTCGAACTCGCGTGGCGAATTCACTCGGGACGGAGGCGGTGCATGGGTCTGGAGAAAATGGAGGCGCTGGAGGCCCGCGTGCAGGGGCTGTTGGAGATGATTCAGGACCTGAAACGCACGAATGCCGCGTTGCACGGAGATCTGCGGACGGCCCGAGAACGGCTGTCGAAGCAGTACGAGCTGACCCATCGATGGGCGGAGGATCGGTCCGATATCAAATCGAGGATCGAAAAGGTCTTGGGAGAATTGGAGTTCCTCGAATGCGTGGAGGACTCTAAGGAGGTGGCCCTTGACTAAGAACATTGAGATTGAGATCTACGGCCATCGGTATACCATCAAGGGCGATGCGGAGGAAGACTACATCAAACGTCTGGCCGCGTACGTCGATGAGCAGATGCGAGGGGTCGCCCAGGGGATGAAAACCGCCACCTTCGCCAAGCTGGCGTTGTTGGCGGCGATCAACATCACCGATCAGCTCTTTCAGGCCGAGCAGCTTCGGCGACAAGGCGAAGTGGACGTCGAGCGGCGGGCGCGTTGCCTGATGGAGTCGATCGAGGAACAGCTCCAGCCCTCACGCGTCCGATAACCGCGGGCTTGCATTGCCCTCGAGTATCTGATAGCGTACCGTTATTGATGGAGACATAGGGGAAGCAGGACAGAGTAAGTCGCGGTGGCGGTGACGACATCCAAGAGGCGAGCGTGAACGCCGGGGCTGACGGGCGGTCCTGAACTGAAAAAGCAAGTTCAATCGGCATTCGACTGGTGAAGGGCGCGCGGAGTGGTGGACCAAGTTGTTGCGCAGACCGTGTTGCGGCGAGAGGGTGCGGCTTCTCTTCGGGCGAGGCCGTGGGCGGAGAGGCGATGCGGGAACGCTCGCCTGCGGCCCGCGTGTCGTGAGCCGTGGGCGATGACCGAGCCCGGCCTGACCCCATCTCCCGCCAGAGAGCGGCGGTGACCCACACCGGTTGTCTCGTTCAAGACAGCGACGTTGTAGCCTCCTGAAGTAGTTCCTGCCTCTTGCCGGTCCCGCAGAGTCCGACCCTCGCCGCACAGGCTTGCATCCCGCTGATGACCTGCTCCTGCTGCCAGATTGTCCCGCACAAACACGATGACGCAGTCACGAAGGGGGTGAACACCATTCTTACGGACGTGGCCGTCTATATCATGGCAGGAATTCTAGGCGCGGTGGCAGGGATCGCGATGAACGAGGTGCTTCGCCGGCGGTCACTCGGAAGCCGTCGCAGTCAGGCTGAAGAGCAAGCCCGCGCGCTCGTTCAGGGAGCGGGACGGGAAGCGGACAATCTCGTGAGAGAGGCGAAACTCGAAGCGAAAGACTTGCTGTTACAGGCGCGGACCGAGCTGGAAAAGGAGCAGAAAGAAAAACGCTCGGAGCTGGGTTCCCTGGAGCATCGCCTGCTCCAACGCGAGGAGAACCTGGAACGGAAAACGGGGGCGGCGGAGAAACGCGACCTGGCGCTCGCCAAGCGCGAGGAGACGCTTGGCGCCAGGGAAGCGGCTTCTGAACAGGCCATCAAAGAGCACCGCCAGGCGCTGGAACGCATCACCGGGTTGACGGTCGAAGAGGCCAAGCGTCAGCTGGTCAGTGAAATCGAGAGTGAGGCCCGGTTCGCCGCGGCGGGCGCCGCGAAGCGGATTGTTGATGAAGCGAGGGAAAATGCCGAGCGGGAAGCCCGGGAGATCATCGCCAGATCGATTCAGCGGGTCACCAGGGATTATGTCGCGGAAGCGACGATTTCCGTGGTGCCGATTCCCAACGACGCGATGAAAGGCCGCATCATCGGCCGTGAAGGGCGCAACATTCGTGCGATCGAGGCCGCCACGGGCATTGATTTGATCATCGACGAGACCCCGGAAGCGGTCGTCGTCTCAGGGTTCGATCCGTTGCGCCGGGAGGTAGCCAAGGTGTCGCTGGAGCGGTTGATGCATGACGGCCGCATCCACCCCACCCGGATCGAGGAGATCGTCGAAAAGGTCAAGACCGACCTCGACAAGCTGATGGTGGAGGAAGCCGAGAAAATCATCTATGAGGTCGGACTGTCGGGCGTCCAACCGGAGCTCGTCAAGCTGCTCGGTCGGCTGAAGTACAGGACCAGCTACGGTCAAAACAACCTGTACCACGCCCGGGAAGCCGCGTTTATCTGCGGCACCATGGCCGCCGAGCTGGGGCTGGACGTGAAGCTGGCCAAACGCGGCGCGCTGCTCCATGACATCGGCAAGGCGGTGAGCCAGGAGGAAGAAGGACCGCATGCCTTGCTGGGCGCCGATCTGGCCAAACGCTACGGCGAATCGCCCAAGGTAGTGAACGCGATCGCAGCCCACCACGAACAGGTCGAGCCGATCTGCGTGGAGACCGTCCTGGTGGCGTCGTCGGAGGCCTTATCGGCAGCCAGGCCGGGGGCCCGCCGGGAGGCGCTCGAATCGTACGTGAAGCGGCTGGAGAAGTTGGAGTCGCTGGCGAGCGGGTTCCGGGGGGTGCAGAAGGCCTACGCCATCCAGGCCGGCCGCGAGATCCGAGTGATCGTCCGCCAGGATGAGCTGGATGACGACGAATCGTCCAAGCTCGCCCGCGAGCTCGTCAAGAAAATCGAGCAGGACCTGACCTATCCCGGTCAGATCAAGGTGACCGTGATCAGGGAGAGCCGCTTCGTGGATATCGCGAAATAAGGCGATGGGCAATCGGCGATGAAAGTTCTCTTCATCGGGGACATTATGGGCGAGCCGGGGCGCCGGGCGATCGCCCGGACGCTTCACAAGGTCGTGGCCCAGCACGCCGTGGATCTGGTGATCGGGAACGGGGAAAACGTGGCGGGGGGGTTCGGAATCACGCCGGAACTGGCCCATGAACTGTATGAGATGGGGCTCGCGGTCATCACGACCGGCAACCACGCCTGGGACAAGAAGGAGATCCTCGACTTCTTCCCGCAGGAGCCTCGCCTGCTGCGACCGGCGAATTATCCCGACGGCGTGCCGGGGCGGGGCAGCATCGTGGTGGAAACACCGGGCGGAGAACGTCTCGGTGTACTCCAGGTCATGGGGCGGGCCTTTATGCCGACGTTGGACTGTCCGTTCCAGGTGGCCCGCCGTGAGGTCGGGCGGCTCAAGACAGAAACCCGCGCCATCATCGTAGACATGCATGCGGAGGCCACGTCGGAGAAGATGGCGATGGGCCATTTCCTGGACGGAGACGTGGCGGCGGTTGTCGGGACCCATACGCACGTCCAGACCGCGGACGAGCAGATTCTTCCGAAAGGCACCGCGTACATCACCGATATCGGGATGACCGGACCGATTCATTCCGTGATCGGGATCAAGAAGGAAATCGCCATCGAGAAGTTTCTGACGGGGATGCCCCGTCGCTTCGAGGTCGCCTCCGGGCCGGCGGTGCTGAGCGCCGTGCTCCTGGAGCTGGATGGCGCGGTCGGGAAGGCCATCAGCATTCAGCGTTTCCGGATTCCGGACTGATCTCTGCCGGGAGGCCGCTCCTGCCTCCCTATTCCTTCAGACTCCTGAAGACTTGTGGGAGCGCACCCGCAACAGATTCTCACCGTTTCCGAGCTGACCCTCCTGGTCAGGGACCGGCTGGAACAGTCGTTCCCCGATATCTGGGTGGAGGGCGAAGTGTCCAATCTGCGAACCCCGTCCTCGGGGCATCTGTATTTCACCCTCAAGGATCAAAGCAGCCAGATCAGGGCCGTGCTGTTCAGGGCGGGGGCACAGCGTCTTCGGTTTGCCCTGCAGGAAGGCCTCCAGGTGATCGTCCGGGGGCGCCTGACGGTCTACGAGCCTCGTGGCGAGTATCAGGTGGTGCTCGACTACCTGGAGCCCAAAGGGATCGGCGCGCTCCAGATCGCGTTCGAGCAGTTGAAAGAGAAACTGGCGCGTGAGGGTCTGTTCGATCAGTCCCGGAAACGGCCGCTGCCATTTCTCCCCCGCCGGGTCGGCCTCGTCACCTCCGACTCGGGGGCGGCCATCCACGATATCCTGACCGTGCTGCGGCGGCGGTGCCCGATCCTGGGTGTGTTGATCTACCCGGTCCCCGTCCAAGGCGAGGGGGCGGCGCCGCGGATCGCGGAGGCGATTCGGGCCCTCGGCGCGTCCGGCGCGGTGGACGTGATGATCGTCGGACGGGGAGGCGGCTCACTGGAGGATCTCTGGTGCTTCAACGACGAGGTCGTGGTGCGGGCGATCGCGGACTCGGCGGTGCCGGTGGTGTCGGCCGTCGGCCATGAGATCGATTTCACGTTGGCGGATTTTGCGGCGGACTACCGCGCGCCGACGCCGTCGGCGGCGGCCGAGGCGGTCGCGCCGGTCCTCGACGATCTGGTCCGGGCTCTTCTGGACGCGGGAGTGCGCCAGGAGCGGGCGATCCAGATGCAGCTCACCCTGGCCCGGCATCGGGCTCAGGACCGGTCCGGGGCCCTGCCGGGCCTGATGCTGCGGGTCCAGCGCCATGCGCAGCATCTGGATGACTTGGCCGGCCGACTCGGGTCGTCGGTGAAGGAGTCGCTCGTGACCCTGCAGCAGCGTCTGACGGCCTGCCGACATGCGCTGGGGATGTACAGCCCCCTGGCCCGGGTCAAACGGGCCTTGGTCCTGGTGCCT
>Ga0209761_1002638_pt1 | contig 11767 bp, 9 predicted proteins | sample GraSoi013_1_40cm_4_FD_185818 | JGI IMG/M metagenome (GOLD analysis project Ga0209761, IMG submission 185818) | Grasslands soil microbial communities from the Angelo Coastal Reserve, California, USA - Sample 09_25_2013_1_40cm (SPAdes) (version 2) | ecosystem: Environmental > Terrestrial > Soil >... | reverse complement strand
GATGTCGTACAGGAGGACGACGAAGAACAGGCCGAAGAACAGGGCGAAACCGCCCATCGCGAAGTAGGCGATCGGGTCGAGATCCAGCAGGCTCGACGTACTCGAGGACACGATCCGTCCGACGAAGGCGCGGGTACTTCAATCCGGCGTCGTCAGAATCAGGAACGCGCGACGGATGCCGTCAGCGGGTCTCCGGCGGGATCGGATTCTCCGGAACGACCGGGATACGCGGCGTTTTCAGCGGCTCGCGGATGAACAACACGCCGGCCCCGGAGATTCCGATGAGGCCGAGGGCGATCACCGCGAACGCGATCGGCCCGAGCGCTTGCGTCAAGGCGCCGCCGAGGACCGGTCCGACGATGAGCCCGGATCCGAAGATGATCGAGTAGATGCCGAAGGTCGTTCCTGTGATGGCATGCTCGACGATGTCTCCCAGATACGCGAGCGCGGCGGGCGGGAACGTCCCGGCGCCGGCAGCGAGGACAACGATCAAGGGCCATCGCGAGACGAGTTGCCCCAGGTCCGGACGTCCCGGGCCCGTCGCGAGGGCCAGCAAGATCGCGAGGCCCCCGAAGCACGCGAGTCCGAGGCCCATGAACGGCCGGCGCAAGCGCACGCGGTCGGAGAGGCGGCCGCTCACCGCGAGCGACAACCCGAGGGGAATCCCGAGCGATGCGACGACGATCAGGAGTTGATTGGTCGTCGCGGACCCCTGGTTGCCGGCCCCGAGCAAATTGTCGGTGAAGGTGAGGACGTACCCGTACAGAGCGACGACGGGGATGTAGACCGGGAGGAGCCGCTGGATGTCCTTGTTCCGCAGGACCGTCCGCAGGAGCTCGATCGTCCCCCGCTGCAGCTCCGGGGTGAAGGGGGTTTCCCGGACTAGGAATTGCACCATGATGACGCTCACCGTGACGCCGAGGCCGCCCACCGCGAGGACGACCGCATCGGCGACTCCGAACGCATGGAGGGCCAGGAACGCCGCCCCGAAACCCGCGACGAGGCCGCCGAACGTCACGAGGTCGAAGAACGCCATGAGCTGGGCTCGGTTCGCGCGGTTCGAATGGTCGTTGATCATCGCGAGTGTCGACGCGACCTTTGCGGCCGCGCCGATTCCGAACATCGCGAAGAAGACCGCGACCAGATACGGCTGCACGTTCCCCGGGACCCCGGGTCCGATGCTCGGGATGAAGAGGAACACCGCCGCCGCCGTGAGGAGATGCGCGAACACGAGGATCCGCTTCCTCCCGATGCGGTCGCACAGCGTCCCGAGATAGCCGACGGTCGCGATTTCCGCAAGCGGGTAGACCGCGAAGAGGAGGCCGCGCCACAACGCGTCCCGCGGGTCGGGATACATCACGTGCTGCATCACGGCGACCCCGGCGAAGGCCGCAGCGCGCATGATGAACGTCGCGAAATACAGGAAGGAGAGGTTCCGGATGTCCCCCGGCCCGAGATTGAAGAATGTCGTCAGTCTGCGGGTCACGAATCCGGCCAAAGATGCGGCCTCGCGATCTCGATGGCGCACACGGACTCCCGCCGGAATAGGTTTGCGGTCCGGTTCGCGTCGGGCCTCTCGGAGTTACCGACCCGAAAACTCAGAGGGAAATTCTTAAGTAAGCCGACGATGCCTCGTCCCCCGAATCGGAGGCCTCTCCCTGTTCTGCAATCAGTGCGGTGGACGTATCGCGGACGGCTCGGTGTTCTGTAACCTTTGTGGCGCCAAGCAAGGCGTCGTCGCTCCGGCCCAAGTCGCCCCCGGTGTGCCGCCGGCTCCCGGCTATGCCGTCCCGGCTCCCGGCGTCCCGGGAGGGACGCCGATGGGCCAACCGTACAACCCGAACGCCCCCGTGCAGCCAGTCCGGGCTCCGGCGATGCCGCAATCCATGAAATGCAGCTCGTGCGGCGCGCCCTTGACCCCCGGGTCGGGCCTCGCCCTCGTGGTGTGCGCGTATTGCGGCGCCGTGACGACGATGGGCGCCGGCGGCGCGGCCGAAATGATCCAGAAGCACTACATGTTGGAAAACAAACTCTCGAACGAGTCCGCCCTCGAGGCGGGCGGGAAGTGGCTGAACAAAGGTCTCTTCCGCCGCAAGGTCGCGGAACGCTCGGACGTCGGTCAGGTCACGCTTCGCTACGTCCCGTACTGGATCGTCCCGACCTCCGTGGTCGCCGACTTCCAGGGGACGAAGAACGTCGGAACGGGCGCAGGCGTCGGCATGATGGCCCACGGCGATTCCGGCGCGAAGAAAGCCGCGGGGGCGGCGTTGTTCGCCCTCACGATGGCGGCCGCTGCCGCGGGCTCGCAGAACCGGAATCAGCCGGTCAACACGCAGCCGCAGGTCATCCGGGTCCGGGACCGGATCCAGATGCAGTACAACATCCCGATCGTCGCGGTCCGCGGCTACGTGAAGTACCAACCGGACGACGGATTCCAGTTCCAGCTGCAGAACAAGATGAACTTCGACAAGCGCCAGACCGGCGGCGTCGACGTGCAGAGCGGCGACGTCACGGAGGCGGAGGCGAAGTCCCAGGCCGCGGCGCTCGCCCACAAGTTCGCGGAGAAGCAGGCGAAGACGCGGGTCGACAACCTCGAGTCGATCCAGGTCTACCCGACGACGTACGACGGCGAGTTGCTGCACGCGCCCGTGTGGTTCATGGAGTACGCGCACAAGGGAAAGCAGATGTTCATCCTCGTCGACGGCTCGTCCGGCGGCGTGATGGACGGCGAGCGGCCCGGGTTCTCCCTGTGGTGAAACGCGGAACGCCCCCGGACTTCCATCGACACCCCTAAATACATATCCAGGCAAAACATAAGGTGAAACGCTCGGAGAAACCGAACATGCCCGACATCCGCGATCGAGTCGAACAAGACCGAGGACTGCTCAAGAAGATCCAGCTGGTGATCCCCGGCTACGCTGGCTACCGGCGGCGAGAGGACATCCGCGCGGCGGACAACTTGCTCCGCATCCAGCTGGCGAATCAGCTGAAGGGCGTCCGCGGGGAACTCGAGGACATCCGCGACGGCCTGGCGATGGACGGGAAGATCCAGGGCCTCCAGGGCATCGGTAACATCATCTTCACGGTCGAGGGCCTCGAGGCCAAGGTGCGCCACGCGGAAGGCGGGTATTCCGGCATCAGCGCGACGATCCAGATCAAGGAGACGGAACTCGACAAGCTCTATGAATACGACTACGCGATGCTCGACTCGCTCGACAAGGCCGCGGCGGTCGTCTCGATGATCCGGGACGCGGCCGACCCGAAGAGCTTCGACGCCTCCCTGAAGGCGTGCCGCGAGGCGATCGCGGGTTTCGAGGCCGCGTGGAAGAACCGCACGATGGCAGTGACCGGCATCCAGGTGAGGTGAGGACATGATCCCGATTTCATTCTTCTTCGGCGGTGCGCGGCGGACGGACCAGACGGCGGGACGGAAGGAAGGCATCATCGGCGCGATGACGGTCGCCTGGGACGACCAGTTCAAGCGACAGAACATCATGTGGAAAGTCCCGCGGAACATCCGGATGAACGACAACATCGTCGTCCGGGAAGACGAGATCGCAGTGTTCTACCGCGACGGGAAGGTCCTCGCGTATTTGGACCGCCCGGACCGGTACGCGCTCACGTCCCAGAACGTCGCGATCCTGGGCAAGCTCATCCAGGCCCTCTCCGGCGTCGTTCAGCAGGCGGAGGTCTACTACCTCCAGAAGCGCATCTTCGACGGGAAGTTCGGGACCCAGGAGGCGTTCCTGTTCCAGGACCCGGACTTCGACATGGTGCAGCTCCGCGCCTTCGGGGACTTCCGGTACCGGCTCAAGGACCCGGAGACGTTCATCAACCAGTTCGTGGGGACGTTCGGCGCGGCGACCTCCGCGGAAGTCGAGGACCGCATCAAGAACGAGCTCATGAAACAACTCAACGTCACGCTCGGCAAGATGAAGGCGAACGGCCTCAAGGTCGTCGACTTCGCGGCAAGCCTGAACGACATCGAACAAGGCACGCTCGCGAACTCGAAGCCTCACTTCGCGACCCTCGGCCTGGAGATCCTCCAGATCAGCGGCCTGAACATCCCGCTGCCGGAGACGATCAAGGAAGCCCTCGAGAAGATGGCGTCGGCGAAGGTGCTCGGCCGCACGAACGCGGCCGCGTACCAGCAGTTCGCCTTCGCGGACTCCATGAAGGCCGCGGCGTCGAACCCCTCGGGCGGCGCCGGCACCGGGGTCGGCCTCGGCGCGGGCATCGGCATGGGGTACGGGATGGCGTCCCAGATGCCCGGGATGATCGCGCAGCAGCAGCAGACCCAACAGCGGCCGTGCCCGAAGTGCGGCACGATGAACGCCGTGACGACGAAGTTCTGCGGGAACTGCGGTGCCGACACGACGGTCGCCGCCGGCAGCAAGCCGTGCATCAAGTGCGGAAAGATGGTCGGGCCCGGACAGAAATTCTGTCCGGAATGCGGCGCAGCTCAGACGCTCAAGTGCCCGGACGGCCACGAGGTCCCCGGCGGCATGAAGTTCTGCCCGGAGTGCGGCAAGCCGGTCGTCCAGAGCTGATTCCATGGAGCAACCCCCGGCCCCCGCTCCGAGCGGGCCCGCAGTGCCCAAGCTGTCGACGACGGTCCTCCTGGCGATGGGGGCGATCGCGACGATCGTCCTCGTGGCGATCTTCGCCTACATCCTGTTCGTCGCCCCGGCCCTCCGGATCGACGAGCGCCTCTGGTGGACCGGACTCGCGTCGATGGTCTTCGCCCTCGGGTTCTACATGATGTTCGCGGCAACGCACGACCGGATGATCGCGCGGCCCCTGGCCGGCGGCTTCTTCGTCGTCGGGGCGGGCAGCTTCTACGGCTCGATCTTCACGGGCGGCGCGAGCGACTTCGCGAAACTCATGTATCTCATCCTGCTGTCGATCCTCGTCATGATCGTCCTCGGGGCGATCTTCGTGATGGCGAAGGACGCGGAGAAGGACATGGTCCGCCGGGCCCAGCGCCGGTACATTCCCTGAGCGGATATTCGACTTCGCGTCTACCGCATCGCGCTTGACTGGATCTGGCGGAGGACATCTAGGTCGTTTCCTTCGACGGTCGGATCCAGCCAAGGAACGTGGCATCGTCATCGAGCAAGAACAGCTTGACACCCGCTCCATCCCCGACGATCTTCCCGGTGATCGGATCGCGGGCTACTCGGGTGATCCAATGGAAGTGACCCTCGACGGACCTCGCCCAGAGGAGTGGGAACACTTCAACTTCGGACCGAGAAGGTCTGACGGCGTAGATTACGGTTACGCGTCCGGCCCTCCAGGCGGCTTTTGTGAGGTCCGGACTCCATCCTTGGATTCCGTGGACGAGCGCGAGCAGATCGGGTATCCCCGCCATTACCTCGGGAAAATCAACTCGTCGAACACCGGCATCCCAATCACCGGGAAGGTCAACTTCTGCCAAGAGACCCGACTCATGAACAATCGGATCACCCGGTCGCCGTTTGGACCGACGCCCGATCGGCCTCAGAGACGTTGTATCGAAGAAGCTGAGCCGAAGGACCCCGCCTGGAGGCGCGAGTCTGATTTGGCGCCAGAGGAGAATCCGGTCTTCCGCGACCCTAAGTTCATAACAGTGCAGATCCGTCCGCAGGAGCACGGGCCCCATCAACGGCACGGCGTCCCGCAGCAACTTCTCCCACGCGGCGTCCCCGTTCGACGTCCAGTGCAGCCGGCTTTGACTGGGGCCCCGGAATATCTCGTAGGTCGTTCGGTCTAGGTTCATAGGCCCAGGCGCTTCGGCCAGCACCCGCTTCAATCGTCTCACTTCTTCAGCGGGAAGGAACACGCGGGGCTTGGTGGAGGTTACGACCGCCGCCCGCTTCTCGGACATGAGAAGGAAAGGAGATGCGAGTTGATATGCGTTGACGAAGCCGACGGACTCGCCGAACTGGCCGTCCCTCACACGAACTTGTAGATGTTCTGCGGGAGCCCGCCCTTCTTGATTTCCTCTTCCATCTCCTCGAGGACGAGGATGCGCTTGTACGTCGGCGGGTGGGTCCCGAAGAGCTCGTTCGCGCGGCGCCAATGGCTCTTCCGCTCCTGCTCGACCGCCTTTTGCAGTTCGTACGCGTCGAGTTGCCCGTCGCGGTCCAAATCGAAGCGGCTCATGCGGTCCTGCAGTTCTCGGTAGTCGTCCTCGGCCTTCACCGGGTCGCCGATCATGAACGCCCGAAGGCCCGACGGCTCCTCGTCGGGCCGGGCGAGCGACAGCCCGTACGCGATCTTCGTAAGGGCCGAGGCGAGCAAGTGCGGGTCTCGGGTCGCCGCGCCGCTGTACGCGTCGGCATAGTACTCCCGAGTGCGCGACAGGTAGAGGACCAGCAGTTGGGCCACGAGATAGACCGCATAGGAGACGATCGCGGATGCAATGATGATGACGTATGCTTGACCGGCGCCCTTCCCCCGCATCCGCACGTTCCCGCGAAGCGCCTCGAAGCCCAGGCGCGCAATCACGTACGCGATCAGGGGCACCGCGGACATCAGCGTCATGATGATCACGTCGCGATGCCGGAGATGGCCGATCTCGTGCGCGAGCACCGCGCGGATCTCGTCCTGGTTGAGCCGCTCCAGGAGGCCCTGCGTGATGACGAGTTCCGCCGAGGAGATCGTCCGGCCGAACACAAACGCGTTCGGTGAAGCGTCCCCGCTCTCCCAGATTTTCGGCGTCGGGACGCCGGCCTGTCGCGCGAGTTCCACGACGGTCTGATAGACCCACGGATTCGACTCGGCGGTGATCGGCCGTCGATCGCGAATCGCCCACCGGACAATTGCGGGTGAGATCAGCCACTGGAAGAAAATGAAGAGGACCGCCAGGCCGACGACGATCGCGAACGCGCCCGGGAACGCGTTTGTCTGCAGCGCGTAGTCCGCGATCGCGAGGATGACCAGTAGCAGGAGGGACAGGAGCGTGAAAAGCAGGATGACGGTCAGGAGACTGCCGCGTCGCAGGGCGCTGAGACTTCCCACGAAGCCTCTATATTCGACCTCCCCATGAGCGTTGTGTCGGCATGCCCGAGCTCGTCACGTCGATCAACTGCCCGAAGTGCGGCGGACCGCTGAACCTGACTACAGGCGAAGTGATTGTGACGTGTCCGTACTGCGGCACGGCCTCGCGCATCCGCGGCGACAAGCCATTCGTCCTGACACACTCGATGCTCACGGCCCGCATGGACCGCGACGGCGCCTTGCGGGCGATTCAGGGTTGGATGGAGGGCGGGGTCATGAAGCCGGACGACCTGCGCCGGGCCGCGTGGATCACATCGCTCGAATGCGTCTACCTGCCGTTCTATGTGTTCGAAGTCGACGCGACGACCGCCTATGCCGGCGTCCTCACGCGCACCGGGACGAACGAAAAGCGGAGTGGGGACCTTCGCCGGGACTATTTCTGGAAAATCCTTGGCCGCCGATCCGGCGACTTCCCGACGCGGGACTACAAGCTGCCGCTCGGACTCAAGGTGCCCTTCGACACCGGCGGCATGGTGCGCGACTCCCGCTTCCTGAACGCGGAGGTCGACGAGGACGAGGCGGAGCGCCTCACCCGGGAGGACGTCGACGGCCATCAGCGGGAGTTGCTGAAGGATCTCATCGACGTGATCGAAGATGCCCGCACACAAGTCGACCTGAAGGATTCGGAATTCCTTCACGCCCCGATCTGGTTCTCGACCTACGAGTACCGAACCCGGTCGTACACGATCCTCCTCGATGCGGCGTCCGGAGAGGTCGTGCGTGGGGACATCCCCGCTCCGAGCGGCGGCTTCGGCGAATTCCTGAAAGGCGCGGGCCGCGACATGTTCCGAGGCTGATTACGTTCCGTCCTCGGACGACTCGAGGTTCTCATAATCCGCGAGGTACGCCCCGCAGTTCGGGCACATCTCGTCGTCCGCGTCGATTTCCCACCCGCACTCGGGGCAGTGAACCATCCGGAGGCCCGGGGCTCGATACGGACATACGGGGTATAAAATCAAGACGGATTCGCGGTCAGAAATCCTCGACGGTGGTCTGGCCTTTCTTCGACGCGCGTCGATGCGGTTCCGGAAGCGGGGGCGGCTCGCGGGCCTGCTCTCGCAACGCCTCGATCCGCCGCTCCGGTGCCGCCGCGACGAACGTCTCCCCGCCCGGCTCTCCGACGAAGATCTTCTGTTTCAACTCCTTCCGAAGGCGGTCGAGCTCCACATGCATCTTCCGTTCCTTGCGGCGGGCGCTGTACAGGTAGGCCTCGTCCCGCGTATCTTTCGTCACGAGCATGATTACGCGGCCCGCGGCGCTGCGTCCCGTCCGGCCGCGCCTCTGAATTGTGCGGATCTCGGAGGGCACCGGCTCGTAGAACACGACCAGATCGACCTGCGGGATGTCGAGTCCCTCCTCGCCGATCGAGGTGGCGACGAGGACGTTCACCTCTCCGGCGCGGAACTTCTCCAGGATGTCGACTTGCTCCTTCTGCGAGAGGCCGATGTCCTCTCCGCGGGACGCCTGACCGACGAATCGCATCGGCTGCACGCTCGGGATGCGCGCGAGTTCCTGCGTGATCCGGTCCGCGGTCTGGCGGTAGTGGGCGAAGACGATGATCTTGGAGTCCGGTTTCTCCATGAACTGCTTGCGGACGATCCAGCCGGTCTTCGCGAGTTTCGGGTGCTCGACCTCCGTGGCCTCGGCGAGTTGGATCGCCTCGCGGACCTTTGCGTGCTTCAGGAATTGGACGTCGGCCTTCGTTTTCGAATCCTTCTCCATGTTCCCGAAGTACAAGCGGAGGGAGCCGAGCCCCTGGGTTTCCGCGAGCTCGATCGCATGGTCCGCCTTCATCGCGATCGCCTGCGCGGTCATCGCGCCGTAGAGCCGGCCGTCCTTGACGCCGGAATCGAGACGCGCGCGGGCTTCGTTTCCGACGGCCAGGAGGTCCTTGCGTGTGAGTCTCGCTTTGCCGGCGAGGAATCCGAGCTTCTTCAGTCGCGCGACTTGTTCGTCGACGACGGTCTGCAGGAGCTTTCGGATCTCCTTGGATACATCCGGCGCCTCCACCGGAATCCGCTCGATCCGCAGTTCGTGCTGGTACGGCACGACATCCGGGTCGTACTCCGTCCGGATCTCAACCGCGGTGATGCCGAGGTTCCCGCACACCTCGAGGATCTTCTCCGCAGAGGAGCCGGGGGACGCGGTCATCCCTAGGACGAGCCGACCGGGGACGTCCTTGTACGCCGCGGCGACGTCGACGTACGCGTAGTCGCCGACCGCACGATGGGCTTCGTCGAAGACGATCAGGCTGACGTCGTCCAGGGAGATGCGTTCCGCCCGCAGGTCGTTCCGGATGACTTGCGGCGTCGAGACGATGATCTTGTTCTCCCGCCACAGCAGTTCCCGGTCCTCCGGGGCGGTCGCCTCGCCGGTGAACAGCGTGATGCGGTCGACGACGAGGACGTTTCGCATCGAGGCGGCGTGCTGCTCGACGAGCGGCTTCGTCGGGGCGAGGAAGAGGATCCGACCGCCCCGCTGCCGGAGGACCTCCGCGATCACCATCGCGGCGATGACGGTCTTGCCCATGCCCGTCGGCAAGACCACGAGCGTCGATCGTTCGAGGCACGCGCGGGCGATGTTCACTTGGTACGCGCGTTCCTCCACGGCCCCGCGACGGAGGAGCTCGTGCGTGACGAACACGGCGGTCGAACGACGAGATGTGCGAATAACCTTTTCCGTCACGTGGGCGGACGCCGGGTACGTCGCCTCCACAACAGGAACCCGACGAGGGCCACCGCGACGCCTAGGATTCCGGCGATGGCCGCGACGATGACGAAGCCGCCGCTCGACTCTCCAAGGACCACGACGGTGATTGTTGCCGAAGCATTCGCGTTCATCGGTCCCGCCGTGTGTATCGTTGCGATATAGGAGCCCGGGGCGGCGCCAGGCGGCACGAGGATTGCGAGGTCGACGACCGCTTGGCGATCCGGCCCAACGACGACCGACCGACTCGCGAGGGTCGGGAGTCCGCCGGGAGGCGCGAACAACGCCACCGACCCGACCGGGACCGACGCGTTCACGAGGAACGAATCTTCGAAGTCCCCCACGTTCGCGACCTTGAGCCTCGCAGAAGCGAACGTCCCCGCGATGGCGTCCGCGGCGATGGACGGCGGCAGCAGGACGACGGCGTGGGTGAGCCCTCGGGCCGCGATGGCTACGTCGTCAATCCACCAGCCGCCGCGGCCCGGCATATCGCCGGCGGTCGCATTGAACCGTAGTTGCATGGTCGTCGGAAGCACGGGAGGGGCGAGCGGGATGGATACGCCCTCCCACTGCAACGATCTCTCGGAGTACGTCGCGAGGACCGCCCACGGTCCGGCGCCGTAGCGCACCTCGACCGTCGTCCGAGAGTTTCCGGGCGCCCCCGAATCCGTTGCATTTGAGAAATCGAAGCGATGATAGAAGATGAGGTAGGCCGATCCCGTCACGTTGATGGTGGCGGACGTGAGGGCGCGCCACGCCGGGTTCGCGGGAGTCAGCGTGGTGTTGGACGCGTAACCGAACCTCCAGGCGAACGAACCTCCGTGGGCCGATCCGTTTGCTGCGGACGCGCTCAGGAGCGACCATTCCGGATTGTCGTCCGGCGCGCCGCTGACCGTCCAGTTCCCGTTGCCCGCCTCCATGTCGTCCCGGAACGCGAAGGCATTCGTCGACACATGGACGATTCGCTCATCGTCGGAGGCGATCGCGTCTCCCGGAATCGAGGCGGCCGCGTCGATCAGGTAGCGCCCGAGGGCGGTCGCGGGGAAGCTGACGTTCACGAGGGCCGTCTCTCCAAAGGCGAGTGCGACCGTTCGGTTCTCCTGGAAAACGAGGTTTGCGGGCGACATCTCATCCCGGTAGACACGGATGAAGAGGCGGGCGTCTACGGAGGTCGCGCCCTCGTTCCGCACGACGAGACGCGCCGTCACGGACGCGCCGAGAGGCACCATCGAATGGGCACGGATCTCCTGTACCGCGATGTCCCTCGGCACGGAGTAGACGATCGTGGCCGTCATCGGATCCCCGATGGCGGAGATGTCCCGCACTCGCCATTTCGTCGGAATGGGACCGTATGCGAAGCTACTCGGATTCGTGTCGGGCCCGAATCCCACGGCGGTGTCGTGCCACGGATCGCCCGCATCCGTCGGGCGATCCCCGTTCACGCCCTCATCCATTTCCTCGAGGTCGAGGAGGCGGTGTGCGTCGTCGGTGTTGTTCGGACGGGAGTCATCGACGTGCCAGATCAGCAGGCCGTGAGCCGGCAGCGCGGCATCGAAGTCGATTGGCTCGCGGTTCTCGATCAGGAAGTACTCGGACGGAGACACCACCGTGGGCAGCCGATAGGCAAAGGCATGTGTCTCGATTGCCGGGATCGGCGCGTCCGCCGCGAAGTCGATCGGGCCGGACATCGGCGTGAGCCATCCAAGCCGGATCTTCGACCAGGCGCTGAACATGGCGGGACTGGAGCCCCGCGGCGCCCCGTTCCACGCGCCCTGGGACATGACGTCCCAGATGCCCGCCCCGTCCGAGCTGTAGTCCGTGTCGTAGAGGTCCGGAAGCCCGAGGTCGTGGCCGAACTCATGGACCGACACGCCAAGCGGCGAGTCTTCGCTGACCATCGTATAACCGGACACCTGAACCCCATCCACGATGAGCGATGGCCCGCCGACGACCCAGGAGTGGGACCAGATCAGGTCCGTTTGATTCGCGTGACTCTCCTGTCCCGCTCCCGCATGGACGA
>Ga0209761_1002631_pt1 | contig 11787 bp, 8 predicted proteins | sample GraSoi013_1_40cm_4_FD_185818 | JGI IMG/M metagenome (GOLD analysis project Ga0209761, IMG submission 185818) | Grasslands soil microbial communities from the Angelo Coastal Reserve, California, USA - Sample 09_25_2013_1_40cm (SPAdes) (version 2) | ecosystem: Environmental > Terrestrial > Soil >... | reverse complement strand
CGACGCCGGCCTCCATGGCTCGCGGACCCGCCGCCGGCGCGAGCCCACGTTCGCATCTATAATGCAGGCCGCTGCGCGGTCCCCGCCCGGAGTGTCGCCCGTACCCGCGCACGCGAAAGGAGCACCGACCACGATGACTCTCGCTGACCGCGTTGCGATCGTCACAGGAGCCGGAAACGGTATCGGGAGCGCGACGGCCCTGGCGCTGGCTCGGGCTGGCGCTCACGTCGCGGTGGTTGACATCGACAAGGCCGCGGCCGAGAAGACCGCGGCCGACGTCACCGCGCTCGGGCGCCGCAGTCTGGCGCTCGGCACCGACGTCGGCGACGTCGCCAGCATCGACAAGATGGTTGGCCAGGTCGCCGACGCCTTCGGCCGCATCGACACGCTCGTCAACAACGCCGGCGTCACGCGCCGCGCCTACATCATGGATCTCACCGAAGCCGACTGGGACCGCATCATGCGCGTCAACGGCAAGGGCGTCTTCTTCTGCCTTCAGCGCGTGGCGCGCGAGATGATTCCCCGCCGGAGCGGTGTGATCGTCAACATCGCGTCCATCGCCGGGAAGGGCTACGCGGGCGCGTCCAACGCCATCTACGCCGGCAGCAAGGCGGCCGTGATCGGCATGACGCGCATGGCCGCGCTCCAGCTCGCCCGTCACAACATCAACGTCAACGCGATCTGCCCGGGCACCACCGTGACCGCGTTGTCGAACGACAACCTGAGATCCCGCGCCCGCGAGGAGGGCCTGACCGTCGAGGAGATGGAGCGCCGGCGGAACGCCGGCATCCCACTCGGTCGGCCCAATGACCCCGAGGACATCGCCGCGCTCGCGGTCTTCCTGGCTTCGCCGAGCGCGCGAAACATCACCGGGCAGTCGTTTAACGTCGACGGCGGGATCATCTTCGACTGATGCGCTGGCGAATAGGGAGCACGCCGGCGGTCTAGCGTGTCTCCGGGCCTGCAGGGATACGAGGGCCATCCGCGCAATCAGGGCGGAATGGTCCCAGCGGGAGCCAGTCCGCAGCCGAACCCGTAACTGCCGGTAGGCTCGGCGAGAACGTCTGATACGCCCGTGGCTTTCCCCACACCTTAGGGGTATTTCCCCCCGTCGATTTAAGGGATCTACCTCATTTGTTCTTCGTCCCCAGCAACCTACGGTGAGGCGTCCCGATCAGGGTGACGCCGGCCAGTAACGCTGACCACAGCTCAAAATGAAAGGGGGTGAAGAGATGGATCTGAAGCTCAAGATCGAGGAACTGGAGCAGCGAATCGCGCCTAGCGTGACTGTGGACGTCTCGGGCATCACTGGCGACAAGAACCACGTGAATGCCAACGGGAATAACCACGTGAATGTCAACGGCAACCACATCAACGCCCATAACCTCGTTTAGACTCCCAGCGGAGGTGTGATACGTTCGCGGAGCGAGGAAAGGCCACGGGGGGCTCCGTGGCCTTCCCTCATTCCCGAGCCATGGACGGCGTATGGTGCTGACGTACGAGCGCCCCAAACTCCGAAGCGATCTGCGCGTGAGCCCACAGGGCGTGGCAGAAGGCGCCACCTTCGTCGTCAAAGATCCTGCGACCGGGCGGTTCTTTCGTCTGAGGCAGGCGGAGCAGTTCATCGCCCAGCAACTCGACGGCTCAGCTCCCCTCGATGTCATCCCGCAGAGGTTCGAACAGAAGTTTGGTGCTCCCCTTGCTCCCGAAACCTTGAGAGAGTTCGTCGAGTACCTCCGACGGCTCGGCCTCTTGGAGACGGAGGGTCCCAGGGCGGAGCCGCGGGCCGACCCGCGCCGAACGTTTCGCGGGAATCTCCTTTACCTGAGGCTGAAGGCCTTCGACCCCGATCGCCTCCTTGACCGCCTGGTCAAGAAGGTGGGGTTCTTCTTCACGCCCTCCTTCCTGGTCTTCTCGGCGGCCCTCATCTTCTTCGCGTTCGCCATCATTATCGTCAATTCGGGCGAGATCGGGCGGGCCCTCATCAACCTCTACCGGTTTCAGATCCTCCTCGTGGCTTGGCTGACCATTTTCGCCGTCACCACCGCCCACGAGTTCGCCCACGGCCTCACGTGCAAGCGGTTCGGCGGGGAAGTCCACGAAATGGGCGGCCTCCTCATTTACTTGCAGCTCGCCTTCTACTGCAACGTGAGCGACACGTGGCTTTTTCCAGAGAAGTCCAAGCGGTTATGGGTGACCTTCGCCGGGCCCTATTTCGAGATTTTTCTCTGGGCCGTGGCCGTTCTCACCTGGCGCGTCACGATCCCGGAGACCTGGCTCAGTTCACTGGCGTTGGTGGTGATCGCGACCTCGGGGATCAAACTCCTGATCAACCTCAACCCTCTGATCAAGCTGGATGGCTATTACCTCTTGAGCGACTATCTGGAGGTCCCGAACCTGAGACAGAAGTCCTTCAGCTACTTAGCAGCGCGACTCGGACAGCTGTGGGGATCGGCGACCCGGGGGATCGAAGAGGGGACTCGCCGTGAGCGACGGATCTACCTCGTGTACGGCCTGCTGGCTGGCGCCTACTCCTTGTGGCTCCTCGGCTTCGTCGTGCTGCAGCTCGGCCAGTTCCTGGTCGGGCAGTATCAGGCCCTCGGATTCATCCTCTTCACCGGGCTCGTCGCGCTCGTGTGTCGACATCCGCTCGCCAGGGCGACCCGCAAGATTCCCATCCTCTTCGGGCCCGGGATGTGGGGCGCCGGCTCGTTGAAGCGCCGGGCGAAGACCCTCGCACTGGTGGCGGCCGCGGCCGTTGCCCTCTTCCTCTTCCGGACGGAGTTGACCGTCTCCGGCGAGTTCAAGATCCTTCCCATGCACAACGCCGACGTGCGGGCGGAGGTCGAAGGCATCATCGAGTCCGTCCACGCCGAAGAGGGCGACGTGGTCGCCAAGGGCGCGCTCATCGCCCGTCTCTCCGCGCGCGACTCCGCATCGGAGCTTCGAAAGACCGAGGCCGAGATCGGCGAAAAACAGGCGAAGCTCAAGATGCTCGTGGCCGGACCGCGGCGGGAGGAGATCGCGCTCGCGCGAGATGCCGTCGTCACGGCGACGACGCGAGTCGAGCACGCGCGAAACCGTTACGCCGAGGCCGAGCGCATGCGCGTCGAGATGCGTTCCCGATCGGCGGCGAGCGTCGAGAAGGCTCGCGAGCGGCTCAGCTACGGGCAGCAATTGCTGGACATGCACCAAACGCTCTTTCAGCGAGAGCTGATCGCCAGGAAACAGCTCATCGAAGCCGAGGAGTCGGCGGCCGTCAGGAAGAAGGAGCTGGAGGAGGCCCAGGCGGAGCTGAAGCTCGTGCTGGCCGACGACCTCGCCGAGCCCAGGAAAGTGCTGGCCGTCGCCGAGAAGGAGTTACTCGAGTCGGAGGCGAAGCTCAACATCCTCCTGGCGGGGAGCCGGCCGGAGGAGGTCGAGGCCACGCGGGCGGAAGTGGAGCGGCTGGAGACGCAGCGACGCTACCGAGCGGAGCAGCTCCAGCTCGCGACGGTGATGAGCCCCATCGCTGGCGTCGTCACCACGCCGAAGCTCAGAGAGAAGGTCGGCCGACACGTCAGCAAGGGCGACCTCATCGCCGAAGTCCAGGAGCTGAGGACCGTCACCGTGGAGATCGCCATCCCCGAGGGCGAGATCGGCGATGTGAAGGTCGGGCAGCCCGTCGTGGTCAAGGCCCGGGCCTATCCTGAACGACGTTTCCGAGGCGTGGTCACAGCCATCGGCGCCGCCGCCACCAAGGAGGACGGCCGCAGCATCGTCAAGGTCACCACCGTCATCGACAACGCCCAGAACATGCTCAAGGCCGAGCTGACGGGAAACGCCAAGATCCGCGGCGACCGGCAGCCGCTGTTCGACCTCATGACCCGCCGGCTCGCCCGCTATATTCGGGTCGAGTTCTGGTCCTGGTGGTAAGGCTGGCCCGGGAGCGACGGTGGGTAGGGCCCGGACCCAGACTCATCCAGAGTTTATCCGGCCGAACCGCGGTACCGGTGTTTGGCCATGAACTCGTATAGGACATTCAGCGCTCGACGTTTGCAGAGAAGGCGTTCGGTCGGCTAACCGTAATCGGCAAGTACGTACACGATGTCGAGGTCATTCGGATCGCGTTTGCAACATCGAAGTAGATCTGCGGCGGCCGAACTCCGGAGCGCTGCGAAGCGAAATCGATCCAGCCTGTCTCTCCTGAGGATGCGCCGGCTCAGACGATTGCAGAGACCGCAGACGCCGTCGTAAAGAACAAGATGCTCCACACGCGCACCCCATCCGTTACCGGGGATTCCAATGAGCGCCCAAACGACCCCGCCAGGAAGGGCCGATGAAAGAGCCTCGGCCGGCGCTCGGCGGCCGCTATTCGGATATAGGGTCCCGGATTTCGATCGGATCGTTCTCGGTGCTCGCAGTGATGGTGTTAAGCGTTCTCGGGCCCAACATCGCTCTCTTTCTCGATCACCGGGAGCATGTGGGTGACCGATTGTCTGGCGGGCGAGTATCATACTGCCCCTGTGGCTGCGCGCTACCCCGCCCGGCCCTTCCCCGGAGGGAGACATGGCCAAGCAGGGATTCCGTGTCATGGACAGCGACCTCCACGTGATCGAGCCCCGGACCCTGTGGGAAGACTACCTCGACCCGAAATTCCGCGGCCGCATCGTGACCGTGCCGGGCGATTACGGATCGGTGCGGGCTCACATCGACGGCAAGGTCCTGCCGCCCTTTGCGGACCGGCCTGAGCGAGAACGGGCGTGGTCACTCCGCATGCGCCGCCCCGGGACGGAGCGCCTGCATCGCGGCACACTCGCCAAGGAGGCGCTCGAGGCCATGGACGTCGAGGGCATCGACGTCGGCATTCTGTTCAGGACGTGGGCGACGCAGGCGATCAACATCGATGGCCTCGAGCCCGCCTTCGCCGCGGCGATGAGCCGCGCGTGGAACCGCTGGATCGGAGACTTCTGCCAGGAGAGTCCCGAGCGGCTCAAGGGCTCGGCGCTGATCCCGCTGCAGGACATCGACCTGGCGGTGGCCGAAGCGCGCTTCGCTGTCCACGACCTCGACGCCACCACGCTCGTGCTCCCGTCTCACATGATCAACGGCCGTCCCATCTACGATCGCTACTACGATCCCCTGTGGGCCGCCGCGCAGGAGATGGACGTCGCCGTATCCTTCCACGGCAACCATGCCGTGTACTCCGAGCACCTCGCCAAGAGGTATCTGGACAATCTCGTCCTCAGCCACGCGTGCGCGCAGCCCGTCGAGATGATGCTGACGCTGGGAGCGGTCGTGACGGGTGGTGTGCTCTCGCGCTTCCCCGGATTGCGGATGGCGTTCCTGGAGGGCAACTGCAGCTGGCTGCCGTGGTGGCTGTGGGCGCTCGACGAGCGGTGGGAGGCGTGGGGCGATCGCGAGTTGTTCCAGCAGGACGCCAAGCCATCGGAGCTGTTCCGGCGCCAGTGTTTCGTCTCCGTCGAGCCTGAAGAGGAGCTGTGCAAGCACGTCGTGACCGAGGTGGGTGACGACAACCTGGTGCTCTCCACCGATTGGCCGCACGACGACTCGCGCTTCCCGCACGCTCTCGACGCGTTCCTCGGCCAGGCGAGTCTGTCGCAAGCGACCAAGCGCAAGGTTCTCTGGGACAACACCGCGCGGCTCTACAAACTCTCGGGACGGGGCAGCTGACCGCGCGCATTGTCTTTGCGGCTGGCCGGCGCTAGCATCCAGCCGCAACACGTACACACCCAAGGGCGAGAGGGGAACGATGCCGAACCACTCGGTCCTGATCGTGGGCGCGGGAATCTCCGGGATGCGAGCGGCCCTGGCCGCGAAGGAACGGGGAAGTGATGTCGCGCTGATCTCGAAAGTCCATCCCCTGCGGACCCACGCGGGGACCAGCCAGGGGGGAATCAACGCCGCCGTACGCGAGGAGGACAGCGCGGCGCTTCACGCGGAGGACACGGTCAAGGGCGGCGACTATCTGGCTGACCAGAACGTCGTCGAGCTTCTCACCGCCACGGCACCGCGCGCGGTGATCACGCTGGACCACTGGGGCGTCCCATTCAACCGGAATGGAAACGGCCGTCTCGATTCCAGACGCCTCTGTGGAGCCACTCACCCGCGCGCGTGCTTCGTCGATGACATGACCGGCCACGCGATCCTTCAGGTCCTCCACGAGCAACTCCTCAAGGCGGGCATTCGCACCTACGAGGAGTGGGTGGTGACGAGACTGCTCCTGGATGACGGGGCGTGCGTCGGAGTCGTGGCGCTCGAGCTGGCCTCTGGCAAGGTCGAAGCCTTTGTAGCGAACGCCGTAGTGCTCGCAACCGGGGGGTGTGCGCGGGTCTACGAGCCAACGGGCGCGGCGTACGGAGTCACGGGAGACGGCATCGCACTGGCGTACCGAGCGGGCGCCCCGCTGATGGACATGGAAATGGTTCAGTTCCATCCGCTCGGGATCAAGGGAAGCGGGATGATCCTGACGGAGGCACTCCTCGGGCTGGGAGGATATCTGGCCAATGGCAGCGGGGAGCGATTCGCTCTGAAGCACGCGCCCGCCGTCGGCGAGCGAGCGCCACGCGACATCGTGGCCCGCGCCGCTGAAGAAGAAATTGTGAGCGGTCGGGCTGAGTTCGTCGCGCTCGATCTGCGCCACCTCGACGGCGACGACTTGAAGCGCCGCCTTTCCCTGACCAGTCACGTCATCAAGACGCAGGCCGGAGTCGATCCGGCGAAGGAAACCGTTCCCGTGCGTCCGGTGGCGCACCGCACGATGGGCGGACTTCAAGTTAGCCCCGATGGCGCCACCGGCGTGGCGGGACTCTTCGCAACGGGAGGATGCGCGGCCACCGGCGTCCATGGCGCCAACGGGCTCGGGGGTAACTGGCTCCTGGAGGCCTTGGTGTTCGGCGAGCGAGCCGGGCTGGCGGCGGCCCAGAAGGAGCCGCCGTCCGCGAAGGGGATCGAAGCGCAACTGGAGGACGAACGGCGCCGGATCGCCGGACTCGGGGACCGACCGGCGGGTGCGGAGAGAGCGGGAGCCATTCGAAGCGAGCTGGGACGCCTGATGCGCCGGCACGTCGGCCCCTTGCGGGACGCGTCCGGCCTCAAGGAGGCCGCGAACAAAATCAGCGAACTGTCGGCGCGGTACCGGCGGGTCGGTGTCATGAACAAGGGGCAGCGCTACAACTACGAGCTGGCGGCGTTCCTGGAGCTGGAGTCGTTGCTGACCGTCGGTGGAGTCATCGTGGCTGCCGCGGGCTTCAGAGACGAGAGCCGAGGCGCCCACCGCCGCCAGGACCGCCCGACCCGGGATGACGCCCGGTGGCTCGCGCATACCGTCGCGTCCTTCCGACCCGATGGCCCCGCGATGACCTCGAAGCCGGTCGTGATCACCAAATGGAAGCCGGAAGGGAGACGCTACTGATGCAAGCGACATTCAAGGTCCATCGGTACGACCCTGAAGCGGGCGGGAAACCGACCTCCCAACCGTACACGCTCGATCTCCCTGAAGATGCGACGGTCCTGGACGGCCTCTTCAAGATCCGGGAGGAGCTGGACGGGACGCTCGCCTTCCGGGCCTCGTGCAACCGAGGGTTCTGTGGCGAGTGCACCCTCCGGATCAACCGTGGTGGCCGGCTCGCGTGCATGACCCGCGTGGCCACCGCCAAGAACAAAGACGGCGAGATCACGGTGGAGCCGACTCGCTTCGTGCGCGTGCTCAAGGACCTCGTCTACGACGTGGACCGGCAGCTCTGGCAGAAGATCAAGGCGGTGGAACCGTGGCTCCAGCCGAACGGCGGCGTCCAGCCGGAACACGAGCACATCATTCCCGACGAACAACTTCGGGCCGTCCGGAACGCGATGAAGTGTTACTACTGCGGGCTCTGCGACGAAGGGTGCAGCGTCATCCCGTTCGACAACACCTTCCTGGGCCCCACGGCGCTCACCAAGGCGTACCGCTTCATCGCGGATCCCCGTGATCACGCCCAGGCTCATCGCCTGCGGCTGGTCGGCGAGCCCAAAGGGATGTGGGACTGCGTTCACTGCTACGAGGCGGACGAGCACTGCCCGCGAGGCATTGACCCGACCGCGCGGATCATCGACATCCGTGAGAAGGCGGTCGCCATGGGCGTCAAGTCGGGCGCCACGAATCCGCAAGTTGCCCGTCACTACGACAGCTTCGCCGCCTCGGTGAAGAAGACCGGGTGGCTCGACGAGGGACGGCTGGCGCTGGAGACCTGGGGCATGCGGCGGATCATCGGGCTCCTGCCCGTCGCCTGGCGGGCGTTCCGGCGAGGGAAGCTGCCGATTCCCTATCGTCATCCCAAGCGGCCGGGGGCCGAGAGGATCAGACGAATCTTCGAGAAGGCCGAGAGGAGACCATCATGAAGGTCGCCTTCTATCCCGGGTGCGTGTCACGGGGCGGCTGCCCCGAGCTCTATCCGTCCGCCGTCAAGGTGGCGGCGCAGTTGGGCCTCGAGCTCGAGGAGCTGACCGACGTCGGGTGCAACGGCGCCGGCGTGCTCAGCCGGGAGGTCTCCGATCCCATCAACGCGCGGACGTTCGCCAAGGCCGAGGCGCGGGGATTGTCGACGGTGATGACGATCTGCAGCACCTGCACCGGCGTGATGGGCCAGGCGAACATCAAGCTGCGCGAGGATGCGTCCTATCGCGAGCGGATCAATCGGGAGTTCCTGGCGGACGAGGGCCTCGCGTACCGCGGGACCGTCGCGGTGAAGCACCTGCTCTGGATCCTTCACGAGGAATATGGGCTGGATCGGCTCAAGACGGCCGTGAAGCGTCCGCTTCGCGGCCTAAAGGTCTCGCCCTTCTACGGCTGCTACATCCGCCGGCCCGACGCGATCATCGAGGGCAAGCCCCAGCGGAAACAATACCTGGAACGCGTCATCGAGGCGGTGGGCGCCGAAGTCGTGGACTTCGGCGGCAAGGGCAGGTGCTGCGGGTTCCCGATCCTCACAGCCAACGAGACGAATTCGATGGCCATGGTTGCCGCGCACACTGGCGAGGCGAAGGGCAAAGGCGCTGATTGTATGGTCACGCCGTGTCCGCTGTGTCATCTCAACCTCGACGGCGCCCAGCCAAAGGCGGAAGCTCAAACGGGCGCGCCGATCGGCTTGCCGATCCTGCACCTCCCCCAACTCATCGGCCTGGGTCTCGGCTTCAGCTCTGAAGAACTCCACCTGAAGCGGCACATCGTCCCTACCGCGAACGTGGCGGAGAAGGTGCAGCTCCTGACCTGAGCGATGGACGAAGGGGTTCGGTCGCTCCTCGAGAGATTTCCAAGCGAGCGCACCTGGTTGCTACCGGCCCTCCAGGCGGTGCAGGAGATCGAGGGCTGGCTGAGTCCGGAGGCGCTGACCGCCGTGGCCGAGCACGTTCACGTGCCGCCGAGCGAGGCGTCCGCGATCGCGACCGACTTCGACGACGGGCTCCGCCTGATCAAGCCAGGAAGCCACCTGATCCGGATCTGTACGGGTCGGAGTTGCCGGCTGACCGGCGCCACAGACCACCTTCGCGTCCTCGAGGACCACCTGGGAATCGCCTGCGGGCGAACGACATCTGACGGGCGAATCACGCTGGAGGAAGCCGACTGCCTCTCGGCCTGCTCACTCGCTCCGGTCCTCGAAGTGGACGGCGCGTGTCACGGCTGCGTGACCTCGGCTGCCATCGAGCGTTTCCCGATGTGGTTCCGCACGCGGCGGGCGTGGCATGTCGATGTCGACGTCTCCGACTTCCCCAAGGTTCACGCCGAAGGCCAGACGGCTCGAGAGCGCCTTGCGGATCTCCGCGCTCAGGCGGCGGCGCGGATGAGTGGACGGCCCGCGTTCCGATTTCTGGTCCAGGGCGGCACGTGCGGCGAAGCCCTGGGGGCTGGGGAGCTGGTCAGGGCGCTTCGGCTCATGGCGGCCATGCGAGGGCTCGCGGCAGAAGTTCTCGATGGGGGCTGTCACGGAATGTGCTCCGCGGGACTCGTTGTGGAGGTCCAGCGTGCCGGCTGGCCGCCGCTCACCTTCACTCATCTGACGAAGGACGACGTTCCCGACCTGCTTGCTGAAGTCGCTGGCGGCGAGTCGCCGTTGATGCGATTCGCGGGCGTGGCCTGGAACGACGAGGGTTGGCGTGGCCTTCCTCCGGCATCTCGCCACCCGTTCTTCGCGGGCCAGCGCAGGTTGATCATGGAGCGATGCGGTCATCTACTTCCGGTCAGCCTCGATGACGCCCTCCTCAGCGGCGGCTACTCGGCACTCGCGGACGTCTTGGATCGTCACACCCCAGACGATGTCATTAAGGAGCTGAGAGCGTCCGGATCCGAGGAGCTGAGCGCGGCCGCGACGGAATGGGAGGCGTGCCGGAGGGCCTTGGCCGCACCAAGATACTTCGTCGTGAACGGCGAAGCGGGAGCGCCTGGCCTCTTGACGGACTGCCACCTCATGGAGGGAGACCCGCAGCGTGTGCTCGAGGGGTTACTGATCGCGGCCTATGCGGCCGGAACGAACCAGGGCATCATCTATATGAACGGAACAGCGCGTTTCGCGTTCGACCGGATGGCTCGGGCCCTCGCCAAGGCTCAGGCGGCGCGCCTGATCGACGACCGCATCCTCGGCTCGGCGTTCTCCTTCCATGTGGAGATCCGGCGGGGGCCTCGCGGCTTCGTCCGCGGCGAGGAGCACGCGCTGCTGGCGTCGCTCGAGGGCCGGCGAGCTTTGCCGCGGACGAAGCCTCCGCTTCCTGCCGAATCGAGGCTCTGGGGGAGGCCGACCGTGATCAGCAACGTCGAGACCCTCGCCGCGATTCCTCCGGTGTTCGCCTGGAACAGTAGCGGACGGGCGGGCCAGACCTGGAGTGCGACCAGGATCTTCGCTGTTTCGGGTCCAGTGAACCGTCCGGGGATCGTGGAGGTCGAGAGCCACGTCACGCTCCGCGAGCTTCTCTTCGAAGTCGCCGCCGGACTTCGAGACGGACGCACGCTCAAGGGAGTGTTGGCGGCGGGACCGTCCGGTAGCATGCTGCCCCCTGAGTCGCTTGATCGCTCCCTGGAGGCCCTGGCGACCGGAACCCGGGGCGTCATCCCGATCCGCGACGGTGACTGAGTCGCGGCTTCGATCGCGCTGATCTTCGGCGTGGGTCGTCCACATTCGAGGGGGCGAGACGTCCCCTCCGATTCCTCCCCAAGTCGGAGGATTGCGCCGGCAAATCCGGCGCTCGAACGGTGGTTAGAGGACCACTGCAACTGATGGGTGAGCGGTTGTTCGGCGCCAGCGTGCGTCGCCGCGAGGACGAGCGGCTCACCACCGGCCGCGGGCGGTACGTCGCCGACGTAGCGCTGCCGGGGATGCTCCACGTGGCGGTCTACCGTAGCCCTCACGCCCACGCGCGCCTCGTCAAGATCGACCCCGATGCGGCGCGCAAACGTCCCGGGGTCGTCCACGTCGTCGTGCCAGCCGACGTGGCGGCGCTCGGCCGTCTGCCGTTGCTGGTGCCGCACAAAAGCCTTGTGGCACCCGCGTGTCCTGAGATCCTGCCCCAAGAGATCGTCTCCTACGCCGGTCAGGCCGTGGCTCTCGTGGTGGCAACGAGCGCCGCGCAAGCCGAGGACGCCCTCGATGCCCTGAAGGTCGAGTACGAGCCTTTGCCCGCCGTCGCCATGGCCGACGCGCTCCGGCCCGACGCGCCACGCGTTCATCCCGGCGGCAACGTGGCCGCGCGCTTCACCCAGCGGGTCGGCGACCCCACGAGCGCGCTGGTGCGAGCCGACCTCGTGCTGCGTGAGCGGTT
>Ga0209761_1002630_pt1 | contig 11794 bp, 10 predicted proteins | sample GraSoi013_1_40cm_4_FD_185818 | JGI IMG/M metagenome (GOLD analysis project Ga0209761, IMG submission 185818) | Grasslands soil microbial communities from the Angelo Coastal Reserve, California, USA - Sample 09_25_2013_1_40cm (SPAdes) (version 2) | ecosystem: Environmental > Terrestrial > Soil >... | reverse complement strand
TGCAGCGATGCTGCGATGCAACCGCGGGCCCGCGGATCCCATCGAATCGCACGAAAGGAATAAGTCCGCGAACGGGCTGCGCATGCCGGCGAGACGATGGAACTCCTGAAAGGTGTGCACGTCATCGAAACGTACGCGACGACCACGTTGCTTGTCGACGACCGCCTCGTGCTCATCGACACGTCCGCGGACGCCGACGGCGGGAAAGTCCTTGACTACCTCGCGAAGATCAAGGTGAAGCCGAAAGACCTCTCGACGATCTTCATCACCCACACGCATCCGGATCATGTCAACGGGCTCGCGGCGATCAAGCACGGCTCGGCGGCCAAGGTGGCCTCCTCGCGGGTCGAAGCGGACTTCATCTCCCGCAAACGCGTGTACGATGGTCCGTCCGGCCCGCAGTCGCATCCGGGCACCCCGGTGGACATCCTATTGGACGACGGGCAAACGCACGACGGCCTCCGCGTCATCCTCACGCCCGGGCACACCCGCGGGAGCTTGTCGCTGCTCGACGAGACCCGTTCGCTGTGCATCGCCGGCGACGCGTTGAACAACGAGTCCGGTCTGGCGCCGATGCCGGACAAGTACAACGTGGATCCGAAGCAACATCGCCAATCGATCAAGAAACTCGCGGCGATTCACTTCGAGAACCTCGTCATGGGGCATGGAACTCCCATCAAGGGCGGGGCGAGTGCGAAAGTCGCCGAACTCGCGAAACGCCTCTGAGCAACGCATCCGATGTCACCGCTGACAATCAGGGGGAGAGGTTTATGAAGGGGCGCGGTTCATGTGCGCGTCCAGCCCTCGAAATCGCGGAGGCTTCCCCCTGTTGTCGCCCCGATTGAGCGCCCTCGCCCGGCGACTCGCCGCCACCGTCGCGGTCCTCGTCCTGGCCGCTGCCTTCGTTTCGGGATCCACCGCGCTCTCGCCCTCGAAGGCGACTCCGGTCGTCACGAGTTTTCCCGTCCACGCCGAGCTCACCCCAAGCGACCCCTTCTTCTTTGACCAATGGGGGCTGAAATCGATCGGTGTGCCGAGCGCTTGGGATGTCACCCTCGGAGACAAAAGCGTCATCGTCGCCGTCGTCGACACCGGTGTGTGGTGGACCCAGCCAGACATTCAAGCGAACATGTGGACGAATTCGGCGGATGGCACGCACGGCTACGACTTCGTCGATAGCGACACGAACCCGATGGACATCGACCCTTCGGGCACGTACCACGGGACCGGTGTCGCAGGCGTCATCGGCGCGATCACCGACAACGCCGTGGAAATCGCGGGAACCGCGCAAGTCAGTATCATGGCCGTCCGGGCGCTCGGATCGAACGGCCAAGGCAGTTCTACCGACACCGCGCAGGCGATCATCTGGGCGGCGGACCACGGAGCGAAGGTCATCAATCTCTCGCTCGGCACGAACGAGACGCCTCCGGTCGAACCGTCGGAGATCCACCTCGCAATCGACCATGCCTGGTCGAAGGGCGCACTCATCGTCGCGGCGGCCGGGAACGCCGGGGTGGGGACGCTCGATTACCCGGCCCGCCTTCCAGAGGTCGTGTCCGTCGCGGCGATCGACGAATCGGGGCGCCGGGCCTCGTTCTCGAACTACGGCCCCGGGCTGGATCTGTCTGCACCGGGGTCCCGGATCGTCACTCTGAGCGGGGGCAACAACCAACCGAACAACGTCCACTACCTCCAAGGCACCTCGTTCTCGGCCCCCTTCGTGAGTGGCATCGCGGGCCTTCTCCTCTCCGCCGAGCCCGGGCTGACGAACGTACAGCTCTGGAACATTCTCAACATGACCGCGGTTCAACCGGTCGGAAGCGGTTACAACACGAACTATGGTTGGGGCGTCGTGAATGCGCGGAACGCAATTGCCGCACTGAACCAGCCGCTGATCTCGGTCGACTCCTATCCAACGTCCGTGTCGAGCAGTTCGACATTTGGCGTGACCTGGTCGATCCTCGGGCCGGCGGGAATGGCCGTGTCGGACACCCACCTGATCTGGGGGACCTCGTCCGGAGCTCTCGGGAATGCGACGGCGGCGCAGTCGGGGCAGACACGGCAGTCCTACACCGCAGGCGGACTCGCTCTCCCATCGGGCGCCGGCCTCTTTTACTTCAAGGTCGTCGCGACCGTGAACGGAACCGCGTTCTCGTCCCGCGAATACACGGTCACGGCATCGAGCGTCCCGGACTTCCTCTACGTCCTGTACCAGCTCCTGGCGTCGAACCTGCTGTACTTGGCGCTGTTCATCCTCGTCCTCGCGGGGGTCGTCGCATTCATCCCGCAACGTCGTGCCGCAAGGGCCCGTCGCGCGGTCGCCCGCCCGCAGATGTTGTATCCGCCGAGCTACTACGTCCAGGCGGCGCAACCGTCTCAGCCCCCGCCCGTGGCATATCCGGCTCAGACCGTAACCCCGCGAATCGAACCGCAGATCGCAGGTCCGCCGACTCCGACTCAGACGCCCACCGTTGTGCAGCCGGTCGCGCCGGCGACCATCGCGCAGCCAACGGCCGCCAGGAAGCGCTGCCCGAGCTGCGGCACGATGGTCAACGCAGACAACATGTTCTGCTTCTTCTGCGGGAACCGGTTCCGCTGAACGGGAACCACACCGACTGGAGTGCGCGGTCGATTGGGTCCATACCTCCACTTAGAGGTACACGGCCCCGATCGGCGATCCGAACGCCCTACGTCCCGTGCTTGTAGAATTCGTACGCGGACATCGGCTTCGCGTAGTCCACGCGCCACGTCCGGTCGACCGGCGCCTTCCCGAGCGCGCGCGCCATCTCCCGCACATGGACGGGCATCGAGCCGCAGCACGAACCGATGTAATTGATCCCCGCAGCCCGCGCCTCGGCGGCGAACGCTCCCATCACCTTGCGGGAGAGCACGAGGGTCTCGGTCTCATAGGGGAACTCCTTCGTCGCCGTGAAATCCGGGACGTCCGGTGGCGTGCTGTACGCGGTCGGCTGACACGCGACGAAACCGGTCACGGCCTGGCGCATCTCCCGGGCGAGTGGGAGGAGCAGGAGCGGGTTCCGGAGGCAATTCACCCCGATGATGTCGGCTCCGGCGTCGCGCAACGCGCGCGCGCACTCCGCCGGCGAATGGCCGTCGTACGACTTCGGATCCTTGTCGAACGACATCGTGACCATGGACGGCATGCCCGTCTTCTCGATCCGCTCCATGGCCAGCAGGGCCTCTCCCAGCCAGGAAAACGTCTCCGCGATCACGAAGTCCGGCGCCTCCCGGAGCTGAGCCTCGAGCTGCTCGTCGAACAGGCGACGCACTTTGTCCGCGGAGCCCTTGTCCTTCGGATCGTACATCCAAGTCAAGCTGAGGTTCGCCGCGACGAGCACCCGATCGTCGGCGACCTCGCGGGCGAGGCGGACCGCGGCGCGGTTGATGTCGCGCACCTTGTTCGCGTATCCGACCGTGGCGAGTTTCTCTTTGCTCGCATAGAAGGCGAGGGACTGCAGGACTTCGGCGCCTGCGTCGAGGAACTCCTGGTGGAGCTCCTTCACCGCGGATGGATGCTCGAGGACGACCTCGGGCGTGAACGGACCCGGTTGCACGTAGCCCCGTTTCTCGAGTTCGAGCAGGTAGCCGCCATCGCCGAGGACGACGCCCTTTTCGAGTTGCTCGAGGATGCCCGTCTTCGCGGAAGTCTTGCGCCGGCCTCCCGGTCTTGGGGCCACGACCGCAGGGAAGGAAGACCGCGGCTTATAGTTTGATGGAGAGGATCAATCGAAAGGTGAAGATTGACGAACCGGGGCGCGGGACGGTCGCGATCCAACGACTATCTTCGACTCGCTTCCTCCCGCCGTTCATCGACCGCCACTAACGATACGTAGGGGTGCCGCGCTCCGTGGACCGTGGTTGCGGCATGGGACGCCGTCATCGTTGGCGGGGGCCACAACGGCCTCGTCTCCGCGGCGTATCTGGCCAAGGCCGGGCTGAAAATCCTCGTGCTCGAACGTCGAGCCATCGTCGGAGGGGCGTGCACCACGGAGGAGGTCTTCCCAGGGGTCAAGTTCTCCCGGCTCGCCTATTCCGCCGGCTTGTTGCGGCCGGAGATCATCCGGGACCTCGACCTCGCACGCTTCGGCTACGAGGTCCATGCCTTCGATCCGCAGTTTTTCCTCCCGTTTCCGAACGGCGAATCGATTCTCTTCTGGAACGACCCCAAACGGAACCACAGGGAACTCGCACGCTTCTCGAAGAAAGACGCCGAGGCCTATCCCAAGTATGTGGCGTTCTGGACCGAGGTCATGGAACTCATCGAGGCGATCGTCCTCGAATCCCCGCCTCCGTTGCCGGATTTGCTCGGGATGTTCAAGGGCGCCGAAGCAGAAGAGCTGGCGAAGCGGCTTCTGTTGCAGAGTGCCTCCGACCTCCTCGACGAGTTCTTCGAGTCCGAGGAGGTTAAAGCGATGCTCGCCACCGCGACGACGATCGGCCTCCCCGCGGGGCCGAAGACGCCGGGCACCGCTCTCATGCTCGGCCACATGTTGCTCCATGAGATCAACGGCGTCAAGCAGACGTTCGGGTACTCGAAGGGCGGCATGGGCGGCATCTCCCAAGCCCTCGCGAAGGCGGCCGAGCACCACGGGGCCACCATCCACACGGGCGCGACGGTCCAGCGGATCCTAACGAACGACAGGCGAGCGATCGGTGTGGAACTCGCGGATGGGAAGCGGGTGATGGCTCGCGCGATCCTCGCAAACGTGGACATGAAGACGACGTTCGAGAGGCTCGTCGCTCCGGACGCGCTGGATCCCGCGTTCCTCGGGCAGGTCCGCCGGATCAAAGCGACCGGCGTCGTGACGAAAGTGAACTGCCTCCTCGGCGAGCTGCCGGATTTCACGGCCCGACCCGGTACGACCGTGCAATCGCACCACAAAGGGTACTTGGACATCTGCCCGTCCGTCGATTACCTCGAGCGCGCATGGGACGATGCGAAGTGGGGCGAGCCTTCGAAGGAGCCGTTCCTCGACTGCGTCTTGCACTCCGTGATGGATCCGAGCCTCGCGCCTCCGGGAAAATTCACGTTGTCCATCTACTCGCAGTACTCTCCGTACCACCTCCGTAAAGGAGATTGGGATGATCGCAAGGAGAGCGTCGGGGACACAATCCTCGATACGCTCGCGCGATTCGCTCCGAACGTGCCTCATGCGGTCGAAGCGAGAGAGGTCATCTCGCCGCTCGACATGGAGCGGGAATGGGGCCTCCCGGGAGGCTGCATCTACCAGACCGACATGACGCCGGACCAGCTGTTCTCCTTCCGGCCTCTCCCCGGATGGTCCGGCTACCGGACGCCCGTGCGAGGGTTATATCTCTGCGGCAGCAGCGCTCACCCGGGAGGGGGCGTCACCGGCGCTCCGGGCCGTAACGCGGCGATGGTCGTACTCGACGACTTCCCTAAGCTTCGCCTGTGACCGGCCTAGTCCCCAACTCCCTCTTACGACCAAACGGGCGAATCGAAAGCGAGGCTTTTCGTCCGAGAGTGCGATGACCCTTCGGTATGACCGCCGCACCGAGTGCCACGAAATCGCTCAAGGCCGCGACGCCGGCCGCCGCCGATCCGTGCGACGTCTGCGGCGGACCGACCACCGAGCGGAACTGCAAGGTCATCTGCCATCGATGCGGGTACACGCGAGACTGCAGCGATCCGTGAATCGCGCTGGAACGGCTCGGGTCTTCGACGCCTGTCGGGAACTTCGTCATTTGACGGATAATCTTACGACAAAAGCTATTACCCCGTCCTTGCGTCCGCAGGGTTCGCCCATGGCAGAGGGAGAGGTCATCGCGACCCGGACGGACTTCGTCCGTCGCGCCATCCTCGAGCGCCGCTACGAGCCCGACGCATCGTACGCGCAAGACCTCCTCGCCTTGGAGCGTTTCCTGTCGAGCCGCTCGGTCGGCATGGCCGAGTCCTTCGCCCTGTCCAACCTGCTGAGTCGGTATCCGCGGGAGGCTGAGGCCATCGCGAGGGAGCTTGGAGTTCGTCCGTTCGTCCCGCTCGAGGATGAGCGGGTGTCCGCCCTCGTCGATGAACGGCTGCGGCTAGCGGAGAGCCGGCATCCACTCCGGCGCCTTCGGCCCGCGGATCCCGTCAGCTTGTTCGAATTCTAGCGGCGTCGCCAAGGCCCCCATCCGACGCTAGGAAATGGCAATCATTCGCCATCTTCGGCCGGGCGGATCGCGGCCTCCATCGTGTACGCGAACGACCCTCTTTGTCTGTGACTCGATCGCATGGCGGCCATTTGTCTGACAGCTTCGCGCTAATGCGCGAAAAGTCAATGTCCGACATCAACATTGTTAAGTACAGCATAGACAAATGAGCCCGCGTCTTGCGGCGGCTTATCCTAGCCGAGAAATTCAGCGCTGCCCGCCGCTTGGCCCAAATCCTGTCAGAAGGGATGGCTGAGAAGGTCCGGGCAGACGTCTCCAGCTACTTCACGTTCTCGTCCGGCGGGGACGACGTCATCGTGTTTCCGCTCCGAGGCCACATCGTCGAGATCGACTATCCGGAGTCCGCCCGGGATTGGGTTGAAACCGATCTCGATGCCCTGGTCGACCTCGAGCCCGTCCGCCAGGAGTCGCCCCCTGCGTTGCATGACGCGCTCCGCGGCCTCGCGGACTCAATCGACGAAGTCGTCCTGGCAACGGACTTCGACCGAGAGGGCGAGCTGATCGGCGTCGAGGCGCTCGAGACCCTCCGCCATCAGCATCCCAATCTCCCCGCGAGACGGGCCCGATTCAGCGCGATGACGACATCCGAGGTGCGTCGCGCCTTCGAGAATCTCGTGGAGCCGGATTGGGCCTTGGCGGAGGCCGCCGCGGCCCGGCAACGGATCGACCTCGCGTGGGGCGCCGTCCTCACACGGTTCCTCACGGTCGAATGTGGCTCCGACCGACAGGTGCTCTCCGCCGGTCGAGTCCAGACGCCGACTTTGCGTCTCGCGGCGGATCGAGAACGGGACCGCCAAGACTTCGTCCCGCGGCCTTTTTGGAACGTCGTGCTCGTCGCAGGCGAGCCGGCGTTCGAAGCGTCCGCGGTCGGCGGACCCTTCTGGGACGAAGGCGGCGCCCGGTCACTCGTGGCGTTGGCCGGACTCGGGGACACCGCCATCGTCGAGCGAATCGAGCGGCGAGATCACCGCGAGCCGCCGCCGGCGCCGTTCAACACGACTTCGTTTCTGGCCCAAGCCTCCCGCGTGGGGCACAGTCCATCTCGGGCGATGGCCGCAGCCCAGGAGCTGTACGTCCGCGGCGAGATCAGCTATCCTAGGACGGACAACACCGTCTATCCGCCTTCGCTGCCCGTCCGCGAGATCCTCGACCGATTGCGGAAGTCCCCGTACCACGATTACGTCGAACGTCTGTTGGCGCGCCCGGAACTCGACCCGAGCCGCGGGCCGATCCACACGACAGATCATCCGCCCATCCATCCGACCGCCGCGCCGGCGAAGCGGCGAGAGGGAATGCGGGCCACGGTCTACGACATGATCGCTCGTCGATTCCTCGCGACCTTGTCCTCCTCAAGCCTCTCCACGATCACCGAGGTCCATCTCCGTCTCGGAGACACGGAGTTCCTCGCGGTTGGCGGCGTGCTCGTCGAAGCCGGCTGGCGGGAGATCTTGCCGGACGACCGTCCGATGACGGAGCTCCCGGCCCTCGCGGAGGGCGAAGAACTCACGGTCCGTGAGGTGCGGGTCGTCGAAGATCGGACGACGCCGCCGCCTCTCCACACCCAGGGGACGCTTCTCCTGACGATGCAGCGGCTCGCGCTCGGCACGAAATCGACGCGGCATGAGATTCTCGATCTCTTGTTCCGCCGGCAATACATCAGCGGCCGTTCGATCCGGACGACCGCCGCGGGACGCGCCCTGGTGGATGCCCTCACGATCTACGGGCCGGACGTCACGGATCCCGAGATGACCCGCCATCTGGAGGACCGCATGACCGAGATCGCGGAAGGCCGGGCGACCCTCGCGGAGGTCGTCGACGAGTCGCGGCGCGACTTGCACGAGGTCCTCGCGGAGCTGAGAGCCCACCAGCCCTCCCTGGTCCGCTGGCTGCGCGACGCGACGTTCCTGGAGAAAGATTACGGCCCGTGTGACGCCTGCCCGGACGGTCGCATGGTGCGTCGCCGCGCCCGGAACGGCTGGTCGTTCCTCGGATGCAGCCGGTTCCCCGCGTGCCGCCGACGATTGCGCCTGAGTGCCCAAGGACAACGGCTACCTTGGACACAACCCGAAAGTTTGCCGGAGACGATGCGGCTTCCATCCCCGACGCCGGCCGTGTGACCCGCGGCGACGACCGCGGATCTGATCGCCTACTTCATCATCATGCCGGGCTTCATCATGCCCTTGACTTCGCGCGCAGACGTGTCCTGATGGTGCGTCTCTTTCACGTGCATCTGCGTCATCTTGACGATCTCGTTCTCGTTGTGGCTCTGTATCATGAAGCCACAGTCGCACTGGACCATCTTCATATCCATCATGTTCGAAGGCATCGAAGCAACCCCCCGCCTCACCCAGGCAGGATACCCTCGGATGATTCAGGGGCTATATGAACGCTCGCCACGACGCCGATGCCGGCGGCCAGTGCGGAAGTCTTGATGCGCCGCGGCGATATCCGGATGGGGGCAGGGGTTGGTCTTCGTCCGGGAGGTGATGACGCGCGACGTGATCGTCATCGACCCGGATCGCACGGTACTCGACGCCGCGAAGCGGATGGCGGCGAAGAAGATCGGCGGGCTCGTCGTCGTCCAGCATGGACGGCCGATCGGCCTGATCACCGATCGCGACATCCTGTGGCAGGTCACCTCGAAAGGGAAGAACCCGTCGAAGGTCTTGGTCCGGGACATCATGACGTCACCGGTCGCCACGGTGAGCCCGCTGACGACGTTGCGTGCGGCGGCCCGGGTGATGCTGGACAAGAAGACCCGATGGATCGTCGTCACGCGCCTCGACAACGTGGAGGGCATCATCACGGCGAGCGACCTGACGTGGGGTTTCTTGGAGACGTTCGCGCGGGCATCGAAACGCGGCATCGCGCCGAAGTGAGCGATCCGAGCGCTCAGCGAGGGAGCAGCCAGAGGAACAGGTAGGCCCGGGCGATTCCGCCTATCAGGTTGGCGAGGACGAAGTGCCATCGACCGATCGCGTGTCCTTCCTCGTTCAGCAGGGAAAAGAAGTAATTCACTGCGGTGTCGCTCATGAACGGGATTGCGAGCAAGATCGTCAGGCCGACCCAGCCGGTCCGGCGCACGAACGCTTCCAAGACCTTCAGGACCCGCTTGCCGATCGGATGCCGGTCCATCCAGCGCTCGATGTACGGGTTGACCTTGTTCCCGACGAAGAAGACCACGATCGCGCCGACCGCTTTCCCGAGCCCGAGGGTAATCGCTTTGAACGCGGGATTGAGTTCCGGATACAGCAGGAGGAGCAGCTCGACCGGAATCGGCAGGATGACGGCCGCGGCGATCGCGTACAGGAACAGACCGAAGAGGTAGGCAACGACGCCGGCCGACTCCAATCCGAGTTGGAGCGGGGTGAACGTGAGTACGCCGATGTCGGACCCTCTCTCCGAAGCGGAATGGCTCCGAGAGACTAAAGGCTTCTCCGAGACCGTCGGCGCTGCGAACGCGCGACAGGCGTTCCTGGCCGACCCGAACGTCCTGCCATCTTCTTTCGGCCTATGTTACCGGCGCGAAGAAGACATCGACCGTGTGCCTAGGTACCCCACCGATCGAGATGGTCTCTCTGCTGTCCGCCCACACCGCGAAGGTCGTTTGACCGACAGTGGCCGCCCCGATGTAGTCCCCGAAGTTCGGCCGGATGTTGACCGTGCCCGCGCACCAATCGGACGTCACCGAGCTGACCCGCACCGGAGTTCCGAAACTCTTACCACCATCGTGCGAGCGAACGATCTTCGTGTCGACGAACGAATGAGCCGGCCCGATGCGCCGCAGCACGCCTCCAAGCCCGACATTGCAGTTGGATCCGTCGGGTGCTGCCTGCTCCAGGCTTTCGTAGTAGACGACGTCGACGGAGCCTTCGGAACCGACGGTCACGACGGGCCAGAAGCGCTTGACGCCCGTCGCCGGCACGGAGCCCGCGATCGATTTCGGGGAGCTCCAGGTTGCACCTCCGTCGTCCGAGAAGCTCAGGAAGACGTTGATGGAGACCAGGTTCTGCGTCGTGCTCGGAGCCGACGTGGGGACTTTGGCGCTCGGGAAGACCACGAGGACGCGGCCCTCGGCCTCGCCTTGGCTGAGCACCGCGATCCGCGGGTGATCGTTAATCCTGCCGCGGTTGTAGCCAACCGGCGCATCCTGCCGCATCGAGTTGATGTCCGCGACCTTGACCGGGGCGCCAAACGTGGCGCCTCCGTCCAATGAATGCGCGACGAAGATCGCGGCGTTCTTCGACGGAACGCCTGCGGCGCTGAAGGTCGGCCCGACCTGCCAGGTCACGAACACGTCGCCATCCAGACCGAAAACCGGCACCGAGCTCTGCTGCAAAGTCCCGGCGTTGCCGCAGTTCGCAACGGAGTCCGGCCTTTCAGGCCCCGCGATGGCCGGGCCTAGCCAAGTATCGCCGCCGTCATGCGTCCGCCAGACCTCGATCTGGCCCAGGCCATTCTGGGCCACACCGCAGAGCGCCTGGAAGTTGGTCAGCGAGACGACCGCGTTGTTGCCGTCATGCGGGTCAATCGCGATCGCCTCCTTGTCGTAGAAGTCGTTCGCCCCGTTCGGCGAGTTGAAAACTCGGACATCGTTCCAGGCGAAGCTGTTGCCATCAAAGGAACCCCGGTGCACGCTCACCCCGAGGTCCACTCCGGTGTCGGCACGGACGGCCAAGTTCGCGTAGAAGAATGTGTCGGTGTCACCGTCGACCGCGAGCCACGGGTCGCCACGGGTGAAGACAGGCACGCCCACCGAGGCGAAGCCGAGCGCGGGATCGGGCGCCCCGCCGTCCGTCCATGTAGATCCGCCGTCCGCCGAGAACGCGTAGCCCGACAGACCACTCGGTACCTGCGGGGTGCAGGCCGCTCCAAATGGGGCCCCGCAGAAGCCTTGGGCATCGTTGAAACCAGCCACCATGTGAAGGCCGTCCGGGGCGACTGCAATCGTCGTCTCACTTCTTCCGAGGAAACCAGCCGGAAAGGGCTGCTGTTGCGCGTTCACTCGAACATTTGGACCCACCACGGGCCCGGAAACGAGCGCTCCGGAACTCTGCCCTCCCTGTCCGGAGGCGTCGTCGAGGGTCGGGGCGCCGAAGAGTTCTTGCTTCCACGTCTGAGTCGGCGCCGGACCACTGGCGGCCGCCGTCTGAGACAACGCGGGGACCGCAAGGAATCCGATCAAGACAAAGGTCATCACCAGAGCAAAACGCAGCTTCACGACTAGTCCTCCCGCCTCTCCAACCGGGCAAAGCGGCAGGCTCATTCAATCAATTAAGACTTTCCCAGAATGGGCTGGAGGACGGCGGCGCCAGTCGCATGAACGGGAGAACGCCAAGAAGGCACGGGCGCGGGGCAACCCAACCCTCCGAGAACTGTTCACGGGGATACCGATGCGCCTCTCGCATAGCAAAGATGCTTGGATGCGGCAGGCTTCGGCAAGTTCTACCGGGCGAAGTCCGGGAGGCGGATGCGCCTCAGTCGCGCATTCGCGAGGAGCGCGGTCCAAATCGCGTTCGCGAGACGCACCGTCCCCTTGACGTCACAGGATTCGGTCCGGAGCTGATAGATCCTCCGACCGAGTGGTCCCAGGACCCGC
>Ga0209761_1002629_pt1 | contig 11795 bp, 9 predicted proteins | sample GraSoi013_1_40cm_4_FD_185818 | JGI IMG/M metagenome (GOLD analysis project Ga0209761, IMG submission 185818) | Grasslands soil microbial communities from the Angelo Coastal Reserve, California, USA - Sample 09_25_2013_1_40cm (SPAdes) (version 2) | ecosystem: Environmental > Terrestrial > Soil >... | reverse complement strand
AGCCAGGCGTTCAGTTTTATTCCGGCAACTTCCTCGACGGGACGATTCGAGGCAAGGGCGGGCGGAGCTACGGCTATCGAACGGGACTCTGTCTGGAGACGCAGCACTTTCCGGACTCGCCGAACCACGCAACCTTTCCTTCCACCGTGCTCCGCCTGGGTCAGCGTTACCACTCTCGCACGGTCTTCGCGTTTTCGCTGGACTAGGAGGCCACGAACGGGTTACAGAATCGCCGTACTCATCGCGGCACCGATCACGATCTCGCCGGCCGACGCGCCGGTCAGCGGGTCGACCAGGTACACGTGAATCATCTTGACCGTCAGATTGCTCGAGTGCACCCCGTCGCCGCCAGAGATCTGTTCATTGAGCACGACGTAGCCGACGCCCGGCAGCTCGACCCGCGTATTCGGTGCCGGCGAACCATCGGCGTAGGACACGCCGGCGATCACCAGGCTGAGCAGCGTGGAGCCGGCTGATTCGCTCTGGGCCGTCGTTCCGTTCGCGTAGCTCGTCGCGAGCGCCATGACAGCTTTCGCCACGATGAGCCCATTCAGGATGTTCACGTCGGCTGCCTCCGCCGACGTCGTCACGGAGACGAGGCCTCCGTCGATTTGGCCCGTCGTGATGGACGTCAACCCCGCGGCGCCGAAGGTGTCGTTTACGTTGGCATTGTCGACGTCGGACTGCTCCATCCCGCCAGCTTGCGGAAGCGTCGCGCCCGCAAACATCTGGGAGCCGGCGGCCGTCGTGGTTACGGCAGCGGCGGTCGCTTGACCCGCGACGCGCTGTGCCCATGCGGGGGCTCGCGGAATTGCGAGCGCACCGATCAGCACAAGCAACGCGATTAGGCCTCCGGGCCGATTCGCGCTTCGATGGTTGCTCAATAGCGTGCTCACGACTTTCTCCCGTGCAACTGGACATTCCCGCCGCTCAAAAAGCCGGAGTTCTGATAATCGTCCATGGTGACCTCGACATAGTCGACACCGCGACCGGGTTCGCCGCCGTCGCACGCCTGCCGGACCGTGAAGTTGTGCGCGCCGGTCTGCTTGGATGTGCCCGTTCCTGCCCACGTGCGGCAGTTCGGACCGCCCGAGGCTTGGGCGTAGCTACCGGGCGTCACGGTTCCATGGAATTTGAATTGTCCACTCGCGCAAAGTGCAGACGCCGGATTGGGACCGTCCGGGCAGTGCTGCACCCACTCGAACTTCCCATCAGCGGGACTGGCCTCAAGGCCGAACGTTGCGAACTCGCGTCCGCCCCCGAGCTTGCCGCCGCCGGTCACGAAGTCATTGGGTGGCGGCGCCGGGGGAGGAGGTGGTGGCGGGGCGCTACACCTTACGGTGAACGTGGTCGTCGCCGTCTCGCCCGCGACAACGGTGACGGTCACCGGATTGGCACTCGTGACCTGACAGTTCGCTGGCAGCCCCGACAGCTCGACTTGATGGTTGCCCGGCTGGAGCTGAGTGAACGTAATCTGGCCGCTCGTGGGAATCGTCTGGCTGGTGTTGCCATCCAGCGTGACAGTGTAGCCGTTCGTCGGGACGTTTTCGCCCGACGTGCTGGTCGTCACGGTCAAATCCCCCGTGGTCGGGGCCGCGTTGAGAGCGAGCACTGAGGCGAGCCATGAGCCCGGCGCCGGGAAGAACCAGCTCCACTGGGGATCGACGGAGCCACCGCTCGATGATACGGTGAACTGTCCGTCAAACTCGCCGTCGCCTTTCATGAACGGGTCGGACTGCGCGGCGATGGAGGTCCACCCCGCGGGGCCATTGAAGCCCGCAGGGGGGGCCACCAAGCTGACGCCGTAGGCAAGCGCCCCCGCGTTCACGGCAATCGCGCCTGGGTCGGCGGTCGTGGGACCAGTCAGCAGATACGGTGTCCCGAGGCCCGACGCCGAGTGGTGCTGACCAAGCGCTTGCGTCGAGACGCCCGCGACACCGATCCAGGCCGAGAGCAGTACGCCTCCGTCCGCGACCGGCACCTTGAGATCCGCTTTGACCGCCAGGATCTGTGAGCCATCCGTGCCGGCGTCGGGAAAGCCCTGGACGTCGGTGGCGACGTAGGTCGCCATAGAGATGCTGCCGTTCGAGACGAACTCGACGAGGTTGTACTTGTTGCCGACCGGCGTGTAAGGGTTGGTGGTGAGGACATCTGTCACCGACTCGATGATGTTCCCGGTGGCGCCGCCGGGCGTGCCGAACCAGAAAAATGTGGCGATGATCGCGTCGCCGACATGCGGGTTTGTGTTGTTGAAGCCCTTGATGATCAACTGCGGGTTGGGCTGATGGCCAAAGGTGCCATTCCACTGATCGAGCTGGATACCGCCGCCACCCGCCGCTGTTGTCGCGGCGAGTGGGCGTGACACCGGCCGATCAGGCCCAGCAGCATCGGAGCAGTGAACACTGAACAGCGCCGCCCCGACCAGTACGGGCACGCGAGCGAGCGTGCGTCGCTTCCACATCGTCACTACCTCGTCCTTTCGTGTCACGTCCGGGCCCACCGTCGCCACCGGCCCTACACCGCGATCCGCATCCGCTCTGGCAAACGCACGCGGTCCCGATAGAAGGCGATCGTGCGCTCGAGCCCATCGTTGAGATCGACCTGTGGCGTATAGCCCAGTTGCTCGCGCGCGCGCGCGATCGACGCGAGCGAGTGCCGCACGTCGCCGGGGCGCGGCGCCCCGTGCTGCGGCTCGAGGTCGACGCCGATCAGCTGGGCGATACGCTGCCAGAGCTCGCCAATACTCGTCCCCGTGCCGCACCCGATGTTGAAGACCTCGCCGGCAACCTGCTCGGCGGCTGCGTGACACGCGAGCCGATTCGCCTCGACGACGTTCGCGACGAATGTGAAGTCGCGCGTCTGCCCGCCGTCACCGAAGATCACGGGCGGTACGCCGCGCAACGCGGCGGCGATGAACAACGGCACGACCGCACCGTACTGCGACTCGAGATTCTGCCGGGGCCCGAAGATGTTGAAGTAACGCAGGATGACCGTCTCGAGTCCGTGCGTGTGCCAAAAAGCCTGACAGTACGCCTCCCCCGCCAGTTTCGCCGCCGCGTAGGCCGAGAGTGGACGGGGCAAGAGCGCCTCGTGATTGGGAAGCACCGCGGCATCCCCGTAGGCCGCAGTTGATCCGGCGTACACGACGCGACGCACTTTCGCTTCCTGAGCGGCCAACAGAATGTTCAGCGTGGCGGTGACGTTGGCATGATGCGCGGCGAGCGGATTCCGCGTTGCCCGCGGCACCGAGGTTACGGCGGCGTGATGGAAGACGCAATCCACACCTTGCATGGCTCGTCGACACACCTCGAGCCGGGCCGCGTTTCCCCGGATGAAACGAATGCGGTCGCGCACGGCGCGCAGATGCTCGCGCCGGCCCGTCGAGAGGTCATCGAGCACGGTGACCTCCGCACCGTCGCGCACGAGGCGATCGACGAGGTGTGAGCCGATGAATCCGGCGCCGCCAGTGACGAGGTATCGCACGCGCGTCACTGAGGCACGAACTGGACCACTAGGGTCGGCGCGTTTCTTGCCGCGAGCACGCAGGCGCGCGCGCGCGCCGGCTTGTCAGCGTTGTCGCGCCGCGACGACAAGTGCTTCGCTAAGGCGCGGCCCCTCTCGTTTCGCAGGAGCAGCGAGTGATGGATGGTTTTCTGTTGCGCGTGCGCCGCACCCCCGAGCGACTACTCCATCCGTTGCGACGGCGCAAGGCACTGGAGGCTCTGCGCGGTCGACCCCGGCCGACGACGCTGCTCGTCGTGTGTCACGGCAACATCTGCCGAAGTCCCATCGCGGCGGCGCTGCTCGTTCGCGAGCTCGCGCCGCTCGGCATCGACGTGCAGTCTGCCGGTCTTGTTGGATTCAACCGGCCTCCGCCCGCCAAGGCACTGGTTGCGGCGCAGCGGCACGGCGTTGATCTCACCGGCCATCAATCGCGTCTGGTGACCGCCGATGTGGCGCGCGCAGCCGACCTCATCGTCGTCATGGACTCGACCCAGCGGCGACTTGTGTGTGAGCGCTTCGGGCGCCGGCCAAGCGACGTAATAGTCCTCGGGGACCTAGACCCTGGACTGGCTGAAACGCGAACGATCCGTGATCCCGTCGATCAGGCCCAAGACGTGTTCGACCAGGTCTACGAACGGATCAGCCGGTGTGTGCGCAAGCTCGCCACCGTTCTCGGAGCTGCAACGGCTTAGTTCCCACGTAACACGGCGCTGTTGCGTGCAGGCCATGCAGTTGCAGATCAGGTGCAGCAATTCACCGATCAATTTCCACCGCAACCCCGTCGGCGCGTGCCTCTCCCCTTGGTCCGAACCTTGCCCCGAAAGTGTGGCGACGCTTGAGGTTTCAGGGTGATCGCTCGCGCTGCCATGTGGCGCGGATTCGACAAGGAGTCATCAGCGGATTCGACAAGGAGTCATCATGTATAAGTGCAAAACCGCCGTCGGTGCCTCGACGCTACTGGCAGCCGTGCTAGTGCTCGCGAGCTGCAGCAGCCCCCTCGGCCCCGATCGCAACGGTCCGGGACTACCCAGCTTCGCCACGGCACCGCCGATCTCGAGCGGGCTGGTACTCGATCAGTGGAACGGCTCGCTCAACGAAGGGGGATTGATGCCTGGGACGTGCGATGGCAACAATCCGTGCCTCATCAAGGGATTCAATCCACAGAATCCGCATGTCGGCGACGCGATCATAGCAACGTTCTTCTGGGTCGGCTCCACGAACGTAATCACTTCGGTCACCGACCACATCACGGACATCTACCGCACCTCCGTCGGCAACACGTACTCGCTCGTCAGCCACGTCACGGAGGGTGGCGTCTCGATGGCCACGTACGTAGCCACGAACGTGCAAAACTTCGCGGATGCGGGCACGGATCCGAACCAGATCTTGGCCGTGCGCGCCAACCTCAGCCAGCCGGTGAGCGACGGCGGCGTGGTGATCTCCGCGTATCGTGGCCTCCCTGTGACCGTGGGCGCATTCGCCTCGGCCCAAGGATCCAGCAACGTTCCGGTGACGGCCGCGCCCGGTGCGATCTCGGTGGCTCCCGGCGGATTGGCCTATGGGGTGACGATGTCGGGGACCTTGGTGGGTCTTAATCAGCCTACGGCCCCCTTCACTTACTTTGCCGGATTGAGCGACAACTACCTGAAGACGGATGAGGAATACGCTCTGCTATCGAGTGGCGGCGTAGTGAACCCGGAGTGGACTTGGTTCTTCTCTGCGAACCAGCCCGGCAGTTGGATGGCGACCACCGTCGCGCTCAACCCCGCGGCGACGCGTTTGTTCATTACGGGGCAACCAACGACCACGTTGCCACTCATGACCATTACACCAGCGGTGCAGGTTGCGGCAGTCGATGATCTGGGCAATACGGTCACCACATTCAACGGCAGTGTCACGATCGCGATCGGACATAACGGCGGCCTGGTGATTCCGGGTACGCTGTCCGGTACGAAGACGGTGAACTTCGTGAACGGCGTCGCGACGTTTTCAGATCTGAGCATCGACCAGCCGGGTAACGGCTACACGCTGGTCGTCAGCACCTCAGGACTCACAGGGGCCCAGAGCGCCTCATTCAATATCGGCGCGATGTAACGCGCGGTGCTGGAACGAGGGTCTGTCGCGCTGCCGCGACAGACCCCGCGCGCTCAGGCCTCCAGAACGTGTCGCTTCAATCGTCGGAAGCCGGTGACGCGCGAACTCCACAGCGAGGGTCGTGTGCTGGCCAAATGGACGACGAGGGTCACGGGCCCTCTAGCAGCCGTACTGCTGGCAACAAGCTGCACCGAGTCAGTCGGGCCTCGACCCAAGAGCAGCTCTCCCGGTGTCCCGCTGTTCTCCTACTCCGCGAGCGGCATCACACTCGATAAAGACATCCTGAGTCTTAGCCAGCGCGGGCGGCTACTGATTAAGGGGTTTAACCCTCAGAACCCCCATGTCGGCGATGCGATTATCGCGACTTTTTATTGGCTCGGAACGACCAATATCGACTCAGTCGTCGATGTCTTGACGAGCAGTCCGTATACGCCGGTAGGCAACACGTACCACCTCGTCCAGTACGTCACTGCCGGCGGCATCTCGATGGCCACCTATGTCGCTACGAACGTACGGAACTTTCCCGACGCGGGCACCGATCCCTCTCAGATCCTCGCGGTCGGAGCATACCTGTCGGATTCCGTAGCGGACGGCGGGATCAGGCTCTCGGCCTGGACCGGCGTCGAAGACGTCTTCGCGCAAGCGCTGGGGAGCGGCGCGGGAGCGCCGCGCTCGGCTTCGGGTGCCGGTACGACCCCCACAGTCGCGAGCCCTGGGTCGATCGCGGTGAGCCCTGGGGCTCTCGTGTACGGCGTCTCAGCGGTGACGCCGCCGGTGGGCGTTGACTATGATCCGGCCTTCACCGAAATCCGTGGTTCGGGGTCGGATGGTTCTCTGAAAGAGGATGGCGTCTACGCGGTGCTGCCGTCAAGCGGCTCAGCCAATCCTCAGTGGACTTGGTATTTCAATCAGGTACCCGGCGGCGGAACGTGGCTCGCCACAGCACTCACGCTCAACGCGGGTAGCTCGGGCGTGCCGGCCACGGGCGATTTGACGGCGACGGCAGCCACCTCGGGTTCCAGCATCGATCCGGATGGGTATGTGGTCACGCTCGACGGGACGTCGAACCAGTCCGTCCCGACCAACGGGAGCGCCACGTTCGCCGGGATCCCCGCCGGTAGCCATAGCGTCGCCCTGTCGGGTGTCGCGGCGAACTGCACGGTGAGCAGCCCGAATCCGCAGACCGTCAATGTGCCCGCGGGTGGCACGGCGACGGTCGCGTACTCGGTCAACTGCGACACGCCGACGGGTAACCTGACGGTATCAACGACCAGCAGCGGCTCGAGCATACCGACCAGTTATACGGCAACGGTGGACGCCAACCCGAGTCAAACGGTGGCGAGCACCGGGACTGTGACGTTCAGCAACCTCTCGGCGGGAAGTCACACCGTCGTTCTCAGCGTACCGGCGAACTGCACGGTGAGCGGCGGCGCTTCGCAGACGGTGACGGTGCCGGCCGGCGGAACGGTCACCGCGTCTTACACGGTGAACTGCATCACGGGCACCGGTAATCTGACGGTATCAACGACCAGTGGTGGCTCGAGCATACCGAGCAGTTATACGGCAACGGTGGACGCCAACCCGAGTCAAACGGTGGCGAGCACCGGGACTGTGACGTTCAGCAACCTCTCGGCGGGAAGCCACACGGTCGTTCTCAACGTACCGACGAACTGCACGGTGAGCGGCGGCGCTTCGCAGACGGTGACGGTGCCGGCCGGCGGAACGGTCACCGCGTCTTACACGGTGAACTGCATCACGCCGCCGGGCAACATGACGGTGACCACCAGCAGCAGCGGGGCAAACATCCCGAGTAGCTACACCGCAACGGTGGATGGAAGTCAGAGCAAGACGATTGCGAGCACCGGCAGCGTGACGTTTACGGCTCTTGCGGCGGGGAGTCACACGGTCGTCCTCAACGTACCGACGAACTGCACTGTGAGCGGCGGCGCCTCGCGGTCGGTCACTGTTCCTTCGGGTGGGACGGTCACGGTTTCCTACTCGGTAAACTGCAACGCGCCGCCGGTCGTGAACGCGGGCCCGGACGAAACGGCGCTGACAGGCGCGCTGTACGCGCTCCACTGGAGTTTCACGGATGCGAACCACAACGGGCCGTGGTCATACACGATCAACTGGGGCGATGGTTCGACGTCGAGCGGTACCGTTTCGAGCGAGGGTTCGTTCAGCAACGGGCACACGTACGTTATCATCCTGCCGCGCAGCTTTACGATTCGCGTGACGGTCACAGACACGGCCGGCGCAGCAGGCTCCGATACGAAGGTTGTGTCGGTGCTGCTCTTGTAGCGCGCCCGCCCGCGCAACGATCAGCCGGGTTGTTGCTAGAGCGCAGCACGAGGGTGTCCGCCCAAACGCCGCGTGTTGCGCGAAGGCAGCAATGGCCACACGCGACCCCATACCTGGGATTGGCCCAAAGCTTGCCCCGTCAATCGAGTGGCGTCGCCCGAAGTATCGGCTCGGCGCCGCGCGGCCGTGTGGCGCGCATTTCATCAAGGAGTCACGATGTACAATCGCAGAACCATCGTCGGTGCTTCGACGCTATTGGCAGTCGCGCTCGCCGCGGGCTGCAGAGAGTCCGTAGGTCCCACCTCTGAACCGCACGGACCTGGGGCACCGCTGTTGGACGTGGCCGCGGCTGGCGGTATTGCGCTCGACCAGCATGGCGGCAAGCTCGGCGAGACAACTACGATCTGGCAAGATTTTCGGCCTACCAATCCGCACCACGGGGACGCAATTGTTGTGACGTTTTACTGGGTCGGCTCAACCAACATCATCACGACGGTGTACGACCACTTGAGCGATGCGGCGTGGACGCCAGTCGGTAACACCTACACGCTCGCCGAGTACGTGACCGATGGCGGCGTCTCGATGGCCACCTACGTCGCCACCAACGTGCAGAATTTCCCCGAAGGCACCTTCCCGAACGGCGACCAGAATCTCGTGGTACACGCGGACCTGGCATCGCCCATTCAGGATGGCGGGCTGACGATGGCCGCCTTCACCGGCGTGGGCTCAGTGACTACGCAGGCGTTGGGTGCGCATCGTTCGGCCTCGGGCGCCGGCTCGTCGTATCCCACAATCGCCGATCCTGGCGCGATTGCGATCGACGCGGGCGCCCTCGCGTATGGCGTCACGATGTCGAACAACGGCCAGTCGGCGGAGACCCCGGCGGGCTTTACCACCATCGGCGTATTGACAAGCCCGTACATGTGGGTCGAGGCCGATTACGCGGTACAAGCGAGCGCGGGCTCGGTTGATCCGCAATGGAACTGGCATTTCGATTCTCCCGGCAACTGGCTGGCATCTGCAGTCGCACTGCGTCCGGCGGCCACGCAACTCGCGTTTACTGTTCAGCCGAGCACGACGCTACCTCTCATGACCATCCAGCCGGCCGTGAAGGTCACGGCGCTGGACGCTTTGGGTAATCCGGCGACGAGCTTCCACGGGCCGGTGACGATCGCGATCGAGAAGAACGGCGGCTTGCTCATGCCGGGCACATTGTCAGGCACCAGAACCGTCACCGCGTTGAACGGGGTCGCAACGTTCGCGGATTTGAGCATCGACCAACTGGGCAACGGGTACACCGTGCAGGTGACCGCGTCGGGACTGACAGGCGCTGAGAGTAAGTCATTTGACATCGGAGCGTTTTGACGCGCTGCCGCTGCGCAAGACTCGGGGGCCGTCGTGATTGCCCATCACTTCACGATTGACGTTGAGGAGTACTTCCAGGTCGCGGCCTTCGAGTCGTATATAGCGCGGAGCGCTTGGGAGCGCTTCCGGTCGCGCGTAGCGGCACAAATGGAGCTCTTACTCGGGCTGCTCGCGCGGCACAATGCGCGGGCGACGTGCTTCGTCGTTGGGTGGGTCGGTGAGCGCCAGCGCGATTTGGTCCGAGCGATTGCCCGGGCGGGTCATGAGGTTGCGTCGCACGGCTGGGACCACGCACGCGTGACGAACCTGACGCCGGCGCAGTTTCGCGATTCGGTCCGGCGCTCCAAGCACCTTCTCGAGGACGTCACAGGCGCGCCGGTCGTGGGATTTCGCGCGCCGAATTTCTCGATCGTGCGTGGGCGGGAATGGGCGCTCGACGTCCTGATTGAAGAAGGTTACCGCTACGATTCCAGCCTGTTTCCCGTCCGGCGCCCGGGATATGGGTATCCGGGCGGACACCCGGATCCCCACTGGATCGAGCGTCCCGCAGGCCGGCTCGCCGAGATCCCGCCAGCAACCCTGCACTGTGGTCCGCTGCGTTTGCCCGCGGCCGGCGGCGCCTACTTCCGGCTGCTCCCCTATGGCGTGATCCGCGGTGCGCTGCGCCAATGCGAGCGTCGTGAAGTCCCAGGCACCTTCTACATCCACCCCTGGGAACTAGACCCCGCCCAACCGCGCGTCGAGGTTTCGTGGTTGACGCGCGTCCGACACTACGGTGGACTTGGCAGAACCTTACCGCGTCTTGAGCGCCTCCTCACGGAATTTCGTTTCGAGCCGATCCGTGAGACTGTTGTCGCGCTTGCGCGCGCGCGTGTTCGTTGTCAGGTACCGATGCTACTGAGCGAGCGCTCGACGTGAGCGAGCTTCGGTCTCCGCTCGAGGTGGTGCCGCTCGACGGCAACGGGCACGCGTGGGACGAGTTGGTAATGCGGGCGGAAGGAGGCACGCATTGTCACCTTTCTGGCTGGCGTGAAATCCTGAGTGACGTGCTGGGTGCGGAGTGCCTCTACTGGGCTGCCGCGGACGACAATGGCGCGTGGCACGGGATCCTTCCGCTGGTGCGCGTGCGCAGCCGGATCTTTGGCCACTACCTGGTCTCACTGCCGTTTCTCAACGACGGCGGACCGCTCGGATCACACTCTGCACGACATCGGCTGGTAGCGCAGGCGGTCACCGAAGCCCACCGATCGCGGGCTGACCTGCTCGAGTTGCGCACCCGCGCCACAGACGGTATCGATCTTCCGGTATCATCGCGAAAAATCACCGTGCTGCTCCCCTTGCCGACCGATGCCGAAGCACTGTTTAAACAGTTCCCTGCGAAGTTACGCAGTCAAATTCGCCGCCCGATGAAGGAAGGACTCACCGTGCGGTTCGGCCTTGAGCAGCGGGAGCCGTTTTACGACGTGTTCTCGCGGACCATGCGGGACCTCGGCACGCCTGTTTTGCCGCGCGCGCTGTTCGAGCGCCTCGCGGCGACGTTCCCCGATTTCGCGATGTTCGGCGTCGTGTATCGCGGGGAGCAGCCGCTTGCCGGGGGCTGTGGCTTCGTGTGGCGCGAGGAGTTCGAGATGACTTGGGCGGGGTCGCTGCGTGAGTCGCGCCGGCTCGCGGCCAACATGCTCCTGTATTGGGCATTCATGGAACGCGCGATCGCCCGCGGCGTCCGTGTCTTCAACTTCGGCCGCTGCACGCCAGGAGGCAGCACGCATCAGTTCAAAAGACAATGGGGTGGAGTCGACATGCCGCTGTCTTGGCATCAATACGTCACCGGCGCCGGCTGCGTGCGCGCTACACCTTCACCGCATGATCCCGCGTACTCGTGGGGACCACGGATATGGCGCCGGCTGCCGCTGTTTGTGGCGAACCGCTTGGGTCCCCGTCTCGTGCGATTCCTGCCGTGATCAGTTGGCGATATCAGGCACCCGCGCGCTCGCCCCTCTCCGCGGGGGCGCTCCTCGCCGGCATTGGCGGAATCGCGCGCAACGGGCGTGGGGGTGCGCGGTCCGAAGCGCGAGTGGTCGACGTCCTCAGAGCGCGGTACGCACCGCGGGATGTGCTGCTGACCGACAGCGGTACCACGGCGTTGACCCTGGCGTTGATCGGCGTCTTACAGGATCGCCCGGGCGCAATCGCGCTCCCGGCGTATGGATGTTACGACCTCGCCACCGCAGCGGATGGTGCCAATGCGGCCGTCATCCTCTATGACCTTGATCCGCGCACTCTGGCGCCCGACCTGGCGCAGCTTCATGACGTGCTGCGTCAAGGCGCGGCAGCGGTCGTCGTGGTTCACCTCTACGGCCATCCCGTCGATCTGGGCGACTTGAAGCGGCTCGCAGCGGAGAACCGCGCGTTGGTGATCGAGGACGCGGCTCAAGCTATGGGCGCTAAAATCGATCGCCAACCTGCCGGAAGCCAGAGCTCGCTCGCTGTGTTGAGCTTCGGTCGAGGAAAAGGACTCACCGGCGGGAGTG
>Ga0209761_1002626_pt1 | contig 11798 bp, 9 predicted proteins | sample GraSoi013_1_40cm_4_FD_185818 | JGI IMG/M metagenome (GOLD analysis project Ga0209761, IMG submission 185818) | Grasslands soil microbial communities from the Angelo Coastal Reserve, California, USA - Sample 09_25_2013_1_40cm (SPAdes) (version 2) | ecosystem: Environmental > Terrestrial > Soil >... | reverse complement strand
CCATGCGTCGATGCACGGCACGGTGACGGTGAATCCGTAGGTCAGCGCCACCGGAAGATCCTCAGCGCGACACCGAAGCTGATGAGACCCCACACCGCGACGATGGCGAGGGGCGCCCCCAGCCGGGTGACCGCGGTGCCGTCGATCATGACGGCGCGCAGCGCGTCGTTCAGCGCAGTGAGCGGCAACGCTTTGACGAACGGCTGCATCGCGTCGGGGAAGCGGGCGTAGGAGAAGAAGGTGCCGGAGAGCACCCACATCGGCAGCATCACCAGGTTCATCAGCCCGGAGACGGCCTCGATCGTGCGGGCGCGGCTGGCGACCAAGAGGCCGAGCCCCGCGAAGCTCAGCGCGCCGAGCACGTTGATCGCCCCGAGGGCCGCGAACGACCCGCGCACGCCCACGCCGAACATCACCCACCCGAAGCCGATCAACGCCACGACCTCGCCGCACAGGAACAGCAGCCGCGAGAGGATGAACCCCAGCAGGTAGTGGCTGCGACGCATCGGCGTGGCCATGAAGCGCTTGAGGAGCTTCTTCTGGCGCGCCTGCACCACCGAAAACCCGACGCCCCAGATGCCGCTCCCCAGCAGATTCATGCCCAGCAGCCCCGGGATGAGGAAGTCGATGTAGCGTGAGCCGGGCTCGGTGACCCGCTCGTCGCGCACGGTGGCGGGGTCGGTCCGCCCGCGCGCGCGCTGCAGCACCGCATCCACTTCGAGCCGGGCTAGCCGGCTCTCGGTGCGGGTCGAGTCGTAGCGGTACACGAGGGGATCCCCCGGCACCACGAGCAACGCGATGCGCCCGGTGCGGAGCCGCTGGCGGCCCTCGGCGGAGTCGAGCACCATGGCCTTGAGCGCTGGCGAACCGTCCAGCACCGCGGCGATTGCACTGTCGCCCGCGCCGCGCAGGACCGCGACGTTCAGCTCGCCGGGGCCGCGGTTGCGGAACGCGATGCCCAGCGCGAACGCGAGCACGATCGGGAACCCGAACACCCAGAAGATCGCCTCCGGCTCGCGGTAGAACTCCCGCATTCGGGAGAGCGTCAGCTGCACCAGCGGGTGGTCACGCATCGCGCAGCTGCCGTCCCGTCAGCGCGACGAAGACGTCCTCCAGGGTGGCGTGGTGGGTCGTGAGCGACGACAGCTCGGCGCCACGCCGCTCAACGAGGCTCATGAGGGCGGGCAACGTGCGGTGCACCTCGGTCACCGTGAGGGCGATGCGGTCGACGGCGGTGCGCACCGACTTGACCCCGGGCAGGCCGGGCAGCTCGCCGAGGAACGCCTCGGTGGCGGCGCCGTCGGCAAGGGCGAACTCCACCACGTGGTCGGCGCCAAGCGAGGCGATAAGCTGGCGCGGGGTGCCGAGCGCGATCACCTTGCCGTGGTCCATGATCGCCACGCGGTCGCACAGCCGCTCCGCCTCCTCCATGTAGTGCGTGGTCAGGAGCACGGTGTTCCCGGCGGCCCGGAAACCGCCGATGATCTCCCACAGCGAGCGCCGCGACTGCGGGTCGAGCCCGGTGGTCGGCTCGTCGAGGAACAGCAGCTCCGGCCGGCTCACCAACGCGCAGGCAACGGCGAGCCGCTGCTTTTGCCCGCCCGAGAGCTTGCCCACCCAGCTGCGGCGCTTCTCCTCGAGGCCCACCAGCGCGAGGACTTCATCCACCGTGTGCGAGCGGCGGTAGAAGCTGCGAAACAGACGCACCGTCTCCGCGACGGTGAGCTTATCGCCGAGCTGGGTCTCCTGGAGCTGGATGCCGAGCCGCTCCCGCAGGGCGCGGCCGCCGGCCCCCCCCCCGTCGTCCCAGTGCATGCCGAGGATCTCGACGTCGCCCGCGTCCGGGACCGTGAGGCCTTCGAGGATCTCGATGGTGGTGGTCTTGCCGGCGCCGTTGGGGCCGAGCAGACCGAAGCACTCGCCGGTCTGGACGGTGAGGTCGAGCCCGGCGACGGCGACGACGTCGCCGTACCGCTTGGCGAGACCGGTACAGCGGATGGCGGGCGCGCTCACTTCTTGGCTTTGTCTTTGGCCTCGGGAGCCATCGCGGCCTTCAACGCCTGGTCGAGCTGCATGTCGAGGCTATTCACGCCGTCGGTCAGACCGCGGAGCTTCATGTTGAGGCCGCCGGTGCGGCTCGCCATGATCGCCAGCGCGCCGGCGATGTCCGCCACCGTCCCGATCGGAGCCGTCAGCAGGCGTTGGCGCATCTGGGACAGCTCCCGGGCGATGGAGCCGCAGAGGTTGGTCACGATGGTCGTCTTGGCGGCCCGGTTGGACTCGAGCTCGGTGACAAGCGTCCGGACGTGGCTCACCGTCTTCTGGAGCTCCGTGATCTCGTCGACTTTGCGCTGCTGGTTGGGGGAGAGCTGGTGCTGGACCATGCGGGCTCACCTCGGGGGTTCGAGCGCTTCCTTGAGGACACGCCCATCGAGCAGACTGAACGGCGACAAGCCGAGCAGCTGCGCGAGCGTGGGGGCGATGTCCACGGTGTTCGCCCGCTTGTCGTAGGTGCCGTGCTGGATCCCCCGCCCCCACAGGATCAGGGGGACGTGGGTGTCGAGATCCGACGGCTGGCCGTGCTGCGCAATCGGCAGCGGGCCGCTCCACGCGTCGAACGGCCGCAACGTGACGACCAGCGCGATGCGGGAGTCCCCAGCCACGTGGTGCAGCCAGCGCCGCGCGATCGGATCCTCCGCGGTATCCGCTCGGGCGAGGTCGGCCGGCCGGTCGACGCGCGCGACGCCGGGCACCGCCCGAACGCGCGCGGCGAGCGCCGCCAGCGCACTGTCGAGGTTCACGCCGGAGGCGGCGAGCCGGCCGTTGTCCCGGAAGAACAGCAGCCCGATGTCGAAGTCCAGCCAGCGCTTTGTCGTATCAGTGCCGCCCAGTCGCGTCAGTTGGGCGTTGGCCGCACGCACGAGGGTGTCGAGGCTCACCCAGCGCGCGTCGGCATGCCCCTGCTGGCGGGAGGCCTCGGGAAACGGAGTGACGCCGTGGTCGGCGGTGAGCACTACGACCACATTCTGGCGCCCCACGCGGTCGAACAGCCGCTGCAGGAACCACTGGAGATAGCCGTCGAGCCGCAGAATCTGATCGTGGATCTCGCGCGAGTCGGGCCCGAAGGCGTGCCCGATGGCGTCGGTGGTGGAGAGGCTCACGGCGAGCAGGTCGGTGGGGCCGCGGCGGCCGAGTCTCAGCGCCTCGAGGCCGGCGAGCGCGAAGGCGAGGGTGAGCGAGTCCATTTGGGGGACCCCGGCGAACGCGGCCGCGGCACCCGCGCTGTCGGCGGGGAGGGCGTGCGGAAAAGCGACCCCACGCCCTCCGTTTTCCCATGGCTCGCTGTCCGGCTCGGAGTAAACCGAGTCCGGCCGCAGCAAAGTCCACCTGGTGCCGGCCGCCTCCTGCGGGACGCGCAGCGCGTTGAAGGCCTGGACCCAGATGGGCAAGGTATCCTGGTAATAGCGGCTCGTCGTGAACAGGCCCGACTGGTACCAATAGACCTGCGCCTTGGCGCGGCCGATCGGCAGGATGGCGCCGCGGTCCTTGCGGGATACCGACAGGGCGCGGCTCGTGGTATCCGCGGCCTTGAGCCAATCGAACAGCGCGGTGCCCCGGAATCGCCGCGGCGACGCACCCGGGCCCAGGACGCCGAGTAGCGGGGTGGTCGAGTCCAGCACGCCTTCAGTGTTGCTGATGATCCCCGTGTGCGCGGGCCAGCGGCCGGAGAGCAGAGTCGAGTGGCCCGGGGCCGTCTCGGTGACGGCATGGTCCTGGAACGCGTTGGTGAACACCGCGCCGTCGGCGAGCAGCGTGAAGAAGCCGCCCGTGAGCTGCTGCCGCCAGCGGACGAGGTAATCCGCCCGCAGCTGGTCGACGGTGATCACTACGACGAGCTTGGGGCGTGGGGGCGCGGCACGCGGGGCGCCCGCGGCCGGCGACAGCCCGAGGGCGAGCACGACTGGGGTGAGCATGGTCACAAACTAGTGCCGGTCAGGCAGTGGCCGCCACCGGGGTCTGCCGCGGCTCGCGGACGGCGAGCACAAAGGCCACACCGACGATCCCGGCCGCGAGCAGGAACGGCACCCCGTGTCCGAAGGCGTCGAACGTCAGCGTCGCGCCCACGGGGCCGACGATGCTCATGATGCCGCGGAACGTCTGCTGCGCCCCCATCATCAGTCCGACTTCCTCTCGGTCGGACCGCTGGCTGACGAGCGAGGTGGACGCCGGGAAGAGGAGGGCGGTGCCCATCGGCACCAGCACGAGGAAGACGATGAACAGCGCCATCGCCGGAGCCGCCGGAACGAGCGCCGCCGGGAGCGGCATGAGTGCGAGGCCGAGGCCCAACAGGACGGTGCCGATCTGCATGGTGCGCACCTCGCCGAAGCGCTCGTTGAACCAGCCGACCAGCCAGACGCGCATCAGCACCCCGACGATCCCGAAGATGGGGAAGAAGTAGCCGATGGTGTCCTCCGTCACGCCATAGGTGTCCTTCAGGTACAGCGCCAGTACGCCGATGACCACGTTCAGGGCCAGCATCCCGACCACGTAGATCCAGATCACCCGGTGGGAGGGGAGCGCCGGGTGCCGCATGATCTCCCACAGGGCCCGTTTCACGGAGCGGGCCTGCGGCGGCGCGTAGCGACCGCTCGGCGTCGTCGGGTGCGCGTGGAGGACGCGGGATTCGGGCAGCCATTTCCAGGCGAAGACGACGTTGATCAGCACCAGCGCCGCCGCCACCACGCCGGGCACGGCCGTGCCGAAGCGGTGGGCGACCGACCCGATGAAGGGCCCGATCACGACGCCCGCGCTCGTCGCTGCCGAGAGCCACCCCAACGCCTTGGCGCGCTCGGCCGGCTGCATCGTGTCGGCCACGTACGCCTGGGCGACGCCGGTCGTGCCGCCGCCTAACCCCTGCACGATGCGCGAGGCGAACAACAGCCACAGGCTGTTGGCGTACCCGAAGATGACGTACGCGAACGCCGAGGCGCCGAGGCCGACGAGCAGCGCCGGACGCCGGCCGTAGCGGTCGGACAGCTTACCCCAGACCGGCGAGGAGATCAGCTGCGCCACGGCAAACGATGCGATGAGCGGGCCGACCAGCCATTCGGGGGCGTGCAGTCGCAACGCGTAGAAGGCCATCAGCGGGGCGACGAGCATCAGGCCCAGCATGTCCACGAAGCAGACGGCCATCAGCACCGAGAGTCGCTTCACCGGCGGGCTCCGATCGAGAGAACAGCGGCACTGCACACCATGAGCAGCACCCCGAACACCGCGGCCACACCCAGCTCGTTCAGGCGCAAGCTGGACATGATCTCGATGGCGATGGGCCGGGTGTCGTACGTATAGAGCACGACGGACGACACAAAGTCGCCCAGCGCCCCGACGAACGCGAGGCTCGCCCCCGCGGCGAGCGCGGGCCCGAGGAGCGGCAGCGTGACGCGCCGCAGCGTGACCCAGCGGCCGGCGCCGAGGCTCGCCGCCGCCTCCTCGAGCACCGGGTCCAGCTGGCGGTAGCCCCCGAGGATGGCGCGACCCGCGACCGGCAGCGACCGCACCACGTACGCCAGCGGCAGCAGCACGACCGTCCCTACCAGGACCCACCGCAGCGCCAACGGCTTGCTCACCCCGAAGGCGGTCGCGAGCGCGACGGCGAACACGGTCCCAGGCAGCGCCCACGGCAACTCCAGGAAGCTCTCGATCCAGCGGCGCACGGCCACCCGGCGGCGGACGACGAGCCAACCCGCCGCGAGGGCCACGACGACGGCCGCGGCGGTACTCACCGACGCCATCCAGAACGAGTTGAGCAGCGGCCGCAGCCGCTCCGGCTCCGAGAAAACGCGTCGGTAATTGACGAGCGAGAGAACCGGCGGAAGCGTCTCGGTGGTCCAGGTGGCGTACGGCACGAGCGAGACGAGCAGCAGCGTGAGGTGCGGCAGGAGCAGAAGCACGGCGAAGAGCCAGCCCGCCGCCGTGGCCAGGGCCCGCACGGCCGGCCGCTCGATGGGCCGCCGCCGCGGGGCGGTCCCTTTCCCCAGCGCGACGAGGAGATCCTCCCCCTGGGTGTGCCGCAGCAGCACGAGCCCCACCACGGCGACGAGGGCCAGGGCGAGCGTCTCCACCATGGCGAGCGCCAGGTCGCCGTTCACCTTGGTGCTGTAGATCTGGGTCGTCATGAGGCGGAAGCCGCCGCCGAAAACGTAGGGCGCGCTGAAGGAGCCGAGCGCGGTCATGAACGTGAGCAGCGCCGCGCCGGCGAGCGCGGGCCGCAACAGGGGCAGGACGACGCGCCGGAAGATGCGGCCCCGCCCGGCGCGGAGCGCCTGCGCCGCCTCGAGCATCGACTGGTCGAGCCGGGCGAGGCCGGCCCGCGTCAACAGGTAGAAGTAGACGTACATCGAGTACGCGTGGACCAGCAAGATCGCACCCGCGCCTTGGAGGCGCCACGGCGCCCGGGCGAGGCCGAGCGCGTGCTGCAGCGCCCGGGCGACGAAGCCGGACTCTCCGTACAGGAACAGGAACGCGATGACGCCGACGAACGGCGGCAGCACCGCCGGGAGCGCGATCAAGGCGCCCAGCGCCTTGCGGCCCGGGAACTCGAACCACTCGAACAGGAACGCCAGCGGCACGCCGATCAGCGCCGCGAGCGCTACGCTGGCCAGCGAGATCCACAGGCTCGCCCACAGCGCCGCCCATTCGCCCGGCCGCGACACGAACGCCCGCAGCGCGTCGGCATGCGCGGCGTCACCCGCCACGATGAGGATGGGATACACCACCAGCCAGGCGAGCAGCAGCGCCAGGGCGAGACCAAACACCTGTCCGCGCCGGCCGTTCATCCGTCCGCACGCGGTTCGCTGAAGGTGATGGCCCGCACCGCCTCGACGTAGACGCGCTCGCCGACCCGCGCGGCGACCGGATCGGCGAGGACCTCGAAGCGCTCCCCGGCGTCGCTCTCGACCAGATAGAACGCCGCGGCGCCGGTGTAGCGGCGCTCCCGCACCGTGCCCGGCAGCCCGGCGTCCGCGAACCGCAGACGCTCGGGCCGCACGACCAGCACCTGACCATCTCGCCCACCGAAGGCGCGCGCCAGGGCGCCCCGCAGCACGTTCGCCCGGCCCACGAAGGTCGCGACGAACAGCGAGGCCGGCTGCTCGTACAGCTCATCGGCCGTGCCCACCTGTTCCACGAGCCCGCGGCTCAGGACGGCGATGCGGTCACCCAGGTCGAACGCCTCTTCCTGCTCGTGCGTCACGAATAGGGTCGTGATGCCGACGCGCTTGATGAGGGCGCGCAGCTCCCGGCGCGTGCGCTCGCGCAGCGCGGGATCGAGGTTGGAGAGCGGCTCGTCGAGCAGCAGCACCAGCGGCTCGGGCGCGAGCGCCCGCGCGAGCGCCACGCGCTGCTGCTGGCCGCCCGAGAGCTCCTGCACCTTGCGCCGCTCGAAGCCCGCGAGATCGACGAGCGCCAGGACCTCGGCGACCTTGGCTTGCACGGCTCCCGCCTCCCGACTCCCGCCTCCCAAGATTCCGAACGCCACGTTCTCCCCCACATCGAGGTGCGGGAACAGCGCGTAGTGCTGGAACACCATCCCGCAGCGGCGGCGGGCGGGCGGCACCGTGGTCACGTCGTCCCCGGCGACGGTGATCCCCCCGGCGTCGGGCGTCTCGAAGCCGGCGAGCAGGCGCAGCAGGGTCGTCTTGCCACTGCCCGAAGGCCCGAGCAGGGCGACGATTTCGCCTCGCGAGATGTCGAGTGTCACGGGCCCCACCGCCACGTCGTGCGCCCAGCGCTTGGTCAGGCCCGCCATCCGGAGGAAGCCGCTCACCGACCTGTCCCTCGTCCCCCGTCCCCCTTCCCCCGGACGTTTGCGTCCCAGTACCGCATCCACTCGGCCCCACGCACCGCGAGCAGGTCCCAATCCACGTCCGCGACCTTCATGCGCCGCCGGACGTCGCGCACCCAGTCCGGCAGCGAGTCCACGGGCAAGTCCGCGCGCGCGGGCAGGCGGTAGACCTGGCGCGCGGCGAGCAGTTGCGCCTCCACGCTTCCCACCCATTCGACGAAGGCTCGCGCCGCGTCGCGATGCCGCGCGTTGCGTACCACCGCAATGGCATCCTCGATCACCGGGGTCCCGCTCATCGGGAACACGTAACCGAGCTGCAGGCCGTCGCGAATGTTGATCTGGATGTCCGGCAGGTCCCAGATCGTCACCAAGCCCTCCCGGCGGACGATCTTCTGATCGAGCAGGGAGCCGTTGAGCACGTACTCCTTCGTCTGCGCGTCGAGCCGGCGCAGCCACTGGAAGCCGGCCGCGGTGTCGCCCGTCTGTTTCACGCCGCGCTCGATGAGCATCCCCCAGACGGCGCGCATCGTGCCGCTCGCGAGCGGATCGCGGATCAACACCTGCCCCTTCCATTTGGGGAGCAGGAGGTCGTCCCAGTCCTGCGGCGCTTCCGCGGGCCGCATCGCCTGCGCGGCGTAGACGATGACCGCCGGGGTCTCGAAGACAGCGAAGTACAGGTCGGCGGGCCCGCGACCGTGCGGGTCGATGGCCCCCGCCCAGCTGGGGCGAAATGGCTCGAGCAGCGAATCGGCGGCACCGCGCGCGAAGATCGTCGCCGGCCCGCCGAACCACACGTCCGCCTGGGGATTGGCGCGCTCGGAGCGCAGGCGGTCGTACACCTCCTGTGAGCCCATGTCCAGCCAGCGCACGTCGACGTCCGGATGGAGCTGCTCGAAGCGCCGCTCGAACAGCGTGAGGAGATCGCGGCCGTGGGGACTATAGATCACCAGAGGAGTGCGGGAATCCCGCGTGCAGGCGAATAACACCAGGGAGCACAGAGCAGGGAGCAGTACCTTCCGGTGCCCGCGGCCGCTGCGGCTCGCGTCGGAGAGCACTGCTCCGTGCTCCCTGCTCCGGCTAGGGAGCATTGGCCTTTCTGAGCGCCAGGAGATTGGCAAAGAGCCGATACGCTCCCGGGACCCCGGCGGGCAGCTCCCGGAAGAACGCGAGCGCGGTGTACACGTATGCGCCGCGCCCCAGCGGTGCGACCAGCAGGCCGCCCTCGAGCGGCGGCCCGCCCGGATCGTGCATCTCGAGCAGCGGCTTGTAGGCGGGGTCCCACTCGTGGGCGAAGTACAGGCCGCGCTCCTGCACCCAGCCCTGCCAATCCTCGGCCGTGATGCGGTTGGGCGAGCGGAACACCGCGCCCGTAGAATCGAGCAGCGTCACCGGCGCCGTCTCGTCGGTCACGCGATCGTGCGGCTGGGCGATCGTCAGCCGGTAGGGCGCAAAGCCGCCCTGGATGAAGGGGTACTGCTGGTACTGCACGATCACCAGCCCACCGCCGCGAGCGTACTCGAGCAGCCGACCGTTGTTGGCCACGAGGGCCGGATCGGTCTCGTAGGCGCGGCTGCCGATGACGATGGCGTCGTAGCGCGCCAGATCGCCGCGGGCGAGCGTGTCGGCATCGAGCAGCTCGATCGGCACCCCCACCGCCGCGAGCGCCTCCGGCACGCGGTCCGACGCGCCGCGCACGTAGCCCACGCGGCCCAGCGAGGGAAGCGCGATCCGCGCCAGACGGATTTCCGCCGTCGAGGGCTGGACCACCGGGCGGGGGCGGATATGCGGGTAGTCGATGATCGCGAGAGTGCCCTCGCTCCGGCGACCGTCCTGCCCGAGCACTGCCGCTCGCAGCTCGACGCTGCCCGGTTGCGCGCCCGCCGGCGGTGTCGCGGTGACGGTGACGCTCTGCGTCTCGTCTTCACGCGTGAACGCTAGACTCTCCGGCGCCGCCGGCTGCCACCCCCGTGGCAGAGTCAAGACGACCTGTCCCGCGGCCGGCCCGCGCGTCCGGTTGGTCACGGTGATCGTGAAGCGCCGCGCGCCGCCGGCTTTCCCGTTGATCGGCCATACCACGAGCTCGGGCGTGATCGCGACGTCGAACGGCCGGGTGACGAAAACAGGCCGCCGGATCTCGCCGATCGCCTGGTCCCGGTAGCGGTACACGATTTCGCGCTCGAGCGTGAGGGTTACGCCGGCCAAGACGACACGCGCGCGGAGGGCGAGCGGCGGCGGCGCGAACGGCTCGCCGCGCACGTCTGGGGGCACCCCGGACCAGTCGTACAGCGCGCCGGTGAGCGGCCGCCGCAGGAAGTACTCCGCCGAGCGTTCGGCGTCCTCGGCCACGGACACCGTGAAGCGGCGCGTGAACACCGTTCCCGGCGCGGCAGCGCCGGTGGCGTCGGCCGGCGGCGTCACGATCCAACCCGGTGGGGCCGTTACCTGGATATCCTCCACGCGCGCTGCGGAATCACCGGCGTTCCAGATCACCGCGTCCACCTGCAGTCGCTGCCCCGGAATCACGATGCCGTCGTCGCCGACGCCGTCCACGGCGATCCCCGCGGCCTCCGCGATCGCACGCTCGAGCAGCGCGCGCTGCCGGCGTTCCCCGGAGCCGAGGTCCCGCGCGGCGCGCGTCAGATACGGCAGGATGGCCTGCGGAGCCCACGCGTTGAGCCGCACCCGAGCCGAGTCGATCAGCGCGACGAAGCGCGTCTGGCCGCGCAGCACGGTGTCGACGCCGGCGAAGAGCCCGGGGTCGTCGCTGCCCGAGTGGGGAGGAGCCCGCGAGGCGAGCAGCGCCAGCCGCACGAAGCTCGGCCCCGGACGCTGCAGCTGCCCCTGATCCTGCGAGCGATGGCGGCTGCGGCTGGCCGCGGCGATCTGCGCGTACGACTGACCGGCCAGGGGGTCGAGCATGCCGGCCGGCATCGTGAGCGTGGTGCCGGTGGTGTCGAACCCTGCGCTGCGGTACAGCTTCACCGGGCCCCAAGCGGAGTCCTTCAGGATCTCGAACGCCTGCCGTGCCAGCTGGCCGGACACCTGGTGCTGGCCGTGGCCGTCCCGGGGCGCACCGCTGAAGATCGAGATGATGATCTGGGGTCGAAATCTCCGGATGACGGCGATGACGTCCTCGAGCAGCGAGTCCCGCGGCCAGAAGCGGAACGTTTCGTCGGCCGACTTGGAGTACCCGAAATCGTAGGCGCGGGTGAAGAACTGGCCGGCGCCGTCCAGCTGGCGGGCCGCCAGCAGCTCCTCGCTGCGGATTATTCCCAGCTCCACCCCGAGCTCGGGGCCGATCAGGTTCTGGCCGCCCTCGCCCCGGCTCAGGGAGAGATAGGCCGCCTGGACGCCGTAGCCCCGCGAGAGAAGCGTGAGCAGTTGGTTGTTCTCGTCATCGGGGTGCGCGCCGATCATGAGGACGCGCTTGTCGGCGCCGAGCTGCTGCAAGTCGCTCATCAACGCCGCGACGCCGCCGGTGCCGACGGGGGCGAGCGTCTGCCCCCGTGCGGTCCCGGCGGCGCAGGCGAGGCCTAGAAGACACGCACCGAGATGTCGCAAGATGGACAAAGGTAGACGATTCCGCCCTTCATAACGAACTTGACGCGCTGGAGTTCCGTGATGTCCCGCAGCGGGTCGCCGGCGACGGCCACGATATCCGCGAGCAGGCCGGGCGCGATGGCCCCCAGATTGTCCTGCTGGCCGAGCAGCTCCGCGGCGACCGACGTGCCGGACTTGATCGCCTGCATCGGGGTCATGCCGTACTGGACGTAGTACTCGAATTCTTTGGCCTGGTTGATCTCCGTCCAAGGGAAGCCGCCCACGTCGGTGCCGGCCACGATCTTGACGCCCTTGCGGAGGGCGTGCTGGAAGGCGCGCCGCTGGGCAGCGACCATGGGTCCCCACACGCCGCCGCGCGGGCCCGCCACGTACTGGGAGACGGTGACCGTTGGCA
>Ga0209761_1002625_pt1 | contig 11798 bp, 12 predicted proteins | sample GraSoi013_1_40cm_4_FD_185818 | JGI IMG/M metagenome (GOLD analysis project Ga0209761, IMG submission 185818) | Grasslands soil microbial communities from the Angelo Coastal Reserve, California, USA - Sample 09_25_2013_1_40cm (SPAdes) (version 2) | ecosystem: Environmental > Terrestrial > Soil >... | reverse complement strand
GGAGGAGTCTCGGCGCGCGGTCGCGGAGAACGTGAGAGCGAGCAGGATCGTTCCGACGGTGCCGAGGACCACCAGCCACGACCAACCGAACGCGAGCACCTTCATCTCGGAGAGCACGAGCAAGGCCTTGCTAGAGCTTCTTACCGCCGCGCTCGGCCACGGTGGCCTCGAAGCTCTTCTTGCGCATGCGCTCGAGGAGCGCCGTGTAGGATTCCGCCTGGATGATCCGGTCGAACTGGCTGCGATACGTCGAGACGAAGCTCACGCCGTCGATCTGCAGATCGTAGACGCGCCACCGGCCATCCCGGAGATGGAGCCGGTAGTCGAGCGCGATCTCGCTGCGGCGATCCGTGAGGATCCTCGACCGCACCGTGGCGAAGCTCGCGTCGACCGCTTCCCCGAGGTACGTGATGTTCTCACCCGCGTACGCCTCGACCCGGGTGATGTACGAGCGCTCGAGAAGGTCGGTGAAGAGCGCCACGAACTCGGCCCGCTCATCGGCGGAGCGCGCGGCCCAGTGGCGGGAGAGCGTGCGCCGCGTCACTTCCTCGAAATCGAAGAGCTCGCGTGCGAGCTTCCGGAGCTCCGTCCGCCGATCCGTCGCTTGCCGTGTCGCCGACTCGGTTTTCACGGTATCGCCGTCTTGGATCAGCGTGACCACGCGGCCGACCGTCGACTCCACGGTCTCTCGCGGTCCCATCGCGGGCGCCGCGACCGCTCCGGCCACCATGATCCAGGCTGCGAGTGTCTTGCCCATGACCAGATCCTCCGAGCCCCTGTCGAGCATCCGCCATGCCAGGGCCCGAATAAGCGGAAAGCCTGTCATTTCAGAAGCCTTCGATCGCTTCCCGGGGCCTCATAATGGACAGAGTGGCAATCCTGTCCGCGGTTCGACACGAGCCTGGGCCGAAAGCCATGTGCGTCGGCGTCGACGTCGGCGGAACGTGGGCCCGCGTCGCCGTCTGGACCGGCGCGCGCCGCGCCCGGACGCTCGTGGTGCCCGCCGACCGGAGTCTGCAGAACCTCGCGTCGATATTGCGGGCGGTGTGGCGGCGTCGCCGGTGGACCCGACGGCACGTCGCGTCCCTCGTGGTGGCCTCGCGGGGGCTCTGGACCGCCGGCGAGCGGCGGGCGCTGGCGCGCCGCCTACGAGGGTTGGCGGGGCGCGTTCACGTCATTTCCGACGCGCAGGCCGCGCTGCTGGGGGCGCTCGGACAGCGGCCCGGCGTGCTCCTGCTATCTGGCACCGGATCGATCGTCGTCGGCAGGGACGCCGGGAGCCGCTGGGCGCGCGCCGGGGGTCTCGGACCGCTGGTCGGCGACGAGGGCTCCGGCTTCTGGCTCGGTCGCGAGTGGCTCAGGGAGGCGGTCCGCGACGGGGGCCTTCTCTCCACGCTCCGGGCCGTGCACGCGCCGGATCCGGTCAGGACGATCGCCGCCCTGGCTCCCGGCGTGCTCGCGCGCGCCCGCCGTGGTGACCGGCGCGCGCGGCGAATCGTGAGGGAAGGCCAGCGGCATCTCGCGGCACGGGCCGTCGAGGTCGCGCGGACGCTGAAGCTTCCGCAGCCGGTGAACGCAAGCTGGGCCGGAAGCGTGCTCGATGATCCGTGGTTCCGCGCCGGAACCATTCGCGCCGTCGCCCTGGCCGGCCTCCGGGCGCGCTGGCACCGGCCCGCCGAGGAACCGGTCGTCGCTGCGGCCCGGCTCGCCGCGACGCGGGCGCGCGCGTGACCCTTCGCCGGATCGTGATCACCGTGTGCCCCCGCGAGCCCGGCAGCGTGGCCTTGCCGATCGCGCGCGGGGGACGGTCCGTCAGACTGACCGCGGCGGCGATCCTGCGCCATCTGCGAGACCTCGTCGCCGAGCGCGGGCTGGACGAGCGCGTGCGCTTCCGCGAGGGGTGCGCCGGCGGCTGCTCGGGGCCGGGGCCCAACGTCTCGGTCGAGATCTTCCCGATGACCCGCCCGGGCGAGCGGGAAGACCACGTCGCTGTCGACTGGAAGACCTACGTCTATTCGCTCGCGTCCCTGGACTGCCTGGCCGCCGTCATCGAGGAGAACCTCGGGCGGACCCGGCGATGAGCCGCTTCAGAGCCAGCCCGAGCGCTTGAAGCGGTAGAAGAGGTATCCGCAGGCCCCGAGCATGATAGCCATCACCAGCGGGTACCCGTAGAACCACTCGAGCTCGGGCATGAACTTGAAGTTCATGCCGTAGACGCCCGCGATCATCGTCGGCACCGCGAAGATCGCCGCCCAGCCCGCCAGCCGCTTCATCGCCTCGTTCTGGGAGACCGAGATCAGCGACAGATTCGCCTCGAGCGCGCTGGTGAGGCGCTCGCGCAGCGTGTCGATCATCTCGTTGATGCGGACCACATGGTCGTACACATCGCGAAAGTAGACGCGCACATCCTCGGGGAGCAGCGCCGCGTCCGCGCGCACGAGCCGGTTGCACACGTCGACCAGCGGGGCGACCCCTCGCTTCACCTCGAGCAGGTCGCGCTTGAGCCCGTAGATGCGCTCGGTCGTGTCTCGGCTGAAGGTGTTGTCGAAGATCGCGCCCTCGAGCGCCTGCAGCTTGTCCTCGTACGCGTCGACCACGGGGAAATACTGGTCCACGATGAAGTCCATGAGCGCGTACAGCACGAAGCCGGGTCCCCTGGCCAGAAGCGGCGGGCTCGCCTCGCAACGCGAGCGCACCGCGACGTAGGGAAGCGACGGCCCGTGCCGGACCGAGACGACGTAGCTCGCCCCGACGAAGAGGTGCGTTTCCCCGAACTCGATCCCCCCGGTCGCCGGATCGAGGTGGGCCGTGCGCAGGACGATGAAGAGCGAATCTCCGTAGCGCTCGAGCTTCGGCCGCTGGTGGGCGCGGGCGGCGTCCTCGACGGCGAGGTCGTGGAGCGAGAACTCCTGCTGGACCTCGGCGAGCACCTCGGCGTCCGGCTCGTGGAGGCCGATCCACACGAATCGGCCCGGCTGCTTGAGGACCTCGCTGATGTCGGGGATCGCCACCTCTCCGATACGCAGGCCGCCCGCGTAGGCCACGCTGTTGACCACGCCCTTCATGCCCGGCCCTCCCCGGCCAGCCTAGCGCGTCGGCCGAGCAAGCGGTACGCCAGCGGTCCGGTGAGCGCGGCCGCCACGCCGGCGATGGTATTGAGCCGCCCCGCGGTCGCCATCGCGCCCACACAGAAGAGCAAGGGGAATACGGCGACGCCGAGGGCACCCGCGAAGCCGCCCGGGACCCGCCACGGCCGGGGCATGTCCGGCGCCGTCACACGCAGTCGCACGAACGCGGCGAGCTCGACGACCAGACTCAGCGAGTAGAGCCACACGTCCAGGACGACCAGCTCCTTGAAGGAGAACGCGGCGAAGGCCGCGTAGAACGCCGCGGAGACGACGACCGCCGTCCACGGCGTGCCAAAGCGCTGGTCGACCACACCGAGCCACGCGGGCATCGCGCGGTCGCGCGCCAGCACGTACGGCAGACGCGAGTTGGTGAGGAGCAAAGACATGAAGAGCCCGGCCGTGCCCAGGACGGCGCCGGCCGTGACCGCGTGACCGAGCCACTCGCCCCCTACCGATCGTCCGATCGCGGGCAGTGCCCCGGTCGTCCACTGGCTCCACTCCAGCGCGCCGCTCGCGAGCGCCGCGCCCACGGGGAGCAGGTACGCCGCCGTCAGCACGGGGAGTGTCAGGAAGATCGCCGATCGGAATGCGCGCTCCGGCGCTCGGGTCTCGCCGAGGACCGTGCTCGGGGTGTCCCACCCCGAGTAATTCCACATGAGCACCGCGAGCCCGAGCCCCAGCGCCTCGAGCCCCTGGCCCGACGGCGACAGGGGCACCCACGGCGTTGTCAGGGACCCGAGCAGCGCGAAGACCGTCAGCGCCGCGACCGGCAGCAGGGACGCGACGGCGAGCGCGAGCGCCGCCTGTCCGGTCGGACGCACCCCGAGCAGATTCAGCCCGGTCAGCACGACGATGAAGGCGACGACCAGGAGCCAGCGCTCCGTCGAGGTCATCGCCGGCAGCCAGAAGCGGAGATACTCGACGAACAGCGCGGGGTACACGGCGACATCGACGAAGCTGTCGATCCAGCTCCACCAGCCGACCTGGAACGCCCAGTACGGCCCGAAGGCCTGCCGCGTCCACGTCACGTAGCCGCCTTCATCCGGCATCGCCGACGCGAGCTCGGCCATGGCCAGGGCGACGGGCAAGCTCCAGAAGAGCGGCGTGAGCACGAGCAGCACGAGCGTCATGCCAGGACCGAGCGTGGGGACCGCGTCTTCGATCCCGTAAGGCCCGCCGCTCACGTTGAAGAAGACGATCGCGGCGAGCGGGGCGACGCCGAGCCCGCGCCTGAGCTCCGCCGTCAGCTCACTTCCCCTGGGCGGCGGCGATGAGCCGTGGAAGCTCCGTGACCCACTCGTCGATCGGGCGCGCGGCGTCGACGGTGATCTCGAGCTTCCCGCTCGGCAGCCGGCGGACGCGCCCCGGCGCGGCAGGACCGAGCGGGATCACCAGCGCCTCACGGTGGATGCCGAGGGCGTCGGTCACGGCGAAGATCGCGTCGATCTCCTTCATCGTCACGACCTCAAGCATCGACGCCCCGCATGCGGTGTCCTCCCGGGTCTCCGATCGAACGCCCTGCTAGACTAATGGACCGAATACGCCAAGGACAAGGAGATCCCATGCCCGGTTCGGACGACGCGCTCCTCGCCGGTCTCACCGTCCTCGATTTCACGCGCGTGCTGGCCGGCCCCTACTGCACGCGTCTGCTCGCCGACCTGGGCGCGCGCGTGATCAAGGTCGAGCGCCCGGGCGAGGGGGACGACACGCGGCGCGGTCACGTCCAGCTCGAGCCGGGACGCACCGACCAGGCCACCTATTTCATCCGGGTCAACGCAGGCAAGTGGAGCGTCGCGCTCGACCTCGCGCACCCGAAGGCCCGCGAGGTCGTGCTGGACCTCGCGCGCGCCGCCGACATCGTGGTCGAAAACTTCCTGCCGGGGGTCGTCGCGAAGCTCGGCTGCGACTACGCCACGCTCACGGCCGTCCGGCCCGATCTCGTCTACTGCTCGATCTCCGGCTTCGGCCAGACCGGGCCTCTGAGCCTGCAGCCTGCCTTCCACCACATCATCAACGCCATGTCCGGCATCATGCATCTCGAGCAGCAGGACGATCCGGCGCCGCGGCCCGGGTATCTCCAGGCGGCCGACGTGCTGGCGGGAACGCACGCCTTCGGCGCCATCCTGGCGGCGCTCTGGCGGCGGGCGCGAACGGGCCAGGGCGGGCACCTCGACGTCTCGATGCTCGAGTGTCTCGTCGCCGCCGAGGACATCAACTACGGCGGCATGCTGAACGCCTGCGCGGAGTATCCCGGCCCGCGGCCGGGCATGGTCGTCCACGGAATCGGCGGACGCCACGTGGCGATGCAGACCGTCGGCGCCCCGCAGCTCTGGCCGCGGCTGGTGGCGATGATGGACCGGCCCGAGCTGGCGTCGGACCCGCGCTTCGCCACGCCGGCGGCGCGCCGCGAGCACTGGGCCGAGCTGCACCCGATCATTTGCACGTGGCTCGATCAGTTCAAGACCGTCGAGGACGCGGTGACGACGCTCACGGCGGCGCGGGTTCCCGCCGCCGTGGTCCTCTCGCCCGCCGAGGTCGTCGCGCACCCTCACCTGGCCGAGCGGCAGGCGTTTCCCCTCATCGACCACCCCGCCCGCGGGGCCGTGCGGATCACCGCCGTGCCCTTTCACGTCGACCACCGGCCCGTGGCGCCGCGCGGGGCGGCGCCGTATCGCGTTGGCGAGCACACGCGCGCCGTCCTCGGTGACGTGCTGGGTTACTCCCGGGAGAGGATCGAGGAGCTACGCCGGCTCGGGACGATCGAGACGGTCTGAGGCCGGCGCCGCCTCGACGCCAAGCGCCCGCCCGGCGGCCGCCTCGCCCGATCTCACGCAGTCGGCGATCCCGACGCCTCGATAGGCGCCGCCCGCCAGATGCAAGCCAGGGATCGCGGCCGCGCATCGCTCGATCGTCTCGACGCGGCCGAGATGGCCCACGTGGTACTGCGGCATCGCCTTGGGCCAGCGCGAGACGCGCCAGAGGACGGGCTCCGCGGTGACGCCGAGCGCCTGGCGCAGCTCGTCGCGAGCGCGCGAGACCAGCGTGGCGTCCTCCGACTGGAGAATGCCTTCGTCCAGCGCGCCGCCCACGAAGCACCGGAGCAGCACGTACCCCTCGGGCGCTCGGCCCGGATACTTCACGCTCGAGAACGTGCAGGCCAGCACCGCGCGGCGTTCCGTGCGCGGGACCACGAACCCGAAGCCGTCGAGCGGATTCGGCACGTCCTCGCGGCGGTATCCGAGCGTCACCGTCGCCGAGGAGGCGTACGGGATCTCGCCGAGCAGCGTCGCGAGCGCCGGATCGACGTAGCGTAGCAAGTGGCCGCTGGTGTACGACTCGGCCGCGATGATGACCCGATCGACCTCCACCGCGGCGCCTTCGGCGCTGAGGACACGCCAGCCGTGGCCATGGCGCTCGAGTCCGTCCACGCGGTGCTTGAGCAGCGCGGTACCCGGCGGAAGCCGCGACGCGAGCGTCGTGACCAGCTCCGCCATTCCGTTCCGGAATGTCACGAAGAGACTCCAGCGCGCTCCGCTCGTGCCCTCCTGCGGCGCCTTCCGGGCCGCCCGCCAGAGCCCCAGCACGACGGACCGCTCGCGCCGCTCGAGCTCGCAGAAGCGCGGCATCGTCGCCGCGAGGGAAAGGTCGTCGGGATCGGCCGTGTAGATGCCGGCGACCAGCGGCTGGGCGACCCGCTCGAGCGCCTCGCGGCCGAGCCGCCGGCGCACGAAGGCGCCCAGGCTCTCGTCGTCGGCCACGCCCCGCGGCAGGACGAGGTCGAAGCCCATGCGGAGCTTTCCCGGCCAGGAGAACAGTCCCGACCTGATGAACGGACCGAGCTTCGTCGGCGCCAGGAGCTGAAATCCGACCGGCAGAGGATGCAGACGCCCGGCGCGCCACACGAACACCTTCCTGAAGCGATCGTCGGTCCGGACCAGCCGGTCCTCGACGCCGAGCCGCTGGCAGAGCGCCAGCGCCCACGGCTTGTCCGACAGGAACGAATCGGGGCCCGCCTCGATCAGGAACCCGCCGCTCCGCTCGGTCGCGATGGTGCCGCCGAGCCGCTGGCGTGCCTCGAACAGCGTCAGCTCCAGCGCTCGCTCGCGAGCGAGCTCGACCGCGCGGTGGGCCGCCGCGAGCCCGGTGATCCCACCGCCGATGACGGCGAGCTTCAGTCGAGCCACGTCACCGCCGGCCGCTCGCCACGCGAACCAGGTCCGCCAGCATCGCGATGAACTCGGGATGATCGTTCACGGCGGCCGCGCGATGGAGGCTGAGACCGGCGGCGGCGGCCACCCGGCCGACCTCGACGTCCAGGTCGTACAGCACCTCCACGTGATCGCACACGAAGCCGATCGGCACGACGACGGCGTGGCGCGCTCCGTCGGCCGCCAGGCGCTGGACCACGGCGGCGACGTCGGGCTCGAGCCACGGCTCGCGCGGGCTCCCGCTCCGGCTCTGATAGGCGATCGACCAGCGAGAGTGCGCGAGGCGCCGCGTGACGGCGCGCGCCGCCGCGGTCAGGTCCGACACGTACGGCGAGGCATCAGCCATGGCGACCGGCACGCTGTGAGCGGTGAAGACCAGCGGCGCGGAGGCCCGGACGTCTCGGGGAATCTCATCGAGCGCCGCCCGCGTGCGATCGGCGACCGCCGCGACGAAGCGCGGGTATTCGAACCACGCCGGCGCGAAGCCGACCTCGGGCGCGCTCGGGACGCGGGCCCGGGCCTCGGCGACGTCTTGCATGTAGCGCTCCCACGAGGCCTCGGTCCGCAGCGGCGAAAGGATGATGCCGAGCGTGCGCCTGGCGCCTTTGCCCGCCATCTCGGCAAGGGTCTCGTGGAGAAACGGGTGCCAGTTGCGCATCCCCACGAAGACCGGCAGCGCCGGCCCCGCCCGGGCGAGCGCCTGCTCGAGGCCGCGGGCCTGGGCGAACGTGAGCTCGGCGAGTGGCGAGCGACCGCCCGGCATCTGCTTGTAGTGGTGGACGACCTCCTCCAGCCGCTCCGCGGAAATGCTCCGCCCGCGCGTGACGATCTCGAGAAAGGGCCGGATCTCGTGCGGCGCCGTCGGCCCCCCGAAGGCGACCAGCAGCACCGAGTCGACCGCGCTCATCGCCGGTCGGAGAGCTCGTGCACGATCTCGACCAGCGCCCGGGCGTGCTCGACCGGCGTCTGCGGAAGGATTCCGTGGCCGAGGTTGAAGATGTGGCCCGGGCGGCCGGCGGCGCGGTCGAGGATGTCCTTCACGCGCTGGCGGATGTACGCGGGCTTCGAGAGCAGGACGGCCGGATCGAGGTTGCCCTGCACGGCGACGTCGTGGCCCACGGCCGCCCAGCCCGCGTCCAGATCGACGCGCCAGTCGAGGCCGATCACGTCGCCGCCGGCGGCGCGCATCGAGGGCAGGAGCGACGCCGTGCCGGTGCCGAAGTGGATGACCGGCGTGCCCTCCCTCAGCGCGCGGATCAGCGCGCGCGTGTGCGGCAGCACGAACGTCCGGTAGTCGTCGGGCGCGAGCACGCCGACCCACGAGTCGAAGATCTGCACCGCCTCGGCGCCGGCGGCGATCTGACCGTTGAGATAGCGCGCGGTCGCGTCGACGAGGATGCCCATGAGGCGGCTCCAGCCCTCGGGCTCCTCGTACATGAGTCGCTTGGTGTGGAGATAGTCGCGCGAGGGGCCGCCCTCGACGACATACGACGCCACCGTGAACGGCGCGCCCGCAAAGCCGATCAGCGGCACCTTCCCGCCCAGCGCGCGCTTCGCGCGGCGCACGGCCTCGAACACGAACGGCACCGCGGACTCGACGTCGATACGGTCGAGCCTCGCGATCGCGGCCTCGCTGCGGAGGGGGTGATGGATGACCGGGCCCTCTCCCTTCGCGAACTCGAGTCCGACGCCGAGCGGCTCGACGATCAGCAGGATGTCGGCGAAGAGGATCGCCGCGTCGACGCCCAGCCGCGCGACGGGCTGGAGCGTGACCTCGGCCGCCGCCTCGGGGTTGCGAGCGAGCTCGAGGAACCCGTGCCGCTCGCGCATCGCGCGGTACTCCGGCAGGTAGCGCCCGGCCTGCCGCATGAGCCAGATGGGAGTGTACGGCGTCGGCGCCCGGCGCGCGGCGCGTAGCAGCGGTGCATCTGGAACTGACACGGGAGAGAGCTTATCATCTGCCCCGATGGCCTACATCACCGGCAAGCAGGCGTTCCTCCAGATCCTCAGACAGGAAGGCGTCTCGTACCGGATCCTCAAGCAGCGGACGAAGGCGCTGAAGGGCTTCTCGGCCGAGGACGACCGCTACGTCGCGATCGACCTCGACAAGCCGCTGATCGACTTCGTGGGCCTGGCCCGCGCGCTCGGTGTTCCCGGCGCGCGCGTCGAGAAGGCGTCGGACATCGGCCCGGCCGTCAGCCGGGGGCTCGCGAGCGGCGGCCCGTACCTCGTCGAGGTCAGGATCGACCCCGCGTTCGCGTGAGCGGGGGCCCGGACCACGCGACGCTCGGCGTCGAGGCCGGGGCGGGCGGCATCACCCGAGCCGCGGGGCCACGCGCTCCGCGAAGAGCCGCATCGAGGCCAACACGCGCTCGGGCGGGACCCGCGAGCCGACGTTCATCCACACGCAGAGCTTCGAGTAGCCGAGGGCCTCGCGCAATGCTTGAAGTCGCTCGATGACCGACTCGGGCGTGCCGTAGACCGCGAATTCCCGCAGGACGTCGTCGAAGCTCATGCGACGAATCCGCTCGCCCACCGCTCGCCGCGGCCCGTCGAGGAGCGCCTCGCCGATCGACCTGTAGAAGTGCATCGTGCTGACCTCGGTCTCCTCGCGCGCGCGGCGCTCCGTGTCGGACACGTAGACTGGCACGATCACGTCGACCTCGCCGGGCCCGGGGTGGCCGGCCTCGCGCCAGCCGGCGTGGTAGCTGACGACGAACCGCTTGAGCTCGCTGATGCTCGACGTCCGCACCGCCAGGAAGATCGGTCGGCCCCGCCGTCCGACGGCGAACGACGAGTCGTCGGTCACCGCCGCGATGCGGAGCGGCGGGTGGGGCTTCTGGTACGGCTTGGGGACCGTGCACACATCGCGGAACTGGAAGTACTTGCCCTCGAACGTGAACCGGTCCTCGGTCCATGCCTTGAGGAGGATCTCGAGCGTCTCGTCGAACCGCTCCTGGCTCTCGCTGTACGGGATGTTGAAGCCCGTGTAGTGGGCCGGGAGCCCGCTCCGTCCCACACCGAAGTCGAGCCGTCCTCGGCTCACGTGATCGAGCGTCGCCACGTCCTCGGCAAGGCGCAAGGGGTGGCTCAACGGCAGCACCTGGACGGCGAGGCCGATTTTCACGCGCTTCGTCCGCGCGGCGATCGCCGCGCCGACGACGAGGGGCGAGGACAGAACGGAGCGCTCCTTCTGGAAGTGCAGCTCGGCGAGCCACACGGCGTCGTAGCCGAGATCCTCGGCCGCCGTCATCTGGGCCAACGAGTCGGCGAAGGCCTGGGCCTCGTCGGCCCCGGGACGCCATTCGAACTCGGTGAAGAGGCCGATCTCCACGACGTTTCGCTCGCGCTCGCGCGACACCGCGACTAGGAGGCCGGCGCGTTCCCTCCGGCCGCCGCCGCGGCGAAGCGGCCGAACGTCCTCGCGACGAGCTCACGCGCGCGCGCCGGGTCCACGTGGTTCGCCCTCTGGCACGGCGTCGTCTCGGCCAGCACCCGCTCCGGGTCCTGCCAGAGGCGAAACTTCTTGTACCGGTCCTCGAACTCGATCCCGAGGCCGCGGGCGAAGACGGAGAGGTAGTGCTCGATGGCGATCGGGCCCTCCGGCTCGAAGCCGCAGATGAGCCGCTGGCAGCCGTGGTAGATCGTCGCGAGGATCCCGGCGCCGCCCGCGCGCGCCCGGCCGAGCTCATCGCGGATCAGCGCGTCCCACACGTCCTGGCCGAGCTGCGCCTGCACCTCGACGGTGCAGAGGCGGCCGAACCGCGGCTCCGACTCGATCTCGACGAAGCGCAGACCGGGCACGGCTTCCAGCAGGCGGCGGCCCGCGGCGCCCTCGCGCCGGCGCGGCTCGCTCTGGCTGTGGGAGTGGAGCGCGACGGCGGCGTCGACCCGGTGCGTGAACTCGAGCGCGGGCAGACGGTCGGCCAGGAACTCGGTCGCGTGACGCACGGGGAACGGCCAGGGGAATTTCTGGATCTCGTCGTAGAAGTACATGCACGACGGGCACCACATCACGACCTCGTCGGGCTTGTAGCGCTGGAAGAGCTCGACGGTGCGCCGGTTCATCCCGCCGGACGCTGCCGTGTCGCCCTGCCGGTGATGAACGATGCCGCAGCAATAGGTCGGGCCCCCGACCGCGACGTAGTCGAGCCCGAGCCGGTCGAAGATGGCGGTGACGGTGCGGACCATGTGCGAGGTCCGGAGCACGTTGCAGCCGAGATAGAGCACGATCTGGTGAGGCTCCGGCTCTCGGTCCGGCGCCGCGAGCCGCCACGTGCGCTCCTCCGGGAGCGTGGTGAGGTCCTGCGTCAGCGTGATCTCGCCGAAGTGCTTGCCGTAGTCGTAGGCCATCTCAGGTCTCCAGTCCTCGCCGCCGCCGTTCGAGCTGGCGTAGGTCGGCGCGCCGCACCTTGCCCGTGGTCGTCACGGGCAGCGCCTCGATGAATTCTATCTCACGCGG
>Ga0209761_1002621_pt1 | contig 11805 bp, 9 predicted proteins | sample GraSoi013_1_40cm_4_FD_185818 | JGI IMG/M metagenome (GOLD analysis project Ga0209761, IMG submission 185818) | Grasslands soil microbial communities from the Angelo Coastal Reserve, California, USA - Sample 09_25_2013_1_40cm (SPAdes) (version 2) | ecosystem: Environmental > Terrestrial > Soil >... | reverse complement strand
CCGCCGTTCTCGCTCACCGAGATCATAGACCACCCGCCGCCGCTCCAGCGTCTTCGGCAGGTGTTGCCGGCCATGCCCTATACGTTGAGGCTGGCTCGTCTCGGGCTTCTCCGGCGCGGGAGCGTTCTCTTCGCCGGCGCTGAGCAACGTCACCGCAAACAGGAACAACTGATTCTCACTGACGCGTTCACGCTTGGGCCCGTAGCGGTAGCGCAAGAGCTGCTCGACCAGGTACTGCAACTGCCGGAGGCGCCACTCGCGGACCTCCAACTCCTCGAGCAGACCCGCCACCATCTGCTGCAAGGCGGCCGTATCTTCCGGCAGGTTGTGGCGATTAATCTCCATCGTGCTGCTTGGCTCGGGCCCGCTCCGCCCGTTCCAGTTCCACCGCCAGACTCACCCACTCGTTCATCAGCTCCCGCAGCCGCTTGTAGTTGGCCACCTTCTGGCGCATCTCCTCCACTTGTTCGGGCCGCAGGAAACGCGTGCTGCTCTTGCCGCGCCAGGTGTAGCTGAGCTGGTAATAAGGCCCATGCTTGCGGGGATCTTTGGGGTCTTTGCAGCGGCATCCGGGCGTACCGCAGATGTTGTACTGGTCGCTGATACTGCCGGGATGCAACGGCCCGAGTTCGAGAAGTTGCCGCTGGAGTTGGACGATGCGCCGCTGAATCTGGGTCAAACTCATATGCCGATAGCTATAGCATGGCTATCGGCGATTGTCAACAAAAAATGCAACTCCCAACAAAAAAAGAAAGTTCTTCAGGAGGCTCGCGTCTCCATCCCTCCCTTTTCGGTCTCTTCCTTCTTCATCGCCGCCGGCAGGCTGTAGCGCTTCCGCCGGTTCCCTTTATCCAGATCGATTCCCTCCAGGAGCACAGCCAGTTCCCACGCCGCGACCTCCTTTCGCCCGGTCGGCGCGAAGGGGAACTGAAACGTCCCCGCCTCCAGCCGCTTGGACCAGATCGCCCACCCGTCCCGGTCCCAGTACAGAATCTTCACCCGGTCGCTACCCCGATTGCAGAACACGAGGAGGTGCCCGGAGAAGGGATTGCACTGGATGACGTGTTCGGCCAGCATCGACAGCCCATCGAACGAGCGGCGCATGTCGCACGGAACCGTGCACAAGTACACCTTGATGGCGGCCGGGAAACTCAGCACCCGGATGCCTCCAGGGCCGCCAGGACCTCCCGCAGCGTCTCCTCATCCACGCCCAGGCGGATGCGCAGTCGACGTCCGCCTCCCAGCACCAGCTCGATGCCGGCGTCAGTGATTCCGGATTCGTCGCTGACCAGGGCAAAGCTCGCCTGGCTCCCGTTGACGCTTGGCCTCCGCAGCCTCCGTTCCTGCCGACCCGCTTTGAGCTTGCGCTGCCACCAGTAGAACCGACTATCCTTCAGCCGACGCCGACGGCAAAACTCTCGAATCGACATCCCACTCCGCGCCGCCTCCCCAATGGTCCTCTGCCAGTAACGTGCCTTGTCGGAATCGCGCTCCCGACGCCTCATCCCACACCTCCGGCCTTAATCCGTACGAACACCTCGGCGCGTATGCGCGCATGTGGTGCTCATCAGTGGGGAAGTATCAGCCTTGAGCTTCAATCGCGAAAGATGGGTTCACCGGACGGTTACGAAATCGTTGATGTTCAGCGGTTTTAACTGCTAATCTTCCCACCCATGCGAAGCGTGTTTTTTTCATTCCTTTCCGCTTTGTGTTCCTGCTTCCGAAGCCGCGCCTATCTGCAATTCGAAAACCTTGCCCTGCGCCACCAGATAAATGTACTGCGGCGGAGTGGTCGGAGGCGGCTCCGTCTAAGCTGTGTTGACCGTCTCTTGTGGGCCTGGCTGTCGTGCTTATGGACAAGCTGGTGCTCCGCCCTCGTGGTCGTCAAGCCGGAGACGGTCATCCGTTGACATCGAAAAGGGTTCCGCCTCTATTGGACTTGGAAAAGCAGACGGGCTCGGGGCGGTGGGCCGGATCTTCCTCAGGAAGTTCGGGATCTCATCCGAAAGATGAGCGTGGCCAATCCCCTTTGGGGAGCGCCCAGGATCCATGGAGAACTGCTCAAGCTTGGCATCAACCTCTCGCAAGCCACTGTGGCCAAGTACATGGCTCGACCCAGGAAACCGCCTTCACAGACCTGGCGCACCTTCCTGAACAATCACATAAGGAATTTAGCTGCGATCCCATAAAACCTGCTCCTCGAGTAACCAGGATTCTAACCACCGTTCCACCCCTTCGCCCAATCTATCAGACTGCGCGGGCGTCGAGGCAGATGGTAACCCCCGACTCGGAAAGAATATTTTGATCGGTAGAGCCGCAGTTGCTGAAGACGTATACGCTAAACTCCTACGGAGACAGCCACCAGACGGAGGTCAGAAGAAGAATTGCAAGGATAGCTGAAGCTCCCGTGGTGCATTCGCAGCGTTCGCACGGCCGAAAAATGGCGAGGTCATCGTTCCAACGTAGTTCTTATAGTTCACATTATTCACAGCGTTAAAAGCATCAATTCCAAGCTCCATCCTGGGCCTGTGCTTGTTCTTTTCAGGGTGAAAAGACTTTGACAAATGTACATCGACTGCCGCGAAACCTGGTCCGCGCCCGGTGTTTCGGTCGACCCCGGGCGGCCGGTCGTTCGCAACCGTGTCGCGATTGTTGTCGAAGCCTGTCGTGATGTTGAAGGGCATGCCGGAATTCAACACCACAACCGTGCCAAACCTGAACCCCAAAGGCATCCGATACGTGGCCATAAAATTCAACCGATGGCGCCGGTCGAAGTCCGCGCGCCCGCGCTCGCCCCGCAAGTCATAATTGTCCGCAGGCAGTGCGAACAACCCTCTGAGGTTGCCCACAGGCAATGAAAAGATCGCGAATGAGGTATCGTCGATGGTGTGCGAATAGGTATATTGAGCTATCAAGCCGAGGCGTGGATGTGGGGAGGTCTTCAGGGTGGTCGTCAACATGTTGCCACGCGAACTGGCCGAGGATTCGAACTGATCGATGTTAATGAAATCTGGGTTGGGACGAAGACTTGTGGTTGGCAGCGGTGCATTAACGTTCCGCAAGCGATAAAGCCTGAACCCCCGCACCGTGGTGTAATCCACAGTCAGGTAGTTTCTGCCCTTGCCGAGACTCCGCTCGATGCTCAGGTCCGACTGGAATAGACACGGGGTACGGATGCCCGGAGCGATACGAATGACACTGGGAGTGGCAAACTGAATCTGGTCGGGCGATGTGAAAGGCACCGGGTAGCTGGGATTTGGAATTACGGCTTGCAGGATGCGGGTTCCATCGTAAAGGCGCGATTGTTGCTCCATGACATCAGGCAGACGATCGTAAAACAAACCCGCACCGGCTCGAATAACCGTATTTCCGCTCCCGGGCGCGAAAGCGAGAGCTACACGAGGGGCCACGTTTTTATGGTAAGAGAGGTTAGATTGAAATTCATGACGAACCCCGAGGGAAAGGGAAAGTGAGGGCCGCAACTGGGCTTCGTCCTGGATGAAGGAGGAGTACTCAATCTGGTGGTAGGAGACGTTCGGATTTCCCACATTCTGAGTAAAGAGGAAGGGCTTTGAGGCAGCGAAAGTAGCCAAGCTCGAGAACGAAAAGGTCCCGCCAAAATTCGAAGCATTCACGGCGTCGAAGTATCTTGGCCGAACGGTGACTCCGAAGCGCACCGTGTGGCTGCCCTTTATTGCCGTCGCAATATCTTGAAGTATTGTGACTTGTTCCCCTTGCCGCTGTGAAAGCTGGGCGCCTCCGGCGCTGAAAGCATCGAGAACTGCTATGGCAGGTTGATTGAATAGACTGGCCGTGTTCGTCGGCTGGTTTTTGTACGTGAAACGCGCCTCATTCAGGAAACCCTCCGAGCCTGTTGCCGTCTCAAAAAATCTGACTTCGTTCTCACGATCAAGGGTGTCCGTGGCGCGGGAAGGCAGATTGAAAGCAGCCACGTTTTGATTCCGTCGTGACTTGTCCTTGTACTTGTAGGAAAGCGTGGCCTGGTGTTTGCGGCTCAGTTTGAAATCCAGGCGCGCGAATCCGTGGACGTCTTCGCCCAGCGTTGGAAAGTTTTCAACCAGATTTCCGTCGGGCGTTGCAGCGTTGATCACCGAATTTTGATTGCTGTGTACATATCTTCCCGCGACAAAAAACGCAACTTTCCTGCTCACCGGTCCGCTGAGTTGCACCTCACCGATGGGACGTTGAATGGGCGGGCGGGTTGGAGCGAAGGCATTGCGTGCGTCCAGGGCGGAATTGCGGAGGAGGAACGAGACGCTGCCTCGGTAGTGATGACGCGATCCTTGCCGGGTGATCACCTCGATGCGACCTTTTCCAGGTCTCCCAAACTCCGTTGTGTAAGGGCTCTTGTTAACGTAGATTTCCTTGATGGCGGAGGTCGGAAGCTCCAGCGTCGTGGCTTCAGCCCCGTCCACGATGAGCTGCGGACCGTGCGCGCCCGTTACGGCAGGCTCGAGGAATAGTGAGGGGATCGCGAGCGGATCTCCCTCCTTAACAGGCAAGTGCTGCAGCCAGGGCTGGTCCAGTTTAAGGTAATCGTTGTTCTCAAGCGCGGAGGGGCGGGATTCTGCCTGGGCTTTGACGGTAACCCGTAGTTTGAACTGTGGGAGCTTCATGCGAATGAGTATCGCCTGGGTCGGCTTGGCGCCCACCTCAATCGTGCTCTCCCAAGATTCAAATCCTCCCGCTTTGACGGTCACCACATACTGTCCCATGGGCAATTGGCCCACCTGGAAGTAGCCCTCATCGTCGGTCGCGGCGGAGAACTGCTTTCCAGTCGCAATATGCTTCAAGGCAACGAGAGCCTCGGCGATCGCTGCGCCTGTCGAATCTTCGACTGTCCCCTTCAGCGCTCCTGTTTCCTGGCCATAAACTGTGAGGCCGCTGAAGACAAGAAGAGCGACAGTCGTCCAGGACATTACCCGGCGCTGCGTCCCCAGCATTTTAATTCGAGTACGTGAGAAGACCATATTCCAAAGCCTGAAATTGAACTCAATCGCTCGGTCGAGGTTCATGGGCTGAGACGGAGGGCGTTTCCGGTTCCGCGAACATTTGGAGATTGTAAAGACGCGCATACCTTGTCTCTTGCGCCAGAAGCTCTTCGTGAGTACCTTCTTCAACAATCTGCCCATGGTCGAGGACGATGATGCGGTCGGCGAGGCGCACCGTGGAAAGACGATGGGCAATAATGATAGTTGTACGCCCGGCTGTTGCGCGGCCCAGAGCTTCCATCACAACCTGTTCGGCGGTGGCGTCGAGGCTGCTGGTCGGTTCGTCAAGGATGAGAATGGGCGCATCACGCAATATCGCCCGGGCGATCGCCATTCGCTGCTTTTGCCCGCCTGACAGGTTTGTGGCTCTCTCCGAAACGGGGCTATCGTATCCGTCCGGCAGGTATTGTATGAATTCGTCGGCGTTTGCCAACTGTGCGGCAGTGAGAATCTCCTCGTCGCTCGCACCAGGGCGACCAAAGGAAATGTTCTCGCGAATGGAACCGCTGAAGAGCAGAGAGTCCTGCAAAACAAGGCTGATTTGTTCGCGCAGTGAAAGCAGAGTGTACTCGCGGAGGTCTTTCCCGTCGATGCAAACCGCTCCCTCTGTTGGGTCATGAAAGCGCGGAAGGAGGCTGACCAGGGTGCTCTTGCCCGCTCCCGTGGCCCCGACGACGGCAATCTTCTCGCCCGGAGCAATCGTGAGGTTGACGTGGCGAAGCACGGGTCGCCCAGGTTCGTACTCAAAGGAAACATCCCTGAACTCTACGGCGCCTGCAAGCTTCAGAGCAGGACGCGCCCCTTTCCGGTCAACCACCTCACTACGAATGCTCAGTACTTCCGCAATGCCCTCCGCGCCGATACTGGCTCTGTTGAACAAATATGAAAACCGGGCCAGCGCCTTCATGGGCGAATAGAAACCCGTCACATAAGCGAAGAAGATGACGACGTCTCCTGTCGTCATCCCTCCTCCCAGAACCTGCCTTGCGCCGTACCACATCACGATCATTAGCCCCACGGCGGCCAGGACATCCACCAGCGGGGCAACTCTTGCTTGATACCGGACAGCCTCCAGGTAGGCCTGCAGGTTGCTTTCACTTCGCTCCTGAAACCGCTCGTCTTGCTGTTCTTCCTGCGCGAGGCCTTGGACGATCCGGATGGAGGACAGCGTCTCCTGCGCCAAGGCAGCCATCCGCCTAGTGCTGACGCGAGCCTTGCGCGTCGCTACTTTGATCCGACGCGTATATCGAAAAACTACCCAGAGCAGCGGCGGAGCGACTGATAGCGTCGCCAACGCCATGGGCCAGCTAAGCCAGATCATCAACACGAGCATGCCGGCGAGCAAAAACAAATTACTCACCAGCATGATCAGGCCGTTTGCAATCATGTCCTGGATCGCTTGCACCTCAGAGGTCAAGCGAGTGGTTAAATCGCCCGTCCGCTGGCGGTCATGGAAGCGGAGTGAAAGGCGCTGCATATGCGCGAAGAGGTTACGCCGCAGTGCAAAGACGAAATGCTGCCCGACTTGACCCAAGACGCGTGTGAAGTAATACGTGAGAAGACCCGTGATGACGGCGATCAGAAGTGTCGCAAGACACGCCCCGTAGAGGATTTCCATTCGGGTAAACGAAGCGCTGTCCAGCCATGCGCGGATGAACGGGACACGAGTCGGCTTGTGCGAAAGCACACGGTCTATGATCACCTTAAGCGGCCATGGCCGGAACACCGTTAAGAGGGCATCCAACAACATTGCGACTAAGGCTACGCATAACTGCTTCCAGTACGGACGGAGCAGCGGAAGGAAGTGCTCAATCCAATCCTTGATTGGCATAGGCATTTTGGAAGACCAAGCGCTCATGAGTTTCGGGCCCGTCCTCTGCGAGCCCGGCACCGCGGATCGTTCCTGGCGCCGGAATCCGCGAAGGATGGAGAAAGATGGACCACCTTGTTCGAGGATGAGCGCTTTGCCCGTAAACCGAGTTTCTCTTGTAGGCGTTCCATCACGAGCCGCGCGATGCTGACCAATTTCTCGGTTTGTGACGCCCAATGCTCATCAAATAATTGCACGCGCCGAACCGTCATCTTCACGAGTTCAAGTGCCTCATAAACGCGCGCGCGAATCAGGCGCTCGTCTGCTGCGTTGGAGGAATATCCCTTAAGGAATTGTTTCTGCGCCTCTTCGACGCCGGCCAGGTTGTATATGGAGTAGCATACCCGCAAGTCTGCCAAGAAGGTTCCGACGTCGAGCGCGGGATCGCCCAGGCGGCACGTGTCGAAGTCAATCAGCGTGAACCCAGATTCGGTGACGAACAGGTGTTCGACTTTCAGATCGCCATGCGTGAATGTGGGGGGCCCCTGCGGAAAGTGCTCGTGGAGGCTCCGAGCGCAATCCAGAAGTGAGTGAATGGTCGCTCCCACCTCCGGCAGGAGCACCTGCACAAACTCGCTGGCCTGGGTGATTTCTTTAATCTCGCCAGTGAGATTTTGGAGTTCCAACCCCAGGGTCAAGGACTTTGGTAGGCAATGCAGCAGGTTGAGCGCCTCACCAGCCTGCCTGAGCCGGCTCATCAAATCTCGGCTCGGTCGCCGCAAATGCTCGGAGAGCGGCAGGCCCACCACTTGCGGATATAGAATCACGGAATCGGCGGCGGCGAAGGCCAGCGGCCGCGCACAGGTCACGCTCGTTGGGTGCGCGGCGAGCCATTCGCTCGCATGCCTGGACGCTTGGAATGCTCGCACGCTTTGATCTGGCGGCGAGAGCTTTGCGAATACTGAAGCGTTTCCCCCCTCGCTTTCGAGCTCATACCGCAGGACATGACGAAGGCCGGGTTGATAACGGACGAAATTTACCTCGGAACAACGGGCGGTGGACCCGCCGGACACTTCGCCGTTTCCATCGAGAGCATTACGAAGCTTCTCCGTAAAGTACCGTCGGTCAAACACGCGGACAAGTTGGGGGAAATCTAAATCTAGCGGCGCGACCTGGACTCGAAGGTTCCACTCGCGGGATTCTGCCGCGAGTGCGCGAAATGGAGCGAGCAACCCACGCGCTGCCGCTTCGGCCTGTATCGTGTCAATCTGATCCTTCACCTTTCGCCAACCCGCGCTTCGGTGCCCTCGCCATATCGCAGCCACCGGTCGAGTGCCGTGCCCTTGAACGCAGACGTCGTAATAAGCTGTGAGTTTGTGCCCAGGCTTGAATCTCACACGACGCAAGTGGCAGGGCCCTAATCGGGCTGCGTCACCCAGGAGCATGCAAAATGTTTGCCGGAGAAGTTGTTCAGTCTCACGGCCAACCAGAAGCCAGCACACACCCGCCATTTTCTCTTTGCCGGAAACTGCGTCGGCAACGGTCATATGTTTATCCTGACTGCTGAGCGACCGAGAGAGAGCCGAATCTCCGCCGCTCCAACGCGTCCCTGGCCGGGCCGCTCGGGGCGGGAGATGGGATAACAAGCGGGCGGCATTCACATTTCTCCTTACCCTGTCGCGTAGACGAATGTCTTGTGGTCCAGCAACGGCTCAACCCAACCGACGACTCGGGCAGCATTCCGGCTCCAGGTATTCTTTGAACAGGCGATTCGGGCGTTCTTCCCCAACTCTCTTCTCAGGCTCTCGTCACTTCGAAGTTGTCGAATGCACTGGATCAACCCTTCGCGATCGCCGGGTTCGTACAGCAACCCCGTAAGACCGTCAGCAACAACCTCCGCCACTTGCCCGATCCTGCTTGCCACAACGGCCCGGCTGGCGGCCATGTACTCATAAAGCTTCAGGGGCGAATAGTAGAAGTCCTCGAGAGCCGGGTAAGGAGCAACAGCGACGTCCATCACCGCCAAGTACTGGGGGACTTCCTCATGAGGTACGTTACCAACAAACGTCACCGCCTCCTGAAGACCCAACCGTCGAGTTTCTTCCTCCAAGGCCGCTCGCATTGGCCCGTCGCCGACAAGAAGCAGGTGGAAAGAACCATCCTCACCATACAATCGAACAAACGCCTTCAACAGGAAATCGACTCCATGCCAGGCCTTGAAGCTGCCAACAAATCCGACAACAAACCGGCCATCAAGCTTCAACCGGCTTCGAAGCGAAAGGTCATCCGCTGCTGTACGGAAAAGGCTGGTATCAACGGCGTTCGGAAGAATTCGGACGTTCCTGGGCGACACTCCAGCTTTCTCAAAGTGACTGCAGAGTGCCTGCGAAACCCCCACCAACAAGTCCGCTCTGCGCCAAATGCGGCGCTCAGCCCATCGTGCGAGCGCCGGGAAGGTCAGGCCTTCGCGGTATCGCTGTTCTTCATAAGCAAGCGGGGAGTTTACCTCGAGCACAAGAGGGAGCGAGCATTTCCGCGTAAGGCGCTTTCCAGCCATTCCCCAAAGGCTATAACGCTCATAGACAAAACTCGGCTCCAGCCGCGCAGCGCTTTCCTTTACGACTCTGAAGAACTTCAGATTATGAAAAGCTCGAACCAAATCTCGACCTCGCCCAGGACTTCGACCGATCCATCGGTTGGCGGCTTTTGTCATCCGAGATAGTGCGCGGTTCCAAGCCGTCAAGGGAGCTCGAAGAACGGCTGCGCCCGTCGCGGCTTCGAAAGTTTCCGGCGAACTCACATTAGTGCCGACAACAGTCACCTCGTGTCCAAGTTCGGCCAGCGCCCGAACAAAAGCCCGGACGTGAATGGACGCGCCCTTCAGACCGGAAAGGTCGACACCATGGTCGAAGCAGAGGTACAGGATCTTCATTTGCCCTCAGCGAACGGCACGGAACGCCCCCCTGCCACGGCAGCATTGAGGCCAAAGCAAGGATGCTCCTCCTGCTTTGGTTCAGCGAAGACCGCGAGGAGCCGTTCCGCGCTGGCATCCAGCGAGAACGAAGATCCAATCTTCGCCCTTGCCGCGCGGGCCAGGCTTTCGCGAAATTCCCGCGAAGCCAACAGCCTATCAATTGCTCCGGCAAGCCTCGCAGGGTTGTTCGGAGGGACGAGGAGGCCGTCAACTCCCGACTCAACCAGCTCGGGAATGCCTGATACCGAGGTTGAAACGACTGGCACACCACTCGCCATCGCTTCGAGCAGAACATTTGGAATCCCGTCACGATCGCCATTTGAAGCGATGACGCACGGAAGAACAAAAACAGAAGCCCGCTCGTAGGCGAGGCAGACCGTGTCATGGGCTTGAGCACCGAGCAGCTTGACGCGATCCCCCAATCCCAGTCGTTTCACCTGGGCTTCGAGAGTCCGACGGAGGGGACCGTCTCCGAGAATCTCCACGCGAAAGGACCGGCCTAGATGGCGAAGAATGTCTGCCGCCGCGATCAAGTCGGCCAGTCCCTTCTTCTCAATCAGCCTGGCAACCGAAAGGATCACCGGCTCACCTGAGTTAACTTTCCCGGATAAGCTGAAGTTAAATTCTGAAATGTCGAGCCCATGATAAATGCAATGCACCTTACGATCGCACAGGGGGGCGAATTGCTTCGACAGAAAGCTGCGGTTGTATTCCGTGCAAGTAACCACTGCCCGGGCTCGCTCAAGCTTGATGCGAAACATATCCGGGTCGTTGACGTAGATGTCTTTGGCGTGCGCTGTAAAGGTGTACGGAATCCCAGACAGTTGGTGAGTAAACATCGCAACCAGCGTAGGCGTGGAGGCAAAGTGCGCGTGGAGATGATCCGCCGGTTTGCGATGTAATATGTCCACCAGGTGACCCGCCTTGAAGAAGTGCCGGAGCGCAGCGAAGCGGCGATGCCGGATCACCTTGGCCGTTGCTTCAAGTAACACGCGCAAGTATCGACCGGGCTGTCGGCGAAACGAACGAAGATTTGCCGGCAAGGCCTTTTTCCAGTGCGGCCATAAAGCGAGGTACGTAACCTCAGCTCGCACTTGTGCGACTTTGGGGTGGGACGGGCCGGGGTCAGGCTCCTTCACGGAAAAGATACGTATGCGTACGCCGCGCTGTTCAAGGGAAAGGATCTCATTGAGGACGAAAGTCTCCGAGAGCCGTGGCCAGCTTTTGACGATGTACGCTATCGCGTGCTTTTGATTATTTTCCAAGGTCGCTTTCGGCATGACTGGCTCTGTGAGATGCGCTATCCGGGCCGCGAACAACCGAGGCCAACTACTGACGAGCAGGCCAAAGAGAATGTTGGGTCAACAACTCGCGGATTTTACAGGAGTGTTCCATTACCGCGTGCCGAACAGACGGGAAAGCACGAGGGTAACCCAGCTCATCAAGAAGCTCGCCTACTGTCGCCTCGAACCGCTCCACTTCCTCGGCGGGCATTTGTGTTCTCCAATCTCGTAGACTGGGAGTGATGGGCCGCCAATCATTTCTCGCCGAGAGGCTCTTTCGAGGTCGGTTTTCGTAGAACCGGAGCATGGCGTCGTCGTAAGGCAAGCCCAGAAAGGCGCAGAGGTTCGCACACTCCTCCGCGGGATTAGCGATCAGGGATTCATAGCGCAATTCATGGTACAGTCCTGATCCGAGCAACCTCCCGCCCTCCCGTCCGCGGCGCACATTCAATTCCCACCAAAGTGCAGCGGTTGAGACGGGGTCATCCTTCCACGTGGGCAGAGTACCCGGCCGCTTCTGGGTCACCCTCGGCCAAGCCATTAGCGACAGTGCGACGTCGCGGCCGTCACGGATCAAGTGAACGAACCGCGCCTCGGGCCACAGAGCGTGCAAGGTCTGCATCCTCCTCGCGGAGTCTGGCGTCTTGTTCCCCACAAAAGCCTTGGAGCGGATCTTTCCGTACAAGTCATGAATAGCTGTGACCAGGGCTGCGTACGACAAGGAGT
>Ga0209761_1002620_pt1 | contig 11805 bp, 9 predicted proteins | sample GraSoi013_1_40cm_4_FD_185818 | JGI IMG/M metagenome (GOLD analysis project Ga0209761, IMG submission 185818) | Grasslands soil microbial communities from the Angelo Coastal Reserve, California, USA - Sample 09_25_2013_1_40cm (SPAdes) (version 2) | ecosystem: Environmental > Terrestrial > Soil >... | reverse complement strand
GCCATTTTCAAGCGTCTCTGGAAGTACAAAGGCGATCAGCCGCAGCGAGACGCTCACCTGGACTTGTTTGCCCAGGAGGTCCGGGAACTCCGCGAGACGGTGCAGCGGTTGAAGTAACGCCGCCTCTGCCCCCAATGTCTTATCCTGTGGGCGATCACGTGGGGTCACCCCTACATTACATCTGGTCGAATTTGAAGAACTGGGAGGGCGAGGACTTCATTTCGGCGTGCTTGGTCGGCTCGGTCCCCTTGACATACACCTCGACCATGGCCTGATCCAACCCCTCCGGCGCCAGCAGGCCGGTGGCAGGGTCGATCGTGACCTCTACGATCCCGTCCGGCATGGTGAACGGCACCACCGGTAAGGACTCCAGCGCGAGTGTCATGTAGTTCATCCAGATCGGGAGCGCCGCCCGGGATCCGGTCTCTCTGTCTCCCAACGTCCGGATCTCGTCGAACCCCACCCAGACGCCCGTCACCAGATTCGGCGCGCCACCCACAAACCAGGCGTCGGTGAAATCGTTCGTGGTGCCGGTCTTGCCGGCCAGAGGACGTCCCATGTCCTTCGCCGCCTGGGCGGTTCCCCGCTGGATCACGTCCTCCATCATGTTGGTGATCAGGTACGCGGACTCCTTCGTCATCACGGCGCGCGGATCCGGGACGTGCGTCTCCAGCACCTTGTCGTTCGCGTCCAGCACGGATTCGATCGTGTAGGGTTCCAGCCGGATGCCCTGGTTGAAGAACGTTCCGTAGGCAGCCGTCAACTCCTGCAGCGTCACCCCCGAAGACCCCAGCGCCAGCGTGAGGTCGTTGGCAAGCGGCGAGGTGATCCCGAGGTTCCGGGCGAGGTCCAGCACCGGGGGGATGCTGATCTTCTCGAGCAGGCGCACGGTCGCGGCGTTGCGCGAGTGCACCAGCGACTCGCGCAAGGTGCTCAACCCGTAGAACTGCTGGTCGTAGTTCTCCGGCCGCCAGACCAGATCGGCGTCGTTCTCGTTGTAGACGACCCCGGAATCCACGATCGGGGTCCCCGGCGAGAGCCCCTGGTTGACCGCCGCGGCGTAGATCATCGGCTTGAACGCCGAGCCGGGCTGCCGCCTGGCGGATGTCGCGCGGTTGTATTCGCTCCGTTGGAAATCGTAGCCGCCGATCATCACCCGGACGGCTCCCGTGCGGGGATCGAGCGACAGCAGGGCGCCCTCGACAAGGGGGGTCTGCTCCAGGGTCATCTGGGCGACGTTACCCACCATCTTCTTGACGCGTACCTCGATCACGTCCCCTATGTTGAACAGCTCATCTGGCGTCTTGGCGCCGGTGTCCTTCACGTGCTTGATGGGATCGGGGCCCTTCAGTCTTCGGCGGGCCCATATGAGATCGTCGGTGGCAATCTGTCCCGTCAGCCCCCGCGCCAACACCGTAAGCCCGTCCTTCTCCACTCTCGTCACGACGGCCTCGATGATCCCGCCGGGGCGCGACGCCGCGTCGGCCGAGGCCCCGCTGTTGACCCGTTTCGCGGAAAACTCGCCAGGCGACGCACTCCGGCGGAGCGGCCCGCGGTAGCCCTGCCGCTTGTCCAGCTCGCGGAGGCCCTGTTCGAGGATGGTCGTCGCCGTCTGCTGCTCCGGCAAGGACAGCGTCGTGTACACCTGCAGCCCGCCCTTGTACACCATGGCTTCGCCGTAGGTGGCCATCAACCGCTGCCGTATATGCTCGACGAAGTAGGGCGCCGGTTCGTCCCGCGTCAGACGCTTGAACTGGACTTCTGCCGCCGTCGCCGCGTCTGCTTCAGCCGTGGTGATGAACCGCTCTTCCACCATCCGTCTCAGCACCGTGGCCTGGCGCTTCTTGGAGGCATCGGGATGGTAGTAGGGGGAGTAGTCCGCCGGACCCTTGGGCAGGCCCGCCAAGTACGCCGCCTCCGCCAGAGTGATCTCCCCCACGTCCTTGCCGAAGTAGGTATGGGCGGCGGACTGCACTCCGTACGCGCCGTGCCCGAAGTAGATCTGGTTGAGGTACAGCTCCAGAATTTGCTCCTTGCCCAGGATCTGCTCCATCTTCAAGGCCAGGAGCGCCTCCTTCGCCTTGCGCTCGAAGTCCCGCTTGGGAGACAGGAAGAGCGAGCGCGCCAACTGCTGTGTGATGGTGCTGGCGCCCTGACGGATCTTCCCGGAAGCAAGGTTCGTGATCGCGGCCCGGGCGATGCCGACAAAGTCCAGGCCCCGATGCTCAAAGAAGCGGGAGTCCTCGATCGCCACCAACGCATTCACCAACTGCCGGGGGATCTTATCCAGCGGGACGAGGATCCGGCGTTCCACGAAGAACTGGCCGATCACTTGCTTGTCGGCCGAGTAGACACGGGTCACGAGGCTGGGCTGGTACTCGTGCAGGCCGGTTATGGGGGGCAGGTCTTGAAGCAGGTACCCCACCGTGACCAGACCCGCCACAAAGCCGATCACGACGACCGTGACGGCACCCCACAGCAGGGCTTTCCAGACGGACTGGCGACGCTGTAAGAGATTCCGTAAGAGATGCTGTAAGAGCTGTGAGAAGCGCTCAGCGAATGTCATGCCTTACCTTGCGCACCGATCAGTATGATACCGTGCCCTCCCCGAAATCACAAGGACGGCAGGCGAAGCTTTGATTCCTCCGACGCAGTTGCGTTAGAGTAAAGTCTCCCTATGATCACCATGCGCCGAACAGACATTCGCAACATCGCCATCATCGCGCACGTGGACCACGGGAAAACGACCCTTGTGGACGCGATCCTGAAGCAGACCCACGTGCACCGCAACATCGAGAGCATGGGTGAGCGCATTCTCGACTCGATGGACCAGGAGCGCGAGCGGGGTATCACCATCAAAGCCAAAAACGCCAGCGTGGTCTATAAAGGGGTCAAGATCAACATCGTGGACACGCCCGGACATGCCGACTTCGGCGGTGAGGTGGAACGCACGCTGCGCATGGTGGACGGCGTCCTGCTACTGGTCGATGCCAAGGAAGGTCCCATGCCGCAGACCACCTTCGTGCTCCGCAAGGCCCTGGGCCTGGGACACAAGGCCATCGTCGTCATCAATAAGATTGACCGGCCCGATGCCCAGATCGAGGACATGGTCAACCGCACATTCGACCTGTTCGGACACCTGGGCGCCAGCGACGATCAACTGGACTTTCCTATCGTCTACACCTCTGCTCTGCAGGGCACAGCCTCGCTGGACCCAGAGAAGCCGGGCGCGGACATTACGCCGTTGCTGGACACGATTCTCGGGAAAATCCCTCCGCCGGCGATCGGGCAGGACCGCCCGCTCCAGTTGCTGGTACTCGCCCTGGCCCACGATCCCTACAAGGGCAAGATGGGCATTGGCAAGCTGCTCTCCAGCACCCTGACCAAGCGCCAGGCGTTGGTGCGGATCAAGACCGACGGGACCCTAGTCCCCGGCAAAGCCACTGACCTCCTTGTCTTCGAAGGATTGGAACGTAAAGAGGTGGACCAAGTCGAGGCGGGCGAAATCGTGGCCGTCGCCGGCTTCCCGGAGATCATGATCGGCGAGACCCTGGCCGATCCCGAGCAGCCGGTCCCCGTGCCACCCGTGGCGATCGACGAGCCGACCGTCCAGATGACCTTTTCGGTCAATACGAGCCCCTTCGCCGGACGGGAAGGCAAGTACGTCACCTCCCGCCACCTGCGCGAACGGCTGTACAAGGAACTGGAGACCAACGTCTCCTTGCGCGCGGAAGAAACCGATTCCACCGACCAGTTCCTGGTCGCCGGCCGTGGCGAACTGCACCTTGCGGTCCTCATCGAGGCAATGCGCCGGGAAGGCTACGAGCTCCAGGTCTCCCAGCCGAAAGTGATCTTACGCGAAGCGGACGGGGTGACGCTGGAGCCCTACGAAGACCTGACCATCGAGGTGCCAGTGGAGTTCCAAGGCCCGGTCATCGAAGAAGTCGGCCGGCGCCGCGGCAAGCTTCGCCACATGAAGCTGACGATCCACGGCGACCTGCACGTCGAGTACCACATCCCGACCCGCGGGGTGATCGGCTTGAAGAACGCGTTGCTGACCAAGACCAAGGGCACCGTCATCCTGTACCACATGTTTGCCTGCTACGAGAAGGCCGATCCGCGCGCCTTCGAAGTGGAGCCCCACGGCTCGCTGATCGCGTACGAGACCGGAACCAGCAGCGCCTACGGACTCAACATCGCGCAGGAGCGGGGCGCTCTGTTCATCGGCCCCGGCGTGGAGGTCTACCAAGGGATGGTGGTCGGCGAGAACGCGCGGGACGAAGACCTGGACGTGAACGTCTGTAAGGCCAAGCACCTGACGAACATGCGTGCCTCCGGCTCCGACGAGGCGATCGTCCTGACCCCTCCCCGCGAGATGACGCTCGAGTTCGCCCTTGAGTATATCGGCCCGGATGAAGTGGTGGAAGTGACGCCGGCCTCGATCCGGATCCGCAAGCGCCTGCTGGAGCCTGAGGAGAGGAGAAAAGCCCGCAAGACCCGGTAAGAGCCCTTGCGCAGTGCCTAGACCGTTCCCCCAGTGCCGATCGGGAAATCCGCAGAGGAGAGCTGGCTGTTATGGGGCGTGACTTTTACCATATCGCCGTCTTTTACCACCGTCGACTCCGCCGCGATCTTGACCCCGACCGTGAACATGCACTCCGTCTCTTTCCAGAGCCTGATCACGTCGGGGATTTCCTCCTGATGAGCGAGGAGCAACTGCCTCAAAGACGTCGGCTCCTTGAGCTCCCACTCCAGGGCGCGCTCGCCGTTCGCCGCTGTCAGGTTTCCCAATAAACGAAGCGTGACCATGGTTCCATTGAACGTCCAAGAAGCAACGACACTATAACACAGACGGCGTCCTTTCGGAAAATTCGTGCGGGGGTGGCATTCCCCGTAGTGAAGTATGCTACCATAACGCCAGCCCTTGGGCGCTGGCGTAGCTCAACGGCAGAGCAGCGGTTTTGTAAACCGCAGGTTGGAGGTTCGATTCCTCTCGCCAGCTCCACACCTCGCTTGCGGGACCGCGCACTTCGATCTGCCGTGCGCGGATACTCAATACCGCCAGTGAGTGTTCAGTCCGGTGTGGTGCAAAGGAGGCGATCAGGCGCACGTGGCGAGTAACCGGGGGCCATTTTCTCCCAACCCAGGGCACTCCGCGGACCGCCGCCGCGCGCCTCGTCGGGAGCTGGACCGCCGCCTGGTCCAACGCGAGCGCGAGCTCGAAGCCGCCCGCCTCATCTGCCAGGCCCTCTCGCAGCACATCAACGTGGACGAACTGGTCGAGAACGCACTGCGCATCGCTCTGGAAGTGGTGGACGCGGACGCCGGCTCTGTGCTGCTGGCCGACGACAAAACTCAGCAACTGGTCTTCCGCTATGTCATCGGAGAGAAAGCCGAGCAGTTGCGCGGCACGGCCATCCCCTGGGACCTGGGCGTGGCCGGCGCGGTCTTCAAATCCGGAGAGCCCGCCATCATCGGGAACGTGGCGCGGGATACCCGCCATTTCTCCGGCATCGACGACACCACCGGATACAAGACCCTGGATATGATCGCGATCCCGTTGAAACGCTGGGAAGGCCAGCCCATCGGCGTGCTCGAAGTCCTCAACAAGCGAAGCGGGGAGCTCAACAAGGACGACATCGACATCCTCACGATCGTGTCCGCCTTAGCCGCGCAGGCCATCGAACAGGCGCGCCTGTTCGAAGCCGCCAAGCTGGCCGAAGTCGCGCGCCTCCTCGGCGACATCGGGCATGACATCAAAAACCTGCTCACCCCGGTCATCACCGGCGCGGAGTTCCTGCAAACCGAGCTGAACAAGCTCTTCGGCAGCCTGACCGCCGTGGGGATCAGCGGCACGCAGACCAGCCAGATGCTCTGCAACCGGGTGATCGGCTTGCTCCAGGACGCTGCCCGGCGCATCCAGGACCGCGTGCGCGAGATCGGGGACTGCATCAAGGGCCTCAGCACCCCGCCCCAGTTCGCTCCGTGCCGCGTCGCCACCGTGGTCGACGACGTGATGAAGACCCTACACGTGCTCGCCGACGAGAAGAAAATTTCCCTCCGCGCCGAAGGTCTCGATGCGATCCCGCTGATCTCGGCCGATGAACGCCGGCTCTTCAACGCGTTCTACAATCTGATCCATAACGCCATCGCGGCGATACCGGGCGGCGGCTCCATCATGGTCCGGGGGCACATCGATCTGGCCGATGAGGCCGTTCACTTGTCTGTCATCGACACCGGGCGCGGCATGTCGCCCGAGGTCCGAGACAGCCTCTTCACCGGCCACGCCATCAGCCGCAAAGCAGGCGGCACCGGGCTGGGCACCAAGATCGTGAAAGACGTGGTGGACGCGCACAACGGGCAAATTTCTGTGGCCACCGAGGAGGGCAAGGGGACGACAGTCCACGTCCGCCTGCCTCTGATGCAGTCCGGTGCTTCGCCGCGCTAAACAGTGACAGCCGCGCGATCAGCCCTTTCGGGGCATCGCCTGCCCCAATCCCGGCATCCGGTACTTGTGCGATCCCACCTGGATACCGCTGCAATCCTGCATGACATTGATAATTAAGAAAAGGCCATGTTGGCACAGCCTATGCTGTCTTCTCAGACAGGACCATAGTCTTTAACGAGAAGGAGGTGAGTTCGCGATGAAAACGATCCTAGCAGCGGTCTTCGCCGTGCTGATCGGCCTAGCCTTCAGTTCCTCGACCTTTGCACAAGCCCCGTCCGCCCCGCCGGCCACGCCGGCGGCCCCGGCAGCTCCGGCCGGTGGTGAGATGAAGAAGGAAGAGGGCAAGACGAACGGGACTAAGGCCGCGAAGAAAGCTAAGAAGGCGAAAAAGGCAAAGAAAACAGAAGTGAAGAAAATGGAAGAAAAGAAGTAAGGACGCCAAAGGCCGGCGACTGGATCTACCTCATCGCCGGCCTCCTTTTTTCCTGCCTGTCAACCCTTACACTACAAATTCGCGGCTAATTCGAACCTGGCCCCAATTTATTCTGTGCGGCCTGATTCCAACCGGCTGATGCGCTGGTCTAACTGCGCGAAGGAGAGGCGGAGCAGCGCCCGCACTTCTCGGAATTCATCCCGTACCTGGGCGCGGAACTCCTGAATCTCATGGCGAATGACCGCATGTCCTTCGGCGACCTGGCGAACGTCACTACGAAGCGCCTCAGCAATCACCCCAAAGTGTCGCTTAATCTCTTCTAATTGCTCCTGCTCCACCGCTCACCCTTCCCATAAGTGGTGCGATGCATTCACAGGTCCTTGAGCCGACCCTTGGCCTTCTCCTCGTGCGCTTCCCGGATCAGGAAATCTAGCCTCCCAGCCTGGGAATCCGCCACGATCTGGTTGTCCCATTTCTCCCAGTCCTTCTCCGAGAGCCACCGGAAAAGTTCGGTGAACTCCTCACTGGGAAGGCGCTCGATTTCAGCTTTGAGATCATCGATCCTACTCATCGCATCCCCTTTCGGAAAAGCCCTTCTCATCCGCCAGTTATTGGGCCAATAGCTACAGTAAATCCTATAAGCTTGCTCAGTAATTGGCAAGCAAATTTCAACTGGCCTGGCCATGCCAAACTCACACCACCTGCCGATCCAGGCTCCGATACTGGATGGCTTCCGCCACGTGTTCGGCGGCGATCGAGTCCCGTTGCTCCAGGTCCGCGATCGTGCGCGCGACCTTGAGGATCCGCATGTAAGCTCGCGCCGAGAGCCCGAGCCGCGCCACTGCCTGTTCGATCAGCGTCCGCCCCGGCCCGTCGATCCGGCAGTACTTCCTGAGCTGGCCCGGTCGCAGTTGGGCGTTGTTGTGCGCCCCCGATCCGTGATAGCGCTCGACCTGCCGCGCGCGGGCTGAAACGACGCGTTCGCGGACCGACACGGACTCCTCGCCGCGCTCATCCGCCGCCAAGTCTCGAAACGGCACCGCCGGCACCTCGACATGCAGATCGATCCGGTCCAGTAACGGACCAGACACCCGCGTGCGATAGCGCTGGATCTGGAAGGAGTTACACACACACGGCCGGATCCGATCACCCAGGAAGCCGCAGGGACAGGGATTCATGGCGGCGACCAGCATGACGCGTGCCGGATAGGTCAACGCCGCCGACACCCGCGTGATGGAAATGGTGCCCTCCTCCAACGGCTGGCGCAGGCTCTCCAGGACATTGCGGCGGTATTCGGGCAGCTCGTCGAGAAACAGGACCCCGTTATGCGCAAGCGAAACCTCGCCCGGTCTCGGCACCGTGCCCCCGCCGATCAACCCGGCGTCCGAGATCGAATGATGGGGCGCCCGGAACGGGCGAACCGGCAACAGCGCCTGACCGGGCCGGAGCAGGCCCGCGACACTGTGGACCCGCGTGCTCTCGATCGCCTCATCCAGCGTCATCGGCGGGAGAATTCCGGGAAGCCGCTGCGCCAGCATCGTCTTCCCGGATCCTGGGGGACCGACCAGCAGGACGTTGTGCCCGCCGGCCGCCGCCACCTCTAACGCCCGCTTTGCATGGTGCTGGCCGCGCACCTCCGCAAAATCGGCCACGCCGGCAAGGGCCTCACGGGACGCCACCGCACTGCTGTCGAACGGGGCCAGCACCTGGGCGCCCGTGAGATGCTCGACGACTTGGGGGACGGTCGCGACCGGATACACGGGCACGTCTTCCACGATGGCCGCTTCCCTGGCATTCTCGACCGGCACAAGCAGCCCCTTGATGCCTCGACTGCGGCAGGCCAGCGCCATGGAGAGCGCGCCGTGGACGGGCTTGATACCGCCCTCCAGGGAGACTTCCCCCACCATCACGAGCTCCCGCAAGACCGCCGCCGGGATGATCCCTTCCGCCGCCAGGATCCCCACAGCGATGGGCAGATCAAACGCGGCGCCTTCCTTGCGGAGGTCGGCCGGGGCCAGGTTGACGGTGATTTTGCGCTGGGGAAAGCTGAAGCCGCTGTTGCGCAGCGCCGAACGGACCCGCTCGCGACTTTCCCGCACCGTCAGGTCCGGAAGCCCGACCACCGTGAACATGGGTAGCCCGGCCGCGAGGTCCACTTCCACCTCGACAGAGTAGGCGTCCAGTCCGCTCACCGCCACGCTGTAGACTTTCGCCAGCATGCCCCCTCGGCAGATGAGACAGTCCAAACAGGGAAAAGGTACAATGGAGAGCTCAGTCCCCGGTCGCTTGACAATTGGGGAGCACTGCATTATCTGTTCCCACTTGCCAGAAAGGAAGCTCTAGAAGTGAAGAAAGAAGGCCGACTTAAAGTTCCGAGCGAGATAACCTTCTATGCTAGAAAGGGGGATCAAGATATCTCTCTTTCAAGAGAAAATCTAGAAGCCATCGTTGGGTTCTTGCAAGGAAGTAAATCGACATCTGCCGAACAACTTCTGGATTTGTTAGCAAAGAATCTAATCTCCCTTGAAGTTGCCCCACGCCTTGGGATCCAGGACTTTGACGATGTCTTTCCTGAAGTTTCGCCCAGCGCGACAATACATTTAAATCCCTTTGTCGATGTGGAGATCACGTTTAGTGTCAACAAAGAACCTAGTCCCCATTTCAATGCACCACTCTTAAGCGTATTTATACCTAGTGACATTATGGCCCCCTGGTCTACCTTGATGGACAACCTTTCGGCGCTAACTGATAGTATGCTGAAAAATGCCCTCACCAGAGCTAAATTACCCGACCCGCGAGAGATCTTAAAAGTCTTGCACGATGTGTGTATCCAAGAATGTGCTAAAGAACCTCTCTCAAAATTTCTGGAGGCCAAAAGGGATTCCGAAGGAAAATTTCAGTTCCTTGTTAAGCACGACGTTGCTGTACAAAGAGAAGCTTGCCAATACCCTGAGATCAATTTCAGGCTTCAATTGATCGACGGCGCCCTCTCAGAAAGATTCATCAATGTATCAGATGAAGACTGCCCTTATGTGGCAAGGCTGTTCCAAAAACTAAACCACGGTGCTTTGAAGTCAGAACTGATAGAATTTGCCGTAAAAACACCAAACCCCCATGCCCTGAAAAGGATCTTAACAGCACTGAACCAAATGGGAGGACTGACCACAGATCCAAGCGCGACAAAACCAGACTGGGATAAAGTCATGCCTCCTAGCGCAGACCTTTCAATCTATCATTTCGGCCACGCGAGTTTACTGGTCCGGGGAGGTTCTTCGTTCATTGCGGTTGATCCTTGGTTTCTAACGTGGGATCCAACGTACCGAACCCAGCCTTTATCTGCCTTCCAACTACCGCCCTTGGAAGCAATACTCATCACACACCATCATTGGGATCACATCAACCCACAAAGTATCCTTCAATATCCCGAGCGGGTTCCTATTATTGTTCCTAAACAAGACAGAACTTGTGCCATCTATCCCCGTTTCCCGGAGTTCTTAAAGCTGTTTGGTCATGAAAAAATCGTGGAACTAGACCACGGGGAAAAATATCCGCTACGAGATGGGGGATTTCTCTTAGCTGTCCCTTTTATTGGCGAAGGAACTGCAGAAGGTGAATTTCGGGCCAATTGCTATCTCGTGGAACGAGGGGGACACAGAATCTTAGCGCACGCAGACAGTTCCCAAGATTCAAATGGCAAGTCTGACTTGACAGAAGGGGTGATTCAACAACTCGTCCGTGATTATGGCCCTATAGACGTTGTTTATGCCACGAGAAGGCAGGAACTGCATTTTTGCATTCAGTTTCGCTTTTTACCTATCACCATGGCGAAGAGGCCCTACCACTGGCTGGACGTTCTCGAAAACTGTAACTGTCCTAAGGAATATCTGGCAAGTTTGGCCAAAGAAACAGGGTGCAAAAAGTTGATCCTTTACTCTGAAGGGGGAGCGGAATGGTATACACAGCGAACGAACTTCCTTCGGAGCGGCAAAGAGGACGTTCAGTTCCAGGCTTTCGAATATTTGTGGGATTCCTTTGAGGATATCCGGACGGAGATCACTAAGACTTCAGAGTGCGATGTAGAGCTTTCGGAGCCGATGACCCTTGTCACCTTGGAAGCTGGACAAATCACGGCTGCACAGCGTCTGCTTGACTCGCAGTAACGGCTTTGTCCTTGGAAGGAACACAAGGGGGACAGGCTGAGCTAGCCCGGGTTAGCTCATGGTACGAATGGTGTCCCTCGTCTTCGCGTGCCTCCTCTGGGTCTCTTCCGCCGCCGGGGAGCCCAGCCGCCCGCTCGTCGGGCACGTCATGGCCCTGCTCGCAGTGTTCGAAGAGGCTGCCGTGCTACCGCCCGAGACCTCGCCCGAGGCGAACGCGCTGATCCACGCCCTGATCCAAACCCAGGCAGCCCTGACCAAAAGTACCAACCCGGCCACCCAGAGTTGGTTCGCCGACGCCCTGCGACGGGGCGAGGCTCGCGAAGCCGCGCCCGACCCGAGAGAAGGGCTCACGTCCCGAACCTTGGAGGCAATCGTCACCTACGCCCAAACGCACCCACCGACTGCGCGCCCTGATGTGATGGCGGGGCTTCGGGAATTCAACGTCAGTCCGGCCGATCTCGATCTCATGACGAGGGTCTACCGCCAGGCGCGCGACCGCTTCCACTCCACGGGGCGCAACATCCACGCCAGCTATGATGCCCAACGGCGCGCCATGCCGTTGCGGTGATCCCGTGGACCTCTTTCCTTCTTCCTCGGCGATCTGTTAAGATCGCCCCCACAGGAGGCCAGGAGGAAGCCATGGCAACCAAAGCCTACATCCTGATCAAGGTCAAAGCGGGAAAGACCAAGGACGTCGTCAAGGCCCTGAAGACGATCGCGGGGGTCCACCAGGTGCATCCCTGCTTCGGTCAGCCCGACATCTT
>Ga0209761_1002616_pt1 | contig 11817 bp, 10 predicted proteins | sample GraSoi013_1_40cm_4_FD_185818 | JGI IMG/M metagenome (GOLD analysis project Ga0209761, IMG submission 185818) | Grasslands soil microbial communities from the Angelo Coastal Reserve, California, USA - Sample 09_25_2013_1_40cm (SPAdes) (version 2) | ecosystem: Environmental > Terrestrial > Soil >... | reverse complement strand
CAACGCTCGGTAACGCGCCTTCCATCCCCGCCACGACGATGATCACGCCGGCGGACCGTAGCACGTCGGTCTGCGTGAGGAGACGATGGATCCCGGCGACGCCGACGTCGGTCAGCCGCTCGACGCGATTCTTGAGTGCTCGGGCAGTCACGGCAGCCTCCTCGGCGACAGGAAGATCGCTCGTGCCGGCGGTGCAGATCAACACGGTGCCTCTGCCGGTGGGCGGCGGCTCGGGATCAGGCGGGAGAAAGACCGTCCGGCCGAGTGTGTTGACTTCGGCACGAGGAAATCGCTCGGCTAATGCGTTCGACTGCTCGTTGTCAGCGCGTGTCGCGAGGAAGCTGCCGCCCGCGCCGCCCGCGGTCTCGAGGCGCTCCGCAATCGCGACGACCTGCGCAATCGTCTTGCCCGCACAAAAAATCACCTCCTGATGCCCCTGAGTGATGGGCCGGAGGTGATCGATTGTCGCGAACGGCAACCGCTCGAATTTCACGCGGCCATCATCCCGACGGACTCCGCGAGGTAGTCCGCAAAGATCGTTTCTGCTTCCGCCATCGACTCGATAGCAAAGAGCCGCTGCCGCAAGTCGGAGGCGCCCGGCAGTCCCCTTGTGTACCAGCCGAGGTGCTTACGGAATTCGAGGGCCGTCTTCCGGGTGTCGCCCTGAAGACGCAGGGCCAGACGCGCGTGCTCGAGTGCCACGCCAAAGCGCTCGGCGGGCGTCGGGTCCGGCCGCTTGGAGCGACCGGCCAACAAATCCCGCGCCTGCGCGAAGAGCCAAGGATTCCCAAACGACCCGCGCGCGATCATGACCCCAGCGCAGCGAGTGTGATTGCGCATCGCCAGCACATCCTCGGGGCTGCGGATGTCGCCATTCCCGATCACCGGAATTTCCAGAGCATGCGCGACCTGCGCGATCTCGTCCCAGTCCGCGACGCCCTGGTACATCTGTGTCCGCGTTCGGGGATGCAGCGTGAGAGCGCGCGCGCCTGCGTCCTGACAGCGCAACGCAATCGTCACGGGGTCGCGCTGGGCTTCGTCCCAGCCGCTCCGGATCTTCACGGTCACGGGCAGACGCGTGGCCGACTGGACGGCGCCGATGATCTCCCGCACCAGCGTCATGTCCTTGAGGCAGCCGGAGCCGCCGTTGTTCTTGACGACTTTCTTGACCGGGCAGCCGAAGTTGATGTCGACGAAGTCGGGCTCGAACAGCTCCGTCACCATGCCGGCAGCCTTCGACATCACGCCGGCATCAGCCCCGTAGATCTGGATCCCGATCGGACGCTCGACGGGCTCGAACCGCATCTCCGCCAGCACCCGCTCGATGCCGAGCGAAATCCCTACAGACGAGATGAACTCCGACACCACGACGTCTGCCCCAAACCGGCGGCAGATCTGCCGGAACGGAGATTCCGACACTCCCGCCATGGGGGCGAGAAAGAGCGGCACGTCGTGCGCGACGGAGTACGGGAAGTCCATGCGGTGGAACGTAATAGCGCGTTGCGCGACGAGCAACCAACATTTACCTTTCGCGCGCCAATGCGCCTGCGCGAGTTCTTCTCCGAAGACGCCATCCAGCTCGAGCTCGAGAGCACGTCGAAAGACGGAGTGCTCAAGGAGCTCGTCTCGCTCCTCAAGCTCGACGAAAAGGCTCAGGCGATGCTGTTCAAGATGCTGAAGCGACGCGAGACGCTGGGCTCGACCGGCATCGGCCAGCAAATCGCGATCCCCCACTGTCGCTCGCTGGTGGTGACACGCCTGCGCTGTGCGTTTGGACGAAGTATGAAGGGGATCGACTTCAAGGCGATCGACGACAAGCCGGTCCTCTATTTCTTCCTGATCGTCGCCCCGCCGCTCGAAGTCTCGAATCAGTACTTGCCGGTGCTGGGAAAAATCGCTCAGTTCGCGAAGGAACCGGATGTCACTGCGCGCCTGGGACAGCTCAAAACACCCGCCGAATTCCTCTCCCTGCTGGAAGAAAAGAACATCTAATTACACCGCACCTCGCCTTCCCTGACGGCGGGAGCGATTGGAGTGGAGCCGCCGAAGATGGCGCATGTGCGCGGTGTGGCGGTGTGGCTGACCGTTGCCGTCCAGCCATCGGGCGTCAAAGCAATCGTCGGACCGACGACTCCGGTGCTGGTCCGGTACGTCGTGCCGAGGTCGGTCGTGTATTTGATCGAATCCGCGAAGTACGCCTCCTCAGCCGTCACGAGGTTTCGCAGATCCGCCTTCATCGACGTGAGGTAGGCTTTTTCTTTCGTGTTGGCGAACTTCGGGATCGCGATGGACGCGAGCACCCCGATGATGACCACCACGATGAGCAGCTCGATCAGCGTAAACCCGGAACGCTTCATACCTATCCCCGTGAGGGCTGGAATTTGGGGGGCGCAAAGACAAGGTAGCCGGATTAAGCGAGAACGGAACGGATGCGCGTGTGAGCCATCTCACACGCCGGATGGCCTACTCCCACTCGATAGTCGCCGGCGGCTTTGAGCTCACGTCGTAGGTCACGCGGTTCACACCGCGAATCTCGTTGATGATCCGATTCGAGATCCTGCCCAGCACGTCATGCGGAAACTGGAACCAATCGGCAGTCATGCCGTCGCGACTTGTGACTGCGCGCAGCGCCACCACATGATCGTAGGTGCGCCCGTCTCCCATCACGCCAACCGACTTGATGGGCAGCAAGACGGCGAACGCCTGCCAGATCTGATCGTACAGACCGGCCGCGCGGATCTCGTCGAGATAAATCGCGTCGACCTTCCGCAAGAGGTCCAGCCGCTCTTCACTCACGGGCCCCAGCACCCGGATCGCCAGGCCCGGCCCGGGGAACGGATGCCGGCCCACGATCTCCTCGGGTAACCCGAGCTCGCGGCCGACCTGGCGGACCTCATCCTTGAACAGCTCGCGCAGCGGCTCGATCAGCTTCCACGGAAGATTGGGTCGCAGGCCGCCGACGTTGTGATGCGTTTTGATCGTGGCGGATGGGCCACCCTTGGGCGACGACGACTCGATGACGTCGGGGTACAGCGTTCCCTGCACCAGGAATCCCACCTCCCCTTCGACGTGCCGGGCGGCGTCTTCAAATACGTCGATGAACGTATGGCCGATCCGGCGTCGCTTTTCCTCGGGATCCTCGACGTCCTTGAGCTCCCGGAGGAACCGATGCGTCGCATCGACGACCCGGAGGTCCATGCCAAGGTGTGCGCGGAACGTCTGCTCGACCTGCTCGCGCTCGCCGTGGCGCAAAAGACCGTGATCCACGAAGACGCAAGTCAGCCGATCGCCGATGGCCCGGTGCACCAACGCCGCCGCTACGGCGGAATCGACCCCTCCCGAGAGACCGCAGATCGCGCGGCCTGTGGGACCCACCAACTCCCGAATGCGGGCCACTTCCTGATCGATGAAGTGCCCGGGTGTCCAATCCGCCGTGCAACCGCAGATCGCGAACAGGAAGTTGTGGATGATCTCCCCGCCGCGCGGGGTGTGCGCCACTTCGGGATGAAATAGCAGTCCGTAGAGCGGCTTCGTATCGTGCTGCATTCCGGCGACCGGCGCGTTGGCGCTCGTCGCCGTCACGCGAAAGTGCGGCGGCGCCTCATCCACACGGTCGCCGTGGCTTGCCCATACGATCGTGGTTGCCTTCGGCTCGAACCCGGCAAACAGGCCTTTGTTCTCCCGCACCGCGATCTCGGCCCGGCCGTATTCGCGCTCGTTGGACGGAACCACCTTCCCACCTGAGAGCTGCGCGATGAGCTGCATGCCGTAACAGATGCCAAGGACGGGGGCTCCGAGATCCAGGATCGCCGGGTCGACTGTCGGCGCGCCGGGATCGAACACCGAATTGGGGCCGCCCGAGAGGATGATGCCCTTCGGCGCGAACGCGCGGATGAAGTCGAGATCGAAGCCCTTCGCGGCCGGGTGGATCTCGCAGTAGACGCTCGCTTCGCGGATGCGCCGGGCGATCAGCTGAGTAAACTGCGACCCGCAGTCAAGAATCAGGATTTGATTCTTCACGCCCTGTACCACGTCGTCGGCTCAGCGGTCTCGCCGCGAACCAAGTCGTCGAGCGTTTCCCGTTGGCGCGCGACGTAGTAGCGGTCACCGTCCACGACGACCTCCGGCGGACGGGGCCGCTGATTGTAGGTCGAGCTCATCACGAAGCCGTACGCGCCGGTGCCGAGCACCGCCAGGACCTCACCAGGCGCGACGCTCGGCAGCTTGCGGTCGAGCGCGAGAAAGTCACCCGACTCGCAGATCGGCCCCACGACGCTGACCGTTTCCTGCTCGCGTTTGCCGTCGCGCAAGGGGAGGATGTCGTGGTGGGCGTTGTAGTGGCTGGGCCGCACGAAGTCGTTCATGCCGGCGTCGACGATCACGAATTCCTTCCCGCCCGCGTGCTTGCGATAGAGCACCCGCGTCAACAGCACTCCCGCGTTGGCGACTAAATAGCGCCCCGGCTCGCATAGGAGTCCGAGGCCGGCAGCCTTGACCGACGGGACCACCGCATCGGCGAATGCCTTGGGACTTGGCGCCTTCTCGTTGTGATAGCGCACCCCCAAACCGCCGCCCACGTCGAGCGCCTCGAGTGTGTTGATTCCCGCGGCGCGAATCGCCGTCACGAGCTCGATCAACTTGACGGTGCCGCGATGGTAGGGCGCGACATCCGTGATCTGCGAGCCGATGTGCATCGCCAGGCCCCGCAGCACGAGTCTCGGCTCGGCCGCGATCCGCCGTGCCACATTCACGACTTCGTCGAACGGCACTCCGAACTTTGTGGTCTTCTCGCCTGTCTTCGTATAGGGATGCGGCGTTTCCGTCGCCACATCGGGATTCGCGCGAATGCCAACTCGCGCCGTCACCTTCACCTCGTTCGCGACCGCGATGACCGCGTCGAGCTCGCTTGTGGATTCGATATTGATGAATCCCACGCCGGCACGGATTGCTTCCTCGATTTCCGCGTGCGTCTTGCCGACGCCCGAGAACACGATGCCGTCCGGGTCGAAGCCCGCGGCCCGCGCGCGGCGCAGCTCCCCCACGGACACGATATCGGCGCCGGCACCGAGCTGCTGCAGCACGCGCAGGACACCGAGGTTGCCGTTGGCTTTGACGGAGTAGCAAATGCGATGGCGCATGTCGTGGAGGGCATCGGCGAGAGCGTGGTATTGCGCGCGAATCAGGTTGGTGCTGTAGACGTAGGCCGGCGTTCCTACGCGATCCGCGATCGCTTGCAGCAGCCCCGGGTCGAATCCTAGTACGCCTGTGCCCAGACTGCCTCCACGATGCTGGGCGCTCCGCACCACATGCAATTGCGCGGCACCTCCTTGCTGCGAAACTCGGGATCGGGCAACACGCGGATCGTCGCGTTCGTCTGCTGCTTGATCTCCGCCTCACACGACGGGCTCCCGCAGAAACCGCCGTACGCGAACCCACCGCTGCCCTTGATGAACTCAATGAACTGCGCTTTCGTGGCGCCGCGAATCGAGTTCTTCTCACGGCGCTCGCGTGCTGCATGGAAGAGCGCCCCTTGAATCTCGTCGAGCGCGGTCGTCACCGAGCTCGTCACGTTCTGGAGAGGAACGGGTGCCTTCCCGCCGGTGCGTCGCGCGAGCACGACCTGCCCGCTTGCCAGATCGCGCGGCCCGATTTCCAGTCGCACGGGTACGCCGAACGCTTCCCACTCGAAGTACTTGGCACCCGGCTTCATCGTATCGCGGAGATCGAGCTCGACACGCAGACCGGCCTGCTCAAGATCCGTTTTCACCCGAGACCCGACACCCGATACCTGAGTCTTCTCCTCATCAGTCTTCCAGATCGGCACGATCACGACCTGCACCGGCGCGAGCTTCGGGGGCGCGACAAGGCCGTTGTCATCCGAATGCGTCATGATCAAGCCGCCGATGAGCCGCGTCGAGACGCCCCAGGACGTGCTCCACACGTATTCGAGGCCACCGGCCGCGGTCTGATACTGCACGTTGAACGCCTTGGCGAAATTCTGGCCGAGGTTGTGCGATGTCCCTGCCTGGATCGCTTTATTGTCCTGCATCAGCGCTTCGATCGCGTACGTCCGCAACGCCCCGGCGAATCTTTCACTTTCCGTTTTCAAACCGGTGAGGACGGGCATGGCCAGCCACTCTTCGTTGAAGCGGCGATAAATCCCCAGGATAAGACGCGCCTCACGTTCCGCGTCCGCTTCATCGACGTGCGCGGTGTGCCCTTCCTGCCAGAGGAACTCCGTCGTTCGCAGGAAAGGACGCGTGCGCAGCTCCCAGCGCACGATGTTGACCCATTGATTCAAGAGCAGCGGCAAGTCGCGGTAACTCTGGATCCATTTCGCATACATCGCGTAGATGATGGTTTCCGACGTGGGCCGCACGACGAGTGGCTCCTCGAGTGCCGAGGTGGGGTCGACGGCGATGGCGTCCTTCCCCTGTTTGCCCGTGGCTCTGAGACGTGTGTGGGTGACGACCGCGACTTCCTTCGCGAACCCCTCGACGTGCTCCGCTTCTTTCGCCAGGAAACTCATCGGGATGAACAGCGGGAAATACGCGTTGCGATGGCCCGTGGCGCGCAGCATATCGTCGAGCGCACGTTGCATCAGTTCCCAGATGCGATAGCCATTGGGCCGGATGACCATCGCGCCACGAACGGGTGAATAGTCGGCGAGCTGCGCATGCTCGATAACGTCGGTGTACCACTCGCTGAAGTCCTGCGCGCGTGGCGTAATTTGCTTCGCTTGAGCCATTAATCGAAATATCCGTTGAGAAGCTTATCGAGCGGTACTTTGGCTTCGGTGCCCGCTCTGAGGTCGCGCACAACCGCGAGTCCGTCCTTCCGCTCTTCCGGTCCGATGATCACGGCGCGCGCCGCGCCGCGGGCAGACGCGAGCTCGAGCTGTTTGCGCACCCCAGCCTGCCGCAGCCCGTACTCGACGGCGATGCCCCGTTCCCGCATGGCGTGCGCGAGTTGCAGCATCGCCGGCATGTCGTCACCGCCGACGGCGATTAAAAAGGCGCCGAGCTCGGTCGACGCCTTGGGCACCGCGCCGCGCTCCTTGAGGAGCTCACCGAGTACAACATCGCCCATGCCAAACCCCAGGGCGGGAAGATCGAGTAGGCTGTCGTAGCGGCCTCCACCCGCAACGGCCCGCAACGACTTCTTGGCGTCGAACAACTCCCATACGATGCCCGTGTAGTACGCCAGACCACGCACGATCGTCAGGTCGATCGAGACGAATTCGCCGAGGCCCATCGATTCGAGCGCTTGGACGGCCTGGCCCAAGGATTCACCGGTCTCACTGGCCGCCTTCAAGGCATCCTGGCCACGAAGCGCAGCGACGTCGAAGACGGCACTCGTTTCCCGTTTCCCGTATCCCGCATCGCGGAGCATCTCCTCGAGCACATTCTTCGGCACCCGCTCGCTGCGATCGATCACCGCGAAGGCCGTCTCGAGCTGTGCTTCCTTGATCCCGCGACCCGTGAGCAGCGTTCGGATCACGCGTCGATCGGAGACTCGGAGCTGCACATCGCTGGCGGTGAGGCCAAATCCACGCATGATATCGATGGCCGCAGCCATCAGCTCGGCGTCTGCGAGCGGTGAGGCTTCGCCGATGATGTCCATGTTGAGCTGGAAGTGCTCTCTGAGCCGCCCCCGTTGCTGACGCTCATAGCGAAACAGCTGTGGAATCGAGAACCAGCGAATCGGCTTCTTGAGCGCTTGCACGCGCGCCGCCACCATCCGGGCCAGTGTCGGGGTCATTTCGGGCCGCAAGGCAACGTCTCGATCCCCCTTGTCGCGAAACGCATACAGTTGCTGCACGATCTCGTCGCCGCTTTTCTGGGTGTAGAGGTCCAGCGCTTCCAGCGGCGGCCCGTCGTACTCCTCAAAACCGTACCGCGCCGCGACGCTGCGCCAGGTCGCGAAGATGTGGTTTCGGAGAGTCAGTTCTTCAGGATAGAAATCGCGGAAGCCGGGGAGCGCTTTCCCTTGCATTGTCAACAATTTAGCCCTGCTATCCCACCGGCGCAAAACCGGGCAGCCGCGCGAGCGCATCCCCGACGGTATGAAACGATCCGGTCACGAGTACCGTGCCTGCGCTTTCCTGGATGTCATGGAGCGCTCGCTCAAAGTCGGGTTCGAATGAGACCTCCGGGCCCATGTCCTCGATCGACCAACGCTGCATCACCGGAATGGACGGAGGCACGGTCAGCACGAGCCGATCGACAACGGGCCGCAGCGTCTCGAGCATCGCGCGCCAGTCTTTGTCGTTGCGAATCCCCACGAGGGCGTGAACGGGCGGTCGCGGCTTGTAGTCCCGAATCGCATCGGCCACCACCTGCATGCCATCGGGATTGTGGGCCACGTCAAAAATCCATTTACCGCGGACCTCGAAACGCCCCGGGATATACGCGTTCGCAAAACTCGCAGGAAAGTTCTTCCCGACCGGCCCAAACGGTTCCGGCAACGCGTTCAGTACGGCATGCGCGACCAGCGCATTGGCCACCTGATGCCGGCCGCGCAGTCCGAGCTTGGTGCTTCGTCTTGCGCGCAACGACGTGTCCACCATGATGATCGGCTCGGCACCCCGTCGCTTCGCTTCCTTCACGAGCTCCGCGCGAATGTCGTGGTCTGGTTCTCCAGTCACGAACGGCACCTTGGGCTTCGCGATTCCCGCCTTTTCTCGGGCGATTCCCTTGAGATCCGAGCCCAGATAGTCGGCGTGCTCTAACGCGATCTTGGTGACTGCGGAGACGAGCGGCGTGAGGACGTTGGTCGCATCGAGTCGCCCGCCGAGCCCGACTTCGATCACGGCGATGTCGACGCCCCGCGCCGCGAGGTCGGCAAACGCAATTGCTGTCGTCGCCTCGAAAAAACTGGCGTCGAGCCGTTCGATGTGCGACCGGAGCTGCGTGGTCCACTCGGCGAACGCCGCTTCGCTGATCGGCACGTCGTCAACGGTGATGCGTTCGGTGGGCGACACCAGGTGCGGCGAGGTATAGAGGCCAACACGCCACCCTTGCGCGCGCAACTCGTTGGCGACGAACGCGCACGTCGACCCCTTGCCGTTCGTGCCGCCGATATGAATCGCTGGGAAATGCCGCTCTGGCCGGCCGAGGACGTCGAGCAATCCCTCGGTGGGGCCGAGGCTCCATTTGATGCGACCGGCTTGTCTACCGAAAAGGAACTGGCAGGCTTCTTCGAAGGTCAGTCGGCGGCCTCAGCCGGCCAGGCGCCGGTCATATGCCGTAACAGCTGCGCGGCGGTGTCACGCAGCTCGCCGCGGGGCACGACCGCGTCGATCATGCCGTGCTCGAGCAGGAATTCCGCCGTCTGGAATCCCTCAGGGAGATCCTGGCCGATCGTCTGCTTGATCACCCGAGGACCGGCGAAGCCGATGACTGCGCCCGGCTCCGCCAGAATGACGTCGCCTTGCATGGCGTATGACGCGGAGACGCCGCCGGTGGTCGGATTCGTCAGTACCGACATGAAGGGCACCCCGGCGCCATGCAATTCAGCGATGACGACGGAGGTCTTCGCCATCTGCATGAGCGATAACACTCCCTCTTGCATCCTCGCCCCGCCCGATGCCGATACGAGGATCAGGGGCGAGCGCTTGTCGATGGCATGCCGCACCAGGCGGGCGATCTTCTCGCCCACCACCGAACCCATCGAGCCGCCCATGAAAGCGAAGTCCATGACCCCAAGGCTCACGGACATGCCGTGCAGCCGGGCATAACCGGTGCGGATCGCGTCCAGCGGGCCCGCCTTCTTCACGGCGGCCTGCACGCGGTCAGCGTAGTTCTCGAATTTGAGTGGGTCGGCGGACTTCAGTGAGGCGAAGAGCTCGTGCCAGGAACCCTCATCGACCAGGAAATCGATGTATTCCTGTGCGCTGATGCGGCGATGGTAGCCGCAATTGGGGCAGACGTTGAGGGCGCGAACGAAGCGCTCGCGAATGTCCACGTGGCCGCACTGGTCGCACTTCTCCCAGGCATCCGCCGGGATCTCGAGCCGGACCCGTTCGGACGTTCGCGGCTTACGTTCTTTTTTGAACCAGGCCATTCGCGCCATAAGGTGACGAAGCGCACAATTTGTCAGGGCACGCTTTGGGACGCCAGTCCCAAAGGCTTAAGTCATTGTCCCAATTCGGCATACCCCGACTGCCGGGCTTCCCACGCAACGCGAAGTGCGATACCCACGCCAATCGAGCACGCCAGCAGAAACGATCCGCCATAGGAGAAGAACGGCAATGGGATCCCGGTGATGGGCATGAGGTTGATCGTCATGCCCACATTCTCGACGATGTGCGTGAAAAACAGGCTGGCGACGCCGAATACGCACAAACTCGAGAACGGATCTGTCGCCTTGCGTGCGATACGCAGCAGCGTGAAGAGCAGCCAGGCGAAGAGCGACAGAGCGACGAGCACACCGACGAATCCGAGCTCTTCGCCGACCACTGAGAAGATGAAGTCGGTATGCTGGGCGGGCAGGAAGGCCAGCCGTTTCTGCGTTCCCTCAGTGAACCCCTTACCCAGCAAGCCCCCCGAGCCGACCGCGACCCTGGACTGAATCACGTGCCACCCGGCGGCTCTGGGATCGACGTCGGGGTTCAGGAAAGCCAGCAGCCGGTTCTGCTGGTAAGGCGCCAGCCGGTTCCAGAACGGCAGTGCCAGCACACCCCCCAGCACGTTGAGTCCCATGACGGCGAGTCCCTCCCACACATAGGGTCGCCACCAGAAGAGCAGCACGGTCAGCACCGCGATCCACAGGCCCCACGCGACGGTGGAGAATGCGAGCACGAGTCCGATGACCGGCGACGAGGCGAGGATCAGGAGGGACGGTTTGGTCCCTGCCCAGAACAGCATACAGAACAAGATCGCCACGAACACGATGGCGCTTCCCAGATCGGGCTGCTTGAGCACGAGGAGGCAGGGCAAGCCGGCGATGACGGCCGGCGGGATCAGGTCACGCAGAGTCGCTGGTGGCTCGCGCAGCCCCGCGAGCCACCGGGCGAGCATGAGCACCACGGCCAACTTGGCCAACTCGGCCGGCTGACCGAAGCGATGCCCACCGATCGCGATCCACGACTTCGTGCCCGCCGCTGTGCCCGCTCCCATCCCGATGAACAGCAGCAGAAACAGCAGGAAGCAGGCGATCGCGTAGGCGAAGGGCGTCGCCCATTCCAGCATCCGCGGCGAGGTGCGGAACGTCAACACGGCGACGACGAAGCTCAGGACGAGCCACGTGACTTGCCGTTCCCAGATCGTCGCCACGAATGTGGGGACGTCTGTCTGACCGGCGGAGTACAACGTCGCCAGGCCGAACAGCGCCAGCGCTGAGACCGAAACGACCAGCGCCTTATCGAGTTGGCGGACGCGGGAGAACACTGTCGGCCGGAGTCGCGGGCAACGTATCCTGCGGCGTTCCCGGGAGCTGGAAGGGTTGCGGCGCTGAGTCGGAGGGCAGCACGACCCGCATCGCTGCCGCGCTGCGATCGTCGATGCCGAGATAATGCGCTATCGTGCGCGACACGAGCGGCGCTACGTACGGTCCCTCGCGCGCGAACTCGACGATTGCCCCGACGACGATTTCCGGCTTGTCGGGCGGCGCGAAGCCGATGAACCATCCGTGATTCGGACCGTGCGGGTTCTGCGCCGTACCCGTTTTTCCCGCGATCGACAGACTCGCGAGCCGCGAGCCGCGCGCGGTGCCCTGCTCCACCACGGCGATCATCGCGCGCCGCAGCGTCGCCAGCTGCTCGGCGCTGAGATCGAGGGACACGTGCTCGGCGCTCGCAGCCCCGCCAGCGGCGGG
>Ga0209761_1002615_pt1 | contig 11817 bp, 10 predicted proteins | sample GraSoi013_1_40cm_4_FD_185818 | JGI IMG/M metagenome (GOLD analysis project Ga0209761, IMG submission 185818) | Grasslands soil microbial communities from the Angelo Coastal Reserve, California, USA - Sample 09_25_2013_1_40cm (SPAdes) (version 2) | ecosystem: Environmental > Terrestrial > Soil >... | reverse complement strand
GGCTCGCGGACGTAGGGCTCTGCCGCGCGCGCGACGTAGCCCAGGTTCGTTGCCAGCCGGGGCAGCCGCTGCTCGGTGAGGAGAAAGCGGCGCTTGCGCTCGGTGGGCACCCGGGGGTCGGCCAGGTAGCGCGCCGCCACGACCGGCAGCTGGAAGTCGTCATCCACCATGATGTAGTTCTCGCGCGTCGCCTGGAGATTGCCTAGCAGCGCGCGGGCGTGCTCGAGATGCCGGCGCGCGCCGGCGGTGTCGCCGGCGGCCGCGCGGCTGCCGTACGCGTCGAGCGTGCGGGTGTATTCCGCGGCGTTTTCGCGGACGGCCTGGCCGCCCAGCGCCTCTTCGTGGCTCACGTCCCCGTCGGTGGACAGCTTCCGCAACGCGCTGGCGATCACGTGCTCGGCGGTACCCGGGGCCCAGATCGGCTGCATCAGCAGCGCCGTCATGAGCATGTCGCGGCCGAAGTAGGTCGCGAAGTTGGGGAGCCCCGCCATGAGCTTCTCCCGGTAGCTGAGGAGCTCCACGCCCCGCAGCTCGCGCTCGAGCCGCCGGTAGCGCAACGGGCGGGTCGAGTCGGCCCGCACGGTGTCGACGAATCGCCGGAAGTCGTCGGCAAAGAGCTCGTCCCGCGTGAGCGGCGTCAGCGCCGGCGCATCGGTCGTCACGCGCACCGCCACGCGGACCGGCTTCCCCGCGTGGGGCCGGACGGTGAGCGAGCGTCCGCCCGGCGACAGGACGGGGGTCGTCTCGCGGGCATCCCCCTCCAGCGTGAGCCGCAGGTGGCTGGGCCCGCCGAAGCTCGGCTGCTCGACGGACACGACCCACCCGCTGTCGCTCTGACTCATGGTGATCCGCGGCTCGAGCCGCCCGCGAAGGTCGTCGATGCTGGCGGTGCCGAGCAGCGCCAGCTGGCGACGGCGCTCGGCGCCTTCAAGGCGCTGCAGGTTGTCGATGAGCGCGAGCAGCTCGGTCTGCGGAAACGGCGGCGCGTCGAGCGGCAGAGAGTCGTGGCCCTGATACTGGAAGTCGCGCTCCACGCGCATCGAGCCGAGCAGGAACAGCCCGATAGCGAGCGGGGCAGGGGTCTCTCCCGCGCCTTCCAGGCGGTACGCCATGGCGCGGGTCCCGCCCGACGCGGCGACGGCGGCCCCGGCCGACGCCCAGGTGAGCGCGGCGGGCCGGCCCGCCGAGTCGCGCGCCGTGAAGCCCACGCTCTCGTCGGCGGCGTCCGCCCAGAGGTGCACAACGCGCCCGGTGCGGCTGTTCAACGAGACCTGGAAGGCGTTGCCGTTCGCGTCGCGATACAAATAGGGAGGGACGGTATCGCCGCGCAGCGCGATCTGCGCGGCCAGGACGAGAGCGAGGACGCTCATTGCGGCACGAAGCGTACGGCATGGAAAGTCTTTCCGCCACTGGAGGCACGCGCGCTTGACGAGCCGCCGCGCCGCGGCCATGCTAGCGGCGACATAAGGAGGGCGTGATCCGGATATGGGAGACCTGGGCGGGCGGTACGCCGCTTTCACGAAACGGCTCGTCGACAGCGTACTGGCTGGAGCCGGCCAGGCGCCGAGCGAGCTGCGCCGCGCCATCGAGGCGCGGGCGGCCCGGCTCGGTGGGCGACGGAGCCGGTCAACACCTGGTGGCCGCGGGGCCGGCGAGGGCGTGCCCGACCTGCTCGCCGGTTACGTGGACAAAGTCGCGGGGCTATCTCATCCAGAATCGCGGCGGCTGCGGATAGACCTTGATCCAGTGGGTGCGCACCTGCGGCCGCAACCGATGCCCGAGATAGATGGAGATGACCGTCGTCGATGTCAGCAGAGGCATGTGACAATCGACGCAGCGGCCGATCAACTCGTGTCCGTGCTGCGGAAAGAGTCCACAGTTCTGAACTGTGTGGCACGTGAGACACCGCCCCGAGAGCGCGACGGTGTCTCGTTGCTGGCGGTGGACATCGTGGCAGGTGGCGCAGGTCATCTGTGACGACCGGAAGCACCTGCTCCGTTCCAGCAGGGCCACCTGGTTGCCGTGCACGTCGTCAAGTCAAACCGCTTCTCGAGAGGTTGCCCCGGCACATACGAGAACGCCGCGGTCCGTAGGGGCGCCGTCCCGCCGTGACAGAGGGCGCACCCGTCCAACTGTTGCGCGCGGGGCAGCCGCGTCGGGTTGACGATCGCGCGCGGGAGCAGCGCGCGCAGCAGAGAGCGTTCGCGCGTCACATGATCCCGGCCCGATCCATGGCACGTTTCGCAGGTAATTCCCAGCAGCGCGCCGGCAGGCCGGTAGCGATTGATGACACTGGGGTCGGCCACCGACTGGAACCAGGTTGCGTGGCACTCCAAGCAGCGGGGAGGGATTGGGCGCTCGAAGTTGGGTCTTCCATCCTGGTACCCAGGGCTGTTCGCCCACCCCGTCCCCCTCCAGTAGGAGACGGGGAGCTGGTACAGCTGATCACCCACCCAGTAGAGATACGACTGTCCCTTCCGCAAGCCGGTCACGTAGGCAATACGCTGGGCGATGACGGACGTGTCGGGCGCGCGCCCCATCACGGCGATTTCATAGAAACCGGTCGCGGTGGAGTCCATACGGAAGTACAGGTTTGGATTCATGGTCCGAAGAGCGTTCTCACCGTGGCTGAAGCTGCCCAAGATGGACGCGCGAGTCGGCAATCTCGAGGTCAGGCGGTGGGCGGTCAGCTCGAAGCTCGCCTTCTGCTGGTGACAGGAAAGGCAGGCGCCGTCACCCACGGCATTGTCCCCACGCACCGCCTCAGTGCGATGCCGGGCCGCGACCAGTCCGATGGCGACGGCTCCGGCGGCGAGCAGCGCGATCCCGGCGATCGTGAACAAGCCAACGCTCCGCGCGGGAGAATCGTTCGCTGGGTTCAACCTGTTCGCCTCGAGCCTATCTGTTCGAGCAGGTCGCTCTCTCCAAAGACCGACCGGTCGACGACGAGGGGCAGCAAGTGCATTGCGGCGCCAACGGCACTCTCCGGTGAGGGCGTTCGGAGACGCTGGCATAACTTGTGGCCCGCTCTGGGGCGGCGCCAGGGTTTTCGCCCGGGTCCTTTACCTGGTACTCTGTGCACCCGTTCGGCTTCCTGTCGTATACGACGTTCACCTACCACGACCTGAAGCTCAGCGCTCGACTGATCGGCCCTGCCGGCACGCTGACCATCTCGGTCACGGTGGCGAACAGGGGGACGCGCGAGGGGACGGAGGTGGTGCAGCTATACGTGCGCGACGAGGTGGCGAGCGTGACGCGGCCGGTGCGGGAACTGAGGGGATTCCCCCGCGTGACGCTGAAGCCGGGCGAGGCGCGCACGGTGGAGCTCAGGCTCGCCGCCGGGGATCTCGCGTTCTCTGGAAGCGACATGAAGCCGACGCTCGAGCCCGGGACGTTACGCGTGTTTGTGGGGCCCAACTCGGCCGAGGGCCTGCAAGCGAGTTTCGAACTGGGGTCTTGACGGGGCCCGCGCGGAGCGGATGCTTATGGGCCATGAGTGAGGCCAACGGGCGCTACGCCGCCCTGACCGACCGGCTCGTCGACGCCGTCCTAGCCACGCCCGGGCACACCCCGAGCGAGCTACGGCGCGCGGTCCTCGTGCGGGCGGCGAAACCCGGCGGCGCGAATGATCTGCCCGCCTCGCTTGCCGCGTACGTGGACAACGTCGCCCTCCACGCCTACACCGTCACCGACGGCGACATCGCGGCACTGCAGCGCTCTGGCAGCTCGGACGACGCTCTCTTCGAGGTCACGGTCGCCGCGGCGCTTGGCGCCGCACTGGGCCGGCTCGAACGCGGGCTCGCCGCGCTCCGGGGCGAGGAGCCGGAGTAATGCGGCTCCGCACGGTGGAGCACCGCCATCGCTTGGCGCAGCGCCTGAAGCTCATGCTCATCGCCCTGGTGAGCCGGCGCCGTGTGCCGGACGTCGTGAAGACGCTCCTCTACCGGCCGGAATTTTTCGGCCGCCCGATGTGCGCCTGGACCCAGGTGGTGATGCGGGGCCCGTCGTTCTGGAGCGTGGGTGAGCGGGAGTTGTTCGCCGCGTTCACGTCGCGCCTGAACCACTGCCCGTTCTGAACGGGCGCTCACGGCGCGGTCGCGTCGCTAGCCCTGAAAGACGAGAAGCTGGTCGAGGCGGTGCTGGCCGATTGGCGCAGCGCGCCTGTCGATCCCAAGGTCCGGGCCACGCTCGGTTTCCTCGAGAAACTCACGCTCGCCCCGGCGGACGTGCGGCCGGTCGATCTGGAGCCAGTCCGCGCCGCCGGCGTGAGCGACGAGGGTGTTGAGGACGCGATCCAGGTCTGCGTCCTGTTCAACATCTACGACCGGCTCGCCGATTCCCTCAGCTTCTATCTGCCCGGCCCGGACGGCTACGCGGCCTCGGGGCGCTCGCTGCTGAGACGGGGCTATCAGCTGTAGGAGCGCTGGGCAGATTGTGACGATTTTCACAATCCTCATTCCCTATCCTTGACAGCTCAACTTACGGCGCGTCACTTATTGCTCGGCGTCCGCGGTCGCAGTGGACGCAGCTCGTTGCCGGCAACGTGCCTCGCGCCGTCGGAGGGCAGCGTATGCATGGATTGCGACCTCTCGGTCTGTACAGTTGCCTCCTTCTAGCCAGCTCGCCGACTTTCGTTTTCGGTCAGGCGGCCGCGACGGCACGTGCAGGGACTCCCGACCCGGTGTCCTTGATTATCCGCACCGACGACGTGGGTATGAGTCACAGCGTAAACATGGCTCTGCAAAGACTCATTGACACCGGACTGCCCCTCTCCGTCTCGGTGATGTTCGCCTGTCCCTGGTACCAGGAAGCCGTACAGATCCTGAAGCAACATCCCCAGGTTACGGTCGGCATTCATTTGACGCTGAATTCGGAGTGGAAGAATTATCGCTGGGGACCTGTCTCGGGTCGCGAGGCCGTCCCGACGCTGGTCGACGCCGATGGATACTTCTTCCCGTCCTCCGAGGCCCTGTACCGGAACCACCCGGATCTGCGGGAAATCGACAAGGAGCTGCGGGCGCAGATCGATCGTGCGATCCATTCGGGTCTCAAGATCGATTACGTCGACTATCACATGGGCACGGCGATTCGCTATCCCGAGTTTCGAGAGCTCACCGAGCGGCTCGCGCGTGAATATGCGCTTGGCATGATGGGGTATTTCGGCGAGACCATCGACAATCCCCAGTATTGGGCGTCCCCGGAACGGAAGGCGGACAGTCTGGTGGTGATGATCGATCGCCTGCGCCCGGGCGTGAATGTCGTGGTCACCCACGTGGGGATAGACGGTCCGGAGCTGGGCGCCTTAGAGGACATGAACACCGACCACCCCCTCTCCGAGATGAGCAAGAATCGTCAGGGAGAGCTGGACGCGCTCACGTCAACGAGGTTCACCGGGGCTCTGAAAGCCCGCAACGTCGTGCTCATGACGTTTCGCGAGTTGGTCGCCAGGGAAGGTTTGAAAGCGATGCGAAGACCCGCAGGATGACGGCACCGGAGGCTCGACATGGCAAGCATGCTACGGAGTAAGCGTTGGTCCGGGAAGGTTCGTCTTCACTGCTTCCGTGCAGCGGGGATGAGCGTGCTGTTGGCACTGGCCGTGTGCGGAACCGCACTGTGCCAGCAGGTACAGGTCTCCGGCACCGTATCCTCGACGAAAGGGGTGCAGCTTCGGGGAGTGACTGTCCACCTGCGGGGGACAGAAACCAGTACCGTTACCGATGCGGATGGGAAGTATTCGCTAACGGCCCCTTCAGATGGAGTGCTAACGTTTGCGCGGATCGGGTATCGCGGAACCGCCCAAACCATTGGCGGACGAACCACCGTCAATGTCGTCATGGAAGAAGCCATCCCCGTGTTGCCGGAAGTGGTCGTGACCGGGTACACGAGCCAGCGGCGACCCGACATCACCGGCGCCGTTTCCAGTGTCAACATCGAGAGCGTGCAGCGACAGACCTCGGCCAGCGTGCTGCAGCGGCTGGATGGTCGCGTCGCCGGGGTCACGGTGGATGCCAGTGGGTCTCCCGGGTCACGCAGCACCGTCAGGATCCGGGGGGTCAGCTCGTTCCAGAACAACGATCCGCTCTATATCGTCGACGGGACACCCGTTGCGGACTCGTATATCAACTGGCTGAATCCCAATGACATCGGAGAAATACAAGTCCTGAAGGATGCGTCGGCCGCTTCCATTTATGGTTCTCGGGCTGGGAATGGGGTCGTGATCATTGAAACGAAACGGGGCAGACCGGGACCGCATCACACGGTGACGCTGGATGTCCGGAGCGGTGTGGCCACGCCGATCCGCGGCATGGACGATTTCCTCATCACCGATGCCCTGCAGTATTATCAAATCGTCAAGCAACGCTATCAAAATGCCGGCTTGGCCGTCCCGACAAACATTTATGGGAGTGATCCCAACAACCCCACGATTCCCGCATACATCTGGCCGAACCCGTGCGGGCCAGTTAACAACCCCCAGCCCTGCACGAATGTCGATCCGAGCACCTATGCCTACCCCGGCAGTTTGATCATGCCAGCCAGCCGCGGGACGGACTGGTGGAAGGCGGTGTTCGGCGCCGCCCAGGTGCGGGAGGCCAACCTCGGGATCTCGGGCGGTGGCGAGGACAACGCGTACAACGTGTCCTTCAATTACCTCAATCAGCAAGGCACGGCGGCGTATAACCTGTTCCAGCGGGGGACGGTCCGGATCAACACGGCATTCAACATGGACAAGGTCTCCGTCGGGGAGAATATCGCGGTCGGGCGCGAGCAACATTACGGCGGGATTACCGACGGGGGGGTATGCCGAAGACGGCATCATCGGCAAGAATATGTTGCTGCAGCCGATTATCCCCGTGCACGACATCGGCGGGTATTTCGCCTCCGGGAAGGCCCCCGGCCTGGGGAATCAGAGCAACCCCCTCGCGTACGCCTGGTGGCGCAAGGACGATCGCAGCACCAACGACCGGCTGTTCGGGAATGTGTTCGGCGGGCTGGACCTCAATAAGCGACTCGGGTTCAAGAGCAGGCTCGGGTTCAACCTGGCTCAATCCGCATTCAGTGGCTTTACGCCGACGACGCCAGAGAACCACGAGGTGAATTCGACGAACCAGATCACGGAGAACAACCGCCAATCAACGGACTGGGACTGGAGCAACACGCTCACCTATGTGGCGACGTTCGACCGACACAACATCAACGTATTGGTCGGGCAGGCAGCCTACCAAGGCACCACCCGCTTCATGACGGGCAGCATCAATGGCCTCCTCAGCACGGCCGTGGACTCCAGATACATCCAGGATGCCCTCGCCAGCGCAGCGTCAAAGAACGTGAGCAGCTCCGGTTCCCTCGCCAAGGGGTTGTCCGTCTTTGGGAAGGCCGACTATAACTTTGCCTCCCGATACTATCTGAGCCTCACGGTGCGGCGAGATGGTTCCTCTAGGTTCGGGCCGACTCACCAGTGGGGAACCTTCCCGGCATTCAGTGTGGGATGGCGACTGTCCCAGGAGCCCTTCCTGGCGGGGAACCCGTTCTTCTCGAACATCATGCTGCGGGTCGGATACGGTGTGACGGGAAACCAGCAGATACCATCAGGACGCATCGTGAGCCAGTTTGGCGGCGGCACCGGAGACACCTTCTACGATATCGGCGGAACCGGCACGACCATTGTGCCCGGATTTAGGCAGACCGCGCTGGGGAACGCGGACCTGAAGTGGGAAGAGAACAAGTCCGTGAACGTCGGGGTGGACCTCGACTTCCTGGAAGGCAGGGGCAATTTTACCGCCGATCTGTACCGGCGGACGACGGACAACCTGCTGTTTGACCCACCCAACCCGGCGACGGCAGGACTGGCGGCACCGGCCATCGTCAATATCGGCAAGATGAAAAACACCGGGATTGATTTCGCCTTCAGCTACCGCGGCACCCTCGGCGAGGCCACCTTCTGGAGTATGACCTTCACCGGCAGCCACTACAAGAACTACATCGTCCAAATCGATGGCTCGCACGACTTCTTCTACGGTCCGATCGCCACACGGTTCGGGAATCAGATCATCAACCAGGTGGGCTCCCCCATCGGCTCGTTCTACGGGCTGGTGGCGGACGGCTACTTCCGGGATGCGGCCGACGCGAATGCCCATCTGCCAGTGGGAGGCTGTGGGCCCAACACCACTCCCTGCCAGGATGGAGCCGCCCCGGGCCGCATCAGGTTCAAAGATGTGAATGGGGACGGCCTGATCTCGTTGGCCGACCGCACCATCATCGGCAGTCCGCATCCAGACTTCACGGGCGGATTGGACCTCTCGCTGCGCCGGGGAGCCTGGGACCTGAGCATCACCCTGTTTGGCACGCACGGCAACAAGATCTTCGACGTGCAGAAGGAATTCTACGTGTTCGATGAGTTCAACAACAACGTCCGCAAAGACCTGTTGACCGATTCCTGGACGCCCACCCATCAGAACGCCAAGTATCCCATCCTGGACGCCAATGACTCCTTCAGCAGCCAGATCAGCAGTTATTACCTCGAAGATGGATCGTATCTCAGGCTGCGCACGCTGCAAATCGGCTATACGGTTCCGCCGGCATGGATCCGCTGGATACCCGCAGCGCGGGTCTATCTGCAGGCGGAGAACCTGTTTACCATTACCGGGTACCCGGGTCTCGATCCGGCCTTGCCGGCGGCGAACGTAAACGGACCGGCCGGCGACATCCGAGATCAGTATCGGGGCGTGGACCGGGGCAGCTATCCGGCCAACAGAACGATCACCGTTGGCATCAGCACCACCTTTTAGCGACTCGTCTTATTCAAGGAAGGAAAGACGATGAAAACGCTAGTGCGGTACCGACTGCTCAGCTGGACGGCCCTCGTGCTTCTCGTAGCTGCTGCTGCCTACAGCTGTAAGGACTATCTGACAGTTCCCTCCCAGGGGACGCTGGACGAGGTGACGCTGGCGACAAAGGCAGGCGTCGAAGGCACGCTCATCGCCGCGTACCGAACGTTGGACTGTACGAGCGCGATTACCGGCGGCGCTTGGGGATGCGCCGCCAGCAACTGGGTGTGGGGCAGTGTCGCCGCCGACGATTCCTACAAGGGATCAGACCCAACCGACCAGCCGCCCATCGCGGACATCGAGCTCTACAATTGGGGCACCGCGAACGCCGAGAGCTACTTGGACCTCAAATGGAAGCAGGTCTACGAAGGGGTCGTCCGCGCCAACGCAACGCTCCGCCTGCTGAAGAAGGTCCTGGCCGAGCACCCGGGTTTGATCTCCCCCAGTGACGCCAACGGCATCAAGGGAGAAGCCCTGTTCCTCCGGGCGCACTATCACTTTGAAGCGTGGCGGATGTGGAAGAATATCCCCTACTACACCGAGGACGATCAGAACTACTTCAAGCCGAATAATGTGGACCCGATCCCGCTCATCCTGGCCGACCTCAATGCCGCCATCGCCCTGCTGCCAGATAAGCCCAGGGACGGCGAGGTCGGCAGAGTGACCTCGTGGACGGCCAAGGCCTACAAAGGCCGGGTGCAGGTCCACACCGGGGACTATACCAATGGATTAGTAACCCTGCGCGACGTCCAGGCGAACGGCCCCTATAAGCTCGAGGTGGACTTTCATCACGTCTGGACCGGCGTTCACGCGTTTGCCAACGGCCCTGAGACGATATTGGCGTATGAAGCCTCGGCCAATGACGGCGACCCGAATGGCGGCAACGCGAACTTTGGCGAACGGCTCAATTTCCCAAATACTGACCCGTTCTGTTGCGGCTTCAACCAGCCGAGCCAAAACCTTGTGAATTTCTTCGTCGTCAACGACAGTGGACTACCCCTGGCCGTGACGGATCCCACCTGGAACACCAGCAACGCGACTCTCGACTCTTCGGCAACTGTTCCAGTCGATCCACGGCTAGACTGGACGGTTGGCAGGGATGGCGTACCGTACAAGGACTGGGGAAACCACGAGCCGAGCTGGATCAGGAACCGCCCTTACGCGGGTCCCTACAGCGTGAAGAAGAACGTCCACGAAAAGTCCAGTGGCGCCCAGAGTCAAGTTGGCTGGGTGTCGGCGGGATTGAACTCCGTCCACATTCACATCTTCCGGTATGCGGATCTGCTGTTGGAATTGGCCGAGGCGGAAGTTGAAGCCGGCGTCCCGGACAACGCCAGAATTATCGTCAATCAGATCAGAGCCCGGGCCGGAGTGGTGGCCCAGGGTCCGGGGACAAGCGCTACGGATATCGCCGTGCCTATGGTTCAAGCTACCCCTCCCGCTACGGTGGACTCTCTGATCGAACCATGGGCACGCTACAAAATCGGGCAGTATACGACACCGTGGACCCAGGCCTTTGCCAGAACGGCCGTGCGTATTGAGCGCAGGCTGGAGCTGGCGATGGAGGGTCAGCGGTTCTTCGATTTGCGACGCTGGAATGTGGCGGATACGGCGATCAACAACTACGTTGCGGTTGAAAAAACCAGGAGACCCTACAAGGCGAGTGCGGCTACCTTCACCGCTCGGCATAGTCTGTATCCGCTCCCGGCCATCCAGATCCAATTGAGCAAGGTGGCAGGTCAAAACACACTGGTGCAAAACACTGGGTGGTAGCCTAGGCGCTGAGCGGCTCCAACGCTCGCAGGGAATCGCCGTTCTCGGCAACGAGGACGGCGATTTCGTTGGCGGCTGAGCTCAGACCGCCGAGGGCCGGGCGACCAGCTCTCTGGCGCCGCCCACGTCGCGCACCAGTCCCACGCAGGCGGCCGCTGTCAGCAGGCAGGCGCCGCCCAGCATCACCACGTACAGCGGCGCGTCGGGGTTGCCCTCCCCGAAGACCAGTCGAATCAGCGGGCCGAAGCCGACCGCGGCGACGATCTCGGGGATGACGATGAAGAAGTTGAACACCCCCATGTAGACGCCCATCCGCTGGGGCGGCACCGCGGTGGAGAGGATGGCATAGGGCATCGAGAGGATGGAGGCCCAGGCGATGCCGACCCCGACCATGCTGAGCAGCAGCACGTACTTGTTGTGGATCAGGGGAACCGACAGCAGGCCGGCCGCGCCGCACAGCAGCGCGGCGGCGTGAACCGTCTTCCGGCTGGTGAGGGCCGCCAGCTTCGGCAGGGCGAGCGCCACGACGAAGCAGGTGATCGAGTAGAAGGCGAACACGAAGCCGCCCCACTCGATCCCCTGCGTGTACAGCGCCGACTGCGCATCCGTGGCCCCGAACAGGTGCCGCGCCGTGGCGGGCACGAAGAACAACCACATGCAAAACAGGCCCAGCCAGGTGAAGAGCTGGACCACGGCCAGCTGCCGCATGGTCGCGGGCATCTCCCGAATGGAAGCGCCGATCTCGCCGAGCAGGGCCCCTAGCCCGCGCCGCCCGCGTCGCGCGCGGTCCCATGCGACCGGATCCTCGGGCGGAAACTCGCTGGTCGTCACGACCGTCCACAACACGGCGAGAAGAAACACCCCCGCGCCGACCTGGAAGGCGTACTTCACCGAAAGCGGCACCCCACTCGCCGTGCTCCCCTGCACGCCCATCCGGCTGAACAGCAGCGGCAGGGCGTTGGCCAAGCTGGCGCCCACACCGATGAAGAACGACTGCATCACGAACCCGGCGGTACGCTGCGACGCGTCGAGCTTGTCCGCGACGAAGGCGCGAAACGGCTCCATCGAGATGTTGATGGAGGCGTCGAGGATCCAGAGGAGCCCCGCGGCCATCCACAGCGCGCTCGACCTCGGCATCGCGAAGAGCGCGATCGAGGCGAGAATGGCGCCGGTGAGGAAATAGGGCCGCCGGCGGCCCAGCCGGCCCCAGGTGCGGTCG
>Ga0209761_1002614_pt1 | contig 11818 bp, 12 predicted proteins | sample GraSoi013_1_40cm_4_FD_185818 | JGI IMG/M metagenome (GOLD analysis project Ga0209761, IMG submission 185818) | Grasslands soil microbial communities from the Angelo Coastal Reserve, California, USA - Sample 09_25_2013_1_40cm (SPAdes) (version 2) | ecosystem: Environmental > Terrestrial > Soil >... | reverse complement strand
ATTTCCGCTTTGCGTCACTGCCCCTGACGCGTCCCAACCAATCTTGAGCGCGAGAGATGCCCGCTGGGGTGGACTAAGAAAACGATTAAGGTCGTCGACCGCAATCCGCACGCGTGGCGGGATCCCAGAATTACCTAGTCCTGTTCGTCGTTGTGACGATCCTATCGAGCGTTGCAATCGCGTGGATCGCCATCAACCCACCACGCAATCCGCTTACGATTCCACCGGGCGAGACCCGCGGGATGATTGCAGTGTGCTTCAGCCATTATGGCGCTGGGACGTCGGCACGGGTCGCGATCGATGGCGTCGGGAGGGGCAATGTCTCGATGGGTCCTCGCTCGAACGTATGCGTGTATCCGCTTGTTCCTCCCGGTAACCACACGGTATCTGTATCTTGCGGATCGGGGCAGTCGTGGTTAACGAATCTGACCCTTTCATCGAGACAAGTCGTGCAGCTTCCCGCGCCGGGACAGTCATACGGTTGCGAATGATTCTCCGCATACGAGACCAGTGCTCAAGCACTACCGCCAAATCTGCGAGAGCGCCACTTGCGGGAATTCGAATCAGCAATAGGACTCGCGAAGGATCGAGAACCGGAGTAACAACCGCCCGGATACGGATGAATCACGTATGATGGATCTTACGTCGCTCAACGGAGAAAACGCGTCCAGACCAATCGGAGGGCGATCTGCCACGCGGCACGTACGCCGCGTCTGGTTCGCAGTTCCCTCCTTGCGGAACGACGTAGGGAGCCAGGTGGCCGCCGTACGGCCCCTTCCGTCCGAGTCATGTCGTCGAAGCCCTCGTTCCCCACCCAAGCCCGCTCGCAAGGGCGGGCACCTTCCCCCTTTTCCCTCCTCAGCGCGAACGTGAAAGGATGAGGCAGAGGGAGTCCTTCTCCGATTGCTTCCCAGCTTCGAACGAAAGTTCCACCGGAGGCTGGGTTGCGTCGTCCGCGAGATCGAAGCACCTCTCCGCGAGCGACACTAACGCGCCAGTGTTGCCCGTAATCCCCCATTCTTCGTCCGCTCCTACTATCATCACGGATCCCGGACGAAGGGAGCCGAAGCCGGACGACATGACGGGGCTTGCCACATATCGGAACTCCATTATTCCCAAGGTTCGGTCAGGAGTCCGCGGATCATCGATGTCTCCGATGGAGCCGTTCAAGCCCTCTGTGAACGGTGCCACGAAATGTCTCGGAGCACTTCCGGAGTACAAGTGGAGATGGCTCCGCTGTGCAGCTGAAAGGAGGAAATCCAGCCCAAAGCCTTGGAGTCCACCGGCGTCCCCTTCGATGCGAAGCTCGAACTGAGTGAGAACGTTCCGAAGGAAGCCACCGGCTTTGCTGTACTTCCTGAATTGACGGTGGAACTTCCTGAAGTGCCCTTCGGCGACTCCACGGAAGTCCGTGAGGACGTACTCCGTCAGTCCAACCCCGGTTCAAGGATGACCCACGATAGCATAGGCATGTCGTTCAGGCCCTCGTTCCCCCCTACGCCGGGCCGCGAGGACCGGCCTTCCCCTTCTCCGGCTGTGACCTAAGCATTGGCGGGCCTGTATCGCTGGAAGAGGATGCACAGCGCCCGGAGGCTTTCGACACAGCGCCTGCGATACTCGGTACGCAGATTCTGTTCGACTGTTGCCGAGAGATCGTCTCCGACCTTCTTCAGTCCGCTAAGGCCGATCGTGACTCTCGCAACACCTAAACGGTAGTCGCTTGGAGCTTTGCCCTTCGCGAACTGGTCAATTCGGTGATGCACAGTCCAATCGCCGTTCGTCTCGATTGATGTCACGGCCTGCCTCTCATCCGTCGTCCACTGATCCTCGGACGCCAGGGTCTCGCTCATCTTGCTGATCGACGGGTTCCGCCCTTCGGCTTCGATTAGGCGTTTCAGATCAGGAAACCGCATCGACTCCTCCTGGAGGAGCCGCTCGAGCGTCACCCTCGCCCAGGCCAAAACGGGCCCATAGTGAGCGTCTACGAATAGAAAAACCGTTTCGCCGAAATATCGGCCCGAGAAGGAATCCAACGAGAAAACGGGTATCCACATCGGGTTGACATTAATGCGGTACTGCTTACAGAGTTCGCGCCACTCCAGGTAGTTGCCCGTGACGATGTTCAGGTCCTTTGTCGCCCGATCCAAGAGGAAGTCGGCAGATGCCCTAATGTCCTGGTCGGAGATCGTCGCAGGCAGGTTGAACTCCTTCCTTATCCTGGCAGGGTCGAAGGCCAGCGAGATCACCTTAGAAGGCCCCGACGGAGCCGCCAATATAACCAATTTCGGCGGGGTGACCGAATCGCGTCCCCGCCCCCGAGAGAACAAAGTATGCGACGATGCCAAAGCCAAAAGAACTAAGCCAACCGAATCCAGTCGGCCGCCGTGGAGCGGAACAAAAGTCCGAAGAAGATCACTTTCGAGGTCCTCGGGCCGTATGAGATCCCAATGCCTGACGACTCTCGGGTGATCACTCGAGAGGAAGGTCAGGCATTCTTCCGAGCTCATCCGCACATTCGGAACCGCCGCGGCGCCTACGTGTTTGGCCTCCGGTCGGGCGGCGGCATGACGCCGATCTACGTCGGCGAGGCAACTCGATCGTACGATCAGGAATGCTTCACCAATGACAAGCTGCTGAAGTACGCAATCGGAATGGCGCGCTACGAGAAAGGTACCCCGATCCTATTCCTCGTCGCTTCACCTCTCGGAAAAGGCAGGGTAAATGTAAAAGTGATCGATGACCTTGAGAACTTCCTGATTCAGAATGCTAAGGCAAAGAACCCACATCTTGTGAACAAGACCGGCACAAAGGAAGCGGACTGGGCGATCCAAGGGGTCGTTCGTCGAAAGGGTGGGAAGACGTCGGCCTCGGCCCGTGCGCTCAGAAGCATGATGGGGTTCGAGTAGACGCTCCTCCGGCCCGTTGCGGCCCTGCCCCTTCACTTTCGTGGCCTTGGGAGCTTCTTTCGCCGCCGAGTTAGGAACATCACCGTGAGGACGCTGTTGGCCGTGCCCTTCACCTGATACGCAATGGCGTTAAGGACGAGAAAGAGGAAACCGAGGACGGCCATCTTCTCTGTAACGGTGGACGTCAGAGGCCAAATCGACGTGCTGACGATCAAGAGGACCACCACGTTGAAAATGAAGGGTAAGGCGAGCCCAAGGTAGAGAAAGATAAGACCGGTTTTTCCGCCGCGCTTTTCCGTGACCTGGATGAGGAATCGTTCAAACTCCGTCACGTGTAAACGGGCTTGTTCCTCCGCCGCCGATGCGCTCGATGGCGGGACACCTTCCATGATTACCTCAGCCAGATGGATAACAGAAGGCCGACCCCGGATATCAGAGCGGCAATTGCCGCTATGTAGAGTGCTGCCAACGTGTCAAGCTCCATTCGAGAAATGCCCCGAAAACTCGCGACCGCATTGCCCGCCAGCCAATTTATCTCTCGGCCGCCCGAATCGTGGAGGACGCATCCTTGCCCATACGGATGGTGTTCTATTTTCAGTAGCGCGTAACCGTCCTCCATGACCGCCGCCAGGGCTGTTTCTCTCGCGGACTCCGTCGGGGCAAGCTGTCCTGATGCAAGTCGGATGTTAGTCGCGTGATGTTGGCCGGACCGGAAGTTCCAAACCGCCGTGACGCTCATCTCCGAAGGTGGGAACCGGGCGGATCCGTCATTGGTGACCACAGTTTCATACTCGAACAAATCCCCCTCAACGAATTCCTTTTGTCGGCGCCACCAAGGCCTATTCGACAGGGTTTTGAAATGAACTTGAAACAAGTCCATCACTCCGCTGCCCGAGACGGCCGGCAATGGTCAAGATTCTTCCTGCTCTCTCTTGCCCTTCCGAGCACCCACTCGTGCGCCCTTATCCAACCGCGTAGCTCGTCCTCGGTGATCACGAAGACCTGAAGATCGGGCGTGCCCGACTGAACGTCCTCGGTAGCACTTGGATTCGGTCCTCTGCCGCGAAACTGATAACGTCCACGGGAACTATGGGGCCAGTCCATGGCCCACATCGTATTCGTTCGCCCAGCGAACCAACCGGGAAAGGACTGGTTGAAGAAACACTTCGATCAACTTTCTGTCGCGTTCCAAGGAGTTCACGGCGACCAGAGGCATAAGCTCAGCCTCGAGACCAAGTTCGTTTCAGGCGTGGTCTTGTACGAGAGTGCGGATGCCTTCCCCAGAATCCAGTTGCTCGTCGAGGACGAGGAGCACGCTCGCCAGACCGTAGAGGAGATCCGTGGAGCAATCGAAAAGCTGGGGAGAAGCGCCGAAGAATTCGAGGTCGGAAGTTATCAGCTGGAGGTAATGGGCTAACCTGGTAAGTCCGTCGACGAGGGAAAGTGCTTGCCCTCGGTGGGCGGGCATGCAGGGAACGAGGCCAGGAACGGCGCAGTAGAACGGTTCTGCGCTCGGGCCTTACGTCAGCCACTTTTTTCTCCGAGAAGACTGCCGTAAGAGGGCCAGGTGGCCGCCGTACGCCCCCTTCTGTTCTGACGGCATTGGACTGAGCGTCCTACCTGGCGCATTGCGCCTGCTTGGACTTGCTCCGGTGGGGTGTCGCCGTCTCACCAGATCCCGCGTCAACGTCCTCGCCGGGCGATTCATCCTCGACGCGGGCTGTGTCGTTTCTGCGCCCTTGCCGGCCCTCTCGGGCCCCTCCGCTTGCGCGGGGCCACCGTACCTGGGGAGGGGGGACGTTCCTCAGCAACCCCGAAGGGTCACCGTCGGCCGTCCGCGGTCTCCTGGCCGGCCGCGCCATCCTTGTGGGCCTATTTGGAACTAGCGACATTCCGGGCCGCGCTCCGCCCAGGGCTGTTCGAGGCTAATCCTATAAGCCGAGCATGCATCGCCGCCCGGGTGGGCGGCGACCGCCGGGTCCTCCTCGCGAACTCGATCTACCACCTGACGAACGACGGCGCCGTCACGATGCTCGCGGGCCAGATCGTCGTCCTGCAATCCCAGTTCGGAGGCTTCGGGCCCGCGGAGGTCGGGCTCCTCGGCGGCACTGCCCTCGTCGTGACCGCGGTCTTCCAATTCCTCTTCGGCATCATGTCGGACCGTCGAGATCCGTCCCGGTTCCTCCCGATCGGGATCGCGATCCTCGGCCTCGGCTCGCTCCTCGTCACCTTGTCGTCGAGTTTCTGGACACTCCTCGTCCTCGTGGCCGTCTCTCGCATCGGCGCGAGCTTCTACCATCCCGTCGGGATCTCCTGGATCGGGCGCGAATTCCAGGGATCCGGACTCGACCGATCGATGGGATTCCAGAGCGCGTTCGGCGATGCGGGCGTCATCCTGGGGATGGGCAGTGGGGCCGTGCTGGCGGCCGGGATCGGCTGGCAGTCGCCGTTCGTCCTTTGGGGCGGCTTGAATCTGCTCGCGGTCGCGGTCGGTCTGTCGCTCGCCCGCGGTCGCTCCTCGCCTCCGCCGCAGTCCGTCCCCTCGGCCCGGAATTACCTCGGCGTCTTGCGGGACGTTCGGCTCTGGCTTCTGCCGCTCGCCCTCGGCGGCGCTGTGTTCAACATCTTCAGCTACTTCGGTCCGCTCCTCCTGCACGATAAGTTTGGACTGCCGAGCGATTTGTCGGGCGTCGCGGTGGCTCTCTGGATTCTCGCGGGCAGCGTGGCCGCGTTCTTCTTCGGGCGCGTGAGCCGCCGGTTCGGGCGGTACCGGGCGCTCGTCGCGTCGTACGCCGCCCTCACGATTGCAGGGTTGGTCGGCGCCCTCGTCAACGATCTTCGCGTCGTGCTCGTCGCATTCTGGACCCTCGGTTCTGCTCTCTTCCTGACGTATCCCGCGCTTTTCTCGTTCGTCGCCGAATCGAGCCACCGCCGGCTTCAAGGCGCGGCGTTCGGTCTGATCTTCGCCTTTCAGCTCCTGGGCGGGGCGGTCGGCCTGGTCTTCGCCGGCCTCTTGGCGGATTCGTTCGGACCTACGATCGCGTTCGAGACCTCGGTCCCCTTCACCCTGGCGGCCGCGCTCGCCTTCCTGGGGTTCGTGCTCCTCGTGATGGTCCGCGGGCAAGTGGCGAATCCCCGCGGCACCGCGGCGTCCTCCGTTCCGCCTCTTTGAGTGGTCACAGGATCGGGGTCGCCTTGGCCCAGAATCGCGCGACGATTCCGATCGCGATGCCGAGCACGATCGGGAGGACGCTCAGCAGGAGAGAGAATTCTTCCCGCCGGAGGTTCGAGACGACGAAAAACAGGAGGGTGAAGAATCCGGCGCCGGAGCCAATTAAAATCAGGATCCGTCCGGTTCGGACACGATCGATCCAAATGAGATAGCCGCCGAGAAGGACGGCGACTCCTCCGAGGGATGCGAGGCCCACGAAGACGTACGCCAGGACGATGAGGAACGGTCGCGTCCCGAAGATGTCCTCGAGGAGAGCGAAGAACCGATTTACCGGCCGGGCGCCGGTCCAGCCGCTCACGAGGAGCAACGCGCCGGCGAGCGCCGCGAGGTAGGCGGCCTGCTCATTCCGCCGCAGCGGCTCACCCGGCCCGGGTGATTCGTTGGACCGCCTCGAGGTTCTCAGGGTGGGCCTCGAAGTACTTCCGCACGGGGGCAAGTTCCTGGTTCAGGCCCGCGGCGACGCCCTCCTTCAGGTCCTTCGGGTGCAGTTCGCCGATCGTGTACGCCTTCGCGAGCTCGTTGAACGACTCGTAGACGACGTCGCCGCCGAACTTCGAATCCCGGGGGATCATCAACTTGCCGCGGTGCGGGAAGAGGATGAGCCGCGCAATCTCGAGGACCGGATTGCCGACCGGCTCCTTCGCGGGGCAGAACGCCTTCCCGATCTTTCGCTCGACGTCGCGTGGGCCATCGTTCAGGAGGATGCTCGCGTCCGGTCGGGACTTCGACATCTTCCCCGCGACGAGGTCCATGCGGCCGCCGCCGTCGAGGGCCGGGAGGAGGGGCGTGTGCAGCGCGACGACCTGTTTCCACCCGAGCTTCGGGGCCACGTCGCGGTACAGCATGTGCGCGTGGCGCTGGTCCATGCCGCCGAGCGCGAGGTCCAAGTCCATCCAGTGGATGTCCGCGACCTGCATGGCCGGGTAGATGAGCTTCGACGCGTCGAGGTCGGCCTCCTCCTCCTTCCGTCCCATGATCGTGAGGGCCCTCCGGATCCGGGCGACCGTCGAGGCTTTGGAGGCCTGGATCACGTTCTGCCAGTACTCCGGATGGCGGACGAACTCGTTCGCGTACAGGTATTCGACGGAGTCCGGCACGCCGACGGCTCGGAAGCCGTCCTTGAAGTACTCCGCACAGATGCGCAGGTTCTCCAGGTTCCGCCCGAGCTTGTCGTTGATGTACGCATGCCAATCCGCGAGGAAGATGATCGCGTGAAAGCCGGCTCGAAGGAGGTCTCCGACCTTCGATCCGATGACGAACGCGGTGCCGATGTGCATGAGCCCGGACGGCTCGAGCCCGACGTACGCCCGCGGGGTGCCAGTGCGATCGAGGAGCGTCCGCAACTCGTCGCGGGTGACGACCTCTTCCGAGCCGTGCAGCACAGTCTGGAGGCGGTCCTCCGGGGCCACAAACCACCGAACCTACCCAAACAGGATAAAGGTTTCAATCCGCGCGCACGTAGGGCAGCGGCAGTCCGGCAATGGCCTTAAGTCGGGGAGCGGGCATCCTACCCCGGGGAACTCGTATGTGGGGGTTTGTGAGCCTGCTCGACCTTGGTTCGGTGACCGCGCTCCAGGGCGCCGATCTCGTCGGCGCCGCGGTCGGCGCGTTCGTCTTCGTGATCATCGTCCTCATCCTTCTCTTCGCCAGCCTGAAGGTCGTCAAGGAGTACGAACGGATCGTGAACTTCCGCCTCGGAAAGGCCCAGGCGGAGAAAGGGCCCGGGATCGTCGTCGTGATTCCGGGGATCGACAAGCCAGTCCGCGTGGACTTGCGGGAACGATTCCTGACGATCCCACACCAGACGTGCATCACAAAGGACAACGCCCCGGTGGACGTCGATTTCATCGTGTACTTCAAGGTCGCGAGCGCAGCGGATTCCGTGATCCGGGTGAACAACTTCGAGGGAGCCGCGATGGGGATCGCGACGACGACGCTCCGCGCAGTCGTCGGCGACATCATCCTCGACGAGGTGCTGTCGAAGCGCGAAGAGATCAACGCACTCCTCCGCACGAAGCTCGACGAGGTCACCACACGCTGGGGCGTCAAGGTCACGAACGTCGAGATCCGGGAGATCCTCCCTCCCAAGAACGTCACGGACGCAATGATCCTCCAGATGTCCGCCGAGCGGAGCCGACGGGCCGTCGTCATCGAAGCCGACGGGAGGAAGACCGCGACGGTCACCATCGCGGAGGGCGACAAGCAGTCCGCGGTCCTCCGTGCGGAAGGCGGGAGACAAGCCGCGATCTTGAACGCCGAAGGGTACGCGCAAGCCCTCTCGACGATCTTCGGAGCCGCGAAGGGTGTGGACGAGAAGACCCTGATGCTCCAGTACCTGGACGCCCTCAAGGCGCTCGGGAACAGCCCGGCCACGAAGTTCATCTTGCCCCTCGAGTTCACGGAGCTCATCCGGCCTTTCCGGGGCGTGCTCGCTTCGGCGGAGGGAGCCGCGAGAGGGGATGACAAGTAAGAGTCCGGACCTGCCGGTATCGAGTGTCCTCGATCGGCTCTTCCTCTACGGCATCCGCTCCGTCCTCGTCGTCCTGGCCGTCGTCGCCTTCGGCATCTTCCTGATCGCCCACGGATGGCTCGTGAGCCGGTTCGACTACCTGGCGTCGGGCATCCTGATCGTCATGATCGGCGTGGGATTGGCCTTCGCGTTTCAGCAGACGACGACGAAGGTCATCACGCAGCGCTACTTCTCCGGCGACACGCTGGTCGGCAAGACCGGCCGCGCCGTCGTGCCGATGAAGGCCAGCGCGAAAGGGGTCGTGCAAGTCGAGCACGAATCGTGGAGCGCGGTCGCAGAGGACGACATCGCCCGCGGGGAGCCGGTCATCGTGACCGCGGTCGATCCGGACAATGTCACCCTGAAAGTTCGGAAGCACCGGACTTGAACGCGTGACCTACGGCGAAGAGGGCGGCGCCGCGGAGGGCTCGTTCGACTTCGGAGGTTCGGGTCCTTCCGGCGTGGCGACCGTGACCTGGATTTTTCCGTCTCCGTACCCGGTGACGCGGATCAGGGTGCCTTTCGGGATGAACTGATCCGATTGCGCCGTCCAGTCCTCGGCTCCGACGTTGGCGACGCCATCCTTTCCCGGAACCAGGTCCGTCGCGGCGCGTCCGGTCATGTTGACGATTCGCGTGGGATCGATGAGCTTCGGTTGAGCCATGAGCGCCTTTCGGATTCGGGTGAGGTACAGGAACGCGACGACCAGGGCGGCACCCGTGCCTCCGAGGATGACGTACTGCGTGACCCCATACGGCGAGGGCGAGTACTCCACATTGTATGCGAGGAGGTAGGTCCCCGCGAGACCGAGGACGATGCCCGTGATCGCGAAGAATCCGTGGCCTGCCTTCACCTCCAGGATGACGAGGGCCGCCGCGATGATCAGGATCAGGATCCCAACGACGGACGCGCCGATCACCTGCGCACCGAGGAAGCCGAGCGCGATGAAGATGACCGCGACGACACTCAGGAAGAGCGTCCGGTGGAAGAGGTCGAGGACGAGGGCGATGATCCCGATGAGGATGAAGAGGCCATCGACCGTCGGATCGCTCAGGAAGCTGAGGAACTGGTCGTACAGCGGTTCCTCGAAAGGTGTGACCGGTGCTCCGTTCAAGCCGACCTTCATCAGGAAGTCATTCAGGCTCTGGGCCATCCCGGTCACGAGGCCGATCGCGGCGGCTTCGGAGCCGGAGAAAGCCGTGTTGTTCTGCGCCATGTCGATCGCGGCGGTCACGTTGTACCCGTGCGCCTGGGCGAGGGATGTGATGAGGGCCTTCGCGAAGTTCTGCACGTGCTGCACCTGACTCGGGTCACCGCCGATGATGTACGGGGTCGAGGGCCCGATCACCGACGCATTCCCCATGTAGATCGCGTTCGACGCCAGGGCGATGTAACTCCCGGCAGATGCCGCAAACGCGGCGGGCGGCACGAACGTGTACACGGCGAACCCGTTGTTCTGGACCTCCTGCGTGGAATTGATGATCTGGACCATGTTCGAGAGCAACCCACCCGGCGTGTTCATCACGATGACGAGATCCTGCTTCGATGCGATGGCGGCTTGTGCGGCCCGGTGCACGTAGTCGGCCGCACCGGCGTCGACTTGGATGTCGAACGTCACCAGAAGCGCACCCGCCGGACTCGCGAGGGGGCGCGGCGCGACCGCCGTGGCCGTTCCGGCGGAAACGGTCAACGCCATCAGCAAGAGCGTGAGGACTCCACAGAGTCCGATCGCAGCGGTCCGACCCACGCATCCACTAGGCCCGGATGCGTAGAAAACGGTTTGCCTGGCTCGCTTGAGTACATACAAAAGGGGGGGCCTTCCTTGCCTGGGCTGCCTACCAATTAATGACGAACCACTGCTTCTAAGGACTAGCATGAAACTACCGGCGCCGCCACCTGTGGCCCAGGGGCTATCCAGAAGGCCCGGTGTGCTGCGTTTGGGCCTGCGCCTTGTCTGGTCGACCAAGGGTCGGTGGGAACGCTTCTTTCTCTTGGCTCCTGCTCTCTACGCCGCATATGCAATTATCTTGGGTGTGTGGGCGACCTATTTCGCCCCGCAGGCATTCGCGTTCCCGAGGGTGTCACTCGTCGCCTTCACCTATGTCGGTCTGATTGACTCGTGGCAAACGCCGGTGATGAGCGCATCCTTCTTGCGCGCGTCGATCGGCACCGGTCTGAATCGAAGCGACGAGAATGCCATGCTTATGGCCGAGTATCTGGAGTCCCTCGGCCGAGGGGGCCATTGGCTCTCCGGTAACCTCCTCAGCGTTGCGTATCTCGGAATCATGATGGCCTGGGGCCTCGTCGCCGCCCTCAGGTTTCCTTCGCCATCGAGCATGGCCGGTGTCCTGACGTTCGGCTTCTGGGATACCGTCGTCTTCGTGATCCTATTCACGGTCTACCGGCTGATGCTGATTCGGCTCCTCCAGAAGGCCAGGCGAGCGGGATATGCAATCCGTTCCCGTGGGTTAGGCACTTGAAAGAACGCCGCCTCGATCAGCCGTTGCCGCTCTGGTTTCTGCCTCATGGAGCATCGGCTTCGCCAAAATCAAGGAGTATGTCGAAAAGTACGGCCTCTCAATGTTCGGTTTGTCCAAGATGTCAATCTGCGAATTCTTGAAGAAGCACCCAAACGGGCCGCCTAAGTGAGAGGCTTTTGTATGCACTCTCGTAAGCACACATAGGGTTTGGATGGCACTCCCGGGATCGTCAGGGTTGCTTGCCGGGTCGGACCTTCTCTCGGATCTTGTGGATGGCCTGTCCCGTCCGTTCGGTGGCCTTCGTGACCGCCGGTTTCACCGCCGCGATCGTCTTGTCCGCGACTTCCCTGGCGACCCGTACCGTGGCCTCCGCCGCGGGCGTCATGGCGACGACTACGTCGTTCGTCGCCTTGCCAACGGCCTGGACGGCGGGCCGCAAGGTCTGGACCGCCTTGTCGAACGCGGGCTGGAGGTCCTTGGCCGCGCGGTCCAACGCCTCGGTGCCGGTCGTCAGGGCCAGGAGCACGGCCCGTTCCGTCTCGCGCACGAAGTGGTCGATCTCACTGCGGGGCGCGCCGCACGACGGACAGTAGGCCGCTTCCGCGGGCAGCAGCGTTCCACATTTGTGGCAATTCATTCCCATCACCGACCTCCCGAGGAAACTCATCCTTCTTCAGTGTTTCGGTCGGTC